>Ga0335072_10017751_pt1 | contig 10056 bp, 7 predicted proteins | sample Lox_Sample_21_FD_206725 | JGI IMG/M metagenome (GOLD analysis project Ga0335072, IMG submission 206725) | Soil microbial communities from Loxahatchee National Wildlife Refuge, Florida, United States - Lox_Sample_2.1 | ecosystem: Environmental > Terrestrial > Soil > Wetlands | place: USA: Florida...
CACGGCATCGACATGGAGCGAGAGCAGGAGGGCGGGCGGGTGATCTATCGCTTCCACGCTGCGTATCCCTACGCGACCGCCAGGGACCCTGCCGTGGTCGGTCCATTCCAGCGCATGCCGCGCGTCTTCGTTTCAAGCTTGCCAGACTATGCAGCGCTTGCGCGGACCTATGCCGAGCTCGCGCTTCCAAAAGCGGCGGTCACCCCCGACAACCGCAATCTGCTGCAGACTGCGCCGGAGCTTACTGGGAGGTACCCTCGTTTTTGCAGTAGTCCTCGGTCCCAATGGCTCCCGGCAGCATCTCGCCGAAGGGTCCTACGAGGACGTATAACGCCCGGCTCTCCGCAGTCCCGCCGGACGTTACCCCCGGGGGGACATCGATCAACAGGCACCAGATCGATGGCGGTGTCTTTCCATCCGAGATGGGCGCGGACTAGGTCGTGGGAGCCAAAGATATAATCCTCATCGCCCGAAACGGCGGGGAGACCTGGAAGGCGCGGAATAGCGGCCCCGCTCCCTGCTGGGAATATCTCTGTCGGCATTTCTGTCCGATCCTGCGACATTCGGACTGCTTTGATCGCCGTCTCCGGCGTATTAGCTCGACACGCCGGGTTTCGGCTCTGCCCACCTTTGACCTGCTGTCCGTCGCCGCTCCGTCTAGTCTAGTGGGGATCGCCTGCGACCAGAAGAGCGAGGAGCCATCTGGCTCGATACGGTAGCTGGATGGCGCTGCGGCCAGGGTGCTGCGGGACGTGAACCGAGGTCAGATTATGGATCGCGCCGGCCTATTGGCGGATCAGTTCGACGCGCCGGTTCTCGGCGCGTCCCTGTTCGGTGTCATTGCCAGCGATCGGTCGCGACGCGCCGAAGCCGGCTGATTTGAGACGGTCCGCTCCGATCCCCGCACTGGCGAGGCTAGCAACGACGGCGGTCGCGCGGGCCTCCGACAGACGCTGGTTGTAGTCGTCGGGGCCGACGCCATCAGTGCGGCCGTCGACCTCGAGCCTGAGGCTCGGCTCGCTCTTCATAACGCCTACAATTGCCTGGATGATCGGTGTGGCGTCAGGCGGCAGGGTCGCTCGATCGAAGGCAAAGTTGACATGAAGGACGGCTTTGCCCGTCGTGTCGATGGCGTTGCGCAGCTCGGTCTGGGACAGATGCGTCAGCGGCTGGAACTCCTGCTCCTCAACAATGTAGTACGCCGCGACAGCGCCGGTGCCACCACAGCCGTTGCTATCGCCTTCAAACCAGACGGGCCTGCCGGCTCGCTCGAAACGCGCGACAAGTTTTGTGCAGCCATCATCTTTGCTTTCAAACAGGATCTGCGCGTTTATCGATTGTACCTGACCTTCCAGCGTACGCCGAATCTCCAGGTCGCTCACAGTGTTGGCAGAACTATTTTTTGCTAGATACTGTATTGATATCTTATGTCCTTCCACACGCGTCGTCTTTCCCGTGTCATCGACCTGAAAGTCATGGAAATCAAACCTCTTATCTTCGTAGGTGTATATATATAAACCGTCGATGCCCGCAAAGGGCGGATAATCGTGACCTCGTTGCGCATGACTGACTGGTGGCCGTAGTATGCTCACCACGCTGACGAATATAAGAAGCAATATCGCACGCTTCATTAGGGCCTCCTACTGCGCGACGCCATTGGCACCGCGTCCGGTTTGGAACGCATTGTAAGCGGTCCCGGCCCTCTGCCCCGCCGGCACGATCTCTTATCGCCTCTTGGATCGTTTGATAATGTCTGGACGCTTTGATTAACGCAGACACAACCAATCCGGCCGAGCATGCGTGACGTGGGAAATCGTGCTGGCCGAGGGTATAGGAGGCCAGCCCCGCAATCAGCGCCAAGCGCTGGTCGTTGGATTCGCTGAGATTCCTAATCCTCGCATACCGCGCCGCTCTGCAGCAGAATGCGCACCAGTTCTGCCTGCCGCCGCGTGCCCGTTTTATCGAACACAGCGGTCAAATGCGTCCGTGCCGTCGTCGGCGATATTTCGAGGCGGCGCGCCGCAACCTTCAGCCCCTTGCCGTCCAGCACCTCCAGTGCCAGCGCCGCCTCCATGCGCGTCAGGCCAAACTCTGCACGCAGGCTCGCCGCAGTCGGATTGCTGCTCCGCTCGGGGTCGGTGACAAACAGCATCGCGGTCGGATGGCGCGACGCCAGCCAGCTCGTTTCAGCCGGCAATGGGACCACCAGAACGCTCAGTGGCGCTCGGTCCTCGCCCCGCGACAGTCGAAGCCGCCCACCCGAGCCATCCTCGCCATCGGCAGAGAGTGCGGCCGCCCCGGCGACCAGCTTGTGCAGCGCCGCCGTCTCCACATGCCGGCCCGCGCGCAACACGCAATCGGCACCACGGTGCAGGCCAATCCTGTCCGCAAGGATTTCCTCGGCCGCGCGATTGGCAAACAGCACGCGGCAGACGGCATCGACCACCAGCGAGGCCTTGCGCAGCCGGTCGAGCAACTCGACCGAACCCAGCCGCACTACCTCCAGCTCCGCGAGCCGGCGGTTGAGTTGCAGCGCCCGCTGCAAGTGCGGGATCAACCCGGCAAGCAGGTCCGCGTCCGATCGATCGAAAGCTCCCATGCGGTTCGGCCGCCAGACCCCGAACGCCGCCCAGTGAGAACCGTCGCTTACAAGCGAGGCTCCGAGCTTTTCCTCCAGTCCCAGTGGCGCAAAAAACTCGTTGTAGATCGCCGTCCGAGCCAATTCGCTCCTGGGCATAAGTTCGTGTATCGAGAGCACCTCGCCGACCGGCTTGCTTAGTCCCGCGCCGATCAGGGGGTTGTGGTGCACCCAGTGATCTTCGTAGCCGCGTAGCGCCTCGGGTGCCAGCCGCGGCGCAACGTCGGCAGCTACGCCTGCTGCAACATCGTACGTGCTCACCTGGGAAACCGCCGCACCCATCAGGTCGGCTAAACGGTCCATCACAAGCGGCCAGACCTTCTGATCCACCGCGGCTTCGTAAATCAGCCCGATCAGCTCAGCTCGTTCGTCGGGGTAACGCATCGATCCCTCCCTGGACCGTGCGCGAGGTCGCCTCCCAAACGCCGCGCCGACGAGCGCGTAAGCGCCTCGTGCTAGCCACGGATCACTCGACCAAGCCCCGACCAAGCGGCACTGTGCGGCTCCTCACGGAGCGCCCGCTTCCTTGCGCCGCTTGGGATGCATCACTGCACATCGACATGTTGCTTCGCAACAAAATTCGCGGCCAGCGCCGCTTCGTTTTTGTTAACTCTTATTTGTTATAATACCTGTCGCCCTGTCTCGACTGGCGGCGGCGCGTGGCCCGAGATGTATCCCACCACACGATCCAACCTCTCGAGTACAACGAAATGAGACGATGATGAGAATCAACGACGTGAATGACGGCTCCCGAAATGCCGTCCGAAGCTGTATCCGGAATCATGGGAAAGAGGCACCTCCTTCGACCCAATCCGCCCCCACGAACGGGACCAGAGAAAGCGTTTCTTCACGCTTCTCTCACTGCGTGATCCTGCGTCTCAACCACAACGAAATGAGACGCCAATGAGCCGGGTCATCTCACCAGATGATCCAGAATCCCGCGTCCAGCGAAACGAGACGGCCGTGAGAATGGTGCGCCTCCGGGAAGGCCAGGTCCCACGCCCACTTATCCGGCCTGTCGCAAGTCATCTCACCAGATGATCTGGCATCTCACCCGCGGCGAAACGGGACGGCCATGAGAATGAAGTCGGCGACGCCCCGCGTCTCCGGCCCGGGCATAGCCAGGTATGCTGTCGGCCGGAATACGGCCTCACCGTCTCGTCACGAACGGCACCGAACCCTCCGGCCTGCTCGTCGTCGAGCTATCATCAAACTGCCGGATCGGATGGCGCACGAAGGGGTGTCGCAAGCAGGCTTCTTCGTCCAACTCCAGGCCCAGGCCCGGCTGGTTGGGAATCCTGATCTCACTGTTGCTGAACTCCAGCGACTCCCGGACGATCTCCCGCCGCCACGGCACATCGACGGCAATCGTCTCCAGGATACAGAAATTCGGGATGGTCGCGGCAAGCTGCAACGTCATCGCGTTCATCACCGGACCGGTCGGATTGTGCGGAGCGACGGGAAGGAAGCGAGCATGTGCCATCGCCGCGATCTTCTGCGCCTCCAACATCCCCCCGACGTGACCAACATCCGGCTGCAGGATATCCACTGCGCGCTTCTGGATCAGCTCCATGAACCGCTCCGGCTCGAAATAGCGCTCACCCGTTGCAATCGCGATCGGGCTGTTCGCACGGACATCGGCAAGCGCGTCGATACTCTCCGGCGGCACCGGTTCTTCGAACCAACGTGGCTCGAACTTCGCCAGCGCCCGTGCCATCGCAATCGCTGTCGGTACATTGAGCCGGCCATGCACCTCGATCATCAGGTCGATATCCGGGCCGACCGCGGCCCGCACCGCCTCAACGATCTCGATCGTGCGGTTGCGCGCCGCCCGATCCATTTCCAGGTAGGCAGCACCGAACGGGTCCCATTTCAGCCCGCGGAACCCCAACTGAACCGCCTCTTTGGCCTTCCGTGCAAAATCCTCGGCCGTTTTCGCGCCGGAGAACCAGCCGTTGCCATAGCACGGGACGACGTCCCGATGTTTGCCGCCAAGCAGCTCATAAACCGGAACGCCGAGCGCTTTACCCTTGATATCGAGCAGCGCCGCCTCCATCCCGCTCAGTGCGCTGCGAAAGACAACGCCGGTGCGCCAGTAAGAGTTCCGGTGCATTGTGGAAACCAGATAATCGGTGGCGAACGGGTCCTTGCCGATCAGGAACTCACCGAGTTCTTCGAGTGCCGCGACGACTGCCTTTTCGTTCCACTCGACCGTGGATTCACCAAGCCCCTCATGACCCGCATCCGTCATCAGCTTGACGAAAATGAAGTTCGTGCGATGCGCATCCACCAGGAACGTCTTGTAGCCAGTGATTTTCATGGTGGTCTTCCTTTCGCATCCTCAGTTCAGAAAGATTTTGCCCGGATTAAGAATCCCCCGCGGATCGAGTGCCTGCTTGATCGAGCGCATTACGCCGAGCGCGTCCGACCCGTGCTCCAGTTCCAGGAATTCGCGCTTGCCGATTCCCACCCCATGCTCGCCGCTGCACGACCCCCCAAGTGCCAACGCCCGGGCCACGATCTTCTTATCGAGCGCCCAGGCGCGCTCCAGCCCGTCCGGCTCCGGCGGCACCAGGATCACGGTGTGGAAGTTGCCGTCACCCACATGGCCGACGATAGGTGCCGACAGACCGGACGCAGCAATGTCCTCCTTGGCCCCGAGAATCGCTTCATCCAGCCGCGAGATCGGCACGATCGCATCCGTCGCCAGCCCCTTATGCCCAGGCTTCATCGCCAGGCACGCCCACAGCGCGTCATGCCGTGCCTGCCACAGCTTGCTGCGCTCAGCCGCGTCAACAGCCCACAGGAATCCGCTGGCACCAAATCCCTGGGCGATCTCCTCGGCCTGCTGCGCCTGCTCGGCCACCGCCGCCGGGGTGCCGTGGAATTCGAAGAACAGGGTCGGCAGTGCTTCCAGCCCGTCAAGCTTCGAGTAAGCGATGCAAGCCGCCATCTGCACGTCATCAAGCAGCTCCATCCGGGCCACCGGGATGCCGCACTGCATGACGGCGATCACTGTCTCCACGGCCGCGCGCAGGGTAGGGAACTGGCAGGTGGCGGCCGAGGCCGCCTCCGGGATGCCGTGCAGCCGGAGCTGGATCTCGGTGATCACACCCAGCGTGCCCTCCGAGCCGATGAAGAGGTGCGTCAGGTCGTAGCCAGTGGCGGATTTGCGCACCCGCCCGCCGGTGCGGATCAGCCGCCCGTCGGCCAGGGCGACCGTCAGGCCCAGCACGTTCTCGCGAATGGTGCCATAGCGCACGGCATTGGTGCCGGAGGCCCGGGTCGCGCACATCCCCCCGAGCGTGCAGTCGGCGGTGCCCGGATCGACCGGGAAGAACAGGCCCTGGTCGCGCAGGTACTCGTTCAGCAGCGGGCGCGTGACTCCGGCTTCGACTCGGCAGTCCATGTCTGCCTGGCTCACCGACAGGATGCGCGTCATGCGCGACAGATCGAGGCTAATCCCGCCGCGCACCGGGGTAACGTGACCTTCCAGCGAGGTGCCTGCGCCCCAGGCGATCACCGGCACGTTGTGCGCATGGCAAAGCGCCAGGATGCGGGTCACCTCTTCCGAGGTCTCAACGAAGGCGACGGCGTCGGGCTGCGCCGCGGGCTGGGTATCCTGGCCGTGCGAGTGGTGCTCCCGCAGGGCGGCATTGGTGGTGACGCGGTCGCCGAGGCTGTCCCGGGCCGCCGCGATCACCGCATCGACGGGACGTGGCATGGTGTGTACGCGCTCCGCTGTTCGGCGGGTGCTTGTAATCCCGCGGGGCGCACTGGCAAAAGCCGCACCGGTTCCGTCCCCGTCGGAGAAGCTGGATGAGCGAGGCGTCCCCGGATGTCCCGACGCTATTGACGGCGCGGCTGCGGCTTCGCCGGCTGGCGGAGGGTGACGCACCGGGGCTGCACGAATGCTTCGGCGACCCGGTCGCGATGCAGTTCTGGGATGCGCCGGCCAGCCCCGATATTGCCACGACTGAACGGCGCATCCGCCAGTCGATTTCGGCGGACACGATCTGGCATGCCGCCTGGGCAGTGCTGGCGCGTGGCGACGACAGGTTTCTCGGCATGGTCAACTATCACGCACGCCAGCCTTGGAACCGCCGGCTGGTGCTGGGATGGATACTGGCGCGCCAGTACTGGGGTGCAGGGCTGATGCACGAGGCAGTGGGCGCGGTGCTTGCGCATTGCTTCGACACGCTCGACACGCACAGGATCGAGGTCGAGATCGAACCGGACAATCATCGTTCGCTTCGGCTTGCCGAGCGCCTGGGCTTCGTGCGCGAAGCTTTGCTCCGCGACCGGATGTTCGTCGCCGGCGAGCCTCGCTCGATTCTGATGTATGCGCTGATCCGGCCGGACTGTGGGGCGGCTGAGCACGGACTTGCGCATGAGGATTGAATATCCTCTGTATATTCCTGGTTAGGGTGTTCTGCCATGCCGGTCGTTCTGCAGAAATGGGACCACAGTGTCGGGGTCAGGATCGCAAAGCCGATGCTGGAGCAAGTGGGCCTGCATGAAGGGGCGAAGGTCGACATCCTTGTGCAGGGCGATCATCTTCTGACCCGCCCGACCCGTCGCATCACGCTGGCCGGGCTGCTCGCTCAGTGCCGTGTCCGCCCATTACGTGCAATTCCTGGCGAGGGCACCCGAGTCGCTCGTCACGGCCGTCCTAGCGCGGGTGGCGGCGATTCTCGATTTGTAGGACTGCGGCATGACCCCTCCCACCATCGACGCCGACAGACTCTGGGCCACGCATATGGAGATGGCGCGGATCGGCGCGACGGCGGAGGGCGGCAGCAACCGCCAGGCGCTGTCCGCCGAGGACCGCGACGCCCGCGCGTTGCTGTTGTCCTGGTGTGCCGCTCTCGGGCTTCGTTTCGAGCAGGATGCGATCGGCAACATGTTCCTCCGTCGAGAGGGAACTGACGCGACGGCAGGTGCGGTTGCTTTCGGCAGCCATCTCGACACCGTTCCGACGGGTGGGCGCTTCGATGGCGTGTTCGGCGTTCTTGCCGGGCTCGAGGTGATGCGCGCGCTCGATGCTGCCGGTCATCGGACCCGTGCGTCGTTGGAGCTGGTGAACTGGACCAATGAGGAAGGCAGCCGCTTTCGTCCTGCCATGATGGGCAGCCGCGTGCATGCCGGCGACATGACGCTGGAGGCGGCGCTCGCTGTCGTTGACCATCACGGCATCAGCGTTCGCGAGGCCCTGCGCACCAGCGGCCAGGCCGGTCCGCTGACGCCATCGCCGCGCGGCTGGTCCTGCTGGCTCGAGGCGCATATCGAACAAGGTCCGGTGCTGGAAGCGGAAGCGGCGGAGATCGGCATCGTCACCGGCACAATGCAGGCGCGCTATCTACAGCTTCTCATCACCGGCGAGCCGAGCCACGTCGGCCCGACCACCATGGACCGACGCCGCGACAGCCTGGCGGCGGCGGCCGAGATCATCCTGGCGGTGGAGCGGCTGGCGCTCGCCGCCGAGCCACACGGCCGCGCGTCGGCGACGTGGATCGAGAACGCGCCGAATGCGCGTGGTGCAGTCTCGGCGGCCACTCGGCTGCATTGCGATGTGCGGCACGAGCAGGCCGAACGCGCGGCGGCAATGGAGCAAGAGTTGCGCACCGCCATCGCGGCGATCGGCACGCACCGCGGCGTAGCAATCGAGCTCGACCCCTATGCCACGTTCAGGCCGGTCGGCTTCGACCCCCGGCTTCGCGCGCTGCTGCGCGACAAGGCGGCGCTCCGGCAGCTCGCGGCGCGCGACATGATCGCCGCGGCCGGGCACGATTCAGTGCTGATCGCGCGGCTTTGTCCGAGCGCAATGCTGTTCGTGCCCAGCCGCGGCGGCATCACGCATAACCCGCGGGAATATACCGCGGCGGAGCATCTGGCACAGGGTGCGCAGGTGCTGCTGGACACGGTGCTGGACTTGGCTGGGTGAGGGAGGTCCCGAGCAGCGCCGCGGCGCTATCCATTGCCGCCGCCGACCAGCCACGGATGCTCCGTGTTGAGTGTCGGTCGGGTGTCGAGGGCCACCGAACCCGAGACAGTGGCTGATCCCAGTACCGCTGTCGCCGGGTTGACGTTCCAGAACGAATTGTCGCTGACGGTAACGGGCACCGATGTTGCGCTGTCGTCCCAAACTGCATGCGTGCTGGATGTCATATCATTGACGAACGTATTATCGCTGACGAGCAGGCTGGAATTAGCCCAATGTCCCTGGTCGGTGCTGGCGTTCGGCGCTCCTGTGCCGGGGGCCTGCATGAATGCTATCATCGTTGTATGGTTCTGGCTGTGCAGGCCCTTCTCGATGGTGTTGCCCGAGACGATGTCGCCGCCGCCGTTGGGCAGACTGATCGAATAGCTCGCGGTGCTGTTGTTGTCGAAGATTCGGTTGTCCTCGATCGTGTTGTTCTCTGCACGGCTCTGAATTTCCATTCCGGCATCGGCATCATGGATATAGCTGTTGCTGATGGTAAGCGAGTCGATCATGTTGACATAGATGTCATGGGTCTGGCCGGTGCCGGTGCCGTTGAAGCCGAACTCGCTGTCGTTGATGGTTATGTTGCCTGTGCCTGCAACGAACGGGGTCGCCAGCAGGCCGTCCTGGTTGTTGTGGAACCAGTCGTCATTCAGCGTGAGGTTGCCGCTCTGATAGCGGATGGCGGCGCCGTTGCCGCCGTCCTTGGCGGGGATGGCCACGCCGGAAATCTCGAAACCGTTGATCGTCACGTCGGGGGCGGTTGTCGAAGTGCCGATCGTCAGCATTCCCTTCAGGTTCCGTGGCGGCTCGGTTTCCACCATGTTGACCATGCCGCCGACCGCCTGCAGGGTGATACTGGTCGTAATCGTTGCGAAGTTATTGGTATAGGTGCCGGCTTCCACGTCGATTACGTCGCCGTTCTGGGACGCCGCCACGGCGGCTTGAATGGTAGAGTACTGCTCGCCGGCGCCGACTGTCAGCGTTGCCATATAGTTACATTCCTTCTGCAAGACGCCGGAACGATCCGGCGTGATATATAATCCGTAGGCTCAATCAGGCTTTTGTCAGCGTTCGTCAAGTAGTAGCTATTCGTGGCTGCATTTTTACCGAAACATTCACACGCAGTATCCAGAATGGTCGGCGCGCGGTGAAGTATTGAGACGCAGCGTACGCCTCGCGCGGCGAATGATCCTGGCGGCGCCGCGGTAATGCTTCATTGCCGACAGGACGAGCGCTATAGGGATGGCAAGGAGGCTGCGATGATGCGCGCGCTGCTGCTCGACGCCCCGCACAAGCCGTTGCGGCTGGCGGCGATCGACGTGCCGACGCCCGCTCCGGGACAGGTGCTGATCGGGGTCCGAGCCTGTGGCGTGTGCCGGACTGATCTGCACGTCGTCGATGGCGAGCTCACCGAACCGGTGCTGCCGCTGGT
>Ga0335072_10017755_pt1 | contig 10054 bp, 8 predicted proteins | sample Lox_Sample_21_FD_206725 | JGI IMG/M metagenome (GOLD analysis project Ga0335072, IMG submission 206725) | Soil microbial communities from Loxahatchee National Wildlife Refuge, Florida, United States - Lox_Sample_2.1 | ecosystem: Environmental > Terrestrial > Soil > Wetlands | place: USA: Florida...
ACCTGGTCTCCGCGATCGAGCTGATCCGGCTGTTGCTGCCGCCGATGCTGGTCAGCGGCCGGGGCCAGATCGTGCTGGTCGGGTCGATCGCCGGCAGCGTCGGGGTGGGCGGCGAGGCGGTGTACTCCGCGGCCAAGGCCGGGCTGAGCGCGTTCGCCGAAGCGCTGCGCTTCGAACTGCACGGCACCGGGATCGGGGTGACCCACGTGGTCCTCGGCGTCGCCGACACCCCGTTCTTCGCCCGCCGCGGCGCGCCGTACGACCGGACCCGGCCACGGCCGGTGCCGCCAGAACGGGTGGCCGGGCTCATCTGCGCTGCCGCGCAGCGCGGCCGCGAGGACGTCTACATTCCCGGCTGGACGAGGCTGCCCGGCGTGGTCCGCGCCACCGCGCCGGCGTTGTACCGGCGACTGACCGTGCGATTCGGGTAAACGGGCACCCGCGGGAGAACCTGGACTCCGGGCTGGCCCGCCGGGTCGCGAAGCAACTCCCACGGCACCGTGGTCGCCGCGAACGCCATCGCCAGATCCGCCACGGTGTGCCGGGCAAACCAGGGCGCCAGCAACACCGCGATCGCTTCCCGATGGGTATGCAAGTCGCCGCGGTCGGAGAAATCCGCGTCTAGCAGACGCTCCAGGAAAGCAAAGGTCCTGCTGAGCCTGGTTACCTTCGCGAGGTCGGCGAACTGCTGCGCGGTCACCGCCCCCACGAGAACCCTTTCGCGGTCCGCGGTGGCAAAGTCGCGAGCGAAGCCCGCGTACAGATCGCCGCCGATTCCGGCTTCTGGTGTCAGTGTCGTCGTCATCGCTGTCGTCGTCATCGCTGCGTCCTCGCCGCGCCGGTGTCAGCGGACGATGCGCAGGGCGAGCCGCGGGGAGCAGCCGCGCTGCACGAGCCGGGCGACCTGATGCCAGTCGATGCTGTCGGCGTAGCTCTCGGCCAGCAGCCCGGGGACGCCCAGGCGCTTCAACTGCAGCACGCGCCACTCGTGGACGAGTGACTCGCCCTGGCCGACGCGCTCGTGCGCGGTCATCGCTGATTCCATCGCGGACTCCTCTCCAACGCTTACACCCATAGCTTCGGCGCGGACCGGGTGAGCGGACGTCACAAGATTTGGGTGATTCGGGCGGTTTCCGCGGGATCACCCTGCGGACGCGCGCCAGCCGGCGCGCGTCGTGCGATGATCGGGCCATGGCGGCTGCCCGCGGAGGAGTCGTTGCCCGCCCGGGGCTGTTCGAGCGGCTCGGAACGTCAGCGCGCGTCACCGTCGTGTCCGCCCCGGCCGGCAGCGGGAAGACGATCCTGCTGCGATCCTGGTTCGCCGCGGCCGGCCTGTCCGACCGGGCGGCGTGGGTGCAGGTCGGGCACGAGGAACGGAACCCGCAGCGGTTCTGGCTGTCGGTGGCCGACGCGCTGCGCCAGACAACCCCGGGGGCGGCGCTGGTGCGGGCCCTGACCGCGGCGCCGGAACTGGACGGGTGGGCGATCGTGGAGCGGCTGCTGAAGGACCTCGCTCCGCTGGAGGACCGGATCTGGCTCGTGCTCGACGACGTGCACGAGCTGGACTCAGCCGAAACGCGCCGCCAGCTGGAGCTGCTGCTGATGCGCGCCCCGCCGGATCTGCGGTTCGCGGTGGTCACCCGGCACGACCTGCGGCTAGGGCTGCACCGGGTCCGGCTGGAGGGCGAACTGACCGAGGTCCGCGCGACCGATCTCGAGTTCAGCGTGGCGGAGGCGCGCGAGCTGTTCGCGGCGGCGGGGGTGGAGCTGCCCGAGTCAACGGTGGCGGTCCTGCATGAGCGGACCGAGGGCTGGGCGGCGGGGTTGCGGCTGGCAGCGCTGTCGCTGGCCGGGCATCCGGACCCGGACCGGTTCACGGAAGACTTTTCCGGCACCGAACGTACCGTTGCTGAATACCTCATGGCCGAGGTGCTCGAACGGCAAAGTGACCATGTGCGGCGGCTGCTGTTGCGGACCTCGATCCTGCGGCGGGTCAGCGGGGAACTCGCCGACGCGCTGACCGGCGGCCGCGACGGGGAATGGGTCTTGCGGCAGCTGGAGGAGGCGAACGCGTTCGTGGTGGCGCTGGACGCGCGGCGGTCCTGGTTCCGCTACCACCACCTGTTCGCCGACCTCCTGCACCAGGAACTGCGCCGCAGCGAGCCGGATGAGGTCACCGCGCTGCACCTCACGGCCGCGACCTGGTTCGCCGAGCACGGGCACCCGGTGGAGGCGATCTGGCACGCCCAATCAGCGCAGGACTGGTCGCTGGCCACTCGCCTGCTCGCCGACCACTGGCCCGCACTGCGGATGAGCGGGCAGACCGCTACCGTGCACGGGTTCCTGGCCAGCTTCCCCGCCCAGGCCCGCGCGGCTGACCCCGAGCTCGCGGCGCTGGTCGCGGCCGACGAGCTGGCGCGGGGAGCGTTTGAGGAGGCGGAGCGGTTCATGGGGCTGGCGGAGCGCGGCGCCGCGTCGGTGCCGGCCGGCCGCCGCGGCCGGCTTCAGGTGCTGCTCGGGGGCTTCCAGCTGCTGCTGGCCCGCCAGCGCGGGAACCTTCCGGGCGTGATCGAGGCGGCGGAGCGGGTGCAGGCCCTGGCGGAAGCTCCCGACACGGCGGGGCTCGGCTTCGGCGAGGATCTGCGGGCGCTGGCGCTGATCAACCTGGGCAGCACCGAATTCTGGGCGGACCGGCTCCCGGAGGCCGAGCGGCACCTGGAGCAGGGGGTCGCGCTGGCCCGCCGGATCGAGCTGCCGTTCCTCGAATGCAGCGGCCTGGCGCTGCTGGGGGGAGTGGAGATCTTCCGGTCGTTCGCACGCTCAGAGGAGCGCAGCAGGCAGGCCATCGAGCTGGCCCGGGCGCATGGCTGGACCGACGAGCCAACCGTCGGCATCGCCTACACGATGCTCGCGAACGTGCTGGCCTGGCAGGCCAGGCCCGAAGAGGCCGAGCCGTGGATCCAGCGCGCCGAGCGCACCGTCAAGGCCGAAGCCGAGCCCGCGGCGGCGATCGCGGTCAACTACGCCCGGGGACGGGTGGAGCTGTTGCGCGGCCGGAACGACGCCGCGCTGGCCGCGTTCCGCGCCGGCGAACGGCTCGACGCGCTGCTCGCCAACTCACACCTGCTTGCTACGAGGACCCGGGCATTCGTGCTGCAAGCGCTCGTGGGCCTCGGCGACATCGAGCGCGCCGAGCTGACCCTCGCGGCACTCCATGAACAGGATCGCGACAGCGGGGAGGTGCGGGTCGCGACGGCGGGGCTGCGGCTCGCGCAGCACGACCCGTACGCGGCCGCGGCCGTCCTCGCGCCGGTCCTGGACGGCTCCACCCCGCCGGCCTGGTCGGCCTGGCTGATCGAGGCCTTCCTGCTCGAGGCGATCGCCCGGGACGCCCTCGGTGACCCGGCCGCTTCCGGGGAAGCGCTCGAGCGCGCCCTCGATGCCGCCGAGACCGACCTCATGGTCTTTCCGTTCCTCATCCACCCCGCTCGGGACCTGCTAGAGCGGCACGCCCAGGACCGCACCAAGCACGCGGCCCTGATTGCCGAGATCCTCGACGCGCTGGCGGGAAACAGGCCCGCGCCGCCGGCCGACGCGCCGCCGCTGCTTGAGCCGCTGACCGACACCGAGGTCCGCGTGCTGCGCTACCTGCCGACGAACCTGTCGGCGCGGGAGATCGGGGACGAGCTGTACGTCTCGGCGAACACAGTCAAGACCCATATCAGGAACGTCTACGTGAAGCTCGGCACGCACAAGCGGACCGAAGCCGTCGAGCGCGCCCGCGCACTGGGCCTGCTCGCGCCTTCCGGCCGCCGTCGCTGACCCGGCCGACGTCGCCGCGGCTGGCACGGACGCCGCGAATTCATTCCAATTAGGTGACGCACGCTCACCCGGATCCGGTTGAGGGTGGTAAGCGGAAAGCAAGCGAGCCTGCCCGCCCAGGACAGGTCAGGAGCGTCCGATGAGCCTCAGCCACCGACAGCACAAGCAGCTTCGCCGCATCGACGCTGGCCTGCGCCGGTCAGACCCGGAGCTGCGCGCGAAGTTTGACATGTTCGGCCGCCTTTACCAGGATCAGGACATGCCCGTCTCAGAGCGGGCGGCCCAGACGTCGCGGGCGGCTCCGGCTCACGGCAGGCTCCGGCGAGCCACCGGCTGGATCGGGCTGGGTCCCCGTCCGGCCCGTCCTGGCCATGCGGGCCGTCTCGGGCGTCTTGGCCGTCTCGGGTGGGAAGCCGACGTCGACCAGACAGACGGCTGGTAAGTGCCGGCAGCCGCCGCGGCGGGGACGGCGGTCGCCGCCGCGCTGATGTTCGGCGTATCCGCCGTCGCCGATCAGCGAAGTACGAAGCGGGTGGCAAAGCGGAAGGCACTGTCGCCCCGGATCCTGGTGGACCTGGTCCGGCAGCCGTTGTGGCTGACCGCTGTCGCCGCGAATGTCGCGGCTTTCGCCTTGCAGATCGTGGCGCTTAGTCAGGGCAGCATCGCGCTCGTCGAGCCGATCCTGGTGTGTGACCTGGTTTTCGCCGTCATGATCTCGTTTTACCTGCGGCGGCGGGCGGGCCTGGAGACGAGCCCGGTGGTCTTCCTGGGAGTCGCCGCCGCAACAGCCGGCGTCGCGGGGTTCCTCGTCGTCGGGCGCCCGTCGAGCGGCGACTCGAATACCAGCCTGGCCATGTTCCTCGAGCTGGCGGTCGGCCTCGCCGTGGTCACGGGAGGCTGCCTGGCGCTGGCTTCAAGGAAGCGTAACCTGCGACCGCTGGCGCTGGCCCTGGCCTGCGGGGTCAATTACGGCGTCGCCGCCTTCGCGGTCAAGCTGATGACCTACGAATTCAGCGGCGGACTGCCGGAGGTGCTCAGCCACTGGCCCTTCTACGTCCTTGCCGTCGCGGGCCCGGCCGGCTTCATCCTCTCCCAGGACGCTTTCCAGCAGGGCACGCTCCTGGCGCCGGTCCAGTCGATCATCACCACCGCCGACCCGGTCATTTCGATCGCGCTCGGCGTCGGATGGCTCAGTGTCCGGTTGCGCGGCGGCGCCGCGGCCGTCACCGGCGAGGTGCTGTTCCTGCTGTTGATGACCGCCGGGATCGTCATCACGGCCGGCTATTCCCCTATGCGGGCGGGACAGCCAGCATTGGCTACGACGACGTCTGGGGAGGCACCGTGATACTGCAGGACGCTTTCACCGTGGAGCCGTGGAACCTGCGGGAGACCCGGCTGGACCTCAATCTGCAGGCGCAGACCGAGTCGGTGTTCGCCCTCGCCAACGGCCACCTGGGCTGGCGGGCCAACCTGGACGAGGGCGAGCCGCACAGCTTGCCGGGGAGCTACCTCAACGGGGTCTACGAGTCGCGGCCGCTGCCCTACGCCGAGAGCGCCTACGGCCTCCCGGAGACCGGGCAGGAGATCATCAACGTGACCAACGGCAAACTGATCCGGCTGTTCGTCGACGACGAGGCGTTCGACGTCCGGTACGGCGAGCTGCGCTCGCACGAGCGGCTGCTTGATTTTCGCGCCGGGGTGCTGAACCGCCACGCCGACTGGGTGTCCCCCGCCGGGCGGCGGGTTCGTGTCTCGTCGGTCCGGCTGGTGTCGTTCACCCAGCGGGCGGTCGCGGCGATCTCTTATGAGGTGGAACCCGTCGACGGCCAGGCGCGGATCGCCGTGCAATCCGAACTGCTCACGAACGAGCAGCTCCCGCCCTCCGGTGCCGATCCCCGGGTGGCGGCGGCGGTCAAGGACCCGCTGCGGGAGGAGTACCGCAATGCCGCGGACGCCTTCGTGGTGCTGATCCACCAGACCAAGCAGAGCAAACTGCGCGTCGGTGCCGCGATGGATCACGTCATCGAGTCCCTGGCCGCGGTGCGTACCGACGCCCATGTGTTTCCCGACGGAGGGCATATCACCGCGACGACCCTGCTGCAGCCAGGGCAGAAACTGCGGGTGATCAAGTACGTCGCCTACGGCTGGTCAGCCGAGCGGTCGCTGCCGGCCATCCGCGACCAGGTGTGGGCGGCGCTCACCGCGGCCATGCAAACCGGCTGGGAAGGGCTGCTCGCGGAGCAGCGCCAGTACCTGGACGACTTCTGGGACCGCGCCGACGTCGAGGTGGACGGCGACCCCCAAGTACAGCAGGCGGTCCGTTTCGGGCTGTTCCACGTGCTGCAAGCCGGAGCCCGGGCGGAGAACCGGGCGATCCCCGCCAAGGGCCTGACCGGACCCGGGTACGACGGGCACGCGTTCTGGGACACCGAAGCCTACGTGCTGCCGATGCTCAGCCTCGCCGCCCCCGACGCGGTGGCCAACGCGCTGCGGTGGCGGCAGCGCACGCTGCCGCTGGCCACCGCTCGGGCCGCCCAGCTTGGCCTGCACGGGGCGGCCTTCCCGTGGCGGACGATCGCCGGCCAGGAATGTTCGGGCTACTGGCCCGCTGGCACCGCCGCGTTCCACGTCAACGCCGACATCGCGCTCGCGGCCCTTCGCTACCTCCGCCTCACCGGCGACGAGAAGTTCGCCCAGGACACCGGGCTCGAGCTGCTGGTCCAGACCGCCCGGCTGTGGTTCTCCCTCGGCCATGACGGCGCCGACGGCAAGTTCCACATCGACGGGGTGACAGGCCCCGACGAGTACAGCGCCATCGCCGATGACAACATCTACACGAACCTGATGGCACGCAACAACCTGCTGGCGGCCGCCGACGGCGTCCAGCGATATCCCGAGCGTGCCCGCGAGCTCGGCGTCGCCGAGGAGGAGCCCGCCAGCTGGCGCCGGGCAGCCGGGGCGATGGCCGTCCCCTTCGACGAGGCGCTCGGCGTGCACGCGCAGGCAGCGGGATTCACCGGGCACCAGGTGTGGGACTTCGCCGGCACCCCGGCCGAGAAGTACCCGCTCCTGCTGAATTACCCGTACTTCGACCTGTACCGCAAGCAAGTGGTCAAGCAGGCGGACCTGGTCATGGCCATGTTCGTGTGCGGGGATCAGTTCAGCGCCGAGCAGAAGGCGCGGAACTTCGACTACTACGAGGCGCTGACCGTGCGGGACTCGTCGCTGTCCGCCTGCATCCAGGCAGCCATCGCGGCCGAGGTCGGCCACCTCGACCTGGCCTACGACTACCTCGGCGAAGCCGCCCTGATGGACCTGGAAGACCTGGAGCACAACACCCGCGACGGGCTCCACATCGCTTCCCTGGCGGGCACCTGGCTCACCCTGGTCAGCGGGTTCGGCGGCTTGCGGCTTGGCGACCACGCCCTCCGGTTCGCGCCGCGACTCCCGGAAGCGCTCCCCAGGCTCGCGTTCACCCTCGTGATGCAGGGCCGGCGCCTGCGGGTCGAGATCAAGCCCGCCTCGGCCACGTATACGCTGGCGGACGGCGACCCGCTGCAGGTCGAGCACCATGGCGAGACGCTGAGTCTCGAGGCCGGGAAACCGCAAGCGCGGCCCATCCCGGCGGCGCCGTCCCGGCCGCGGCCCGCCCAGCCGCCGGGACGTGAGCCGGCCCGGCGCCAGCCTGCGAAGGCGCCACCCGCTCCCGCCTGATCGCCGCGGCGGTACGCCAGGGGGTCCCACGGGCGCGAGCGATCGCCCCGGGCGAGAGCATGGATGTCAGCCGCGGCGCACCGGGAGGAGCGTCGCCGCCGCCAGCACAATCACTCCACAGGAGGATCGGACGATGAGCGGAGAGGACCAGCGGGTCGCGATCATCACCGGGGGTTCGAGAGGCATCGGCGCCGGCCTGGTCACCGGATACCGCGGGCAGGGCTGGGCCGTCGTGGCCAACGCCATCACGATCAAGCCGTCTGAGGACCCGGACGTGCTCACCGTCGAGGGGGACATCACCGAGTCCGCCACCGCGGAGCGGATCCTCGCCGCCGCGCTCGAACGCTTCGGACACGTCGACACCTTGATCAACGACGCCGGGGTGTTTATCGCCAAGCCCTTCACCGACTACACCGCCGCCGACTACGCGCTGATCACCGGGGTCAACCTCACCGGTTTCTTCTGGATGACCCAGGTAGTCATCACTGAGATGCTGCGGCGCGGCCACGGTCACGTGGTCAACATCAGCTCGACGGAGGCCGTGCACCCCAACTCCGCCGAGCCCGCGGTGCTGGCCGCGCTCACCAAAGGCGGCCTCGAAGCTGCCACGAAATCACTGGCGGTCGAGTACGCCTCTCGCGGCATCCGGGTCAACGCCGTCTCACCGGGCATCATCCAGACGCCGCTGGTCACCCCGGAAAGCTACGCCTCACTCGGCAACCGGCTGCCCCCGCTCGGGCGCATCGGCCAGGTCAGTGACGTCGTCGACGGCATCTTGTACCTCGAATCGTCGCCCTACATCACCGGCGAGATCCTGCACATCGACGGCGGCGCGGGCGCGGGCCGCTGACCCTCCCGGTGAGCACCCCGCTCCTTGCTGTTATCAGGTCAGCTGCGTTAGTGCTGGGGATTTGACCGCTCAGAGCGGTCAAATCCCCAGCACTAACCTCAGAGGATGGACCAGCGTCCGGCTTCTTGCTGTTATCACTCACGAAAGGGAGGGTGCGCAGGACGCGTCCGTCAGCCCTGCTGGAGGACGGGTTGCTGGGCGGGGGGCAGGTGGTCGCTCTTCTCGAACAGCTTGATGATGTCTTCGACGGGCAGGCCCTTGGTTTCCGGCAGGAACTTCCACACGAACACGATGGCGAAGGCGGCGATGCCGGCGAAGCACACCAGCACCCCGGCGAGGCTGATCGCGTTCTGCCAGACCGGGAAGATCTCGATCAGCAGGAAGTTCGCCAGCCAGTCCACGGTGGCGGCGATGGCGGCGGCCTGTCCGCGGACCGCGGTGGGGAACACCTCGCCCTGCAGGGTCCAGCCAGTGCCGCCGACGCCGATGGCGAACGAGGCGATGAAGAAGTCCAGCCCGATCATGATGACCACGAGCCGCCAGTTCCCGGCCGGGACGACCACGAGGCCGAGGGCCGCGACCAGGGCGAAGACAATCATGCCGGTGTAGCCGCCGATGGCCAGCGGGCGCCGGCCGAACTTGTCGATCCACCGGAACCCGAGGTAGGTCGAGGCCACGTTGACGCTCGTCATGATCGCCGTGATCTCGACTCCGGCGATCGTGGTGTGGACCAGGTCGGCGTGCGCGCCGGCGAAGATCGGGCCGAGCAGGTGCGGGCCGTAGTACAGCGGCACGTTGATGCCGGTGATCTGCTGGAAGATGAAGAACACGCAGACCACGATCAGCGCCCGCCGGACCCCCGGGGTCCAGTGCCGGAACCGGCCGGTGCCCGCCTCGGCCGCCGCGACCTGGGTGGCCGCGCGCTGGGCCTGCTCTTCCGTGACCTCGCCCACGCCGAGGGTCTGCATTGCCTTGCTGAACTGGTCATACCGGCGGTGCCGGAGCAGCCAGCGCGGGGATTCCGGCATCTGGGTGCGGAGCACCAGGCCGACCAGCGCCGGGACCGCGCCAAGGCCGAGCACCAGCCGCCAGCCCACGCTGGCCGCGCTGTTCGGCCAGGCGGCGAAGATGATCAGCGCGACCAGGTAGGCCACCAGGATCCCCACCGTGATCATCCACTGCTGGATCAAGGCCAGCGATCCGCGCCGCGCCTTGGGCGCGAACTCGGCGATGTAGGCGGTCGCGATCGCCGAGTCGGCGCCGATCGCCACCCCGATGAGCGTCCGGGCGGTCAGCAGCACGGCGGCGTCCGGCGTCACCGAGGACAAGACCGCCCCGACCGCGTAGATCGCCGCGTCGGTGATCAGCAGCCACTTGCGGCCGAACCGGTCCGCGAGCGGCCCGGCGACGATCGCCCCGCCCGCCGCGCCCAGCGACGCTCCCGACACCAGGTAGCCCAGCGCGAGGCCGTGCAGCCCGTAGGGGACGAAGTTCAGCGCGGACCCAATGTTCGACGTGTCGTATCCGAACAGAAACCCGCCGAGCGTCGCCAGCAGGCTGAGTTTCCAGTAAAAAGCCGTCGCTGGCCGCTCATCGAGAGCGGCCAGCGCATCACCCGTCCCGGGCTGAGACATCTCCGACCCCTTTCAAGTCGTCTCGTTGCCCCCC
>Ga0335072_10017757_pt1 | contig 10053 bp, 7 predicted proteins | sample Lox_Sample_21_FD_206725 | JGI IMG/M metagenome (GOLD analysis project Ga0335072, IMG submission 206725) | Soil microbial communities from Loxahatchee National Wildlife Refuge, Florida, United States - Lox_Sample_2.1 | ecosystem: Environmental > Terrestrial > Soil > Wetlands | place: USA: Florida...
AGGACGTGCCGGCGGCGGGCGCGTGATGCATGACGGTGCCGGCCGGGAAGTGCACGTAGGCGCCCGGTCCGACCACGGTCCCGTTGGCCGCGAGGCGGCCTTCGAGCACGACGATCGTGTGGGCCGCCGTGTGCCGGTGCCGCCGGGCCCGCAGGCCGGCCGGGTACCGGATCAGGTAGTGCTCGGCGCCGGTATCCGGGTCCTGGTACAGCAGGCGCAGGCCGATGGGGCGGTCGTAGATGACCGGCTGGGACTGCTGCAGCGGCAGCGAGGCCAGGTCGTCGGCGATGATGGCCTGCTCGTCGCCCATGGGCACCTCCGGTTTCCCCGCCTGCGGCCGCATCCGTCCCTGGCAGTATCGGGGACCGCCGTCCCGTGAATACGGCGGCCGGGTCCCGCCCGATCCACGCCGCGATCTGCCGCACCCCCAGGTGATGACCCCGCAGATACGCGATGTCCTCCCGCTCCTTCGACGTCAGCCGGCTGCCCGGCACGCCATCCCTCCCGCCCACCCCGCCCAGACCATGAGATTCATGATCATCTCAGGATGTTGCAACAGATTCTGGAGAGCAGGGCGTAAAAGTCGTATTGATCATGGAATTACCGCCGGGCCAGGGCCGGGGGCGCCGAGCAGGCGGGCGGGGGGTGTGTGTGCGAGCACCGGGGGCAGGCCGGGGTGTGGGCGCTGGAGGGGGCAGGCCGGGGGTGTGGGGGAGGGTGAGCGGGCTAGCGGAGGGGGCGTTAACGCGCCGGAAACACGAGCGGGGCAGACTGGCGCCGTGGATAGGCAGGAAGAGTTCGTGCTGCGCACGCTCGAGGAACGCGACGTCCGTTTTGTGCGGCTGTGGTTCACCGACGTGCTCGGTTACCTGAAGTCGGTGGCGGTCGCCCCGGCCGAGCTGGAGGGCGCGTTCGCCGAGGGCATCGGCTTCGACGGGTCCGCCGTGGAGGGCTTCGCCCGGGTCTACGAGGCGGACATGATCGCCAAACCGGACCCGTCGACGTTCCAGCTCATGCCGCTGCGCGGCGAGGCGGCGGTCGGCCGGATGTTCTGCGACATCCTGATGCCGGACGGAACGCCCTCCTACGCCGACCCGAGGCACGTGCTCAAGCGCGCGCTCGGCCGCGCCGCGAACCTGGGGTTCAGCTTCTACACCCACCCCGAGATCGAGTTCTTCCTGCTGCGGGAGAAGCCGGAGCCGGGTGGGAAGCCGCAGCCGATCGACAACGGCGGGTACTTCGACCACACCCCGCACAACATCGCGCACGACTTCCGGCGCAGCGCGATCGACATGCTGGAGAGCATGGGGATCTCGGTCGAGTTCAGCCACCACGAGGGCGCCCCGGGCCAGCAGGAGATCGACCTGCGCTACGCCGACGCGCTGACCACGGCGGACAACGTGATGTCGTTCCGGCTGGCCATGAAGGAGGTCGCCCTCGATCAAGGGGTCTACGCCTCGTTCATGCCCAAGCCGTTCACCGAGCATCCCGGGTCGGGCATGCACACGCACATGTCGCTGTTCGAGGGCGACCGCAACGTGTTCTACGAGCCCGGCGCCGAGTTCCAGCTGTCCAAGCTCGGCCGCGCGTTCATCGCCGGGCTGCTCACGCACGCGGCGGAGATCACCGCCGTGTGCAACCAGTGGGTCAACTCCTATAAGCGGCTCTGGGGCGGGGACCAGCGGATCGCCGGAGCGGGCGGCGAGGCGCCCGCCTACATCTGCTGGGGGCACAACAACCGCTCGGCCCTGGTCCGGGTGCCGATGTACAAGCCGCAGAAGGGAAACGCCACCCGGGTCGAGTTCCGCTCGATCGACTCCGCCTGTAACCCCTACCTGGCGTTCGCGGTGATCCTGGCCGCCGGGCTCAAGGGGATCGAGGCCGACTACGAGCTCCCGCCCGGGGCCGAGGACGACGTGTGGGCGCTCACCTCGGCCGAGCGGCGCGCGCTCGGCATCGCGCCGCTGCCGCACAGCCTGTCCGACGCGTGCGACGTGATGCAGGGCAGCGAGCTCGTGGCCGAGACGCTCGGCGAGCACGTCTTCGACTTCTTCCTGCGCAACAAGCGGGCGGAGTGGGAGGAGTACAGCCGCCAGGTCACCGAGTTCGAGCTGGCCCGGTACCTGGGCGTGCTCTGACCACCGGCCCGGATGCGGGCGCCGCGCCGGTTGCAGGCCCGGATGCAGGGGCCGCGCCGGTTACAGGCCCGGATGCAGGCGCGCCGCGCCGGCTACAGGCCCGGATGCAGGCCGCGCTGGAGCCGCTGGCGGTAGCGCCGTCCCGTCTCGGCGGCCAGCGGCCGCAGCCCGGACTCGGCCCGGGCGACGTGTTCCGTCCAGTCCGCGCGCTCGAGCGCCGGCCCGGCCGCGACGCAGACGCCCGCGTAGAGCGCGGTCGCCCGGGCCAGCCAGTAGGCGCGGACAACGTGCAGCCGCTCGAAGTTGAACAGCGCGTCGCCGGTGCCCGCCTCGCGGTAGAAGAGCGCGGACGGCGCCACGGCCGGGCGCGGGCCGGCCGCCGACAGCAGCGCGAACAGCTCGGCCTCGCTGCCCGGCAGGTAGGTCTGCACCAGCTTGCGGCGTTTCGGTACGGGCACGGCCGCGAGCCCGTCCTCCTGGCGCAGTTCGACGAGCCTGGCCTCCATGGTCGCCGCCCGGTCGGCGATCTCCCCGGCCAGGCCGGCCTGGTCGTCGCCGGCCTGGTCTTCGTGAGCCACCGTCTCGGCGCGCTCGCCCGCACGGCGCAGGTCGGCGATGGCCCGCTCGGTCAGGGCGTATCCGCGTTCCCGGCGCTGCCCGGCGTCGGACGGCTCGATCAGCCACCGGGCCCGGGCCAGGATCTCGGCCAGACGCCCGACCAGGGCCAGGTCGGCCGCTGAGGCGTGGTGATCGAGGCCGGCGACCGCGAGGCCGAACGAGTCGGACGCCTCGATGAACATCTGCTGCAGGTGCGGGCGCGGCGTGGCCGGGAGGTTGAACCGCCACCGGGCGTCGTCGTCCACCGGGAAGCTCGCCTGGCTGGGCGGATCGATGCCGGTGATCAGCCGGGACGCCACCGCGCGCAGGGCGGTGCGGAGCTCGCCGTCGGCCATGGCCGACGGGCGGCGCAGGCCAGGCACCGATCCCGGCACCGGGCTCCAGCCGAGCATCTCGTCGATCTGCTGGACGAGGTGATCCCAGGCCTTGGTCGCGCCCTCGATCAGCGCGTTTCCGACCTCCCGGATGTCTTCGTTCACGTGGTCGAGGATAACCGGCTTCCCGCTCGGCCGACATGACAGGATTAGTCCCCGACCTCGGAGAACTCGGGCAGAGGGCTCGGGTGGGGGCGAACCCGGGCGGGCAGCCCGGGCAGACAGGAGGGCAGGTCCTGGTGCGCTACGGCGTGTGGGTACCCAACTTCGGCTCGTTTGCCGACGCCCGGCTGGTCGCTGACCTGGCGGCCCGGACGGAGGCGGCGGGCTGGGACGGCTGGTTCCTGTGGGACCACGTCGTGCACCTGGCCGGTGAAGAACCCGTCGTCGACCCGTGGATGGCGCTGGCCGCCGCGGCCCTGGCCACCAGCCGGATCACCCTGGGCACCCTGGTCACCCCGGTGCCCCGGCGGCGGCCCTGGAACCTCGCCCGGCAGGTGGCCACGCTCGACCAGATGAGCGGTGGCCGGGCCGTGCTCGGCGTCGGCATCGGAAGCGTGCGCACCGCCGAGTTCAGCGGCTACGACGAGGAGACCGATCAGGTCCGGCGGGCGGCCATGCTCGACGAGGGCCTGGAGCTGATGGCCGAGCTCTGGAGCGGCGAGACCGTGCACCACAAGGGCGAGCACTACCGGGTGGACGGCGTCCGGTTCCGGCCGGTGCCGGAGCAGGACCCGCTGCCGGTGTGGGTCGGGGCGGTCTGGCCGCACCGGCGGCCGCTGCGGCGCGCCGCGCGCTGGCAGGGCGTCTTCCCCGAGCGGTTGCCCGGCCCGGAGGCGGTCGCGCAGATCAGGCAGGAGCTGGGACCGGGCAAGGACATCGTGGTCTCGTCCCGGGAGAACCACCCGGCCCGCGACTGGGCCGCCGCCGGGGCGACGTGGTGGGTCCTGTCCCTGCGGGCCGGCGACGCGATCAGCGACGTCGAGGCGGCGATCGACGCGGGTCCGCCGCGAGACTAACCGCGACGGACCGCGACTAACGCGGCCCGGCCGGGGAGACTAGCCACGTGAGCATGTTGCGCGGGACGACCCTCGCCGGACAGCTGGCCGTGATGGGCTTCGCCGACACGGCCCGCGCGCAGCGACTGCTCACCGAGGAGCTTGGGCTCGACGCGGTGGCCGACGCCGCCGACGCCGAGGTGCTGGAGGCCCTCGCGGCCGCGGCCGACCCGGACCTGGCCCTGGCCGGCCTGGCCCGGATGCCGCGCGACCCCGAGCTGCGGGCGGCCCTGCGCACCGACCCGGGCCTGCGGGCAAGGCTGATTGGCGTGCTCGGGGTCAGCGCCGCGCTCGGCGGACATCTCGCCCGCCATCCCGGCGACTGGCGCGTGCTGAGCGGCCCGGATGCGCTGCGGCGCCCCGCGCCGGGCGAGATACGCGACGACCTCCTGGCCGCGGCCGCCGCCGGGCAAGCCGGGCGCGGCGACCCGGTGACCGCGCTGCGCGTCGCCTACCGGCGCCGGCTGCTGCACCTGGCCGCGCGGGACCTCGCCGGGGCGGAGGACCTGGCCGCGGTCGCCGCCGAGCTGTCCGACCTGGCCGCGGCCGCGCTCGAGGCGGCGCTGGCCATCGCCCGGTCGGAGCTGCCGCCTGGGTCGGCGCCCGGCCGGCTCGCGGTGATCGCGATGGGGAAGTGCGGCGCCAGGGAGCTGAACTACGCGAGCGACGTCGATGTGATCTTCGTGGGCGGGGTGGGGGGCGACGCGACGGGCGGGGGAGCCGGCGGGGTGGGGGGCGACGCGACGGGCGGGGGAGCCGGCGGGGAGGCGGCCGCGCTGCGGACCGCGACCCGGCTGGCCACGCGCGTGATCCGGATCTGCTCGGATCCGGCGACCGAGGACGCGCTGTTCCCCGTGGACCCGAACCTGCGCCCCGAGGGCCGCGACGGCCCGCTGGTAAGAACCCTGGCCAGCCATCGCGCCTACTACGAGCGCTGGGCCAAGACCTGGGAGTTCCAGGCCCTGCTCAAGGCCCGCCCGGTCGCGGGCGACGACGACCTCGGCGCGCAGTACCTGGCCGCCATCCAGCCCCTGGTCTGGCAGTCGGCGCAGCGGGAGAACTTCGTGGCCGACGTGCAGGCCATGCGGCGCCGGGTGCTGGGCAGCCTGCCCGCCGACCGCGCCGGGCGCGAGATCAAGCTCGGCCCGGGCGGCCTGCGCGACATCGAGTTCGCCGTGCAATTGCTGCAGCTCGTGCACGGCCGCACCGACGAGACGCTGCGCGCCGCCGCGACCCTGGACGCGCTGGACGCGCTGGCCAAGGGAGGCTACGTCGGCCGCGGGGACGCGGCGAGCCTGGCCGACGCCTACCGGTTCCTGCGCACCGTGGAGCACCTGCTCCAGCTGCGGCACCTGCGCCGAACGCACATGCTGCCGGAGGACCCGGCGGTGCTGCGCCAGGTCGGCCGAGCGCTGCGGGCGATGCATCCCGCCGTCACCCCGCAGCACGGCGACCCGGCCGAGGACCTCATGGTGCAGTGGCGCCGGCACGCGAGCCAGGCCCGGCGGCTGCACGAGAAGCTGTTCTACCGGCCGCTGCTCGAGGCCGTGGCCCGGCTGCCCGGCGAGGCGGTCCGGCTGACCCAGGCGGCGGCGCAAGAACGCCTCGAGGCGCTCGGCTACGCCGATCCGGCCGGGGCCCTGCGGCACATCGAGTTCCTCACCGCCGGCGTCTCGCGACGGGCCGCGATCCAGCGCACGCTGCTGCCGGTGATGCTGGGCTGGTTCGCCGACGCGGCCCGGCCGGACGCCGGCCTGCTTGCGTTCCGGCAGGTCAGCGAGGCGCTGGGGGAGTCGTCGTGGTACCTGCGGCTGCTGCGAGACGACACCAGGGTGGCGCAGCGGATGGCCAGGATCCTGGCCTCGAGCCGGTACGCCACCGGGCTGCTGCTGCGCGCCCCCGACGCCGTCGCGATGCTGGCCGACGACAGTCAGCTCGCGCCCCGGCCGGCCGAGGCCCTGTACCCCGACGCCGCGGCGGCCGTGCGCCGGCACCGCACCGCGCCGGCCGCGGTCGCGGCGGTGCTGGCCCTGCGCCGCCGGGAGCTGCTGCGCACGGCCGCGGCCGACCTGCTCGGCATGTCCGGCATCGAGCCGACCGGCGAGGCGCTCACCAGCGTGGCCGCGGTGACGGTCGCGGCCGCGCTGAACGCGGCGACGAGGAAGGTCGAGCAGAAGAGCGGCCCGCTGCCGACCAGGATCAGCGTGATCGCGATGGGCCGGCTGGCCGGTCATGAGATGGGCTACGCCAGCGACGCCGACGTGATGTTCGTGCACGAACCCCGCGACGGTGCCGACGAGGAGGCGGCGACCAGGGCGGCGCACGCGGTCGCCGAGGAACTGCGGGCGCTGCTGGCCCGGCCCGGCCCCGACCCGGCCCTGCCGATCGACGCCGGGCTGCGGCCGGAGGGACGCCAGGGGCCGCTGGTGCGCACCCTGGCCTCCTACCGCGCCTACTACGAGCGCTGGTCGTCCCCGTGGGAGGCCCAGGCCCTGCTGCGGGCCGAGCCGGTCGCCGGAGACGAGGCGCTCGGCGCCGCCTTCATGGACCTGGCCGACGAACTGCGCTACCCGGCCGGGGGCATGGGCGAAGCCGGGGTACGCGAGATCCGCAGGATCAAGGCCCGGATGGAGTCCGAACGCATGCCGCGCGGCATCGACCCGGCCCTGCACCTCAAGCTGGGCCCGGGCGGCCTGTCGGATGTCGAGTGGGTGGCCCAGCTGCTGCAGCTCCGCAACGCCCACGCGGTGGCGGGCCTGCGCACCACGCGCACGCTCGCGGCGCTGCGGGCCGCCCGCGACGAGGGACTGCTCGCGGCGTCCGATGCCGAGGCGCTCGCCACCGCATGGCGGCTCGCGGCCCGGATCCGCAACGCGGTCATGCTGGTGCGCGGCCGGCCGAGCGACTCGGTGCCCACGTCGCAGCCGGAGCTGGGCGCGGTGGCGCGGCTGCTCGGTTACGCCCCCGACATGTCGCAGGATCTGGTCCAGGATTACCGCCGGGCCGCGCGGCACGCCCGCGCCGTGATGGAGCGTGTCTTCTACGGCTGACCACGTGATGAAACACTGGGGTCATGGACTGGTCCGTCGGGTACCGCGAGATAGCACCTGACCGGGCGTTCAAGAACGCGATTTTCTGCCTGTGGGTCTCGGTCATGCCGGGTGACGGGGCCGAGCCGACGCAGGTGCTTCCGGACGCGTGCACCGACCTGATCTGGCAGAGCGGCGCGGGCGCGTTCGTAGCGGGCCCGGATACCGGGCCGGTGCTTGATGCGCGGCCGCCCGGGACGGTGCTGGTCGGGGTGCGGTTCCGGCCCGGGGCCGGGGGCGCGGCGCTCGGCGTGCCGCTGGACGAGCTGCTCGACCGGCGGGTGGACGCCGAAGACCTGCCCGGGGTGCCGCGCGGCCGGCTCCCGGGATCGCTCAGCCCGGACGAGGCGCTGCGCCGGATGGCCGTGATCGGTGCGGAGATGGTGACCGAGCGGCCGCCGGACCCGCTGGTGCTGGGCACGGCCCGGCTGCTCGCCCATCCGGGTGCGCGCGCGGACGCCGTGGCGGCAAGGCTGGGGATCGGCGAGCGGCAGTTGCGGCGCCGGTGCCAGGCCGCGGTCGGGTACGGGCCGCGCACGTTGTCCCGGGTGCTGCGGTTCCGCCGGTTCCTGACCCGGGTCGACGCCGGCGGCGCCGCCGACCTGGCCGCGATCGCGGCCGAGGCCGGCTATGCGGACCAGGCCCACCTGACCCGGGAGAGCACGCGGCTGGCCGGGCTGCCGCCCGCCGCGCTGGCCCGGGCGCGCGGCTAGCCGACCGGCTGGATCTGCGACTGGGTGATCACGCCGTTGGTCACCGTGTAGGTGCCCTGGTAGTTCTTGACCGTGCCGTCGGTCTGGGTGGCGGCCAGCTTGATCGTCACCACGTTGCCGGACACCGAGACGATCGTGACCTGGTCGCTCTGCGTCCCGTTGAAACCCTTCACGAAGCCGTTGTAGTCGGTGGTCTGGGTCGTCGTGCCGCCGACCAGGGTCCAGGCGCGATGGTAGTTGTGCGCGTTGATCGCGGCGTAGTAGGCGCGCACCGTGGCCGCCGGGCCGAGCGCGGCGGTGGCGGGCGTCGTCGCCCCGCTGGCCGGCGTCGTCGGCCCGGTGACCGGCGGGGGCGCGTTGTGACTGCGCAGGAGCAGGCCGACGACGGCCGCGATCACAATGATGATTATGAACGCCCCGGCCGCCGCCCATCTGGGTCCCTTGCGGCGGGATCCGGGCGCCTTACCCGGCGGCTGCGGTTGCCGGGTCGGCGGGGGAGGCGGCGGCCAGTCCGTGGCGGGCCTGGGTTGCTGGCCGGGCTGCGGCCGGGGTTGCTGGACGGAATGTGGCCGGGGCGGCTGACTGGGCGGCGCGGGCCGCTGCCACGAGACCGGGCGGAGCTGCGGGTCGGTGACTGGTTCGGCCGACCGCGGCGGCGGGGTCGGGGGCTGGAAGCGGGCGCGCTCGGTGGGCGGCCCGGGCGGGGGCGCCGGCGGCGCGGCCGGCATCGCGGCCTGCGAGCGGCGCTCCAGTCCGCAGGCGCCGCGCAGCGCGCTCGCGAACTCGGTGCAGGTCCGGTAGCGATCGTCCGGCGCCTTGGCCAGGGCCCGGGCCATGACCTGGTCGACCGCGGGCGGGAGGTCCGGGCGCAGGGCGTGCAGCGACGGGGCGGGCGCCGACAGCTGCGCCCACAGCACGGCGAACCCCTGATCGCGCTTGAACGGCGGCTGGCCCGCCAGCATCTCGAACGCGCTGCAGGCCAGCGCGTACAGATCGGCGCGGCCGTCGACCGCGTGGCCCTCGGCCTGCTCGGGCGCCATGTAGTCCAGCGTGCCCATGAACTGGCCGGTCAGCGTGAGGTTCGCCCCGGAGACATCGGGCTTGCTGAGCCCGAAGTCGGACAGGTAGACGTGATCGGGCTGGCCGCTGCCCGCGACCGTGCCGATCAGCATGTTGCCCGGCTTCACGTCGCGGTGAATCAGCCCGCGGGCGTGCGCGTCGTCCAGGGCCGACGCGACCTGCGCGACGATATGCACGACCCGCGCCGCCGGCAGCCTGTGCTCGGCGTCGAGCAGCGTCCGCAGATCCTGGCCGGCGACGTAGCGCATCGCGATGTACAGCACGCCGTCGGCCTCGCCCGCGTCGAAGACCGGCACGATGTGCGGATGATCGACGGAGGCCGCGGCGCGCATCTCGCGCACGAACCGCTGCCGGAACGCGGCGTCACCGGCCAGTTCCGGAGCCAGGATCTTCAGCGCCACGGAACGGTTCAGCCGGGTGTCGGCGGCCCGGTAGACGACGGCCATTCCGCCCCGGCCGATCTGCTCCTGGATCAGGTAGCCGGCGATCTGCGACCCGGCCCTCAGGCCCCCGGGCGCGAAGGAGGGTTGGTCGCCGTTCACCGCGCCTCCGCAGTAGTTCAGCCGGCCTGATCGCCGGGACCAGCCTAGTATCTAGGCCAGGGACCGGCTGTCAACCTGAGCCGCCGTGGAAGGCGATCGAGCATGGACCTGAGCGGCGCCGTCTGGCGCACGTCGTCGAGCGGCGAAGAGAACGAGGACGAAAGCATCGAGATCGCGATCGTCCCCGGGGTCTCCAAGGAGGGCAGCGACCGCGTGATCGCGATGCGGGACGGCCGGAACCCGGACGGGCCCACGCTGATCTTCACGCCGGACGAGTGGCGCGCGTTCACCGCCGGGGTCCGGGACGGAGAGTTCGACCTCCCCTGAATCAGCTTGCCCGGCCGGGGCCGGCCGGTCCGTCCGCGCGTTCTAGTCCGGTCCAGGGGACCCGATGGTCAGGCTCACGGCCTGGGCGGCGCTCTGGCCCGCGGCGTCGGTGAC
>Ga0335072_10017758_pt1 | contig 10053 bp, 8 predicted proteins | sample Lox_Sample_21_FD_206725 | JGI IMG/M metagenome (GOLD analysis project Ga0335072, IMG submission 206725) | Soil microbial communities from Loxahatchee National Wildlife Refuge, Florida, United States - Lox_Sample_2.1 | ecosystem: Environmental > Terrestrial > Soil > Wetlands | place: USA: Florida...
ATGGAAAGCAAGATATTCGTGAAAATATAATCCTCAAGGCCTTGATAATTTCCCCGAAGTACCTCTACCACGAGTTGAGAATACTGCTCACCATGCCACCTCACCCAAACATCGCGCCCCGTCCCCTCCACCTAGTAACCAAACGCTGCCGATTTGGAGGAAAAACTGGCGTCATCGGCTTCACCTCTACACTTCACCATCAAGGAAATCTTCGCGACATTCTGCCCTCTCGCCGAATCGACAACACCTTACATATGGCAGACCAGATCAAATGGGCACAACAGTTGACAGACGCACTAATTCACATCCAAGAAAATGGTAACTATTTCCACTGTGATCTTCGACTCGACAACGTTCTACTCTCGGATACCGATGATGTGCTTCTGATAGATTTCGAAAGCCGTGGCATCCTAGCAAATTCTGCGGCGCCGGAGGTCAGCTGTCTCGAGTACGTGGACCTCATAGCAAACCACTCGTCTTTTGCTGGGCCTGAAAAAGAAAAGTACGACATGCTATTTGAGCAGTACATCAAACCTTACGTGTCGCCGAATCGTGAGATGTATCAAGGTGAAGAACATGGCTACTATTCTCCTTGGCTATGTCTCAGTGAGAGGGAACGCGAGGCAGCGGAGGTGTATATGCTAGGCCGTGTCTTGTGGTGTATATTCGAAGGTGTAAGCGCACCGAACACGATGCTGGGAATTGAATATCTGCGAGAGCCGGACCTTGAGTTCCCTGAATTCCGGAGAACACCTTTGGGGCTACGAACGTTGGTGCTTAAGTGTACGAGGGGTTGGACTCCTTGGTTGGGTGGATTGACGAGACACGGACCGAAACTAGGGTTTGGTACTGAACACAACTCAGACATGCCAGTGGCAGAGGTAATTGAAAAGATAGCAGCATGTTGCAGGGAGGAATTGAAGAGAGCTGAGGAGTTTCTCAGAAAGTGGGACAGCAGGAGGAAGCAGGGGGAGGAGAATATTTTCAATCGGCCAGGTTTGAGAGAAGTCGCTCAGGTACTAAAGGGCTTTCAAAATTATCGTGCTACAGAAACATTATGTTAGATGAATAAGTGAGCAGTTCGGACAATGCAGTTCGTAAACAATCTTGCTATGTTCACCAGCTGAGAATGTTGGTGGAGCGTGCCCTAATGATTGTCTCCCAACTTCACCTCTGTTGTCACGGGATGAGCCTGTGCCATATTCACTGTTCAAATTTACTGCTCGCCAAGCTGCTTAGTATCTGCTTAGTATCCGATTCAAGGATGCTAAGGAGGCCCAAGCACCACACATTCTGTACATCTCCACGCTCTTCGTAGATGATTTTCTGCTCCTTGGGCGAAGCTTGCCTAGTTCCCCGATTGTTACCGTGACACTTGCTACCGAGATTCCGCATGTTTTGGCAGTCCCCTTGTCTTTGAGGGCCTGTTGTCGTGGAGATCTTTTTAGATATACTCTTATGAATGAAGGTATTGTGTCACGCTTGGATAGAAGAATGTCGCAGTCATGGTAATGATAGTTTGGAATCGGCATCTCTTCGGTGGCCTATATGTAATATCTATCACTTTAACATTTAGAGATTGAATGCCATCGACCACTAGTCCGCATCCTATTTAACATTAGGAGGATATTTATGTTATTCCAAAGTTATTTGGTCTTCGTCTTCCCTATTCCAGATAGATGAGTGTATGCATACCCTTCGAGAGAATTCCAGCCTCATGAATTCAGTTATGGTTTCGTACATATTCCAGTTAGGCAGAAAATCAACCATGCCGGGAAAGTTGCTATCCGGTTGAGCGCCGCTCAATTGCAACATGATATACCCAAGCTTGGGAAAACTAAGGTCTTTGGACCAACCTCTCTAGTGCATAGAGATCAGGTGAATTAAGCAGCGGTATCTCCATATACTGGTAAACTTCCAATCTGCTTGGTAAATCCGCGACGGCTCTTTTTTTGTGTTGCTCATCCAACTGGAACGTCTTATCCATTAAGGTCTCCATGCAAGCGTAGGCAACTCTAGTTTCAGTCTTCTTCTTTTATCCAAGTAGGCGGGAAGCCCTTTTGAACACCTCTCCCTTAAGCTTGGCCTTATCGCTTCACTCATTCAAGTCCTCTTAATCTTCCCTCGTGGCACCGAACGGGGATTTTGCACTCTCCTCCCTGGCGATATGATGCTACTTCATATTCAAGAGATTCATCATCTAGATGGCATTCCTGTGGCGAAAGGCGGAGGTTATCGTTGGGTTCGCGCGGAGAAAGCCATGCAATACGAATTGATGTCATCATTTACAGATGACTACGAATGTAATTGCCATTGCTTACAATGCTATTTCGATATCGATGATATTTATACAGTGGAAAGTTGAGGACAAAATATTCCCGGCGGAGAAAGCTTTAACAGCCCAAGACGGACAACATCAACAACTGCAGCAGGACCATTTAATACTGAATTGTATAACTCGTTGCTCGATGTCAAAATTACGACTACCATGCAGGAGTTTACAAGGTAATGGTCAATTCACGGCGCTAAGATTCGGGAACTGTGGCTATGTCCAAAGCCTTACCATTACTCGGTAACCTAAGCCAGCGGTACTTCGGTCTCTCCTAGAAAGGTCACTCAGCGCTGAACTTTCGACCTTCTCGTAGTTTCATCACCCTTATTACCATCAAGCAGATGAGCAGCCAGGCGAAGCCTGCAGAGATCTATGCTTAGGATGCACACCTGAAGCATAAAGCTTTCAGCCACACCAGACAGGCAATAAACTATTGGGCAGCTAGACCGCTACATTTAGTATACTGGGAACTTCCTGGCTTCCTGGCCGTCGACAAAAGTCTACGCCTATAGGTCGATTGACGAACTGGAGGATGGAAGAAGATGCCGAAAATGTTAAGCAAAAGCCTTAAATTGTCCCCTTAATGTCTCAAATGCACACGACCAGGGCCATGACGCGTCGAAGGCTATGCGAGACGTCCATTAGGGGCCGATCACACGCATACGCCCCATGGCCTAAATTCCGAGCTGAGAACACGGACCCCTACTTCACTTTCCTTTCTCAGTATCTGGCCCGTGCGAGCTGAACCAGCCGACCTATCGCATTGAAGAAAGATGCCCACCGTATGCAGGACAATATTTTGATCCACCAAAGCCTCTATATTTGTACCGTTCGAGCCGCATGCCTTTCCGATGGATAACGTACCCTCTTTTACTCAATATAACCTTGCGATTGAAAGCCAAGATCCCGGAAACTGTCGGGAAATGACTTAAAAGCAAGGCTTGTCGTAAACTTCTATGCAAACCATCTCAATGCTGCGAGGAAATTTCCCTCGTGCTTTGCAACAAACCACACCACCTATTCTAGGGTTATAGCTTCGTTTGCCGTCTACATGACTTCTTATATGTCTTCGCCAGGGGATCCAGATGTCGAGGCTGCAAAGCCCAATGGCTCTTCAACCCCTAGAAAATTACCATGGAGCATGTTCAAACAGAAGAAATGTCAGGGTTGTAGTAGTTCATTTCCAATTAATTGCTGACATGCTATAGCGACCAAACCAACCAAAAACCCGTCGAAAGCACAAAGCGTACCAGATGGTAATGAATCAACCTCTTGTGATGCTGAATATGGCCTTATGAAGAGAACTTCTGAGCTTCGTTACGCTGTCGAGGCGGGGGATGCACCATTGGCCGGAAGAGTGATAGATTGCTTAAAGCCTCAAAAGCCCGATGGATTCAGTATTCAAGATGTTTCTGGCAATGGGTTATTACAAATCTCGGCGCTTCAAAATAAGCCCGAAATGGTTAGTGATATCTCGCCTTATGGACTCGGCGGCTGATCGCTGTATTGCAGACCAAAATGCTTCTTTCGAAAGGCTTCAAGATAAATGATGTTGATAGTAACCATGGGACGGCCTTGCAAGCGGCTATATACATGAACCATCTTGATGTCATAGATGTCTTGCTTGATCCTAGTAGAACCGTTCAGGTCGATGTTAACACTGCAGGCGGCTATTATGGCTGCGCACTACAGGTAGCAGCATTCAAAGGCTCCGAGGCTTTGATCCAGCTGCTTCTAAATCTTGGAGCCGATGTGAGCACTTGCGGCGGCAAGTATAATTCTGTATTACAGGCTGCTGCGCGTACCGGCTTAAAATCGATAGTAAAACTTATCCTCGACGCAAAACCAGAAATACAGGAGAAATTTGTGAACCAGGGAGGTGGAGTATACGGAACGGCTCTTCAAGCCGCTGCAAAGGGTGATTACTCTGGCCAAACAAGATTCCTTCGCTGTCTATCTCGTGGTCGTGTCTTAAAGCAGCCCACAACTGTTCCTCGCACAACGTCGACGGAAAAGCCAAGCTATCTGGAAGTTGCAAAATTCCTAATTACCAAAGGCGCTATAGTGAAATGTGATGGGGGAAGATTAGGAAGTCCGATTGGCGCCGCTGCAAGCTCCGGAAATATTCATATGCTCAAGCTATTGATAGAGCACGACAAAACCAGTCTAGAACAGCGAAGACAACCATACAGCTGCGCTTTAATCAATGCAATCACTCAAAATGTTGTTAAAGATCGCCTACCGTTAGTTAAATTATTAGTGGAGGCAGGCGCCGACGTCGATTTCGAGACAGGAAGTGGCCCTTACAGCAGGCCGCTTACCGCGGCAGCAGCTCTGAATTCGGCAACTGTAATGGACTACCTGCTGAAAAAGGCGCCCGATAAGAGAGCTACAATTAATGCCGAGAGCGGAATATACGGTTCTGCTCTTCGCGTGGCTCTTTCGGTAGTAGCGGAGAATACTGCCCTCGCGGAGAGTTCTGACCTCGAAGAAAGTGCTGCCTTATATTTGATAAGACAAGGCGCAGAGATTAACACCATGAAGGATGAGGCGTATGGAAATATCCTACATCTGGCAGTCTTTTCAAAAATGGACCAGGTCGTGGAAATTCTCTTACGAAAATATCATGTGGCTGTGAATTTAAGGGATGAAGCCGGTCAGACAGCATTACATATTGCTGCATATCGTGGCCACAAAAGCACCGTATCCATTCTGTTGCAATATGGCGCGGATCCAGATTTAGAGGATGCCTGGGGCGACACGCCACGTAAAATTGTCGAGGATGTGACCGAGAGAGAAAGCCACCCTGGTCCAAGTTTAGAGGACCTGCGGGATATTAGCCAGCAGCTTCTGGTAGCTTCTGCTTCACGCAACAAGCACAAACTTGGCGATCTTGTCCATGGTCCACCAATATGGAAGAAAGAGCAAGCTAGATTGACCAAGCAGGGGACAGCGAAGCCGGTTTATGCATCTCCAATTTGGAATCCTGGTCTTAGTTTCGAGGCTACGATTGTTGACTTTCTACAAAAGGATGGCGACGAATATGTTTCAATAAAACCCTTGCCTATTGATGATTTACTATACCGAAAGGGCGCTGTTGTCGAATTGATGAAAGTAAAGGATTCATGCTATGAAAGAAACCTCCGATGGTATCATATTCCTTCCAACAACATGACCTGGGCCGAAATGTTGATGAAAATTCTCTGGGCCGAGAGGCATCCGAAAACCGCTTGCAAGAGCTTCTGGGGAACCGACCCCTATTATGTGTCACCTGATCTTGCTCCCCACGCCCGTTTTGTAACACCTCAGTGTGAGAGACTTATTCCGGATACATTTGAGGGATCAGACTCGCCACTGGAAGTCACTGAAATGGCACAGAACACGCTGTTCCTTGCGATGCCATACCTCCACTGGGAGAGTTATCGCTCATGCGAGGCAGTCGGTAAGCTGTTGAGAGAGATCAAAGACGACTCTATGAAGAACCTCATATTACGAGCCGGCAAAACCTGGAGAACATATGAGCCTAATCCCCAACCGCTTCCTCGGTCGAAACACCTTGATTCGGCTGAGTCGAAAAAAGAACCTGAAATAATGACTACGAATGACAAAACCAAAGACGACGATGACGAATTGCTGAAGAAATATCTCTTCAAGCGCTGGCCCATACATCTGCGAAGAACATTGGACCAGTATTATTATAGCTACTTAGCCGATACAAGAGCGCGAGATGATGATCAGATCGTAATGAAGGTTCGAAATGAGGAGCTATATTTGAATGAACTCGTCATACGTGAAAAGTATCACGCCCACACACACGGTCATCAGACTGGTGGGAAGCAAAACAAAATGAGCAATGATCATCAGAAAACACATAAACGGCATATCATAAGCAAGGAAACATCCCCAGAAACTTCGACAGATAAAACGCCCCCAAAAGACAAAAACAGCCCTCTCGTCATAGTAGATCAGTTATGGCTTTGGGTTCTCAATAGAGGTCTGTTCCTTCAAACGTTGCTTTCCTGAGAAAACAGAAGACTAATGTTATTAGACACCATCATCACTAGCTTCCCTCGTCGACGACTTGATAGAGAGGATGGGGATTTGGATATTGAAAATAAGACAGATGTACTAGAGACAATCCTGCGCTACCTGCGATCCGCCAAGAGGCATCCAATCCAGGATGCTTATGACCTTTCTGAACTGATTATTTCTCAATGCGTTGGAATTTTGCACCGGTCGGATGTTATCGCAGACTTGGACTTCCTAAAAGTATTCGGTAGGGAAGCCGACCGAAGGGTGAGTCTGTTCAAGCTTGATATGCATGCGGTTCCGCTATATGCTTTTCACCCTATAACTCTCTGATGCACATATAGGTAGATGAAGTAATGGAGAAACTTCGAACGTTTGTAGAAAATTTCAAGAAGTTTATGACATTTGTAAAGCAGTCGCATAGGATATCGGATACATACATTAAAGATTTCGAGAAGATCTTCAGCGTTACAGAGGAGGCATTGCTTCTGAGAGAAATTCAGGATATCAGAGATGAACTCAACATGCTTGCGGCAGTATTTCAGGATCAACTTGGTGTGCTGAGCAAGGCAGGGAAAGACATTGCTGAGGATCGCATGAAACTGCCCGAAACTCGATCTTCGGCGTTTAATTTCCAGCAGCAGAGCGAAAAGCATGCCAGGCATGTTGAGCGTATGCACGTCCAGGCATCACAAGCTTATGACACTGTAAGCCATCTATCGCGAGATATGAAAAATACTGATCTGCTATATATAGCTCAAGGATCTTCTGGATCTCAAACAGCAACAGGCAAACGTTCTGGAGGCACGAATGAGCCGGAACCAAGCTCTTGCAGCTAAAGAGCAAGGCAAAACAATCATGGTCTTCACGATTGTCACGATCATCTTTGTAAGGGCTCATGTTTAACATAAAGTTAATCAACCGTATTGACACGTACAAGCTGCCCTTGACGTTCATGGCCACCGTCTTCACACTCCCGGTTCTCTCGTTCAAGCGTTGGGATCCGTCGGATCCAACAAAGCTTAAACCAGATGGTGGTTTGTTAAATAGTGGATACACATTTGGCTTGATCGGTGAGTAAACAAGCCTTATCCGGTTGGCATCTATGCTTACCAAATTCTAAGTGGGTGTCACAATTGCAATGGCTGTTCCTTTAATAATTGCTGCTTTCCAAGTCAAGAGACTCCAGAGGTGGTGGGAAGAGGGGCTAGCGCTGATGCGACTCCAGCGGATGGAGCAGCAGAAGAGCCAAGTGAAGGAAATGTGAAAAAAGGCGGGATAGTCCGACCAAATGTTTTATCTCTGTGGGAAATCACCAAGTCGAGAGACACATAGTCCCTTTTGTAAGAAGCTGTGTATTGACCCTCCTACTTCATTCATCATAGCTTGTGATCATTTAATCTCGCTGGCCATACCCGGACTACCCCATATCGCTGCGCTACCATTTCCAATCCTATATCAGAGGGTAAGGCTTAACTTCACTCTTATGCGCAGCATGTTCGACGTATGATTCACAGGCGAAAGCCCAAATATTTCCAACTCGAGATCTGTCAAACGCTGGACTACATTCATGGGCCAGCAATGGATACCAACAACACTCCCCACACTGTTACACCCTTAGAAGGCCATGTTCATACGGTCATCTTTCCCCACGGCTGCGCTAGCACCGCGATAGAGTTCGCAGAAGAGGTCGCCGAGAGCCAGGCATCAGACGACCGTCCTGCCCGAGACCTTTCCAATCTTCAAATGGGTCTCCGGATTTCAAGGCTCCGGGTCTCACCGCGATTCGAGACTGGGGTGGAATAATGGTTTGACATGCGGTCTGTCGAGAATTCAGAAGAGCTCAAGGAATTGCAAGTTGATGGTTTAATGGAAAGTATCGCACTAATTCTCAACATCATATGGATTGAGGCGTCATCCAATCAGTTGCACACTGGCATCCACTTAATCACGACTGGTGGAAATGGTCCTGCCCTCTTAGTTGCTAGTCTGATAAGGGATACAATGGAGCGAGTTGACTTTTGCTGGGTGAACCATCGAAAATATCTTCACTATACTACTAACAGTGTACGAGACTACACCTCAAAAGACCGCTTGGACCCCTACGAGCTGATACACTCCGAGTAGATCCCGCTTGATGTACATAAATCAGAGTTAAATGGCAGGAAATTTGATTAGGTTGATTCTCTGCACCTATATAACTACAATTAGAATTATAAATAATTCTGTTTTAAACATACAACATTGTATAGCGGTGGATGTTTATCATCTTTCCACTCTATTATTGGACATCAGATACGACTTACCCAGATATATCTGGGTATCTATCTGCCAAGACTGCTCAGGTGTCTATGTGGCATAGTCCCTATATATCAGACACCAACCTGAGCAATTTCTCTCAGGTATCTAGGTACCCAAATATATAACATGCTTCATTACGAACATGTAGTTTAAAATTCTAAGGCTCTAGAAGTCATAGTTTTAAGCTTTGCTTAAAGTTAGAATTGCTTTATGCAATGATAACTAATAATACCTAATTCTATAACAAGTCTTTCGATGGTTTTCCTCCTTGAAACCACGAACTTTGTAATTCAAGCGGTCAACTCGAAGATTTAAAATCTACAGATTCATAGAGGGAAAATACGATACGACAGAGAAATTCACAGATCTATGGCTCAAAATTAAAAGGAATAGTTTATAAAGATTAGAGATCCAAAAATATATTGGAAAACTTGCTGATAAGTTTATGTTTTTATATATTTTGTATACACCCAGACATACCCAGATATCTACCAAGAATTCAGGTACCCATCTGGCCAACTTCTATCCAGATAGGTACCTACCCGGACTCCCCTTCAGATACTGTGATGGGGCTTTGTGATCCCTTACAAAATCACATGATTCTGGGCAATAGTTGTTCCTGTGCCAGGGTATTGATGTATTTTAGCTAGTCCGAAGGCCTCGTTCTCACAGACATCAAGGACGAAGTTAGCTAACAGTTAGGGAACAGTTAGCTACAGACAAACACGGACAGCTGGGCGGCAGTCTGTTGTGGACGGTGTAAGACTGCCGGTTTCGTGGTGTCTCCAGCAGAGGTTAAGGTACGATATACTGGTGTCACGTGGGTGGTCACGGGATGCAAAGACAGGTCTCCAGAATGACAGTAATATTCAAGGAACTATTCGCTACCTTTTCCACTTCTAGGAATGTCATTCTTTAAGTATGGCCAGCGTCAGCCGGCTGGAGAAACCACGCTCCGTAGCGTTCTGACATGTGCAGCAGCCCGAACTATACGCTGTACGTTCTGGCGCCTGACAGACGGACAGGACGAGGGATCAGGATTTACGGACACAGGTTGAGTTTTACGGATACAGAATGCAGGTTTCTTCTTTCTTTTTGGGTTTTGGACCCTATTCCTTCTGCTGAGCACCTCCGGAGTGGACGTTGACCTACCCATTGTCCTGACGATCATGCACTTCGACGGCACATCCTATCCCTCCACAATACGTACCTGCCCAACACTGTTCCACTCCTATGTGCCGATTTTAACTAGTACATTAATAATAACACCATTAGGACTGAAGTTTATGTAGCTGCAACTGGGTGGTAATCGAGGTTAGATTTTCTGACGCTGTAATACATTGCGTATTTCTTTGTATCACGTGATACAATGGAACATTAGCGAAATCTTG
>Ga0335072_10017759_pt1 | contig 10053 bp, 5 predicted proteins | sample Lox_Sample_21_FD_206725 | JGI IMG/M metagenome (GOLD analysis project Ga0335072, IMG submission 206725) | Soil microbial communities from Loxahatchee National Wildlife Refuge, Florida, United States - Lox_Sample_2.1 | ecosystem: Environmental > Terrestrial > Soil > Wetlands | place: USA: Florida...
ACACGGACGAACTTTTCACGGATCTCACTTCCATCCAAGCCACGACCGATGCTGCCACGCTGGCAAAGCTCCGAGACAAATATTCAAGCGAAGCCGCGCGCTACAAGGACGATCAGAAAGAAATCGAAGACAAGGCCCGCGAGTTGGAAGCAGAAGTCGCCACAGAACGAAGCCGGGCCGACCGCTTCGATTTGGCCGAGGTGTTTCTGGAAATCGGATTAGTGATTACATCGATCACACTGCTCTCAGGACGAAGAATTTTCTGGTACTTGGGAGTCTTGTTCGGAGTGGTCGGAATGGTCGTCGCGGTCACGGGGTTCATCGTGCACTGACGATACGGACGTCTTTTCGAGCGTCTCATCCGGCTAGGCGATTTCACCTTTGCGCTCAACGGTCGCGGTCTCGCCATTTCCCCCAACTGGCTTCACGACCAGAAATGGGCCGATCGCCAGCACATCCATACGGGTACGCTTGAAGCAATCGATCGCTTCCTCCGGTGTACACACGATCGGTTCATTCTCGTTGAAGCTCGTATTTAAGACGACGGGAATCCCGCTCTTGCGATGGAAGGCAGAGATCAGATCGTAATACGTCGGGTTTTCCTCGCGTGTCACCGTCTGCAGACGGCCAGTGTCGTCAACGTGGTTCACGGCGCATAGAACCTTACGCTTCTCCGGCCGAATCTTGTAAACGTGCAGCATGAAGGGTGACGGGTGGTCGTGCTCGAAGTACTCATGCTGATAGTCAGCCAGGATCGAAGGGGCGAAAGGACGGAACCACTCGCGGTGCTTGATGCGAGCGTTAAGAACATCCTTCATGTTGGGCAGGCCCGGGTGAGCCACGATCGACCGATTGCCGAGCGCGCGCGGCCCCCACTCCATGCGGCCTTGAAACCAACCGATTACGTTTCCTGCCGCCATCTGTTCAGCCACTTTATCGAGCAATGCCGGGCGTTGCATCTTGCGCGTCTCCAGGCCCGCATTCTGTAACGCCGATTGAATGCGCGATTCCGAAAACTCCGGACCGAGATAAGAGTGATCCAACCGGTGCCGTCTCGGCTGCTTAAGCACGGAGTGATAGGTGTGCAGGGCTGCGCCGATCGCGAGGCCTTCATCTCCAGCGGCTGGCTGAATGTAGGTGCTCCGGAACGGTGTGCAGTCGAAGAGCTTTCCATTCGCGACGCTGTTGAGCGCGCATCCACCGGCCATGGCGAGATTGTCCGAGGGGACTCGACCGTGCAGTTGATTCAACAGATGAAAGAATATCTCCTCAAATCGATGTTGCACGGCGAACGCGAGATCCATATCGCGCTGCGTGATTTCTGAATGCGGAACGCGCGGATCGCCGAACAGCTTCTCCATTCGATCGGAGAAATGGCGAGCCAGTTTCACGGTGCCATCCGGCAACACTTGCATGCCCTGATTGCTGCCAAGCGGCTTGAAATACTTCAAGTCCAGTTCGAACCCGCCATCTTTCGGCGACACGATCTTGCTGATTTCCTCACGGTACGTTTCTTTGCCGTAAGGGGCCAGGCCCATGACCTTGCCTTCGTCGCCGTACTTTGTGTACCCGATGAATTCACAAATCATCGTATAGATGCTGCCGAGAGAGTGCGGAAGGAAGACGCGATCGAGAACGTCAATCTCGTTGCCTTCGCAGCGTGCCATCATCGTCGAAACGAAATCGCCAGAACCGTCATAGCTGAAGCCAGCCGCTCTCTCCCATGGCGAACAGTAATAAGCACTAGCGATGTGGGCAATGTGGTGCTCAAGGTGGTGTTCCTGAAAGCGAAGCTGCGCGGAGTCAACATCAAGAGCCTTCGCGAGCAGCGAACGCACGTCGCGCATGGCTTCTTTGCGCTGACGCAGCCGGATAAAGTTAAGAATCTTGGCCGGATTCGAAAGCGCATAGCGGACCTTCTTCGCGAGATTTGCTTCGCTGTCCTGGCCGACAGCGACATGTTCGACATCAGAGATCTTTGCGCCGACGGCATCGAGGCATGCCTTGACCGCAAGTGCCGGAAACCCGCCGAAGTGTTTATGCCGGTTAAGGCGCTCCTCGGCGACGGCGAACTTCACTTCACCGTCGAGCACGATCGCCGCAGAGGCGTCAGCGTGGAACATGTTGAGGCCCAGGATCAGCATTAACTAGCGTTAACTCCTTTAGATGTTCAAATGTATTTGGATCATTCGTTAGGACTGGCGTTTGCGCTGTTCTGAACCAAATTCAGAAAGGCATTGGCATCCACCGTGAGGCGAGTTCCGATAGCAACCGACTCATCAATGCGAAGCGTGGCAAGTGTCGAACTGACGAGATCCTCGAAGCGGATAGGCGCTTCCTTTCGTCGTTGGACCGCCAGCGAGAAAGCCGCCCACTCGTCTAGATGCCCCTTGTCTTGACGCCAGCGCGAGCGGACGGTATCTTTTCGCCCATCCCGCACAAGTTCGAGACGCCGATAGTCTTCCAGCACCGCGACGCTTCCTCCGCCAAAAACCTCGATTCGCTCCTTCGAGAATGAGCGGTCGCCGTTCGCCAGATAGCTGATCGTCCCTTGGGAACCGTTCGCAAACTTGAGGGAGACCAACACGTTCTCGCCGCTATATCTGCCCGAGTTCCCTACTGATCGCGCCTCGACCTCGACGACTGGTGAAGATGCCAGAAACATCAATAAATCTACAAAGTGGCAGACTTCTCCGAGAATACGGCCGCCGCCCTGCTCGCGATCGTTGACCCAGTGGTCGGATGGCAAATAACCGGCGTTAATACGATAATTCAGGGCCAGCGGCTCTGAGACTCTTCCGAGAAAGGATTTCATCCGCAGGATCATCGGCGCAAAACGCCGATTGAAACCCACCATCAAAGCCGGCCGTTCGGTTTTCGCGATCCCAAGATATGCGCGCCCGATCGAGCGCAATTCGTCCTCTGACAGGCAAAGCGGCTTCTCGCAGAAGACATTTTTTCGTGACGCCAGCGCCGCCAGAATCTGGTTCGCATGCAGATGATGGCGCGTCGCGATCACGACGGTGTTGACGGCGGGATCGTGGATCAGTTGCGTTTCGTCGGTGGTGCAGCTGCGAAAACCGAACTTGTGCGCAGCATGCTGAGCGTGAGATCCCGTGGCGGAGCAGACCGCGACAAGAGTCGTATGGGATGACGCTTTTAGCGCCGGAATAAGAGTGCCGGTCGCAAAGACTCCTGCACCAAGCAATCCGACAGTCACGCCGGCATTAACCATGGCAGGGGCAGGCTGCCCGTCAAACCCAGGCTCCGGAACGAGCGTGATCTTGGGTGATTCGGCGCTCGCATCGGAATACTGAATCACCACGCCCAGAAATGGCTCGCGGACTTTGCCAATGATGAGGTCGTACGCGCTCTGAGCGCTCTCGATCGGGAAACGGTGCGTGATCAGTGCGCCGACGTTGATCGTCTTGTCGGCAAGAAACTGGACAAACGCTTCCATGTTGCGCGTTTCTGTCCAGCGTACATAGCCTATGGGATAGTCGCGGCCTTTCTGCTCGTAAGCGGTGTCGTAGCGTCCCGGTCCGTAGGAGCGCGAGATGCGGAAATCAAGCTCCTTTTCGTAATAGGCCTTGCGCTCGATATCGATCCCAACGGTACCTACGGCCACAACGATCGCGCGATCACGAGCGATGGCGCCTGCCAAGTTCACGGGATCGCTGCTGGGGGTTTCGGCTGTGATAAGAACGCAGTCCGCGCCGGCCCCGCCTGAAATCTGAGCGCACAGATCGCGAAATGCTGCTGCCGAACTGGCGACCTCATCTGCGCCAAGGCGATGGGCAAGATCGGCGCGCGACGGGTCGATGTCCATGCCGACAACTCGACAACCTGCGGCTCTCAGCAACTGCACCGTCAATTGGCCGAGCAAGCCCAGGCCAATCACCGCCACGACATCTCCAAGCTTTGCTTCGGCAGTTCGGATGCCATGGAGCGCGACTGCACCGAGCGTCGCAAAGGCTGCTTCGTCGAAAGACACTGCGTCCCCTGCCGCAGAACGCGCGGGAATGCGCGCCACAAGCAAGCGAGGGACGCACGCGACCTCGGCGTGCACGGCAAATCCCGCGCCAGCGCAGGCGACACGGTCGCCGGGCTGAAGGTCGTTCACGCCCGCGCCCACGGCGATCACGGTTCCGGCGCTGCTATAACCCGGACTCTGTGGCTGATCAAGACGGCTGCGCACGGCTTGAATCGCTGAAAGGATCCCATCGCGCTGTACCTTGCCAATGACTTCACGCACGAGATCAGGTCGCGATTTGGCTTTCTGCAGCAAACTCTTTCGTGCGAATTCAGCGGAGGCCCGCTCCGTACCCGCCGATACCACCGATGCAGCAATACGCACCAAGACGCAGCCCGGCAGAAGCTGCGGAGGCGGAACCTCCTGCACGGTGATTTCGCCGGTACGCGCGTGTTGGAGAACTTGTTTCATCCCGCCGCCACCTGCGCAGCCACGAAAACCTCAGACTCAAATTTCCGCGACCCACCATCGAGAAAGGTCCGCATCCACAACTCAAGAGTCAGGAGTTGCCAAAGCTGCATCGACCAGTCTCGGAGTCCACGGCGGTGGGCGTCGATAAAATGCTGCACCGCTTCCGGCCGAAACAGGCCGCGCTTGCGCAGTTGCCCCGGAGAGAGCAGGTCGTCCACCATTTCCTTGAGATCGTGAGCCAACCAGTAATCTACCGGAGCGGCAAACGCGGCCTTCGGTTGCTGCAACACTTCTCGTGGAAGAATGTCGCGCATCGTCTGGCGCAGGATGTATTTCGTTGTCGGATTTGCGAATCCTCTGAGCTTCAAATCAGGCGGCACGTTCCATGCAACGAACTCAGCCAGCTCGCGATCAAGAAATGGCACCCTCACTTCGACGGATGATGCCATGCTCATCTTGTCGTTATAAGTGAGGTTGAGGCTCGTCATAAATATTTTTGTGTCGAGGTAAAGCATCTGGTGCAGGAAGTCGGCGTGGTGTACGCGCGCAAAAGCAGCACGATGCCGGCAAGCAGGATCAGATCCTAAAGCGGCGTCTACGAACTCAGAGGAGTAGAGTTCAGACTTCAAGGCATCATCGAGATATGTGCAATTAGTAATGAAGCGATCGACGGGATTGAGCGCAGCGCTGCGTGTCATCTTCCTGGTAAGCCGCAGAGGTCCCTTCAGCCGAGTACCACGCAGGCTAGGAAGCGCACCGAGAACAGCCTCCCCCGAGCGACGAAGCAGAGACGGCACACGCCCATAAGCCTGCGCCCAGTAGTGGGCCACATGCTTGCGGTATCCAGCAAACAATTCGTCGCCACCGACTCCTGAGAGTAGGACGGTCGCCTGCTTGCGCGCCTCGCGGCAGACGAGGTAGGCCGTGATAATGGCGGGGTCAGCCGTGGGCTCATCCATGTGCCAGACCAGCCGCGGCAGCAAGCCCACAACATCCGGCTCGACCATGATGCGCTGGTTTTCACATCCCAAATGACGAGCCAATCTGGTGGCAACTTCCGGATCATCAAGCGTAATTTCGCCGACGCGATACTTCTTCGGAAACGTAACGGTATACGTGCGAACCGGCTGATTCGTAGCACGCCTCATCATCGCCACAATGCTTGAGGAATCGAGCCCGGCGCTGAGAAACGCGCCAATGGGAACGTCACTGACCATCTGTGCTTCGACAGATTGACGAAATCGTTCGCGAACCTCGTCGACGAGATCCGCCTCCGGTCGCGCGCAGCGATGATTCGCCGCCGGAAACGTCAAATCCCAATACTGCGTGAGCTTGAGTTCTCCCTTGCATAGCGTCGCGGAGTGCCCCGCGGGCAGTTTAAGGATGCGTCGAAACATCGTCTTCGGATCGGGAACCCAAAGGAAAGTCAAATACTGATGAAGAGACTCGGGATCGAGTTCTGCCCGGATTTCCGGAACCTGCAGCAGCGCCTTGATTTCCGACGCAAATGCGAAGCGCTCGCCGTCGTAAAAGTAATAGAAAGGCTTCACTCCGAAGTGATCCCGCGCAACGAACAGCGTAGGAGTTGACGACCGGAGATCGCAAATAGCGAAGGCGAACATACCGTTCAACCGCTTCACGCAGTCGGGCCCGTCCTGCTCGTAGAGGTGAAGGATCACTTCTGTGTCGGTGTGGGAGGCGAAGCGGTAACCCTTGTTTTCGAGTTCATGACGAAGTTCGGCGAAGTTGTAGACCTCGCCGTTATAGGTAATCCAGACGGTGCCGTCACGGTTGCACATCGGCATGTGACCATCCGACGACAAGTCGAGAATTGCAAGACGGCGGCTTCCCAGGCCCAGATACGATCCGTCGGCGAACCTCCGATCCCACAGTCCGGAGTCGTCGGGACCACGATGCGCCTGCACGTGAGTCATCCGCGCCAGCGTTTCCCGATCCCCGCAATTCACCACGCCGCTAATTCCGCACATGCTTCGCCTAATCCCTTCGCGACGCTGGTTCGCGTAACTTAGCTTTCAATTCAAAAATCTTTGCCTTGGTGTGGAACATTTGCACGGCTTGAAACCCGCAGTAGACAAGCCCCGGAACACCGTCCATAAACCCCAGTCGCAAAACATACCGATACAGAAAGAGCAGAACCGGCGAGCCGGGCAATGCGTAGAGCTTCTTTTTGAGCCAGCGGCGACGTTGCGCCTGTGTGCGGAATAACGTCGGGCGTAATTCGGAGTTGCTTTCCCCTCCCTGCAGCAATACGCGAGCTTCCCAGTTGGAGTACTCGTCGTGCTTTTGAATATACCGCGATAGCGATTCAACATTGCGGTGCATCAGCGGATTCTTCAGCCGCATCGTGGCGCCGTCCACCACAATATGTTCGTGTACTTCCATGTCAGCCATGGAGGAATCCTGATCCTTTAATCGACACTCAAAACCGCCTTTGCCCCGCCGAAACAACGCCAGCTTCCAGAAACCTGCTCCACCGTGACGAAGCAGTTTGCCGAGAAAATACATGCGGAGCGAAATGTAATACCCGCTGAAGTTGGGATTCTGAATCGCATGCCGGACCTCTCCACTCAACTCGGGAGTCAGAGCTTCGTCCGCATCGACCAGCAAGATCCAGTCGTAGGCAAGAGGAAGAGTTTCCAGCGCCCACTGCCGCTTCTTAGGCCAACCGCCCTGGTAATGAAACTGCACGACCTTGGCGCCGAAGGAGCGCGCGATTTCAGCCGTAGCATCCGTGCTCTGAGAGTCAATGACGTACACCTCGCCAGCCTGACGCAGTGATTCGAGGCAAGCCGGTAAATTTCTCGCCTCATTGCGGGCGGCGACAATGACACTGACCGGCAATGTCGCGGCCGCGTCGCCGGCTGGCGTTTCTCTAACTTCTTCTGCAACTTTTTGCATGGTCGAAGGATCGTCTTACAAGTGCAGTTCGCACCAACGCTGAAGCACGAACAAGGCCCATGGCCGTGTCCAGGAGACTGTCCCGCGCAGAAAGTTATTCCAGACCTGCTGCACCTGGTCCGGATCCAGCAGCCTGCCGAGCGGCCCCGCGGCTATATGCTTCGCGGAGAGCACCGGTTCGACCTCTGAGCGAAGTTCCTGACTCATCCAATGCTCGAAGGGCAACGTGAAACCGCGCTTGGGACGGTGCACAACCTCATCAGGCAGAGAGCCTCCGAGCGCCTCGACCAGCAACTTCTTGGGCGTGCCATTGAGCTTCCACGCACCGGGAAGAGACAGCACGGCCTTGGCCAATCGATGATCGATTAGAGGAACTCGGACCTCCAGGCCCTGCGACATACTCATCACATCTGCGTCGCGCAACAATGTATTGAGCATATAACAGCGCGACTCGAGATAGGAAACGCGATTGATCGAATCGAGTGAAAGCGACCGCTCAAGAATATCCCGTTGCGACGCAGTCGCTGCGTCAGTAACCGCGGAATTCGCACCGGGAAAAAGAAGATCGCGCTGGCTGGGGATGAACAGCATGCGCGTGAGGAAGTAGGGATGCAGTACTCTTCCGTTGCCCCGCGCCAGGGTGGTCAGTTTGCGACTCTGATCACTCTCCAGAGAGAACGCAGCGAAGGCCGCAGCTGCCGAAGCTCGAAGCGGGCCCGGCACATGCTTCCAGGAATTCGCAAAGCGCTCCATGCGCGGAACGGTGCGGAAGTTGGAATATCCGGCGAAGACCTCGTCGCCGCCCAGTCCGGAAAGCGCAACCTTCACTCCTGCAGCGCGGGTCTCCCGCGAAACGAAATACGTGTTGATACCGTCCATGGTGGGGAGGTCCATGGCACTTAGAGCCTGAGGAATTGTGGCCAGCACATCCGTCTGCGAAACAACGATCTCGTGATGGTCCGTCCGAAACTTCTTCGCGATGGCGCGGGAGTGTGCCGCTTCTGAAAACTCGGCTTCCCGGAAATCGATCGAGAACGTACTGGGAGTGACACCGCCGCGGCTGAGAATGCTGACTAGAGCGCTGGAGTCGATTCCACCAGAAAGAAAAACTCCCACCGGCACGTCGCTCACTAACTGTGCCCGCACGGCGTCTTCGAGAATCGGTCGCAGTTGGCCCACGGCGAGCATTTCATTCTCTGAAGAAATCTCTGCCGGCATCCGATCGGCGGTTGCTTCGTCATCGACGAGATCCCAATACGGAGAAATCTGTATGACGCCGTCCGTCCAAGTCAGAGTGTGACCGGGACGAAGCGCGCGAACGTCCTCCACCAAGGTCAATGGATCGTAGGCGGATCCGAACGTCAGGTAATTGAGGAGCCCGGCAGGATCGATGCGACGCGCGATGAGGCCCGTTCCAAGCAACGCACGAACTTCAGAGGCGAATAAGAAATATGGGCCTGACTGGGCATAGTAGAGCGGTTTGATCCCCATCGGGTCGCGCGCAATCAGTAGCCGGTGTTGCCGTGCGTCCCAGATGGCGAAGGCGAACATTCCGCGAAATTTCGCAAGGCATTGCTCGCCCCATCGCGCATAGGCTTTCAGAAGGACTTCCGTGTCAGAGTGACCGACAAAAGTTGTGCCACCGTGCTCCAACTCCGCACGGACATCGCGAAAGTTATAGATCTCGCCGTTGTAAACAATCCAGTTGGCGCTTTCGTCATCGTGCATGGGCTGGTGCCCAAGGGGTGAGAGATCGAGGATTGCGAGACGCCGGCTGCCCAGACCAATTTCAACCGGACCGGGAATCGAGTCGCGCAACAGGATGGTGCCCGAATCGTCTGGTCCTCGATGCGCAAGCGAGTCCGTACCCCGCTCGAGGATACCCTCAGCGATATGCGCATTACGCGCGACGATTCCAAAGATCCCGCACATTCGGAGTGTCCTGCCTTACCTTCCTTTTCGCGTCACGATCAGGGTGCCCCCCTCGCCCTTGCGAGAATCTGCAATCTTGTCGGTCAAAGACGCACCCGCTCCACGTTCAAGCTTCTCAACGATGCTGGCATACTTCAGGTTTGTGGATATGAAATGTTCAACGCGTGGTACGGAATCGTTCATTGTAACAACCGGTTTCGCATTCGCCTTATGCGAAGTTGAAGGCCTCTAGCGGGGCGAACGATCCAAAGTGCCTGCGCTATAATCCGTGAATTCATGCCGTATTCAGAAGATCTAGCTCGCAAACCGCAGCCCGATTCGGCAGGGTTTCTACCCGATCTTCTTTCTACACCTGAAGGTCCTTCACAGCGGGAGCTCACAGCGCTGATTCTCTGTGGCTTCCTCCTTTTCGTATCGGTCATGATGTTGGTGCGCCACTACGCAGATGCTGTCGACGCGTTCGCCGACAGTTCTGCATATATGATCATCGCGTCGGCGATCCGCCGTTGGGACTTCCACGGGATCGTCATCAAGCAATTCTGGGGACTGCCGTATGCAATGGCCGCACTCTCGCGGCTTACCGGCCTCTCAGACCGCACTGCATTACTGGTTCTGTCCTTTGTTCCGTCTCTGCTCGCGGTATTGCTGGCGCGGCGTTTGTGGGACGGATGGATTGCGGGGTACTTCGCGATCTTGAACTTCGAGTGGATACAGCGATCTTGTCTGGGAGGATCCGAGCCTCTATTCGTCTGCTTTCT
>Ga0335072_10017760_pt1 | contig 10053 bp, 4 predicted proteins | sample Lox_Sample_21_FD_206725 | JGI IMG/M metagenome (GOLD analysis project Ga0335072, IMG submission 206725) | Soil microbial communities from Loxahatchee National Wildlife Refuge, Florida, United States - Lox_Sample_2.1 | ecosystem: Environmental > Terrestrial > Soil > Wetlands | place: USA: Florida...
GAAGCGCCCTGGCCTGACAATTGAGGAAACAGAAGCATGACTGCAGCGTAGATTGCCCCCGTGACCACGGGCGCGAGCACCACCGCGTAGCTCACAAAGCGAAGAAGATAGCCCCGATCGGTGAAAACCGGAAGCTGTCCTGAGCGCCGGCGCAGCAACAAACCGCCGAGAATCACTTCGACCATGTTGAGCAGGCTGAATGACAGGCTCTGCGCCCATGGATCATGGACGAGCGCGCTACCCGTCACCATGGCCGCGTATCCGGTCGCCAGATACGCCGGCCACAGCCAGCGTGGCGCAAGAAGAAGAAAGGAGAGCAATAGTCCGTTGGCAACCCAGATCAGATTCGCCTGCGTCCCCATTCCCACACCGATCGTGCTCGTCATCACCAGCAGAAAACATGCGGCCAGCCGGACGGGAAGCGTGTGCTGCCGGCGCGGTGGGCGCACGCGTGTACCGCCGCCTTGGTGAGAACTGGGATTCACGGTGTGCTTCAATCTTAGCGAATCTGTAACATTGCCAAAAGCACTTCCTTCTTCAGGGCTCCAACTTGAAAACAGCCCGCAGAGCCGGCCGGTACAACGCTCCTCAATTCAGGTTCATCGCTCGACGGCCCACTTCGAGCAGTGAAATGCCGGCCGGGGACACAACGTTTGATGTGCGATTCCCGTCTCGGATCGGGTCTGGACAACTATCCTTCAACGATGAAACACTGGTGCGCAACCAGGCGTCCGCGCGAGACTGGCATTCCCTTGCGCCGAGCCGGCACATGAGAGCCGTGATGCGCGGCCGGGCCGGCGTTGGACTTGCAGCCGAACTGCAGCGGCGCCTCCCGTTCATCCATGATCGATGGCGCGAATTGGAGGAGAGTGTCCACTTGGAAACGATCCACCGCCAATCCGTTTCCTTGCTGATTCGCTGGCGATCCAAAGCGGCGCATGGCCCCACGGTTTCTGCGCTGTTAGCGGGCTTGGTGCTCGCGCCCGCGGTCGGCTGCCACAGCCGCCTGACGCGCGCCGGAGCCGGTCAGCACCTCGATTTCAACCAGGATGTGCAGCCGATTCTCGCCGCGCGCTGCTTCAGTTGCCACGGGCCCGATCCCGAAATGCGCAAGGCTGGCCTGCGCCTCGATCTCGAAGAAGCGGCGTTCCGGAAGCGTCCCGGCCATCCCGATGCAATCGTCCCCGGCCACCCCGAAAAAAGCGAACTGATCAAACGGATCGAGTCGAAAGATCCGCACCATCTCATGCCGCAATCGTCAGAGGGCGAAGCCAAGCCCATGAAGCCCGAGGAGATCGCCATCCTCAAGGAGTGGGTGAAGGAAGGCGCGGTCTACCGGCCGCACTGGGCATTTGAGAAACCCACCCGACCCGCGGCGCCTGCCGTGGCAAACAACACCTGGGCGAAGACACCGATCGACGCCTTCATCCTGGCCAAAATGCAGAAGGAGGGCCTCCATCCATCACCCGAGGCCGACAAGGCAACACTGATTCGCCGCGTGACGCTCGATCTGACAGGCCTGCTTCCCACGCCGGCCGAAGTGAAGGCCTTTACAGGCGACAACTCGCCCGACGCCTACGAGCATCTCGTTGACAACCTGCTGGCGAGGTCCAGCTACGGCGAGCAGCGCGCCCGATATTGGCTCGATTACGCGCGCTACACCGACACCTACGGCCTCCACTACGACAACAGCCGCGACATCTGGCCCTATCGCGATTACGTCATTCGCTCCTTCAACGCCAACAAGCCCTTCGACCAGTTCGCCAAGGAGCAGATCGCCGGCGATATGATGCCGGCAAAGAATCTCGATCCCCTTATCGCCAGCGGCTACGTTCGCCTGGGCCTGAGCAGCAACGAAGGCGGCACCATTCCCGAGGAGCTGCGCGTGAACATCGCGCGCGAGCGTACTGAGGCCTACGGCGCCACATTTATGGGCCTCACCGTCGGCTGCGCCGTGTGCCACGATCACAAATTCGATCCCACCACGCAGAAAGACTTCTACGCCCTCAGCGCCTTCTTCAACAACATCGACGAAAAGCCCTTCAACGATGACCGACCCGTCTGGGCGCCCGTTGCGCGGATCCCCAAAGCATCGCAAGAGGAAGCCTACGATCGCGTGCTGACCGAGCGCTCCGAACTCCAGCAGAAGCTGAACGACCTGCGCCGGCATGAGCGCGATCTGGCGGCGAAGTGGCTTGCCTCCGGTGGCAGTCCCCCGCAGCCGGTCGCGGCCGACAAGCTGGTCCTCCGCTTGCGCCTCGATGAAGGCAGTGGCGAGACAATCAGGAACTCGGCTCCCAACGCGAACCCTGCCACCTTCACGCTGACCGGGGGCAAGCCCGAGTGGGGCGAAACCACCTGGCTCTGGCCCGGCTTCCGCATGCAGCCGGCAACGCGCGTGAATCTTGGCCAGGCCGCCGATTTCGATACCACTCAGCCGTTCTCCGTCGGCGGCTGGATGATGCTCCGCTCCGCCCCGAACTACAGCGTCGACGGCACCACAGGCACGCTGATCTCGAAAATGGATGCGTCCGCCCACAATCGCGGCTGGGAGATCGCGATCCTCAAGGGTCGCCTAACCGTCGGTCTCGTCAATGAAGAACCGAAGCCCGACGCGAAGGAACAGGAGAAAGAGAAGAAGGAGCCGAAGTTCAAGGAGCCCTTCCACTACCCGTCTCCGAGCGACTTGACCGCAAAGGATCTCGCTCCCTACAAGCCACCGCAATCCGCCCAGCAGAAGAAGAAGGAAGCAGAGGACAAGAAAAAGGAAGCACTGGAGGAGAAGAAAAAGGCGAAGCAAAATCCGCCCCAGCTTCCTGAGAAACCCGATGCCACGCCCGACCTCGCCATCCGCGTCTCCACCGTTGACCGGCTCCCGCTCGACGGCTACTGGAAGCACATTTTCTTCACTTACGACGGCTCGGGCAGAGCCTCCGGCCTGAAGATCTTCATCGACGGCATGCCTGTCGCCACGCACGTCGACGCCGATGCGCTGAAAGGCGGCACCATCCGCACCCAGGCGCCGATGCAGTTCGGCTGGCGCTCGCCCGAAGACAATCCGCAGAAGGAAACGCGCTACCAGGATGTTCGCGTCTATGCGCGCGCGCTCACTCCGGAAGAAGCACGCAGGCTGCCGTTCGAAGATTATGTCGCGGAAATCAAGTCGAAGCCCTCCGCGCAGTGGACCGAAGACGAGTGGCATGTCGTCAGCGAGTTCTATCTGAACAGCGTCGACCCCACATACCGCGCCATTGCGGGCCGCATCAGCGAGCTCGATGCGCAGCTCCAGAAGCTCTCTGAAGGCGGCGATCTCACTCTCGTCTCGTGGGAAAGACCGGCAATCGCCTACGCCAACGTGCTCGCCCGCGGCGTCTACTCGGCCCGCGGCGAACGCGTCGAAGCTAACACCCCGCACTTCCTCCCGCCATTACCGGCCGGCGAGCCTCACAACCGCCTCGCACTCGCCGAATGGACTGTGAGCCCGGAAAACCCGCTCACAGCGCGTGTGACTGTCAACCGCATGTGGTATGAGCTCTTCGGCACCGGCCTCGTGGAAACAACCGAAGACTTCGGCATCATGGGCGGTCGCCCGTCGCATCCGGAACTGCTCGACTGGCTCGCCGTCGAGTTCCGCGAGAGTGGCTGGAACGTCAAGCACATGTACAAGCTGATGGTGATGTCGGCCGCGTATCGCCAGCGCGCCGTGTCGACTCCCGACCAGCTCGCCAAAGACCCCAGGAATCTGATGCTCTCGCACGGCCCGCGCTTCCGCATGGATGCCGAGATGCTGCGCGATGTTGCACTCCAGTCCGGCGGCCTGCTCGTCGGCAAGATCGGCGGACCCAGCGTGAAGCCCTACCAACCCGCCAACGTTTGGGAACAGATCGGCATTGGCGGCAGCGACACCCTGCATTATGTGCAAGACCACGGCGAAGCGCTTTACCGGCGCAGCATGTACAGCTATTGGAAGCGCATGGCCATGTTGCCCGATATGGACGCTTTCGATGCGCCCATGCGCGACGTCGTGTGCACGCGCCGCCAGCGCACCGACACTCCGCTCCAGGCGCTGGTCACCATGAACGACATCCCGTGGGTCGAGGCCGCGCGCGCGCTGGCCCAGCGCGTGATGCTGCAAGGCGGCCGCGATCCCGCCCAGCGCATCGGCCTGATGAGCGAAATCCTGCTCGCCCACGATCCTCCGCCGAAGATGGCGGCGGTGCTCGAGAACTCGCTCGACCAAATGCGCCAGCATTACGCGGCGGATCCCAAGGCTGCGCACGATCTCATCGCCGTCGGCGAAAAGAAAGCCGATCCGCAAATCCCTGCGCCGGAACTGGCTGCCTGGACGATGGTGGCCAGCGAAATGTTGAATCTGGACGAGACGTTGACTAAATAGCCGAGGATAAAACAATGAAGCAGCATCCCCTTTGCACCGATTGCGAATGCGAGCCGAACGTGATGGATCTCCCCGTTCCCAGCGGGCTCAAGCGCGAGTGGGCAACGATTGAAACGCGCCGCAACTTCCTCGGCCGCTCCGGTAAGGTGCTGGGCTGGGCGGCCCTGGCCAGCCTGCTGGGCGAACGCGGGCTCAAGGGCGATGCGCATGCTGCCGACGTGCCGAACGCCGCCGGCGCGACCGCGCGGCAGGACCTGCTACTGCCGAACTTCGCCCCCAAGGCCAAGCGCGCCATCTATCTCTTCATGTCTGGCGGCCCGGCGCAGATGGACCTCTGGGACTACAAGCCGCATCTCGCCTCGCTCTACGACAAGGACCTTCCCGACTCTGTGCGTGGCAATCAGCAACTTACAGGCATGACCACGGGCCAGGCGCGTTTCCCCATCGCGCCCTCGCACTGGACGTTCAAGCAGTACGGGCAGACCGGCACGTTTGTGAGTGACCTTCTGCCCTATACCAGCAAAATGGTCGACGATTTGGCCATCGTCAAATCCACCAACACCGACGCCATCAATCACGAACCGGCCATCATGCTCATGAACACCGGCAATATGAACGCCGGCAAACCGTGCCTCGGCTCGTGGCTCGCTTATGGCCTCGGCAGCATGAACGACAACCTGCCTACCTTCATCGTGCTCCAGACCAAGCTCAACTGGAAGGAGAACAACCAGCCCGTCTCGTCGCGCCTGTGGAGCAGCGGCTTCCTTTCGTCGGAATACGCCGGCGTGGGCCTGCGTTCTGGCGGCGATCCGGTGCTGTTCCTCTCCGATCCCGCCGGCGTCGATCGCAACGTCCGCCGCAAGATGCTCGACGCGGTGGAAGAGATCAACCGGCAGACTCTCGCCGAGATCGGCGATCCCGAAACCAACGCGCGCATCGCCCAGTACGAGATGGCTTACCGCATGCAATCCTCGGTGCCTGAGCTCGTCGACATGAGCAAAGAGCCGCAGTCGACCTGGGATCTCTACGGTCCCGATGCCAAGGAGCCCGGCACATTCGCCTACAACTGCCTCCTCGCTCGCCGCATGGCCGAGCGCGGTGTACGCTTTACGCAGATTTACAAGCGTGGCTGGGACATGCACGACAATGTCACCGGCCTCATGCCCATGCTCTGCGGAGAGACCGACCGCGGCTGCTACGCGCTGGTCACCGATCTCAAGCGCCGCGGCCTGCTCGACGACACGCTGGTCATCTGGGCCGGCGAGTTCGGCCGCACCGTCTACAGCCAGGGCGGCCTCTCCCACGAGAATTACGGCCGCGACCATCATCCGCGCTGCTACACCACCTGGATGGCCGGCGGCGGCGTACGGCCCGGCATCACCTTCGGCGAAACCGACGACTACAGCTACAATGTCGTGAAGGACCCCGTGCACGTACGCGACTTCAACGCAACCATTCTGCATTGCCTCGGCATTGACCACAACAAGCTCACGTTCAAGTTCCAGGGGCTCGACCAAAAGCTGACCGGTCCCGTCCCTGCCAGCGTGGTGCAGGGACTGCTCGCGTGAAAGCTGCGAATCGGCTCGGCGAAGTTGCCGGCCGCCTTCTCCCGCAAGTTCCGCAAGACCGGCTGGCGTGGCTCGCTGCCCTGCTCACCATGGTCGAGCTGTTGCTTCTGCCGTTCGTCATCCATCTCGACGGCAAACCACACGCGGATTGGGAGCAATTTTTGGGCCGCTTCCATCCCCTCGCCGTTCATCTGCCCATCGGGCTCCTGCTGCTGGTACCGGTGCTGGAGCTGATGGGCGAAATGCGGCCGGCGCTGCGCGAAGCAGCAGGATTCGTCCTCATGCTGGCCTGTGCCGCCGCCATAGGTTCGCTCGCTCTCGGCTTCCTGCTGGCGCACGGCGGCGGCGAGTCTGGTGCCATGGTCACGCGACACATGTGGGGCGCCATCGCGCTTTCCGTCGGCTTGCTTCTCTGCCTGCTGGCGCGGCCGTCGTGGTACTCGGGCACCGTTCGCTTCGCCTATCCCGCTACTTTGGCGTTCTCGCTGGTCGCTCTCATCTGGACCGCAGATCAGGGCGGCTCAATCACCCACGGCGGCAGCTATCTCACCCAGTACATGCCCGCGCCGATGAAACGGCTGTTCGGCCATGCCGAAGCAGATTCGGGCTCGTTCTACGCCACGCAGATTCACCCCATCCTCGACGCAAATTGCATTTCATGCCATGGCGCCGGTAAGACCGAAGGTGGCCTTCGCCTCGACTCGTTTTCAGCGCTGATGCAGGGCGGCAAAGACGGCGCCGTGATTACGCCGGGTAAGCCGGAGAAGAGCTTGCTGCTCGAGCGGGTAACTCTGCCGTCCACCGATAAACACGCGATGCCCGCCGATGGACGTACTCCGCTCAAGCCGCTGCAGATCGAGTGGATTCGCGCCTGGATTCAGCAGGGCGCATCGCCGACCGTCGCTATCCTCACCGGCATTTCCCTTCCCCAGAAGCGCAAAGAGCCTCCGCCGCAGCCGGTTGGCGACTGGAGCGCGCTGATGCCCCAGATCCGCGCCATGCAAAAAGGTCTCGGCGCAAAGCTCGTGCCCATGTCGAGCAATCCCTCCGACGGTTTGGTCCTGCAAACCGCGGACAACCCCTCAAGCTTCGGCGATGCGCAGCTCGCACAGCTGCAGCTATTCGCTCCATATATTGTCGAGGCAGAGCTCGGCCGCACCGCCGTTACCGACGCTTGCTTCGATACCCTGGCGAAGTTCATGAACCTCCGTGCGCTGCACCTCGAAGACACCGCGGTGAGCGGGGCTGCCCTGGCCAAGCTCAAGCCCCTTTCTCAGCTTGTCTATCTAAACCTGAGCGGAACAAAGATCACGCAGGCAAGCCTCGCGCCACTTTCCTCGATGTCGAATCTTCACCACATTTATCTCTTCAATACTCCGGCGCAGCCGGCAGCGGATACGACCTCTGTGCAGTCCGCTTCCGGCAATTCCCGATGAAATCAGCGCGAATGGATCCCGGCTCGCGGCGCCGCTCAATCACGCTCCCGCGTTCCTCAAGTGCGGTACACTTCAAACCGTGAAAGGGCAGGTGTCCTTCAGCCAATGAAAAAACGGAACGGGAATAAGAAAACGAAGTTGCATTGGGTTCTCAGCTTGTCATTGTTTGTCGCTGCCGCATCGGCGCCTTCTCAGCAGCGCGTGCCGGCCACGCCGCTCATCACGCACGATCCCTACTTCAGCATCTGGTCGAAAACCGACAAGCTCACCGACTCCGACACCGTGCACTGGACCGGCACCGAGCAGCCCATCGCCGGCATCGCCCGCATCGACGGCAAAGCCTACCGCTTCATGGGCGCCACGCCCGACTCCGTTCCGCCCATGGAACAGACTGGACGGGTAATTGCTCCGACACATACGCGCTACACCTTCCGTGCCGCCGGCGTGACCGTCGAGTTCACATTCTTCACCCCGGCCTTTCCGGACAATCTCGATCTGCTTTCGCGCCCGGTGACCTATCTCGCCTGGAAAGCCCAGGCAAACGACGGCGCGAATCATCGCGTCTCCGTCCTCATCGATGTCGATCCGGTCATCGCCGTCAACGATCGCAGCCAGCACGTCGTCTTGTCGCGGCATCGCACCTCGCTGCTCGACGTGCTCTCGGTCGGCTCGCGCGATCAGAACATCCTCAACCGCTCGGGCGACAATCTACGCATCGACTGGGGCTTTTTCCACCTGGCCATTCCGAAGGATGAGGCCTCGTCGACGGCTATCGCGCCGCATTCGGCAGGCACCTTCGCTGAGAAAGGCGAACTCGCCGCGAGCGATACGATCGCCATGCCCCACCAGGCCAATGAGGAAGCCCCGCATCTCGCCGCAGCGCTCGACTTCGGCTCCGTCGGCGCCGAGCCAGTTACGCGCCATCTTCTCGTCTCCTACACCGATGGCTACGCCATCCAGTACCTCCATCGCGACCTCCGGGCCTTCTGGCAGCGCAACAACCTCCCCGTTGAAAACATGCTCGACACGGCCGAGCGCGAGTATTCACAGCTCGAAAAACGCGGCAGTGCATTTGACGCTGAGCTGGTTGCCGATCTCACCAACGCAGGCGGAGAGCACTATGCGGCGCTCGCCACGCTCGCTTATCGCCAGACCCTCGCCGCTCACAAGCTCGTTGCCGACATCAACGGCGACGCGATGCTCTTCGCCAAGGAGAACTTTTCCAACGGCTGCATCGCCACCGTCGACGTTCTCTATCCTTCCGCGCCGTTCTTTCTCTTCTTCCAGCCAAAGTTGCTCGAAGCACAGCTCCTGCCCGTGCTCGAATACTCCGCCCTTCCTCGCTGGCGTTTCCCTTTTGCGCCGCATGACCTCGGCCAATATCCCCTGGCCAACGGCCAAGTCTACGGCGGCGGCGAAGAAACCGAAGATGACCAGATGCCCGTGGAAGAGAGCGGCAACCTGCTCATCCTCGCCGATGCCATCGCCCAGGCCGAAGGCAACGCTCACCTCGCCGAACGCTTCTGGCCGCAGCTCACGAAATGGGCTGAATTCCTCAAAGAGAAAGGCCTCGACCCCGAAAACCAGCTCACCACCGACGATTTCGCCGGCCACGTTGCCCACAACGCCAATCTCTCCATCAAGGCGATCGAGGCACTGGCCGCCTACGCCGATCTCGCGCAGCGGCTCGGCCACAACGACCTCGCAACGCAATACAAGTCGGCATCAAAGTCGATGGCCGGGAAATGGGTCGGCATGGCCGCCGAAGGCGACCACTACAAACTTGCATTCAACAGCCCCAACACATGGAGCCAGAAGTACAACCTCGTCTGGGACACCATCCTCGGCTATGACTTGTTTCCCGCTTCCGTGCGCGAAAAAGAAATGGCCTATTACATGGGAAAGATCAATCGCTACGGCCTGCCCCTCGACGTCCGCGCCGACTACACCAAGCTCGACTGGAGCCTGTGGACGGCCACACTCGCCTCGAAGCCCGAACAATTCAACGCGTTGATGGATCCGATTTACAAGTGGCTGAGCGAAACGCCCGATCGCGTCCCGCTCACTGACTGGTACGACACCAAAACCGGCAAACAGGTCGGCTTCCAGGCGCGCAGCGTAGTCGGCGGCGTCTTCATCAAGGCGCTGGCCGACAAACAACTCACCAACAAATGGCGCGCGAAAGCTGCTGCTGGCACCAAATAGAGCACTGAGCGGACGCCCTACCCGCGCCCGATGTAGGGCATCTTCGTCGCCATGATCGTCATGAACTGTACATTGGCGTCGAGCGGCAGGCCCGCCATGTAGGCCACCGCGCGTCCAACCTCCGCGGGATCGATGGTTGGCTCTGGAGCGATGCTCCCGTCAGCTTGCGGAACTCCCACTTTCACGCGCTCCATCGGCTCCGTCGCGGCATTGCCTACGTCGATCTGCCCGCAGGCTATGTCATATTGCCGTCCATCCAGCGCAGTCGACCGTGTCAGCCCGGTCATCCCATGTTTCGACGCGGTGTACGGCGCCGAGCGCGGCCTGGGCACATGCGCCGAAATCGATCCGTTGTTGATAATCCGCCCCCCGCGCGGCGCCTGCTCCTTCATGATCCTGAAGGCCTCCTGCGTGCACAGGAATGCACCCGTCAAATTCGTCGTAATCA
>Ga0335072_10017761_pt1 | contig 10052 bp, 11 predicted proteins | sample Lox_Sample_21_FD_206725 | JGI IMG/M metagenome (GOLD analysis project Ga0335072, IMG submission 206725) | Soil microbial communities from Loxahatchee National Wildlife Refuge, Florida, United States - Lox_Sample_2.1 | ecosystem: Environmental > Terrestrial > Soil > Wetlands | place: USA...
GAGGATGTTGGGGCCGATCGCCATGCCGCGCGCCTCGGCGGAGAGATACGCCATGACAGGCGTGATCTGCAGCATTTGCAGCGGGCCGGTGAGGAAATGATGCGGGAACCAGAGCGACACGAAGCCGGCGTCGCGCGCGGTGCGCACTTGCTCGACCAGTTCGGGGATGCGGTCCGGGACGGCGGTGCCCTCGGGGAACTGCGTGCTGATGAACAGACCGAGCTTCATGGGACGCCTCCGGGGTGCAGATGGCAGGAGTTTAAGGGGTGGGGTCGGGGGAGGGCGAGTCTTGGGCTCCAGCACTTACGATCCAATCACCAATCTCAACCCATTGTCCCCCACTCCCACCCGTCCTACCCATTCCACACGAGCAATCGCATCGCCCTGCCCGACGCCCCCTGCCATGGTCGCCGGGCGCGGCCGCGCCGCCGACGGCGAACTGCTGCTGCTCCCGGCAACCGAAGCCGTTTCGCAGCTGCGCGATCTCCTGCCGCCGATCTGCGTCGACACCCCCGCCACCTTCCGTCGCCCTGGCCTGCGCCCCGGCCCGGCCCTCGATCTGCTGGAACTCTTCGCCTTCTTCCGGCCCGCGCACACCGCCGCCCACATCCGGCGCGGCCCCCCTTGGCGCTGGATCACACCGCCCAAAAAAAATCGCCTCGCGGTGTGAACACGGATCGGCGCGACGTGGTCCTGATCCGGCAGTGCCTGGCTCTGCGAGACAGCACTGTCAGCAACACTATGGGCGACCACATGGACAACGATGCCAGGGCCGACGTCAGCAGCGGGAACATGTTCCAGGACCTCGGCCTGCCGGATGCAGCAGAGAAAAAAGCCAAGGTCAGGCTGGCCATTGCCATCAATGACGCGCTCGCCGAACGTGGCTTGAAGCAACGTGATGCCGCGGTACTGCTGGGTTGCGCGCAACCGGAGGTTTCGGCGCTTGCCAATCTGCGGCTGGCCGAATTCTCGCTCGGGCGATTACTGGAGTTCCTGGCAGTGCTGGACCGGGACGTGGAGATTGGCATCCGCAAGCGTCGCGGACCTGGCGGTATTATGGTGCGACGGCTGCGTGCATCTGCGGCAAAGCAATTTTTGTGCCGCCTTCGGCATAAACGGCTCGGAATACATCCGCCGGCAATCGGGGCTCGCGGCAAATTAAAGCTTGCCGCAGATGCACGCAGATAAACGCGGATGCCAGGCACCGGCCCGATCGTTTGCGGCTCCCTCGACTTCCCGCCGATGGCCGGCGTTGCTGGCGGCGTCCGCGTCAGGCAGGCAAACCCTGGCCGCAGCGGTCCCGCTTACCTGGCGCGATGCCGTTCATATCCGCCGCAACGGTCCCTGACGTGTCTCTTCGTTCTCAGTGCCTCATCTTCCTCAAAGATAGAATTCGCCAGCAACGAGCCGCACCGGCGGCGCCTGTCCGGCAACAGGCTCGCCCGCAAGCCCTATTGGCTCAGATACATCACGCCGAACCGCACCAGCAGCCAGCCCGCGATCTATATCCCACTGGCCATCAAAGCGCAGGCACCGATGCCCTTACTGACCGCAAGGTCGTCGCATTCCGGTTCATCTGCTTCCGCGGCCGGCAGCACTCTGTACTGCCAGCCCGTCGGCCAGACCGATCCACCGCCCTCGCCCAAGCCCGGCTCGTACGCGGGTGCGAAATCATCCGGCCTGTCCAGAACGTGGAGTTCGTTCGCTTCATCTAACATGGCATCACCCGGCGCGGCCTCGCTTGCCCCGGAACGCCGTCACCTTATGGACAGCAGACCGGGCATGCACTGACCCAGGTCAATGCGGCAGCATGGCTGGCGCAGCGCGATGTCCGCATGCCGGCCGGCAAACGCGCGGCACGCCCGCCTCGCGCCGGCGGCGCGGTTCCCGCCTCGCGCCGGTGGCGCGGTTCCCGCCCGCCGCGCCGGGCCAGCCTCAGTCTTCGCCCACCACCCGCAACGCCCGTCGCCGCGTCCGCGGCGACGCCTCGGCCGGAAACTCGAGCGGCAGCAGCGGCGCGCGGTCACGCGCGCCAAGTCCCACGGTATCCGCGGCTTCGTCCCCGGCCTCCGGGATGTCGCGCCGCCCCAGGTAGTTCACCGCCAGGTGGCGGAACACGTAGTCGAGCAAGGACGTGGCGTGGCGCACCGCCGGATCGCCCTCGACCGCGCCGGCGGGGCCAAAACGGGTGAAGGTGAACGCCTCGACGAAGGTCTCCAGCGGCACGCCGTGCTGCAGCCCCAGGCTGACCGCGACGGCGAAATTGTCCATCAGGCCGCGGAACGCAGCCCCCTCCTTGTGCAGCGCGAGGAAGATCTCGCCCAACGCGCCGCCGCTATACTCGCCGGTGCGGAGATACAGCTTGTGCCCGCCCACCGCGGCCTTCTGGGTGTAGCCGGCACGGCGATGCGGCAGTTCCCGCCGGTGCCCGGTCTGCAGCGCCTGCCGCGCATCCATCGGCTGCGGCGGCATCGCCTGGACGAACAGGGCCACGGCGTCGTGCATCGCGGTGTGGGCGGCGGGGCTCGAAACGGGCAGCGGGGTGGCACCGGCGAGTTCCAGCGCCAGCGCTTCCTCGGGCGTCAGGCCGCTCACCGCGAGCCAGGCGCGGGTGGCCCGGGTCAGCCCGCCGGTGGCGCTCAACGGCGAGAAGGCCGGGGCGATGCCGCCGGTTTCCGCGCCGAGCAAGGCCTCGGCCGCGCCGGGGAGCGTGATCGCGGTGGTGGCCAGGTGGCGCGGCGCGCCGGCCGCCAGCGACGCCGCACGCGCGGCCTGCGCCGCCCCGGCAAGCCCGGCCACGGCGACGCGGGCGGGCGGGGCCGGTAATCCCGGCGCATCGGCCCGCGGGCTTGCGGGCACGGCGCCGAGCCCGGGCGCGGCGGCCGAGGCGGCATCCGCCCGGCCACGCAGCGTTGCCGCCAGGGCACGCGCGATGTCGCGGGCGGCGTCCGAGTCGTACGCCACCCCCAGCGCCGCCAGCAAGCCGTACAGGTCGGCCATGCCTACCGCCAGGCGGCGCGCGCCCGGCATCGCCAGGGCCAGGGCGAGGACCGCGGTTTCCACGGCCTCGGCGAACGCCGCGGCGTCGAACCCGTCGCCGGGACCGAAGAACGCCGGCAGGTTCAGGACGAAGCGCGGCACCGGATCGGCCGCGCCCCGCCAGATCGAGGCGCCCGGCGCCCCGCGGCGCGAGCGCAGCAGGTGGTGCAGCCGCTCCGCGATCGGCAGCGTCAGGCCAAGCGCGGCGGCGCGCCCGGCGATCGGGGCGATCCAGGCCTCGGCGGCGTGCGGCAGCGAGACCGGGCCGGTCCCGCAGGCCAGCTCCGCCAGGGCCGCGGCGGCGGAGTCCTCCCAGGCCGCGGGCAGCGTGACCGTCCGGGCCAGCTGGTCGGGATCGGCACCGCAGAACGTTCGCCGCATGCGAACGCCCCGCCACGCCGAAGCCACAGGTTGCTGATTGCGCATGGGCGCCACGATACGAGCGGGGGGATTGCATGAAAAGGGGTATTTTGTGGCACTTCCGCCGATGCGCCACAAAATGCAGCGTCCGGCCGTGACGCTTGCACGCCGCCGGGCGATGCCGCCGCGCCCGCCCCGCGGCGTGCGGCGGGCGCGCCGGCGGCTGGGCGCGGCCGTCCCGTTTTGATGCCCCGCGCCCGGTGGACCAAACCGCAATGACTGCGTATATGGCCCATCCATGAACATCGGAACCTGGCTGTTCACCAAGCTGCACGGGCGTCAGGTGGGCACCGACGCGGCCGGCAACACCTACTATACCGAGCGCCGGCCGCGGCCCGGCTCGGTGCGCCCGCGGCGCTGGGTGGCCTATGCCGGCGCGCCGGAGGCGTCGGACGTTCCGCCGGAATGGCATGCCTGGCTGCACCACACCACCGATGCGCCGATCCCGGTGGATGCGCGGCGGCCGTGGCAGAAGCCGCATGTGCCGAACCTGACGGGCACGCCCCAGTCCTATCGTCCGCCGGGCAGCGACTACGAGGGCGGCCACCGCGAACGGGCCAGCGGCGACTACGAAGCCTGGACGCCCGGCAGCTAACGGACCACGCGCCATGCCGCGTCGCAATCTTGCCGAGGTGCTGATCGGCGCCGTGGTGCTGCTGGTTGCCGCCGCCTTCCTGGCGTTCGCGATCGCCCATTCCGGCCGGGGACCGGGCAACGGCTACCAGCTCTATGCCCGGTTCGACCATATCGGCGGGCTGTCGGTGGGCAGCGATGTGCGGATGGCCGGGGTGAAGGTGGGACGGGTGGACAGCACGTCGCTCGATCCGGCGACCTATCAGGCGGTGGTCGGCTTCACGGTCGCGCACGATGTGAAGCTGCCGAAGGACAGCAGCGCCACGATCGCCAGCGAGAGCCTGCTCGGCGGCAATTACCTGTCTTTGTCCCCCGGCGGCGACGAGGCGATGTTGCAGCCGGGCCAGACCGTGACCATTACCCAGAGCGCGATCAACATCGAGGAACTCCTGGGCAAGTTCATTTTCAGCGCCAGCAGCCTGGCGACCAGCGTCCAGGGCGGCGCAGGGCATGGCGGTGCCGCGCATGGCGGCGCAGGGCAAAGCGGGGCAGGCGCGGGCCAAGGCGGAGGGACCACGAATGGCGTGGGACATACCGGTCCAGCGCCCGGCGGTGGGGCATCCGGCAGCGGGCTGCCGCCGCTGGGCGGGAAGTCGCCATGATCCCGCCGGCGCCGAGGCAATGGCCGGGACTGGACGGCAACTCGGTCGGCTGCCGCGAGAAGCTGCGCGTCCTGGCGGAGAACTATGCCGAGCTGGCACAGGTGATGCGGGACGCGTTCGAGGACGCCGTCCTGATGGGAGTCGATGAGCTGGCGATGCGGCAGGTGCTGACGGATATGGTGGCGGGACTGGAGTCACCGAAACGCGCACGATGAGGCACGCGGTGCTGGCGGGACTGGCGGCGGCCGTACTGCCGCTGCTCGGGCAGGCGCAGGCGCAGGAGCCGCCGCAGGCGCCAATCGTCGCGACGCCGCTGCTGCCCCCCACGGTGCAGTATCCATCCGCCACGCCGGGCGGGAGCGGGGAGACGGGAGCCGGCGGCTATCCGGGCCAGCAGCCGACGCCGCCGGGATACCCGGCGCAACCGCAGGGCCAGGGGCAGCAGCCATACCAGGGGCAGGCGCCCAACCAGGCGCAGCAACCTTACCAGCCCTCGCAGGGCTACCAGGGGCCGCAGCCATACCAGGGACAACCGGCCTATCAGGGGCAGCCGGGGTATCAGGCGCAGCCGCCGGCGACAGCGGGCCAGCCCTCGCCGGCCCAGCCCTCGCCGCAGGGACAGGCGCCGGGGCCGGCACGGCAGCCGGCCGTCCAGACCGGGCAACCGTCGGGGCAAGCCGAGGCGCCGACGCAAAACCAGCCGACGCCGGGTCAGCCGGGTCAGGCCCCCTCCCCCGCCACGCCCACGCCCACACCGGCACCGCCATCCCCCCCAGGCGAGGCGGCGGGCCAGGTACCCGCGCAGGCGCCCGGGCAGACTCCAGGCCAGGCGCCAGGGCAACCGCCCGCTGCCCCCGCGCCGCCGCCGCCCAATCCCTGGTTGCCCCAGGGCGGCGCGGTCCTGCAAGCGCTCGACAAGGTGAACGCCGTCACCCGGACATTGACGGTGAAGGACGGGCAGACCGTGACCTTTGGCTCGTTGAGCATCACCGTGCAGGCCTGCCTGATCCGTCCGCCCGACATGCCCCAGGACGCGGCGGCCAGCCTGGTCATCACCGACAGCCATCCCGACCAGCCCGGCTTCAAGGGCTGGATGATCAAGTCGGACCCGTCGCTGTCGATGCTGGAGCACCCGCTGTACGACGTCCGGGTCGAGGGCTGCATCCCGTGAGCCTCGACCCGCTGCCATTGCTCGGCGAGACGGCGCTGCTGCTGGACCTGGACGGCACCTTGCTCGACCTGGCGCCGCGGCCCGACGCCGTGGTGGTCCCGCCCGAACTGCCGCCCACCCTGCGCCGGCTGCGGGACCTGCTCGGCGGCGCGCTCGCCGTAATCACCGGCCGCCCCGTGGAGTTCGTCGACCAGGTGCTGGGCGACTCGGTCCATGCCGTGGCCGGCGAGCATGGCGGCGCGATGCGCCACGCCCGCGGCGCGGCGGTCGAGCGTCCGTCGCTGCCCGCGCCACCGGATGCATGGCTGGTCGCGGCCGGGAGCCTGGCCGCGGCGCATCCCGGCGTGCTGCTGGAACGCAAGGCGCGCGGCTTCGCCCTGCATTTCCGCGCCGCGCCCGCGGCCGGAACCGCGCTGCACGACGCCCTGGCCGCACTGCTGGCAGGTCAGGATGCGTTCGAGCTGCTGCCAGCGCACATGCTGTGGGAAGTGCGGCCACGCGGCACCGACAAAGGCAAGGCCCTGGACGCCCTGATGGCCGCCCCCCCGTTCTCCGGCCGCCGCCCCCTGTTCATTGGCGACGATGTGACGGACGAGGACGCGATCCGCGCCGCGCGCGCCATGGGCGGGGTGGGGTTCCAGGTGGCCGACGCCTTCGGCTCGCCCGCCGGCGTGCGGGCGTGGCTGCGCGAGTCGGCGCGGGTTCGGGAGTGGGCGGCGTTGCCGCTGGGCGGCTGAGCGTCGGCACCTGCGGCGCGCTTCAGCAAGGCATTTTTCGGCCGGAGCGCGCCGATACGACGTGACGGATCCTGCGCAGTCCGGATCGCCGCGGCCAGACGCCACCGTCCGGCGGTGCGCTTTGGGCGAAACGCGCCGTTCCGACACCGTCAGCGGTCGAGCAATCGCGCGACCATTGTTTCGATTTCGCGCGCGATACCGTGCGCCGCAAGCGCATCACGGATCGCACGACGCTGCCGCGTGAAGTGGGCTTCTTGGGGCAGGGCTACGGCGGCGGCGACGCGCTCGGCAGTCGCAGCAGCGGTGGCGAGATCTCGGTGTAATTCGATCCTCCGGTCGTACTCCGGAATTGGCAGCTCCCAAATAAGGTTGTCGAAATGCCGTGCACCGCCCTGACCTTTTGGTTGCATTGGTGCAATAAGCAAACGCGCCGTCTCGCTGTTCAGCAGCGCGGTGAGGTAGTGTCCCTCCGCCATGCTCCGGACGGACGCCCAATACGCCATGTGGTCGACCAATGTGTTAGCATCGGTCAGCACAGCCGCAGCAAACAGAATGCCAGCCTTGGCGTATACAACGCGTGTCGCTGGAGTTGGTATCTGTGCGGACAGCTTTCGCATATAGTCGAGTTGTTGCCGAAGTGCCCACCGGCTTTGCCGAGGATCAGGCGAAGTACGAACCCGGTCTGCGAACGGCGGCCGGACTGCCGCTCGCGTTCCCGCAGGTAGTCCGGCAGCCGCGCCTCGACATCGGGCAATTCACGCCGGAGGTCGCGCTTGAATTCGAACACGGTCGCACCAAACAGCGTGTCCACGCGCCCGTGAACTTCGGGCAGCCGCACTTCGTGGTCCAGATCGAGGTACGCGGCGCCGAACGCATGCCGCAGGATTTCCGCCAGCAGCGTGCGCACACCCTCGTGGCCGGGACGCTGGGACAGCGCACGGACGATTTCGGGCAGGTCCTTGCGGCGCCAAGGGATGTCCATCACCGCTACGATGCCCGTGCGCAATACACTCGCGCAAGGCTTTGCGCGGTGGCGCGGCCCCGGTAGCATCCATGCATGACACGCCGATTCGCTGAGCAGCCGGGATTGTTCGACACGCTCCGGAGCTCGCCCACCCGGAGCCTGGTCGACCAGCTCGATGAGCACCCTGGGGAGGAATTCATCCAGAGCATCCGCGATGAGCTATGCGCAACGCTCGTGCTGGCACGAAACGCGGCGACGTTTCCCTGGCCCGACCTCACCCAGACATACATGGTCGAGATGCGCTTCAACTCGATGTCGAACTGGCTGCCGCATCAGGAGGCGATCGCCTTGCGGCGGCAATTTGCCGCGGAGATGGATCGCCTGTACGAGGCCGCCGACGAAATGCGGCCCGAGGTGGCGGGCGCCGACCTCTAAGCGCCAGGCAAGGCGTCCGCAATTCGTTACCGCATGGCGCGGGGCAGATGCACGGCGCAACTTGATCGTCCCCGTGCCGTATCGCCCGCGGATATGGCACACTGGCTGTCCGGTATGCGGAGACCAGCATGTTCCAGGATGCTATCGGCCTGCCCCTCACCACCCAGTCCGCGGCGGCGGCGGCGGCCTTCGACCATGCCATCGCCGGCTACCTGACCTACCGGGCCGATGCGATGCAGCGGATCGCGGCGCTGCAGGAGGCTGATCCGGACTGCGTCATGGCGCATGTCCTGAAGGGCTATTTCGGCATGCTGGCGTTCAAGCAGGCCGCGGTGCCCATGGCGCAGCAGGCGATTGCCGACGCCACCCGCCTCGCCGCTGCCGCCACGCCGCGCGAGCGCGCCCATCTCGCCGCCCTGCAGGCCTGGGCAGACCTGGAACCCGATCGTGCCGTGGCGACCTGGGAGCAGATCCTGGGTGAGCACCCGCGGGATATCCTCGCGTTCCGGCTGGCGCATTTTGTCAATTTCTGGCTGGGGCGGCCGGCGGCGATGCTGGCCTCGGTGGAAGCGGTGTCGCCCCACTGGAGCGAGGATTTGCCGGGCTTCAACGCCATCCTCGGCTGCGCCTGCTTCGCCAACGAGGAATGCGGCCGCTACATGCAGGCCGAGAAAGCCGGCCGCGCCGCCATCGCCCGCGAACCGGGGGATCTGTGGTCCGCGCACGGCGTCGCTCACGTGATGGAGATGCAGGGCCGGCGCGGCGAGGGCCTGATCTGGCTGGACGGTCTGGCGCCGCACTGGGAGGGCAGCAACAACCTGCGCCACCATCTGTGGTGGCACGCGGCCATGTTCAGACTGGAGCATGGCGACCACGCCGGCGTGCTGGCGCTGTACGATGAGCAATTCCGCAATCCGGCATCGCCGCTGGTGGTGGCACAGCCGGATATCTACATCGACGTGCAGAACGCAGCCTCGATGCTGTGGCGCCTGGAACGACATGGCGTCACGGTCGGCGATCGCTGGACCGAGCTGGCGGACAAGGCGGAGGCGCGGATCGGCGACTGCCTGTCGGCCTTCACGCTGCCGCACTGGATGATGGCGCTCGCCGCCACGGGCCGGTTCGAAGCGGCGCAGCGCATGCTGGAGGCGATGCGCGACTTCGCCCAGGGACCCGGCAGCCTGCGCCGGCTGGTGGGCGAGATCGCGCTGCCGGTGACCGAAGCGGTGCTGCTGCATGCGCGCGGCGACTACGCGCGCGCGGTGACCGCGATGCGGCCGGTGCTGGGCACGATGCACCAGCTCGGCGGCAGCCACGCGCAGCAGGACGTGCTGGAGCAACTCTACCTCGACGCGGCCGTGGGGGCCGACCTGCGCGACGACATGCGGCTGATGCTGGAACGCGTGGCCGGCCGCCATCCGGTACCGCCGGCGCGCCGCGCGGGCTATGCCGCGGCCGCGGGCCGGATCGGGTTCTGACAGTCGGGGTCCGGCAGTCGGGTCCGAAAGTCGGGTTCGGACAATCGGGTTTCGACGATCGGGTTCCGACACCCGGGTTCCGGCCCTGGCCGCGCCGCCGGTTCCACGTCACGCTGCGGCCCGGCATCCGGCGCAGGGAGGCGACGATGGAAGCGGGCTATCTTGGGGTTGGCAGCATGGGCCAGCCGATGGCGGAGAAATTGCTCGGCGGCGGCCACCAGTTGACGATCCACGACATCGATGCGGCGGCGATGCAGCCGCTGCTGCAACGCCAGGCGCGGCAGGCCGATTCGCCACGGGCGCTGGCCGAGCAAAGCAGCATCGTGTTCGTATCGTTGCCGACGCTGGCCGCGTTCCGCTCGGTGGTGTTCGGCGAGAACGGCCTGCTGGCGGGGCGTGCGCTGAAAATCCTGGTCAACACCTGCACGGTTGGCGTGCCGTTCGTGCGCGAGATCGCGGCGGCGATGGCGGCAAACGGGGTGACCGTGGTGGATTGCCCGATCTCGGGCGGGCCGGCCGGCGCGCGGGCGGGCACGCTGTCGGTGATGGTCTCCGGCGATCCCGTGGCGATCA
>Ga0335072_10017762_pt1 | contig 10052 bp, 8 predicted proteins | sample Lox_Sample_21_FD_206725 | JGI IMG/M metagenome (GOLD analysis project Ga0335072, IMG submission 206725) | Soil microbial communities from Loxahatchee National Wildlife Refuge, Florida, United States - Lox_Sample_2.1 | ecosystem: Environmental > Terrestrial > Soil > Wetlands | place: USA: Florida...
CCTTCGAGCCAGATCGGAACCTGCGGCGATCGGATCTCGCGAAGGTGAGCCACGGTGCAGGCGTATTTCTCAGGCGATGTTTCGCCGAGGAACTGCAGCGTGATGTGCCAGGTTTCCGGCGATGCCCAGCGGAGTCCATCATTCGCGGACTGCAAGCCGTTCGTGATCCGCTGAAGCCCGGCGATAACCTCAGTCGCAAGCGGAATTCCGATGAAAAGGCGCATTCGGGTCCACCGCTAAACAAACTTCTGGAAGGATTCGACCTGCCTTGCCTGGTAATCGCGGCGCTCAACCGGCGAAGAGAGCACGGTCGATGTCGAAGTCGCTCCCAGGGCCGAGAGCCGGTCGATGAGCGCTTCCAGGTGGCGGATGGAAACCACGTCGGCTTCAATGATGAACGACTCCGAACCGGTGATGCGATGGCAGCGGCTGATCTCGCTCAATTCCTTGAGCACCGTAACGCTACGGCTGATCTGCAATTCGCCGCCGGGAATGGTGAGCCGGACCAGCACACGGATCGGGATGCCCAGCTTGGTGCTGTCGAGCGAAGCGTGGTAGCCGGTGATCACGCCGGCCTCTTCGAGCCGATGGACGCGCTCCGCAACGGCGGGTGTGGAGAGGCCGATCTTGCGGCCGAGCTCGGCAAACGAGATGCGGGCGTTTTGCTGCAATGCTTCAAGGATCTTCCACGCAAGGGCGTCGAGGTCGATCCGGTTGGGAACGGTTTTATGACTCATTGGCCAACATTCCTTAGGCTACACAAACATTATGCTTAATTTCTTAAGGTTTTGAATGCCGTTTTTTGAAGGGAGGCCATTCTCAGTGCAGTTGCGAGCGTCCTAAAGTATGGGTCAGTCGGGAACGAATCCCCAGGTTCAGCCCTCCCCAGTTCCCGGCACAGGAGGTACCCCCATGCACGCGACCGTGCACTCTGCTCCCGCACATCTGGATTCGCAGCCAACCACCAAATCTATCCCCGGGGGCGAAGACTTTCTTCCCCTGAAGGGAACGGACCACGTTGAGTTCTATGTAGGCAATGCCCGTCAGGCTGCCTACTTTTACCGCGCGGCGTTCGGAATGTCGCTGGTCGCTTATGCCGGGCCCGAGACAGGACAACGCGACCGCGCGTCCTACGTCGTACAGCAAGGCAAGATCCGGTTCGTGCTGACCACGCCGCTGCGTGGAGGCAATTTATTCGCGGAGCATGTCGGCCGCCACGGGGATGGCGTGAAGGTGGTTGCGCTCTGGGTTGACGATGCGCGCATTGCCTGGGAAGAGACCACAAAGCGCGGCGCCATCAGCGTTGCTCAGCCTTACATGCTGGCAGACGAGTGTGGGCAGGTGGTGCTTTCGAGCATCCGCACTTACGGCGATACGATCCACACGTTTGTCGAACGCAAGGACTACTCCGGCGCGTTTTTGCCGGGCTACCGCGCGGTCGCCAATGATCCGGTTGCGAGGCCAACCGGCCTGCTGCACATCGACCACATGGTAGGCAACGTTGGCTGGCACGAGATGGACGAGTGGGTAAAGTTCTACGCCAACGTGATGGGCTTCTCGCTCTATCAGCACTTCGACGACAAGGAAATTTCGACTGAATATTCGGCACTGATGTCGAAGGTGATGGCAAACGGCAATGGCTATGTGAAGTTCCCGATTAACGAGCCCGCCGAGGGGAAAAAGAAGTCGCAGGTGGAAGAGTATCTCGAGTTCTACGGTGGGCCGGGCGTGCAACACATCGCGATGGCGACGAACGACATCCTACATACCGTGCAAAAGCTGAGCGAACAGGGTGTCGAGTTCCTGCACGTTCCGCACACGTACTACACGGAACTGCAGAACCGCGTGGGAAGGATCGACGAGCCGATCGAAGAGCTGGAAAAGCTTGGCATCCTGGTAGATCGCGATCCCGAGGGCTATATGCTGCAGATCTTCACGCGTCCGGTGGAAGACCGGCCGACGCTGTTCTACGAGATCATCCAGCGCAAGGGCAGCCGGAGTTTCGGCAAAGGCAACTTCAAGGCGCTTTTCGAAGCTATCGAGCGCGAACAGCAGGCGCGGGGCAACCTGTAGGCGGAGAATGCGATGAATACCGAGGTCCTACTTCACGCTGCAGCGCCATATTTGATTGAGCAGAATTACTCCGCCTACACAGACGAACAACATGCGGTCTGGGCGGAGCTTGTGGGCCGCGTGCTTCCCGAGCTGGAAAAGCATGCGTCTCGCGTCTACCTCGAGGGTTTTCAGATCATCGGCCTGCAACGGGATCGGTTGCCGCGGCTGGCATCGATCAGCGCGCGACTGGAGCCGAGAACCGGCTGGAATTCCACGCCGGTGAGCGGATTTCTACCCGCGCCGGCATTTTTTGAAATGCTGGCGGCGCGGCGCTTTCCCACGACGACCTGGCTGCGTAGCCGCGAATCGCTCGAGTACACGCCGGAGCCGGATATCTTTCACGATGTCTTTGGGCACGTGCCGATGCACTCGCACAAGGTGTTTGCGGACTTTCTGCAACACTACGGCCGGGTTTGCGCAGCGATTGAAGATAAGCGGGTACTGGAGCGGCTGGGCCGGTTATTCTGGTACACCGTTGAGTTTGGACTGATTCGCGAAGGGAGCGAAATCAAGGTGTACGGCAGCGGACTCATCAGTTCGCATGGGGAATGCCAGAACGTTGTCGAAGGACACTGCGCAGTTCACGATTTTTCGCTGGACGAGGTGCTTGATACGCCCGTAAAGGTTGACGAATTCCAGAAGGTGTTGTTCGCCGTCAGCAGCTTTGACCAGATGTACGAGGCGATGAACGAAGCCGAGCGTCGCGTGCTCAACAACAGCTTGTAAGAGGGTGAAAAGCAATGGCTGAAATCCGGTACCAGACCGGTTTTGGGAATGAGTTTGCGACCGAGGCGGTCGCAGGCGGATTGCCGCAGGGGCAGAATGCGCCGCAGAAACATCCGCTGGGACTTTATACCGAGCAGTTCAGTGGAAGTCCCTTCACCGCGCCGCGCGCGACCAATCGCCGCACCTGGACCTACCGGATTCGTCCCTCAGTGACGCATCGGCCGTATGAAGAGATCCCCACAAAAATGATTCGCAGCGGGCCGTTCCTTGAAGTGCCGACTCCGCCGAATCAGTTGCGCTGGGATCCGCTGCCGATTCCCAAAGAGAAGACAGACTTTGTCGATGGCATTGTGACCCTGGGCGGCAATGGCGATCCGGCGATGCAGGTTGGTTTGGCGATTCATATCTACGCCTGCAATGCATCGATGCAGGATCGGTTCTTTTATACCGCCGATGGCGAGATGCTAATCGTTCCCCAGATGGGTGCGCTGCACTTTCACACCGAGCTTGGGATTCTGGAAGTGAAGCCGGGCGAGATCTGCGTGATCCCGCGAGGTGTGAAGTTCCGGGTTGTGCTCGAAGAGAAGCAAGCTCGCGGATATATCTGCGAGAACTACGGGCTGCCGTTTCGCCTGCCGGAGCTCGGCGCGATCGGCGCAAACGGGTTGGCCAATGCCCGCGATTTCAAGGCGCCGGTCGCGGCATTTGAAGATCGCGAAGGCGAGTTCCACATCACTTCGAAATTTCTGGGGCGATTGTGGTCGGCGGTTATCGATCACTCGCCGCTCGACGTAGTGGCGTGGCATGGCAACTACACGCCATACAAATACGATCTCGCATTGTTCAACTGCATCAACACGGTTTCGTTCGATCACCCAGACCCGTCGATTTATACCGTACTGAGTGCGCCCTCAATTACTCCCGGCACTGCGAATTGCGACTTCGCCATCTTTCCGCCGCGCTGGATGGTCGCGGAACACACCTTCCGGCCGCCATGGTTCCATCGCAACCTGATGAATGAGTTCATGGGGCTGGTGTTTGGCGCTTACGATGCGAAAGCCGAGGGGTTTGTTCCGGGCGGGGCCAGCCTGCACAACTGCATGGCGGGTCATGGGCCTGACGCCGAGACCTTCGAGCGCGCGTCGAACGCGGAGTTGAAGCCGCAGCACCTGGGCAATACTCTGGCCTTTATGTTTGAGACGCAACTCGTGGTGCGGCCGACCGAATTCGCGATGAAGACGCGCATCCTGCAGCACGAGTACTTCGAATGCTGGCAGGGATTGAAGAAACACTTCAAACAGGGCGCCCCAACCAAACCGAAAAAGAAATGACTGCAATCGAATCTTTGCTCTCCGGCTTGTTCGACTACGCAGGCCTGTATCCGCCTGCCAGTCTGAGCATGCGTTCGGCGGCAAACAACTACCTTGAATATCGTCAGAGCAAACATGCGTCAGCACTGGGGCGCTTTATCGTCAACCTCGATCGGCTCGAGGAACTACGGTCGGTTGCCGGCGATTCCTTCAACCAGATGAAGCTGAGCGTGATTGCGACTGAGAGCGCGGATTGGAACAGCTTGTCTGGATTGATTCGTGATGGAGCCCCGATCGAGACCGTGGAGATCAAGTGCGGCAGCGCGGAGGAAATCGAGCGTATCAGGGGGCGGATTCCGGGTGAGCTCACCGCATACTTTGAAGTTGGGATGGATGCAGGGCGTTCTGCCATCAAGGCCATCGCGGCAGCTGGTGCGCGAGCCAAGATCAGGATGGGCGGAGTGGTAGCAAATGCGTTTCCAGCCATTGCCGATATTGCCCAGATACTGGATACTCTGGCTGAGATTAGATTGCCGTTCAAGGCCACTGCCGGTTTGCACCACCCGGTGCGCTCGCGGCGGCCATTGACGTACCAGCCTGAGAGTCCACAGGGAACCATGCACGGGTTCGTGAATCTCTGTTGTGCGGCTGCGCTGTTATACTTCGGCGGCCATCGAAGGCAGGCGGAGGCACTTCTCGCGGAAGAAGATCCGTTGGCATGGCGTGTATCGACAGATGCGATCGGGTGGCGCGATCAGAGTTGGACAGCGGATCAGATTTTCGAGGTGCGCAACCGCTTCGTGACCAGTATCGGAAGCTGCTCGTTTGAGGAGCCGATTCACGATATGCAATCTTTGGGATGGCTATGAAGAGCTGGGTTGAGAGCGCGAACCTGCCGGACTCGGATTTTCCCTTGGAGAATCTGCCCTACGGCGTATTTCGGCACGGCTCGCAAACACGCATCGGCGTTGCCATCGGTGACCAGGTGCTCGATTTGCATGGATGTGCAACACAAGGGCTCTTCGATTCACTGCCCACGGATACGGTTGTCGCATGCTATGCGGAATCATTGAACAGCCTGATGGAACTTGGAATTCGCAGGTGGACCGCATTACGTCGGCGATTGATCGAGCTGCTCGATGACAGCGCGCCCCGGGCGAGTCAGAATCGGGCCCGGCCGTTGCTGATTCCCATGCGCGACGTGCAAATGCTGTTGCCCGCGCAGATCGGCGATTACACCGATTTCTATGCATCGATCCATCACGCTACGCGCGTAGGAAAGTTGTTCCGACCCGACAATCCGCTTTTGCCCAACTATAAATATGTTCCGATCGGCTACCACGGGCGCGCGTCTTCGATCGTGATCAGCGGAACAGAGATTCAACGGCCACGTGGGCAAATCAAGCCGCCGTCGGCGGATACGCCAGCTTTCGGGCCATCGCGATCAATGGATTACGAGTTGGAAGCTGGTCTATTTGTCGGACCGGGAAATCTGCGGGGACAGCCTATCCCAATTGCCGACGCTGAGGAGCACATCTTCGGGTTGTGCCTCGTCAATGACTGGTCGGCGCGTGACATTCAGTCGTGGGAGTACCAGCCGCTGGGTCCATTTCTGGCGAAGAGCTTCGCAACAACGATCTCGCCATGGGTTGTGACGATGGAAGCGCTGGCACCGTATCGAGTGCCGGCCACAGCGCGTCCGCAGGGAGATCCGGCGGTGCTGGATTACCTCGCGCAGGCGGATTCTGACCACGCCGCGATCGACGTCACACTGGAGGTTCTCCTTCAATCAAGGAAGATGCACGAGGCCGGGATCGCGCCGGTGCAAGTGAGCCGCGGGAATCTGCGCGATCTCTACTGGACTCCGGCTCAGCTCGTTACCCATCACACCAGCAACGGATGCAATCTGCGTTCCGGCGATCTGCTGGCAACCGGGACGATTTCCGGACCGGCGGAAGGCAGTGAAGGCTGCCTGCTTGAGATGAAGCATCGGGCTGAGCCAGTCCGCCTGCCTACCGGCGAGACGCGCACCTTCCTCGAAGATGGCGACAGAGTTAGCTTTCGAGGGTATTGTCAGGCTCCCGGCCTGCCGCGCCTCGGTTTCGGCGAATGCACCGGAGAGATTGTCGCGGCCAGCATGCCTGCAGGCCTGGGCGACCGCGACCAATAGGACATCCGAACAGAGTCACGCCTTATGCTCTTTCGGCGGAGAGACGATGATGGGCAGCACCGTGGAAACTAGCATGATGAATGCAATCATGTGGAGACCGGTTGCGTAGGTCCCCGTCTGGCCCAACATTTTGACGAGCAGTTGCGGACCAAAGTAGCTCGCGCATCCCCATGCGGTTAGCATCAGGCCGTAAATAGGACCAACGTTCTTCGATCCGAAATAGTCAGCCGCAAAAGCAGGCATCGTGCCGAAGCCGCCACCGTAGCACATGAGGATGACGAAGGAGACCACGGTGATGACGGTGACCGACGCCAGCGACGGCAACAGCCAGAAGAGGCCGAATTGAAGGAGGTACATCACCGCGAATGTCCATCGGCGCGTGATTCCGTCAGATACCCATGCCCAGAAGATACGGCCCACCGAGTTGCCGATGCTGACGATTCCCACCATGCCCGCGGCGACAGCCGCACTGGTGGCAGTCAGCTTCTGGAAGATCGGAGCTTCCTGGGAGATCAGGGAGATTCCTGCCGAGGTATTGAGAAAGAGCAGCAGCCACATCGCCCACCATTGCCACCTGGCCAGAGCTGAACCAAGCGTGTAATCCATCCTGGCGCGTTGTGAAGCCTGCGTTGCGGTCGGCGTCCAACCATCCGGGCTCCATCCAGCGGGCGGGTTCTGCATGAAGAGACCTGCCACGAAGATCACGATGAAATACGCAATGCCGAGGTAGGCGAAGGTCGTCAGAACGCCGACGGACTGAATGAGATGCTGAGCAACCGGCGCGGTGACTAATGCTCCAGCGCCAAAACCGCCAACGGCAATACCGGTGATCAAACCACGCCGATCGGGGAACCATTTCACGAGAACAGCGATGGGAACAATGTAACCAAAGCCCAGTCCAGTTCCACCGATTACTCCGTAGCTGAAATAGAGCCATCCGAGCCCGTGTGAAGAGAAGCTGGCCAGAAATACGCCGAGACCATACAAAAATGCGGCCGTGAGCGCAACAACGCGAGGACCTTTCCGGTTAAGCCAGAGGCCGCCGAAGAAGGCAGCGATTCCAAGGACAAAAATGCAGATGGTGAAAGTCCATGTAACCTGCGCAATGGACCAGCCGAATTGCTTGGTAAGGGGATTGCGAAAGACGCTCCATGCATAGACGGCCCCAAGGGCCACCTGCATGAGAAAACCTGCCAGAGCGATGCCCCAGCGGTTGCTGGTTGTCATACAACGCCTCCGTGTTTTGCTTGATAGGCGCCTGGGAGGGGAGAACAGGCACTGGATTATTGGCAATCTCCTCGGGTCTTGAGCTGATTGCCAAGACTTTCAAGAAACTTGTTGATGAGGGCCATGCTGCGGCGCAGCTCGGGTTCGCGAAATTCGGCGAGTAACGCAAACAGGCCGGGCGGCTGGGCGACCGGCTTATTGCAGCCGAGCGTTTCACTCATGGCGTTGGCGAATCCCTGCATCAAGTCAGGATTGATGGACCCAAGCATCTTGCCGAGGATGATTGCATTGCGCAAAGCGCGAATGCCCTCGGCGGAATTGGCTGCGCCCACCGCTGCTTCCAGGAGCACGCCGCCCGAACCGAGCGCGCCGCGCAACAGCCGGAGCACGCCAGAATCATGCAGTTGCTGAAGCAGCTCGTAGGTTTCGAGTAATGCTTCCGCATGCTGTTCCGGCGCTTGTTCTAGTTTGTGGCGCAGTTCTTCGCGCGCGTCGCGTGGCGTTACATCCAGGCCAATTGCTCGTGCCATGGCTTACTTCTCCCGTCCGGCAGGCGAAACAGGGCGGGATGCGATCTGCACCAATCCGTCGCCGGGTGGATGGTAATCGCTGCGCGCCCATTTGCGTTCGACTTCTACGCCTTTTTGCGGGGTGGGATGCCCAAATCGCGGATTGCTGCGCGGCAGTGGACTCTCCCCTTTCTGACTGAGAACTGTGAGACGAACCGCAGTTTCCTTGTAGGCCGGAGTGTGCGTAACCTTATCCGTGCAGCTGCTGGTGAGCAAATTCACCGGCTCCAGCGAGGAGTTCATGGGCATGTAGAGTTCCTTGCCAGTCACACGCGTGGTGACGAGCGCTTGCGCTTTCACCTCGCCAAACTGCGAGGTAAGCCGCACCCACGTTCCGGATTCGATACCGCGCGCGGCCGCCAGATCGGGCGAGACTTCCACAAAGGTAAAGGGAACCTTCTCGCGAATGCCTTCGCTGCGATAGGTCATGTTGCCTTCGTGGAAGTGCTCGAGCAAACGACCGTTATTGAGGTGCAGATCGTAGGTATCGTTTGGCAGGTTGGAGGGTTCAGTCCATGCCAGAGGAAAGAACGTTGCCTTGCCATCCGGCGTGTTGAATTGTTTGGTATAGAGCAGGGGCTGATCGCTGCCGTCGGGCGCGACAGGCCAATGCAAAGATTTGAATCCCTCGAGCCGCTCATACGTAATGCCCGCCATGATCGGTGTGAGCGAGGCAATCTCCTCATAAATCTCTGAAGGATGCTTATAGGTCCAGTTGGCGCCGAGGCGATTGGCGATATCGACGAGAATTTGCCAGTCGGGGCGACTGTCGCCGAGCGGCTTCATCACCTGATAGAGGCGCTGTATGCGGCGCTCGGTGCTGGTGAACGTGCCTTCCTTTTCGAGACTCGGACTTGCGGGCAGAATTACATTGGCGAAACGGCAGGTCTCAGAAAAGAAAATCTCCTGCATCACAAAGAAATCGAGCTTCTCCAAAGCGGCTGCCACATAGCGGGCGTTGGAATCGACCAGACTCATTTCTTCGCCGAAGACGTACATCGACTTGAGTCGGCCATCGTGGATAGCATCGATCATCAGGTGATTGTCGAGGCCAGGCTTCGGCGGCAAAGTTACATTCCAGGCTTTTTCGAATTTGGCGCGAATTGCAGGATCGTCGACCTTCTGGTAGCCCGGGAAGAAATTGGGCATGGCGCCGTGATCGCTGGCGCCCTGCACATTGTTATGTCCGCGGAGTGGATACGCACCTGTGCCGGGGCGCATGTAATTGCCGGTGGCAAGCAGCAGGTTGGAAATCGCGGTTGAGGTATCAGAACCCATCACGTGTTGCGTAACGCCCATCGCCCACAGGATGCATACGCTATCGGCTTCCGCAATCATGTGGGCAACCTTGATGATGGTTTCTTTGGACAATCCGCAGCGCTCGCTGGCCATTTCCAAGCTGAAAGGTTCGAGGCTTTCGCGATACTCGTCGACTTTGTTTACCCACTGGTCGAGGAACGATTGTTTGGCTAATCCGTTATCGAAGATGTAGCGGGTGACGGCGGAAAGCCAGATGAGATCGGTGCCTGGGCGAGGATGCAGAAATACGTCGGCACGGCGAGCCATCTCGTGTTCGCGCAGATCGCTGACAATGAGCTTCTGGCCGTGCAGTTTGTGCGCACGCTTCACGCGCGTGGCGAGGACGGGATGGCTTTCGGCCGTATTGCTGCCGATGATGAGGACCAGGCGCGCTTGTTCGATGTCGGCAATAGAACCCGAGTCACCGCCGTAGCCAACGGTACGGAAAAGACCGACGGTGGCCGGAGCCTGGCAGTAACGCGAGCAGTTATCCATATTATTGGTGCCGATCACCGCTCGCGCGAGCTTCTGCATCAGGTAGCTCTCTTCATTCGTGCACTTCGATGAGGAGATGAACGCCAGCGCATCAGGGCCATGCGCGGCTTTGATCTCATTAAAACGGCGTGTTACCAAGTC
>Ga0335072_10017763_pt1 | contig 10051 bp, 10 predicted proteins | sample Lox_Sample_21_FD_206725 | JGI IMG/M metagenome (GOLD analysis project Ga0335072, IMG submission 206725) | Soil microbial communities from Loxahatchee National Wildlife Refuge, Florida, United States - Lox_Sample_2.1 | ecosystem: Environmental > Terrestrial > Soil > Wetlands | place: USA...
GGTATCTGTGCGTTTGGGCTTCGCAGCGTGATGTGTGCGAGCAGGAGAGCCACTGGCGGCGGCGGAACCACCGCCGCGAGATGGCGTCGTGGCATGCCTCCCCGGCCTCTTGCCGGTCCCATGTGTAGTTGCACTTCGACCTGATGTTGCTGCCTGGGCGCCGGTGTGGCCTGCGGAGGTATGCACAAACATGCCGACGACCAGGCCCCCGGCCACCAGCACCACCGCCCCCAGGACGACTAGCGCGGCTGTGCGATAGCGCCAGCGGTCTGATGCTGTCCACGAGACCGGCCGCTGCCACCGCGGGCTGCCGCCTCGCGTCTCGGTGTCCTCAGGCCACAGCCAGCCGATCGTCCCCGGCGCAGGCTCGGCGGAGGCCGGCGACCACGTCGCCTTGGGCATCTCTGTGCGCCGCGGAAACTCGGCCGTGATCACAGGCTGGGCCGCAAACACCGGCCCTTCGGTACCCGCCGGCTCGGGCACAAGCACCGGCTCGGGCACAAGCACCGGCTCCGGCGCATGCACCGGCTCCCCGGCACGCACCCGCTCACGCGCAACCTCCGGCTCCTCGGCACGCACCCGCTCACGCGCAACCTCCGGCTCCTCGGCACGCACCCGCTCACGCGCAACCTCCGGCTCCTCGGCACGCACCCGCTCACGCGCAACCTCCGGCCCCTCAGGGCGCAGCCGCCCGGTAGCACTCGCTGGCTCTTCGGCGCGAAGCGGCGATACCGCCCGGGTCCTCTCCGCGGCCCGTAGTTCCTCCGCAGCCCGCAGCGCCTTCGCGGCCCGCAAGGACTCCTCTACACGCAGCGGTTTCACGGCAGTTTCGCGGGCGGCAGGCGGATGCCCGACCTCCTTAGTCCCCGGCCCTGAGTCGGTCACGCGTGACAGCGGCTCCGTGTTGGGTTCGCGCTGGATCGGCATTTCTGCATTCGCGTGCTCAGCATCGATCGCGGCCTGGATGCGATGCACGTCGGTATCCGAGAAGACCGGCCTGGCGGGCTGACTGGGACCCGACCGAGCGGAACCGGGCACGCGCCGGGACAAGGGTGCACCGCTACGGTCCTCTTTCATACGGCCCAAGCCCCCCAACGTTGCCCGCTTACCCGCGGAATTTCGCAGTTATGATTGAGGTAGCAACTCAAGGCGTGCCAGAAGCAAAAAGATGCTGTCTGGCGAGCGGGATTGCCGGTCCTCGGAACGTCGGTTCGGGTCATGCGCCGATCTCTCATTACTTGCCCCGCGGGATCTGGCATTTGGCATCTTGCTTCACAGGACGCCGGGCTCAATGCGTCGGCGGCAATGATTCCGGCGAACGGCGGCACCATTGCCAGCCCGCTGACGTCGAGTCGCCCGGACGATACGCCCACAATGCTCCTACTCAAGGTAGGTGAAAAAGAGTGTGCGCGACGCCGATGACCCCTGCCCCCAGGACCATGACGAAGAGGGCCGGCAACATGCAGCCGATCAGCGGAAAGGTGATCTTGACCGGAATCTTCTGGGCTTGCGCCTCGGCTCGCTGACGGCGTCGCACCCGCATTTCCTTGGCTTGCTCGCGCAGGACACTGGCAACCGGAATGCCCAGCTCGGCGGACTGGGTCAGAGCCGAGACGAACACCCGCAGCTCTGGCACGCTGGTGCGTTCGGCCAGCGCCCGCATTGCCTCGGCGCGTGACTTACCGATCTGCATCTCCTGCAGGACGCGAGCGATCTCCGCGGCCAGCGGTCCGTCGAGGTTGCGAGCGACTTGCGCAAGCGCTGCGTCGAAACCGAGACCAGCCTCCACGCAGATTGTGAGCAGGTCCAACGCCTCCGGCAAGGAAACCGCGAGCCGCTGCTGCCTCTTCAGCCCTGAGTTGTAGAGCAGCACGTCGGGCAGGAAAAAGCCCGCAGCCGCGCCGACGCCGCCGGTCAGGACCAGCAGCGCCGGGTGCCGTAGCGCGAGCACTGCGCCGACAGAGCCTAGTACGACCAGACCGAGTCCCTTGACCGCCAGCATCCGGTCTGGCGTCCAGCGCTCTGGGTTGCCCGCGAGGTCCAGCCTGCGCTGCATGGAATTGCGAGCGCCGGCCCGCGACAGCCGCATTGCCATATCCGGCAGCCAGCCGGGCAGCTTGAAGAAGTCGCCGCCGCCGGTGCGGCCGCTCGTCCCGACATCACGTGAGTATCGCCTGTCGATTGCGGCGAGCGCCTGGGTCACGCCGGGCTTCCCCTGCCGTTTCGGCATCACCACGGCTGCCAGCGCAAAAACCGCGAGCACGAGTGCCGCGATCCCGCCGTAGAGGAGCCCGGAATCAGACATGCTAGTACTCCAATTTGATCATTTGGCGCATTATCACCGTGCCGAGCACCACCAGGAGGAAGGCACCAGCGAGCATGAGCTCGCCCACATGCGTCGTGTAGAGCGGGCGCATATACGTGGGCCTTGTAAGGAACAGGAAGCCGCCGATTGCCACGGGCAATGCGATGAGAATATAGGCGGATAGTCGGCCGTCTGCACTTAGTGCATGCACCTGCCGACGAAGGTATCCGCGCTCTCTGATGGTGTTCACAGTGGTGTTGAGTACCTCGGCAAGATTGCCGCCGATCCCGCGCTGAATGCGAATGGCCATCACCGTCCACCGCAGATCGTTAGAGCCCATCCGGTTTGCGATTGTCTCCAGGCAGTCCTCGAGGTCGGCTCCGAGCCGGGCTTCGGCCATGGCACGGGTGAACTCCCCGACCGCCGGCTGAGAAGTCTGGCGCACTACAGCGTCCAGGGCCTGCGGCAGCGAGAAACCTGACTGAAGTGAGCTGGCAATAAGCTGCAACAGGTCCGGCAGCTGCTCGGCGAATGCGTCACGACGTCGCCGAATCAGAAAACTCAGCAGAGTCCGCATGCTGAGCCAGCCGCCCAGTGCTCCGACCAGGAGACCTAGGATGGCGTTGCCGGTGACGAGACTAAGTGCGGCCGCGATGACAACGGCCACGCATCCTCCGAGCAATACCCACTGGGCGGGCTTGCGCGCAACTCCCGCCAATTCCAGGCGGCCGGAGAGGCGCTGCTCTGCCGCCGGGCTCATGAACCGCTTAGTAACGTCCAGCACGACACTGCCCGCCTTTGCGGTGGCGCCTTGCTCGTCGCTGGCCGGACTAGACCCATGCCGTGGGCCATAGCTCGCGATCCGGCCGGCGAGATCGCGCTGCTGGCCGGATCGCGCCAGTGAGCCGAATACTGTCACGGCAAGAATGAACACCGCCGCGAAGATCGCACCTATGCCTCCGGCTAGTGACCAATTCACCGCGCTCATCCTCCGTAACCATGCGGCTGGAAGATTGCCGACGGTACCTGGACACCGCGGTCGCCCAGGCGGTTCAGGAACATAGGGCGCAAGCCCGTGGGCCGTAGCACGCCGCGGGGGCTGCCGCGCTCATCGGTCCCGGCGTGAAAGTCGAACAAGAAGACGTCCTGGAGCACGACAACCTCGCCCTCAGTGCCCTGCACTTCTGTGATGTGCGTGATACGGCGCGAGCCGTCCTTCAGCCGGGTCTGGTGCACGATCAGGTCGATGGCCGAGGCCATCTGCTCACGGATGGCGCGCTGAGTCAGCTCAACGTTGGCCATCATCACCATCGTCTCCATCCGGGACAGGGTGTCGCGGGGCGAGTTGGAGTGAATGGTGGTGATGGAGCCGTCGTGGCCGGTGTTCATGGCCTGGAGCATGTCGAGAGTGGCTGCGTCGCGCACCTCGCCGATGATGATCCGGTCTGGCCGCATGCGCAACGCGTTGCGGACAAGGTCGCGAATCGTGACCTCACCGCGTTTCTCCAGGTTTGCTGGACGCGACTCGAGGCGGAGCACGTGATCCTGGCGCAACTGCAGTTCCGCTGCGTCCTCGATTGTTACGATCCGCTCGTCTTCTGGAATGAAAGCCGACAGCACATTAAGCGTCGTGGTCTTGCCAGAACCAGTGCCACCGCCGATCACGATGTTCAGACGGCCCTGAACGCAGAGCCGCAGCAGGTCCGCTACCTGCGGGGTCATGGTGCCGAATCGGATGAGATGGCCCATAGTGAGCGGCTCGACGCCAAACTTCCTGATCGTCAACAGCGATCCGTCGAGCGCTACCGGTGGCACAACTGCGTTGATCCTGCTCCCGTCGGGCAGTCGGGCGTCGACCATCGGGCTGGATTCGTCCACGCGCCGGCCAACCCGCGCCACGATTTTCTCGATAGTGCGGCGCAGATGCGCCTCGTCGGCGAACGACGCTCCCACTGGGCGCAGACGGCCGTTCCGCTCGACGTAGATCTGGTCGTGGCCGTTGACCATGATCTCGGACACGTCAGGGTCGCGCAGGTACGGCTCCAGCGGTCCGTGGCCGAGAATGTCATCGGCCACCTCCTGTGCCACGCGCGCCCGGTCGGCCACCGTCATGGGGGTCTCATCCCGCTGCAGCACCACCTGCAACGCCTGAGTTACCTGATGCTCCAGTTCGCGCTGGTCCAAGTGCGTGTCGTAGAGCTTCGGCCCGAGCATTTCAAGTAGCGCGTCGTGAACACTCCGCTTCAGCGGCCCAAACGGGTCTTCATAGCGGGCGGAGCGCTTGGGCGCACCGCGCCGTTCGACGGCCGGCCCGCTGGCGACCCCCAGCTGGGAAAGCCGATCAGACAGGGTCATGCGACTCGCCTCTTGCCGCGGGACCGGCCTTCCGCTGGCCGTCCGGTCGACGGAGCCAGCAGATGCTGCCGCACGAGCTTCATCACGGACTGGCTCACCGAATGGCCGGGGCTGTCCAGCACGATGGGCGTGCCCTTATTCACCGAGACGGGTACGGCACGACTCGAAGGGATGTGCGCCGCGATCTCGAATCGAACCACCTTCCGTACGTGTTCGAGGCTGAGCCCCACCTTCGAGTCAGCGCGGTTGACCACGACCGAGCGGATCTGTCTCGGGTACGACAGCATGTCCAGCATGTCCAGAGCGACCCGAAGATTTTTCAATGCGGTCACGTCCGGAGTGGTGAGCAGCACGAGCCGCGACGAGACGTCCATCGCGGTGAGAACGTGCTCGTTGAACTGCGCAGGCGTGTCGACGATGACGAAGTCGTACATGCCGCGCAATACCGCAAGCAGCTCGCCGACCAGCCTCGGCGGGATCTTCTCCGCATCGCCGGGGGTGACCGGCGCGAGGAGCATGTCGAGTCCAGGCTGGTAGCGAGTCAGCAGCGAGGCGGCCCCTGACTCGTCCAGATGACCTGCCATCGGCAGGGCGTCCAGGATCGTTCTGAGCGGGTCGAGCTGCACGCTAATGGCAACATCGCCGAACGAAAGATCGAGATCGACGACACAAACCCGGGGGACGCCCAGCCTGGCGAGCGCAACACCGAGATTGACGGCGAGCATCGTCTTTCCACAGCCCCCCTTAGCGGCGAACACGGTGACGATCTGACCCGGCGCAGACTCCTCGTCCGTGGGCGGCGCCAGCATCCGTCGCGTCACCTCGTATGATCGGCGGCAGGCAGCTGCCATGGCAGCGTCATCCCCGACGGGCACGACATCGCGCACGCCCGACTGCATTGCACGCATCAGCAGCGTGACGTCAACCTCCTTGCGGGCCAGGATCACCCCGACCGCAGGCCGCGCCAGCCGGAGCGCTGCGGCGAACGCGAAGGCGTCGCTGGTCACGGCACGCGGGCCGATGATCACCAGGGTCTCGTTCGGGTCACTGTCCAGCAGTTTGGCGGCGGCCGCGAGCGTATCCGCTTTGCGCACTTCCCCGTCGATGCCAGACAGCAGGGCCCCTGCGCTGGATGCCGGCTCGCAGAGTATGGGCAAGGTTCTCTCCTCGACTCAGGGTTGCAAGGCGTCGAACAAAGGACCATCGTCCTTTGTAACGGACCCCGTGGTGAGCAGGCCGAAGGTCGGGTCGCCCGCGCTAGTGATGAGGACGAGGTTCTCGGCCATTGGCTGGCTTGTCGCCGCCAGGGTCACGAATACTTCGCCGGCAGCGGTCACCGAAGACGCCGCGTTCGTGGGGTCGGCAGCCACCGCTGCTGAGCTAGTGCCCTGGGAATTCACCGGTGTCACGGACAGGACCTCGACTCTGGCCACGATCACCTTCGCAAGGACGCGCCCCTTGCTCGGCGGCTGATGACTCGTGCAGTTGTATGTCATGGCTCCGGCAGTTGGGAATGTGTCAAATACCGCGATATAGGAACCTGGTTCGACGTACCCGGCTACATCAGCGTCCAGGCACATCTCCATGGTCACTGCGATGTCGCCGTGCGGGAGCGGGAGCACGGGGCCGCTGCTGCCGACGGTGAGCGTCCCGGCCTTGGCCAGCATGTTCTGTAGCAGCACCTGGCCTTTAGGCACAGCGGCACTCATGACCAGATGCTCGTTCGCCTCGGTCACGGACTGCACCGCGGGCGTGCTCAAAGACGAGTCCGGCACTCTCTCGGTGCTCAGCAGATGCTCGTCCTGTGCCTTGCTGAGCGAGGTACCGGCGGGGATCGCCGTAGCGGCCATCATGACGGTTTCCGCCTTCAGGCCGTTGACGGCCCGCTCATTAGCCTGGCGGACGTAGGCGAGGACAGCGACCACACCGATCAAGGCCAGCACGGCTGCCAGCGTGATGGTCAGCAAACGGGTTCTCACTGTAACTCCACTCTGCGGTGCGGTCGGCGGCTCAGCCGGTCAGGTCGATGATGGAGGCCCCCAGGTTGGGGCCAGCGAAGCTGCCAGCGGACGGAATAACCCCCTGAACGAAATAGCCAGTCACGCAGTAGTTGGCTCCGGTGCACGTGTTCGCCGAGTCCAGCCAGTCCGACTCGAACAGATCAGAGGGAAGGTTGTAACCGGTCACGACGAAATCCGCGAAGCCCTTCAGCGCGTACGAGGTGTTGTTGAGCGACACGTAGACGGGCACCAGGATCGGGATCTGGTTCTGCCACGCGTTCTGCAGAACTGCCTGGCAAGACGGGCTCATCGCGTCGCCGGCACTGCCAGGGAAGAATGCTCCGGTGACGGTCAAGGTGCAGTTGCCCGTCGCGTCCGCCGCCCAGCCGAAAGTCCCGGGCCCAGCCGCCCCTGTCGGTTCTGTCGCACAGCCAGTGTCGTTGCCGGGGTTTTGCGTGAGTACCTGATCGACGCTGGCGGCGGGCAAGGCGTTCTGCGAATACGGCGGGGCAGGCGCGTACGCAGTCCCCTGCCGCGTAGCCTGGTCCCACTCGCAGGCCGAGATCGTGAGAGCATCGGCCGTTGCTGCCGACGGCGCGCCCCACTCGGCCTGAGCACAGGCACGGACGGTGGTCCCCTGGTAGCTGGAACCCAGCACCGTCTGCGCGAAGACCGGTGGAAGCAGGCTCGAGCCGCTTGCAGTTTGGGTTGCGGTGTACACGTCCAGGAAGTTGGTGCCAGCCGGCGGCGGTGGCGGGCAATCTGTGATGCTCCCCGTGCTGGCTGGGCAGCTACCCAGACTGCCGGAGCCGCAGACGAGCGTGACGCCTTCTGTTCCGCCCGTGAGGCTTGAGGCGTTGCCGTCGGCCAACTGACCCGCGACGCCCGCCGTGCATTCACCGAGTGCACAGCTCTTGGCAACTCCCAGCGCCGCGGCGTCCGCGCCGTTCTGCAGCTCAGCGCGTTCCTGATAGATCTGGCCGACGTCAAGGACCAGGGCCGCCATCCCCGTTAGCACGCCGGCGCCGAGCAACATCGCGACTAGCACCCCGATCACTCCACGCTCGTCGCGACGCAGCCGCAACAGGACGAGGCGAGTGAGCGAGGCCATCAGGTCTCGCATGACATCACACCTTGAGCGGTCAGCACGATCGGAGCGCCAAGGCCCCCACCGCCGAAAACACCGACAAGGGCGCCGATCGGGGTGATGAACGAGAACGTATAACTGACATTGACCACCGCGTCGGCGGTCGGCCCAGCGCCAGGCTGGCAGCTCTCCGCTACCGCTACGGTAATTCCGCTCAGGTCGGAGGCTGCCGCCGCGGCGCGGGCCTGGACGGCGGCGTCGGGGTACCCCAACGCCGCCAGCCTGACTCCCTCGCGAGCTGCCCCGGTCAGGACTATCTGAGCATTCAGAGCACGCCCGAAGTCGATGATCCCAAACACGATTAGCAGCAACACCGGCAACACCAAGGCGAACTCCACCGCAACAGAGCCACGATCCCGTGTCCTGCGGCCGCTAGACGGTGGCCGGTTCATTGCCCGATCCCTTTCTTCGGACTCAGCGCGCGGCCGCACGACCCGCCCGGCCACCACGTGCGGCCGTCAGCCCGAGGATGACCAGCGCGACAAAGATCGCCCGCATGGCAGGGACGTGGTCGCAGATGCGTTTTCCTTCGCTTACGCCAGCCGATCAGGGCGTGAACTTGGCGAAGAGGCCGGCGAGAACAGGAGTAAAGATTCCCAGCGCCGTTATGAGGCCCGCAGCGACAATGAACAGGAGCAGGCCATACTCGACGGAGGTAATACCACGGTCGTCCCGGCGCACGGGCTCAGTAACGAGATTCTGCAGGAACGCGAAGACCTTGAGCATTTCTGTGCTCCTTCGGAGGCTTTGGGATGCGGATAGCACGCTCGTGTCTCCCGGACGGCACCAGCCGGCCGGTACGCGACACCATCTGCGAAGTCGGCCGCGATCCGCCATCGGTCACTTGGTCAGATAAATCTGACTGACTAGATGACATGTCAGGCGATCGGACGACAGAAGTAGCCGACCGGCCGACACTGGGACCGTTCCTCGGGCAGTTTCAGCAGAACACGCCCCGAATGGCGGGCTTTGCGCCTAGGTTCAGCCAGCATGAATGTCACGTGGGCTGTCGCTGGCGCCGTGCTCGGCCTCCTGGCTGGCGCCGCGCTGAGGGCCACGGTGTTCAGGCTGTCAGTTGCGTCAGGCGAGCCAGAGCGGACAGCGTGTCCGCGTTGCGACGGGCCGATCCCTCGGCGGCTTGCTGTCCGGTGCGCGCGGTGCGGATGCAGCCTCGGCACTCCGGTCGCCCTGGAGCTGAGCACTGCTGTTGTCCTGGCCCTGCTGCTTGGCAGGTTCGGCGGTCAGCCCGACGTCGTCGCGTTTGGCTTCTTCGGCGTGCTGGGGGTCGCCCTTGCCGCCATCGACATCGCTACCCAGCGGCTCCCAGACCCGCTGACCTTGCCCGCGTACCCCATCTTGATCGCGCTGCTCGCCGTTGCGGCGCTGGCCGGCCACGACTTTTCTGCTCTGGCGAGGGCCCTGCTGGGTGGCCTAGCCCTGGCCGGAGCCTACCTCGCGCTGGCGCTCGTGCGCCCCGGCCAGCTTGGCGGGGGTGACATCAAGCTGGCCGGCGTTGCCGGGCTGGCACTGGGATGGCTCGGCTGGCCCGCCCTCATCGCCGGCGCGGCGCTCGGCTTCGTACTCTCCGCGCTCGTCAGCCTGGCGTTGGTTGCCGCGCGGCGACTCACGCTGCGCAGCGCAATCTGCTTCGGGCCTTTCCTCCTGGGCGGTGCCCTGCTCTCAATGCTTGCTAGCGGGCACTGATCAAGCCGTCCAGCCGGACTTCGCGCGATAGTCCGGCATCGGACCAACAACGCTGCGTATTCGGGTGATTACAGCATGAAGGATACGTTTTGATAACGATCGACTTATATCCATCGTGACGCGTATCACAAGAGCGGACTGTAATGCTTCAACCTCGCTGGAAGGCAGGCGAGCTATCGAAAGGTGAAAACGAGGAGGAAGACGGCGAGCGACGTGAAGCGCTCAGCAAGCTCGCCGAAGAGTACTTGGTTGTCGAATTACGTCTTTGGTATGAATTTATAGTCTAATCATAGCATGGGCGGCAAAATCCCTTGGGGGGGAGATTGCGATGCCAATTCATCTAGCCGTAGTCGACGGGCAGACACTCATTCGCTATGGCCTGCGCGAACTCGTGGCGCAGCAATCTGACATTGAAATCGTAGCCGAGAGCCAGTCGGCCGCCGACGCGGCCGCCATGGTTGCCGCGGCGCGGCCGGACGTAGTGACCCTTGACGTCAGGCTCCCCGATGGCGACGGCCTGCGGCTCGCCCGCGAGCTCCG
>Ga0335072_10017764_pt1 | contig 10051 bp, 8 predicted proteins | sample Lox_Sample_21_FD_206725 | JGI IMG/M metagenome (GOLD analysis project Ga0335072, IMG submission 206725) | Soil microbial communities from Loxahatchee National Wildlife Refuge, Florida, United States - Lox_Sample_2.1 | ecosystem: Environmental > Terrestrial > Soil > Wetlands | place: USA: Florida...
AGCATGGCAGCCAAGGCCCGCGAGCACGGCCGCCCGGACGCCGCCAGCCGGGTCGCCCAGGAGATCATCGGCGCGCTGGGCAAGAAAGCTGTCCCGCAGCGCCGCTAGCGACTCGCCCAGCCTTGGCACGAGATGGCCGAGGGCGTCCGCGAACAGGTTCAAGCCGTCATCGACACCGAGGGGCAGTTCCGCACGGCCGGCGACGTGAGCGCCTTGATCTGCAGGTAAATCCGCACCAGCGCCGGGGTGACCTCACTCAGGTCCTGGCCTCGGATCTCGCTGGACCAAGGCTGCGGCCGCGGCGCCCAGTCCCACGCCGACCGCCAGGCACGCGGCCCATATATCGGCAGGGACGACGGGCTCGACACTCAGTCCGCCCGGGTGGGCGAGGCTCACCGTGATGTAAAGGTTGAGGACGCTCGTAACGAGCCATCCCAGGCCTATGCCGATCAGGCACCCGCTGGCGAAGGCGAGCCACCGCCGTGCGCTTACAGTCATGAGAATCACTTGCCCCGTCTGGATGGGCGGATCGGGACGTTTGTGCTCCAGGGCGTCACCCTACGCTTCCGGATGAGGATGCGTGCCAGGACGATCCGGTGGCGATCTTCTGGTGGGCCTCCAGAACGGCGGCTGCGGATCCCTGATCCACGCCACTCCACGCTCAATTCGGGCATTTCGCACCAGGATCGTAAGCCAATCGGAATAAAAGTCGAGATGATCATGAATTGCGGCGTTCGCAAGGTGAAAACTAGGCGTGAACATCTCGTTGAGCGGGACGAGAGGCAAGGGCTAGCAGCAGCGCTGGGGGGCTCGACAGCCGTGATCGCGTCCTCAGCCGTCCGCAGAGGAGTGATCCAGGATGCTACACGGACAAGTTGCCGTGTTCTTGTCCTGTTCCGAGAGGTTCAAGCCAGGGCTCGCGTGGCCGGTGCGCGATGCGCTGAACGCCCAGGGTCTTCGGGCCATCATCATCAGCGACGAGCCGCCGCTGGGGTCGGCGGGCGGTGAGGAGACCAGCCCGGAGCCCTACCTGGATGCCTCGTCCGCGTTCGTGGCGCTGTGCACGGCCGACTACGAGCTCAGCGACGGCTCGAAATACCCCAGGGCCAACATCATCGACGAGATCCAGCAGGCCTTTGGCCGCCCGCACCTGCGGGACCGCTCCCAGGTGCTGAAGTCGCCCGGTGTGCTGCTCCCGAGCGACATCACCCCGAGTTACGACAGCCTCGACGTGACCAAGCCGGCCGTGGCGGCCGAGGTCATCCTGAAGCAGCTGCAGCAGTGGGGGATCGTGCCGGTTCCGGAGAGCCCGGCCGCGCCGCACCGCGTCGGCGCCTGGGAAGCCGACGACGTGGACGTGCTGCTCGCCGCGCCGCCGGCCGACAGGGACGAGGCCGACGCGCGGATCTACCCGCTGCTGCGGGACCGGTCCGAGGACCGGCGCCGCTGGGTTGCCCACGAGCTGTACAGCGAGGTCATGGAGTCCGAAAAGCAGGCCAGGGTGCGGGGTGCGGCGGCACTGCTCGAGGCGGTATCGGCTCTTGACCCGGCGCTCGTATCTCCCGAGATGGTCGAGACGCTCGCCAGCCATGAGCGGTATCAGGCCCGTGCGTGCGCCGCGAACCTGCTGCGCGACCGGGCGGCGGTGGCGCCGCTCAGCGTTCCGGTCGAGCTGCTCGGCCGGCTGGCCGCGCCCAGCACCGAGGACTGGCTCGTCTGGGCGCCGGCGATGGCCGCGGTCCAGGAGCTGGCGCTGCACCGCCGTGAGGCGTACGTGATCTTCACCTCGCTGGCCGCCAGCGACAACACGCGCGACAGGTTCGCGGCCGCCGTCGCTCTGCTCGGCCTTGCCGGAGTCCGGCCCGCGGCGGTCTCCCGGGACCTGGCCGAGCGGCTGAGCAACGACGCCGACCCGCTGGTCGCGGACAAGGCGCGCGACGTGCTGGCCGCGACCGAGCAGGTCACCGAGCGCGAGCACGCCGAGTGCTACCAGCGCTTCTGGGCGCTACCCAAGGACCCCGCCTAGCTCAGGAACAGCGCCGGCGCCCAGCCCGGGTCGCGCCCCGCGAGCCCGATCATCCGATCCAGCAGCGGGCGCTCAGCGGGCACCGCGACCACGGGCCCGAACGGGCCGCCCGCCGCCGTCAGAAAGCCGTGCGCCGCCTCGACAGCGGCCGGATCGGCGGTCAGCTCCTGCCCGCTGGCCCGTGCGATGTCCCATGCGTGCACCACGAGCTCGTCCAGCCCGGCCAGGCCGGCCACCTCGCCCGGCAGGTCGGCGCCGCCCACCTGGGTCATGCCGGTCCAGGCGGCAGGATCCCGCCAGGCGGCGGCCATCGCCGACAGGCTGCGCGGGATGCGGGTCCGCCAGTCCTCGCCCAGACGGGCCGCATCACCCGGCCGCGGGGTGCCGGTCAGCGGGCCGCGGTCCTTGGCCGCCGCCGCCGTGAAGGCCAGCGTGAGCCCGCCCACGTGGTCGATCAGGTCGCCCAGCCGGTAGGCGGGACACGGCGTCGCCCGGCCCAGCATCTCGTCGGGCACGGCCGCGATCAGCGCCGACATTTCCTCGGCCGCGGGTCCCAGGTCCGGTACCGGCATCTCGTCCTCCTGTTGCCGCCTCGGGGACAATCTGCCAGGAAGACGAGATCCGCGCCGGGAACTCATCGGACGCCGGCCCGTAATCTGACCAGACACGACCGGAAACGAGCGGAGTGCCCATGGATCAGCAGTACGGTGACGTCTCGGTTACTCTCGGCGACGACTTCGTCGCTACCGTCGAGCTGCACCGGCCGCCGGACAACTACTTCGACCTGACGCTGATCCGCTCGCTGGCCGAGGCCTACCAGGCGCTGGACGCCGACCCGGCGTGCCGGGCGATCGTGCTGTGCGCCGAGGGCAAGCACTTCTGCGCCGGAGCCAACTTCGGCGGAGACGGCGACGGTCTTGCCGGCGGGCCCGGCGCGCTGTACCGCGAGGCCATCCGGCTGTTCGAGGCGGGCAAGCCGGTTGTGGCCGCGGTCCAGGGCGCGGCCATCGGCGGCGGGCTCGGCCTGGCCTGCTCGGCGGATTTCCGGGTTGCCTGCCCGGAGGCGCGCTTCGCCGCGAACTTCGCCCGGCTCGGCTTCCATCAGGGGTTCGGGCTTTCGGTGACGCTGCCCGCGATCGTCGGCCAGCAGCAGAGCATGCTGCTGCTGTACACCGGCCGCCGGATCGGCGGCGAGCAGGCGGCCGGGATCGGCCTGTGCGACCTTCTGGTCTCCGCCGAGCGCGTCCGCGCCGAGGCGCACGCGCTGGCGGCAGACATCGCGGTGTCGGCACCGCTCGCCACGGCGTCCATCCGGGCCACGATGCGCGGCGGCCTGGCCGGGCAGATCCGGGCGGCGACCGACCGCGAGGCCGCCGAGCAGGACCGGCTGCGCGGCACCGCGGACTTCCGCGAGGGCGTGCGCGCGATGGCCGAGCGCCGCCCGCCGCGCTTCGAGGGACGCTGACCGGCCCGGCCACGGAGCGCGATCCATGCCAGCGGGATCCCGGATTGCCCTGACGCTCTAGTTGATCCTGACGAAACGTTCAGGCAAGTTCATAAGAGCGGGTACGGAAACCAGATCTGCCCGGTCGTTACGATGGCCGCGGGAGAGATCGGAGTGCGTAGTGGAAGCCACGGCGAGTTCGGTGCGCCGGGAGGCGCGCGACTGGATTGAAGAGAACTTCGACCCGCAGCTCAGCGTGCGGGCATGGCTGGAGCGCCTGGCTGACTCGGGCTGGGCTGCGCCCGTCTGGCCCGCCGGCTGGTACGGCCGGGGGCTCGCGCCGGACCTGGCCGTGGTGGTCTACGAGGAGTTCAACCGCGTCGACGCGCCGGGCCCCCCGGCCGGCCTCGGCATCATGCTCGCCGCCCCGACGATCATCGCCAACGGCAGCGACGACCTGAAGCGGCAGTTCATCCGCGCCATGCTCGTCGGGGATCACCTCTGGTGCCAGCTGTTCAGCGAGCCCGGAGCCGGGTCCGATCTCGCCGGCCTGCAGACCAAAGCGGAACGCGACGGGGACGAGTACATCGTGAACGGCCAGAAGGTCTGGACGTCGGGCGGACAGATCGCCGACTACGGCATGCTGCTCGCCCGCACCAACCCGGACGTGCCCAAGCACCGGGGCATCAGCTACTTCGCTCTGCCGATGAACCAGCCCGGGGTCGAGGTGCGGCCGCTGATCCAGATGACCGGCGACTCCGGGTTCAGCGAGGTGTTCTTCTCCGACGCGCGGGTGCCGGCATCCGCGATCATCGGGGAGCTCAACGGCGGATGGGGCGTAGCGCAGTCCACGCTCGGCTTCGAGCGCACGTCGCTCGGCACGGCGAGCGGGCTCGGGTTCCGCTTCAGCGCGCCGGGCGGCAGCAGGTTCCTGCGGGAGCAGGAGGTCTCGGTCGGTGAGTTCATCGCCGCCGCGAAGACGAACGCGCGCCGCTTCGGGACCGGCGCCACCGCGATGACGGCCGGCGGCATTGTCCCGCTGGTCACGCTCGCCGCCGAATTCGGCCGCGACCGCGATCTCGAGGTGCGCCAGCAGATCGTGCGCCTGTACACGCTGGCGTCCGCCAACAGCTGGAACGGCCAGCGGGCCAGCGCCGCGGTGAAGGCCGGCGGGCGGGCGGGCCCGGAGGCCTCGCTCGGCAAGCTGATGGCCTCCCGCGTCGCCCGGCAGTGGCGGGATACCGCGTCCCTGGTCGCCGGCCCGCAGGGGATGCTGGCCGGCGAGGACGGGCCGCTGGGCGGGCGGCTGGCCAGCCAGCTGCTCGCCACGCCGGGGCCCTCGATCTACGGCGGCTCCGACCAGATCCAGCGCAACATCATCTCGGAGCGCGTGCTCGGCCTGCCCCGGGAGGCGGACCCGTCCCGGACGATGCCGTTCCGCGAGCTCAGGGTCGGAACCCAGGCAGCGGCGGGGGAGCAGTCATGATCTTCGCGTTCACCGACGAGCAGCGTGAGCTCGCGGCCACGCTGCGCCGGTTCCTGCAGGACAAGTCGCCGTCGTCCGAGGTGCGCAGGCTGATGGGCACCCCGGAGGGTTACGACCCGCAGACCTGGGCGCAGCTGGCCGGGCAGCTGGGCGTGCAGGGCCTGGTGGTACCGGAGAAGTACGGCGGGTCCGGCGCCGGGCCGGTGGAGCTCGCGATCGTGTGCGAGGAGATGGGCCGGGCGCTGCTCTGCGCGCCCTATTTCTCCACGGCCGTGCTCGCCGCCCACGCGCTGCTTGCCAGCGGTGACCAGGGCGCCGCCGAGGAGTTCCTGCCGGCGCTCGCTGAGGGCGGCACGATCGCGACGCTGGCGGTGTGCGAGGACTCCGGCGCGTGGACCACCGATGGCCTGCAGACCACCGCGCGCCGCTCCGGCGACGGCTATGTGCTGGACGGGCACAAGTCGTTCGTGCTCGACGGCCACACCGCGGACCTGCTGCTGGTCGTCGCGCAGGCTGAGGGCGGGCCGAGCCTGTTCGCCGTGGCGGGAGACGCTGGCGGGCTCTCGCGGCGCCTGCTCGAGACGCTCGACATGACCCGCAAGCAGGCGGCGCTGGCGCTCGATGGCGTGCCGGCCCGGCTGATCGGCGCGGAGGGCAGCGCGGAGGATGCCGTGCGGCGGACGCTGCGCCTGGCCGCCGTCGCGCTGGCCGCGGAGCAGGTCGGGGGGGCGCAGCGGTGCCTCGACATGAGCGTGGAGTACGCGAAGATCCGGATGCAGTTCGGCCGGCCGATCGGCAGCTTCCAGGCCATCAAGCACATGTGCGCGGACCTGCTGCTCGAGGTTGAGTCGGCGCGGTCGGCCGCCTACTACGCGGCGTGGGCGGCGGAGGAGGGGTCCGACGAGCTGCCGCTGGTCTCGAGCGTGGCCAAGGCGTTCTGCTCGGAGGCTTACTTCCGCGCCGCCGCGGACAACATCCAGATCCACGGGGGGATCGGCTTCACCTGGGAGCACGACGCGCACCTGTACTACCGGCGGGCCAAGTCAGCCGAGCTGATGCTCGGCACCCCCGAAGAGCACCGGGAGATCGCCGCCACCTACCTGATCGACGGGGCGGCCCGGGCGTGACCGCACCGGTGGGCCGCCGGGCCCTGGCTGACCAGCCGGGCCCGGCGGCGTTGCCGGGATCCATGGAAGCTCCGGGATCTCTGGATGCCGCCAGGCCCGCGCCGGCTTGGCGCTGACGCGGGCCCGGCGGCTGACCGGGTTGCTCAGTAGCTGTTGGTCCAGTGGGTCAGGAACTCGCTACCCGCGTTGTTCAGGCCCGAGGTGAGCGAGAGCGGATACGTGTCGGTGGCGTCGACCATGTCGATCTTGTAGTACGTCGGGTAGCCGGAGATCGTGCCGGTCTTGCCGCCCGCGGTCTGGCTCGCGCTGGAAAGCGTCCAGGTTCCGTAGTGGGCCAGCGGGGCGACGCCGATCGCGAAGGCGGGCCGTTCGGCGATCCACTCCACACTGGAGTTCTGGCATGTGCTGCACGTCTGTGTCGTCGAGAAACTATTCACCGGGTGGGTGAAGTCGGCCACCGCGAGCTTGTAGCTGGTGCCGGTGCGGGTCACGCTCGCGGCGATCTTGTCGCCGGGGTGCAGTGAGTTCCCGACCTCGACCGTGCCGGCCGGGTACATCTCGTACCAGGTGAAGTACGTGGCCTGGCCCTCGAAGCACCAGCTCAGCGTGCCGTCCTGCTCGACCGTGGCGTTGCTGTAGCCGTCAATGCCGACCCATTCCGAGGTGAGCTGATCCTCCCGGGAGCACCACACCTTGGGCGTCTTCCACTGCCCGCTGACCTTGGTGAACGCATTGGCGGTCTTGGCGACGTCCGCGTAGCCCGACCAGTTGAAGGAACTGGACGCCGATGTGTCGGCGAGCGCGGACGCGGGCTCGTTGACCGTCTTGGCACCCGGGTCGCCGGACTTGAACGGCGGCGCCGACTCGTTGGCTGACAGGTAGCTGACCAGGGCGGCGCGCGCCTGGGTCAGGAAGCGGGCGGACGGCTGGGTAACCGCGTGATCCGGCGCGGCGGCGGTCGTGACCGTCGCCTGGGTGGCGAGCGTCAGCGACCCGGCCACCACCGCGGCCGAGCCGGAAACGAGAAAATAGCGCAATACGCGCATGTAAACCCCCGTAATTGAAGCGACCCTGGGCAAAGATTGAAACTCAGGAAATGCAGCCATGTGCTTGACTGATTCCAAAAGCAGGTTAGCAAGCTGGAATGTGCCACCGCAGCGCTTTGTAGAATTATGATTACGTTGCGTAATCACGCTAGATTCTGATTTGGCGGACTCGGACTGGCTCTAATTCATCCGTTTCATGAAGGGTTACCGATTGGCCAGCACATAGGCATTCAGGCCAGATGGTGGCGATTACCCTGGCCCGGGCCCTGGCTCGGGCCCTGCCCTGTGCCGATATAACGGTTCTTCAGGATCCCCGTCTGAGGAGCGCTTGCCGTGGCTGGACCATCCCACCCGCCGTCCGAGGCCCCCGTGCTCATGGCCGGCGTGCCCCCGTTCCCTGAGCCGTCGCTGGTGACCCTCGCGAACTGGCAGGACCCCCCATTCAACCGCTGGGCGTTCCAGCACATCAGGGAGCTGATACCGACTGCGAGGATCGCGCGCGTTGCTGACCCGGCGCCGCTGCCGCGCGCGGAGCACGACATCCTGGGCTTCCAGTTCCGGTATGGCGACGGCGAGCTGACCGTGGCGGAGATGCTCGAGCAGACGTATACCGACGGCTTCCTGGTGCTGCACCGGGGCACGGTCGTGGCCGAGCACTATTTCAACGGCATGGCGCCCGACGTCCCGCACCTGCTGATGTCCGTGTCCAAGTCGGTGACCTCATCGATCGCTGGCGTGCTGGCCGGACGAGGGGCGTTGCGGGTCTCCGATGCCGTGGAGGAAATCGTGCCGGAGCTTGGCGGCACTTCCTTTGCGGGCGCGACAGTTCAGGACCTGCTGGACATGCGCGCCGGCACCCGGTTCGACGAGAACTACGACAATCTGGATGCCGACGTGCGCACGTATGAACGGGTGTACCTGTGGCGGCCGGACAGCGAGGACCCAAGGCCCGCCGACGCACTCAGCTATTTCGCCACACTGCGCAATGACGGCCCGCACGGCGGCCCGTTCCGGTACCGCTCCATCCTCACCGACGTGCTGGCGTGGGTTATCGAGCGGGCGGGCGGGGCCCGGCTGCACCAGCTCATAACGCGCGAATTGTGGCAGCCGATGGGTGCGGAGTTCGACGCCGAGATCACCGTCGACTCCCGCGGCAACCCCATGGCCGACGGCGGCATCTGCGCGAGCCTGCGTGACCTCGCCCGGTTCGGCCAGCTGTACCTGGAGGGCGGCCGGGATATCGTGCCGAAGGGCTGGATCGAAGACACGATCCGCGGAGCTCCCGATGGCGCACGGGCTTTCGCCGAGGGAGACGACTCGCCCGGCTACCCGCCCGGGGCCCACTACCGCAACTGCTGGTGGGTCAGGGATCCTGGCGTGCCGTTCTACCAGGCCTCGGGCATTAACGGGCAGAACATCTTCGTTCACGTCCCGTCCCAGACCGTGATCGCGAAGTTCTCCACCTGGCCGACCGCTCTGAGCCCGATAGCCGGCGTGACCACGCAGGCCGCTCTGGCCATCAGCAATGCCCTGCAGGACGGCCAGCTCGGGGGGTAGGCCGGCTCGGGGGGTAGGCCGGCTGCAGGGCACTGCCGCAGGAGGTCCGGCTACGCGGCCGGGCCGTTCGCCAGGGTGACGCTGGCGGACTGGGACTGGCCGGACTCGCTCGTCCAGCCGATCGTGACCTTGTCGCCCGGGTGGTGCTCCTCGAGCGCCGCCTGCAGCGCAGACGGCGAGGAGACCGAGTGGCCGTCGACCGACGTGATCACGTCACCCTCGGAGAGGCCGGCGTTGGCGGCGGGCGTTCCCTGGAGCGTTCCTTCGACCGCTGCGCCCGAGCCGGTCTGTACGCCCTGCTGGGCCGCGTTGCTCGCGGACTCGACCTCGACGCCGAGGAAGCCGGTCGCGCCGATGTGCACCGTGGACGAGCCGTCACCCTTCTCGATCTGGTTGCCGATCGCGAGCGCCTCGTTGATGGGGATCGCGAACGCGGCCGTCTGCGACTGCTGTGACTGGAACTGCATCGAGTTGCCGGCCGCGGTGTCGATCCCGATCACCTCGCCGGCGCTATTGACCAGCGGCCCGCCCGAGTCGCCGGGCTGGATCGGCGCGTTGTGGTTGATCAGGCCGGTCAGCTGCTCGGTCGTGCCGGAGCCCTCGTCCGAGGCGGTGATCGAGGCGTTGAGGCCGGTTATCTGCCCGGTGACGACCGACGGCGTGCCGCCCTTGCCGCCCGCGTTGCCGAGCGCGACGATCTTCTGGCCGACCGCGGCCGTGTCGGAGTTGCCGAGCTTCACGGTCTTCAGGCCGGAGGCACCCTGCAGTTGCAGCACGGCGATGTCCTTTGTCTGGTCGTAGCCGACCACCTTGGCCTGATACGACTGGCCGTTGCCGATATCGGTGACCTTGATCGACGTTGCACCCTCGATCACGTGGTTGTTGGTGAGGATCTCGCCAGTGGAAGTCAGCACCAGCCCGGTGCCGAGCGACTCGGCCTGCTGGTAGCCCAGCGTGGACGTCACGTCGACGAGAGCGGGATCCACCTGCGCTTCAATCTGCGACGTCGTCAGCGTCGGGCCAGATCCGGTGCTGCCCGCGCCGCCCAGCGCGTAGAACGTGCCCAGGCCGGCGGCGAGCGCCACCGCCACGATGGCCGCGCCGCGGCGGAACCGCCGCAACGGGCTGCGCGGGCCCTGCGGCCCGCCCCCGCCGTAACCGTAGCCGTAGGGGCCACCGGGACCGGCCGGCCCGCCGTAACCGTACGGCCCCTGACCATACGGCCCCTGACCATACGGCCCCTGGCCATACGGCCCGCCGCCGTAGGACCCGCCGCCGTAGGAGCCCTGCCCGTAGGGGCCTTCGCCGTACGTCTGCTGGCCGTAGGTTCCCTGTCCAGGAGCCTGCTGGCCGTACGTCTGCTGG
>Ga0335072_10017765_pt1 | contig 10051 bp, 1 predicted proteins | sample Lox_Sample_21_FD_206725 | JGI IMG/M metagenome (GOLD analysis project Ga0335072, IMG submission 206725) | Soil microbial communities from Loxahatchee National Wildlife Refuge, Florida, United States - Lox_Sample_2.1 | ecosystem: Environmental > Terrestrial > Soil > Wetlands | place: USA: Florida...
TCACGCCGAATTCGAGATCCTGCCACGCGACCTGATATGGCGCGGGAACGATCTCGCCCGAGGTCTGCCCCACTGCAGGCTGCATGGCGGCGGCAATCACCCACGCGAACACAACAGGTTTAGCGAACATCGGCATTTCCTCGTGGCAGATCAAATCAGCATCGTCAGTGACGGTCGGGCAAAAATGTCCAGATCGCAGGATCCTCTGTGCCCAGCACCCACGAGCAGAAGCCCTCGAGGCTGCGTTCCTGCACGAGCTGATAGCGTTCCTTGAAGGTGCGCAAGTCGGTAAAGAAAATCCACTCGCGCATCTGGTCGCGATAGAACCAAACGTACGCGGTGCGATCGCCTTCATCCCATTCCACCTTGCCCTTGTACGCCGTCGCCAGCTGCACCGCGTCAGGATTCGAGATGTAGTCGCCCTGCAGGTTGGGCTTTTCCTCGCCTGTCGTCTTGTCCGTGGTTGGCGCTCCGGTGTACCAGTGATAGCCGTAAAGCGGAATTCCAAGCGAAAGCTTCTCTTTCGGAACAGACTTCAGCGCGTAGTCAAGGTTTTCGACCGTCCACTGCCATCCGGCGACGGGCCCCGGCATCGTCCAGCGGGTCTGCTGGTCATAGGTCATCAGACAGATCAGGTCAACAGACTTGGCAAGCTCGGCTAGGTCGTAAGCGCCGCGCCAGTCGGTGTAGATCCACTTCGCGAATCCGCCGCTGCCAGGGTAGCCTGGCGCGTTCGGTACCGTTGCGATGGTGAGCTGCAGGCCCGCCTTGTGCATCGCCTCGGCAGATCGCTTTACCACCGCCGACAACCCGTCGCGATCAGTCCAGAGCAGATTCTCGAAGTCGAACTGAAATCCTGTGTAGCCGTGTAGACGGCACTCGCGCAGCATCGCATCATTCATACGGTCCTGCGCCACTGTGTTGCCGGCGAGATCGTGGAACGTCTTCTTGCCGAAGAGCGCCAGGATGGGCATGACGGGAACCTTATCGTGCTGCGCAACCTCAAGTACCTCAGGGTTGGGTGCGCCGGTAACCAACCCCTCTGCATCCACCTGGTACCAGGTCGGCACCAGCAAGTCGACCTTCGACGAGTGGGCGAGAAACGAGCGAATCGAGTCTGGACTGTTCGTGAGATAGAACAATGCGACGGGCCGCGCATTCATGCGCTCGTCTGCGCACATCAGGATCGCGATTGCGAGAAGAAGACGTTTCAAGGAGCTCCGCTCCCCTTCCGAGAATCTGCTCAGGCAGACAGCGTGTTTGCGCCGGTCAATCCTGGCTCGTCCAGTGTATTCGACCTTGAAGGCCGGTCGCCAAATCGCGTCGACGCCTGAGCAGAATCACGGCGGTCCTCGCGAGTCGCAGATCCGTTTTGAAGGGGCCGGTCCGCCTTCCGTCTTTTTTCCCGCTACGGCCCTTATCCCCGGTGATGACCATCATACAGAGCGCAGTAACAATGCGCCGATTACCATTTTTCGGCCTTGGCCAGTACCCGATTGGTGGGTCGATGTGCCACCAAAGATCGTGATTACAACGAAAGTCGCGTTGTAGCGCCGTATACAGGGTGATGGAATGGCAAATGACTCTGAGTTCCAACTCATGCATTGGAGCCGGAAGCGGAAGCTGGAACTATGATATTTGACAGATTCCTAAAGTCTTCTCAATCCAGCACCGGGTCCACATGCCCGATACGAGTGAGTTTTAGTTAGCGACCAACGGGACCTATGTATTTGCGGCTTAACGCTCGCGATCTTCAATTACAACTGTTCCCGTTCCTTCACTGATTGCATTAAAGTTCGTGAGGTTCGAAGCATGCCGTTTTTCGCAAGACCTGCAGCATCCCTTCACACTCTCCGTTTTGGCTCCTGCCTCTGCTTCGTTTTGTTCGCCGGCCCGCTCATGCCCGCCGCGCTACAGGCACAGATCGCCTTCACCGGAGCTCCGTCGACCATCACAAGCGGCTACAACCAGCCCACGGGAGTTGCTGTCGACGCGAGCGGCAATGTGTATTTCACGGTTTTGGGAGCCAACCAGGCCTTCAAGGAATCTCTCCAGGCCGACGGCACCTATGCGATTGCGGCGCTGCCTGCTCCGACCGGAGGGTTCGACGTTATATGGGGCGCCGCGGTCGACAGTGCCAGCAATGTCTATATCACAAACATGTATTCGAATTCCGTCGCGCAACTCGTACCATCGGGGAACACCTACACCGCGTCGACGCTGGCGATCAGCCCCGGCGCCAGCCCGTCGGGAATCGCAGTTGACAGCACCGGCAATCTCTACATCGCCAGCATTGGCAGTAACGCGGTCTATCTAGAAACCGCGAACGGCGACGGCACCTACACACGATCGACGGTCGCAAGCGGGCTGGGCTCCGGCGGTCCCTATGGCGTCGCGGTCGACGGGGCCGGAAACGTGTATATCGCCGACACCGGAAACGGACAGATTCTGAAGGAAACACCCTCCAGCGGCAGCTACACGCAGACCACCATTGCTTCCGGGCTTTCGAGCCCGACCGGCGTTGCAGTCGATGCGCTCGGCGATGTGTATATTGCAGACTCCGGCAACAACCGTGTTTTGAAGGAGACATATTCCGGCGGGAGTTACACGCAATCCACAATCGGCAGCGGATTCAGCAACCCGCAGGAGCTCGCGCTGGACAGCCAGAGCAATCTCTATGTCGCAAACGACGGCGGCGGCGACATTGTGGAGCTCTATACCGGCGATGTGCCCTTCGGTGCCGAGGCCGTCGGTTCCAGTGCTACGCTCAGCTTCAACTTCACTGTCACTTCCGGTACCACGGTCGGCAGCGTCGGCATTTTGACCACCGGCGTGGCGAACAAGGATTTTGTTGATGGCGGGTCGAGCACCTGCACCGCGCAGACGTACTCTTCGTCCACGACGTGCGTCGTGAATGTGAAGTTCTCTCCGCTCGTTACCGGCTTGCGCCGCGGCGCCGTCGTGCTCTCTGACGGTTCCGGCAATCCGCTGACCACGGTCTATGTCTATGGCAATGCCACCGGGCCGCAGGTTGCGTACGGGCCGGGCATCCACAGCTTCGTCGGTAGCGGATTCAGCTTCCCTATCGCCGCGGCTATCGATGATGCGGGCAACGCCTACATCGCCGATGCCGGTGTGCCGGCCGTCTATAAGGTCGCGCCCGGCGGAACAATGACTACGGTTGGCTCCGGCTACAGCGAGCCATTCGCCGTCGCCGTGGATGGCGCGGGCAACGTTTATGTCGGCGATATCGGCAAAGTCTATATGGTCACGCCTGCGGGCGTGCAGACGCAGCTGTCGGTCAGCGCGGCTCTTCCGCAGGGTCTCGCCGTCGACGGCGCCGGCAACCTCTACATTGCGAACTACCAGTCCCCCGCCGTATATAAGTTCACGCCATCCGGCACGCGGACCACGATCGGCAGCGGATTCTTTGGTCCGGAGGGCGTCGCCGTGGACGCTGCGGGGAATGTTTTTGTTGTGGACGAGCACTACTCGTCGGGAACCGGAGCCCTTTACAAGATCACCTCTGGCGGAACGCAAACTACCATCGACTCCGGTCTGGCCCGGCCTTCGGCCGTTGCCGTGGACGCCGCGGGAAACGCCTATATCACAGATGAGGGTCACTCCAGCCTGTTCGAGGTGTCTTCCGGCGGCACGCAGACAACGCTGGCCAACGGATTCGGTAACCCTTCCGGCCTAGCGCTCGACAAATCCGGCAATTTGCTGGTGGTCGATGCGGACAATGCAGATGTTGTCGAGATCGATCGCGGCGACGCGCCGTCTCTCAGTTTTGCCACCACGAACGTCGGCAGCACCAGCTCCGATAGTCCGCACACCGTGCGGATTGAGAACATCGGAAACGAGAATCTCGACCTCTCGGCGCTCAGTTACCCCACCGACTTCGTCGAGGCAACGGGAGACAGCAACGCTTGCACCGGCACCACCACCCTTGATGCGGGCGGTGACTGCGATCTGCCTATCGACTTCGAGCCGCTTTCGGGCGGATTGCTCACTGAAAGCGTGTCATTGACCGACAACAATCTGAACGTTTCCTCCGCCAGTCAATTGATCGGCGTGAGTGGCACCGGACAGGCGCAGCCGGCGACACATTTCTCGGTCACAGGACCGAATCCGGTGACCGCGGGAACACCGTTTACGATCCTCGTCACCGCCCTCGACGCCTCGAATCACGTTGCTAGCGGATATTCCGGAACGGTCAACTTTAGCACCTCGACTTCAGCGGCTGGTTTGCCCGCGAGCACAACTCTTACCAACGGCAACGCTTCCTTCTTGGTGACAGTTGACGCCGCCGGAACGCAGTCGATTACGGCCACCGATTCGGTGAACGCATCCATCGCCGGAACCGACACCTTCACGGTAAATCAGGCTGCGGCTTCGGTCTTCCAGGTCAACGCTCCCAGCCTCGCGATCGCTGGCGGCTCATTCAGCTTTACCGTAACGGCCTACGATGCGTACGGCAATCCCGCGACCGCCTATGCTGGTACGGTCAAATTCACCAGTAGCGACGCGAGCGCGACGCTGCCCTCACCGTCCACTCTCACCAACGGTACCGGCACACTCAGCGCCACTCTTCTCACGGCCGGTTCGCAGACGATCACAGCCACGGATTCGGTGACTTCGTCCATCACGGGGACGTCGAATTCGGTCACTGTCTTTATTCCAACCCTGGTGGTAACCTCAGCCGGCGACAACACGAATGCGTCCTACTACTGCCACATTCAGGCGACACCCGGTACAGGCACTGACCCTGCCTGCACGCTCCACGACGCGCTGCTCTATGCGCAAACCTGGGGTTCGGCGAGCATCACCTTCGATTCCACGGTCTTTTCTTCCAGCAAAACCGCCGCGCAGAACACGATCACGCTGCAACAAGGCAGCTTGATCCTTCCTTCCAACACAACCGTCACAGGCCCGACAACCGGCGCCGGCGCGAACCTGACGAATCTCGTGACCCTCAGCGGCGGCAACGCCTATAGCGTGATTTCCGTCGCCAACGGGGTCACCAACTCGAGCCTGAATTCGCTCAACCTCACTGGAGGGGCCGGCAATTACGGATCCGGGATATACAACGGCGGCGCAATCAAAATCAACCAACTCAACATCTCCGGCAATGCGTCTACAGAATCCGGCGGCGCGAATGCTTGCGGCGCAGTCGTCAACGCAGGCGGGATCGCCATTACTGACAGCACGATCTCGAACAATTCGGTCACAGTGACCGGAGGGGGAAGCGGCGCTGGCGGCGGCATCTGCAATACCGGCTCGATGAGCATCGCCGACAGTACGATTTCTGGCAACACGGCAACAGCCGGCGGTGGGGGCCAAGGTATCGGCGGGGGCATCTTCAATAACGGCTCGCTCACCGTGATCAACACAACCATTTCCGGCAACACAGCCGCAGCCGGCGGTCAGGGCATTGGTGGCGGCATTATGACCTACGGCAACCTGAACCTCTTCAACACGACGATCTCGAACAACACGGCCGATAATACGGGCGGGCTCTACATCTACGCAGCAACCACCAGCATCACCAACAGCATTATCTCCGGCGATTCAGCTACGACGAATAACGACATCTATAACCACGAGGGCACCCTGAATCAGATCGCCGGCAACCAGATCGGCATAACGAGCATTCACCTGGCGCCGCTGGGCAGCTACGGTGGGGCGCAGCAGACGATGGTGCCGTTGCCGGGCAGCGGGGCGATCTGCGCCGGCCTGCTGAGCGATGTGCCGTCGGGGGTGACCACGGACGAGCGCGGCTACCCGTTCGACCCCAACTGCCCCGCCGGGGCGGTCGACGCCGGCGCCGTGCAGTCCGGCTACGCACTCAGCTTCTCCACCAACCCGCCGTCGACGGTGTACGTGGCCGAGGCCATCACGCCGGCCCCGGCGGTGACCGTGACCGAGAGCGGGGTACTGGCATCGGCAGTGAGCGGCAGCACGGTGAGTGTGACCGACGCGGCCACGGCGCTGAGCGGCACGACGACGGGCGCGCTGGCGTCGGGGGCGGCGAGCTTCCCGAACCTGGTGATCGGTTCGGTGGAGTCCAGCGACGCGCTGACGGCGACCCTGGCGCTGAGTTCGTCGATCAACCTCACGGCGGCCAGCGGCAGCTTCGCCGCGGTCGAGCCCACGGTACAGGTGACGGTGGGGACCAACCCTGCCGGTCTCGCGTTCACGGTGGACGGGGTGCCCTACACCAGCGCGCAGACCCTGCCCTGGACGGTGACCACCCCGCACACCATCGCCACCACCACGCCGCAGACGGGCACGGGGGTGTCGTATGCGTTCACGGGCTGGAGCGACTCCGGCGCGCTGAGCCACACGGTGACGGCGGCGCTGAACACGACCAGCTACACGGCCAGTTTCGCCGCCAGCTACGAACTGAACATCGCGGTCGGCAACGCGTCGTACGGGACGGTCACGCCCACGACGGGAGCGTTCTACGCCTCGGGCACGGTGGTGCCGATCACAGCCACGCCGGCGGCGGGCTACTACTTCACCGGCTGGACGGGCAGTGCGGACATCGCCAGTTCGTCGAGCGCCTCGACGACGGTCACCATGAACGGGGTGGAGACCATCACGGCCAACTTCGCGCCGATTCCGAACTTCGTGGTGACGGCGGCGACCGACGACGCAGGCACGGCGTCCAACTGCACCGCGCAGACAACGGCGGGCACGGGCACAGATGCATCGTGCAGCCTGCGCGATGCGCTGCTGCAGGCGGCGGCCACCGGAGCCGGCTACATCAGCTTCGACCAGACGGCGTTCGCCTCGGCTCAGACCATCACCCTGACCAACGGTACCCTCACGGTGCCAGCTCTGACCACCATCACCGGGCCGACCTCGGGTTCGGGCGCCACGCTGGCCAACCTGGTCACGGTGGACGGCAACAGCCTGTCGACGGTGTTGACGGTCAACGCCGGCACCGAGTCGATCGCCAGCCTGACCATCGCCCACGGCAATGCCGGAGGCGGCTACGGCGGCGCTATCCTGGCCCAGGCCGGCAGCATGCTGACGATCACCGGCAGCGCCTTGTTGAACAACACCAGCAGCGACGGCGGAGCCATCTTCACCTACGGCGGGCTGACGGTGACCGGGAGCACCTTCTCGGCCAACACGGCGGGGGCGGCCGGCGGCGGGGCCATCTACGTCGGCGGCACGGGCACGGCCACGATCGCCGACAGCACCTTCAACGCCAACACGGCCGGCCAGGGCGGCGCCATCCAGGTCAACAACGGCGCCGCGGCGACGGTGTCCGACAACACCTTCACGGCCAACACGGCCAGCGGCGGCTCCAGCCCCTACGGCGGAGCCATCCTGAACGCGGGCACGCTGGTGGCCGGCAACAACATCTTCGCCGCCAACACGGCTGGCAGCGGCGCCGGGATCTACAACACGGCCACGGCCAACCTGGACGCCAACGTCTACTACCAGAACCTGAACTCGGGCAGCAACGAGGACGACTGCCCCAACTGCACCTCGAACACCAACGCGGTCACTGCATCCTCGAACCCGGTGGCGCCGCTGGGCAGCTACGGTGGAGCGCAGCAGACGATGGTGCCGTTGCCGGGCAGCGGGGCGATCTGCGCCGGCCTGCTGACCGATGTGCCGTCGGGGGTGACCACGGACGAGCGCGGCTATCCGTTCGACCCCAACTGTCCGGCCGGGGCGGTCGACGCCGGCGCCGTGCAGTCCAACTACGCACTCAGCTTCTCCACCAACCCGCCGGCCAGCGTCTACTCCGGGCAGTCGATTGCACCGGCTCCCGTCGTCCAGCTCTCTGAAAGCGGCGTTGTTGCTGCCGCTGTGAGCAGCGCCTCGGTTTCGATGACCGACAGCGCCAGCCAGCTCACCGGCACTGACTCAGCAAGCATCTCGTCCGGCTTGGCGACCTTCAGCAATCTCGTTGTAAACGGAACCGCAAGCGGCGACACGCTGACCGCGACGCTGGCACTCTCCAGCACGCTGAACATCACAGCCACATCGATCTCGCTGAATTCGACCCAGGCAACACCAACCCTCACCTGGAATGCGCCCGCAGCTATCACATACGGCACGGCGCTGAGCAACACGCAGCTCAACGCAACCGCGTCGGTGCCAGGAACATTCGCGTACACTCCGGACGCCGGCGCCATGCTCGGCGCAGGAAATCAGATCCTCTCAGTCACCTTCACACCGACCGACACGACAGACTATACGACCGCATCCACGACCGTGCAGCTGACGGTGTCTCAGGCGACACCGTCGATCACCTGGTCCACTCCTGCGTCAATCACCTACGGGACTGCATTGAGCGGGACCCAGCTCGACGCGACCTCGCCCGTCGCCGGATCGTTCACTTACTCACCGGCTGCCGGCGCCGTTCTCGGCGCAGGGAACCAGACGCTCTCGGTCACCTTCACGCCGACCGACGCCACCGACTACACAACGGCGTCCACGAGTGTGCAACTGGCCGTGAGCCAGGCGGTGCCTACCATTACCTGGGCGCCGATCACGCCCATTCCTTACGGAACGGCGCTGGGCGCGACACAGCTCAACGCGACTGCATCGGTACCGGGAACGTTTGCTTACACCCCACCAGGAGGCACGGTGCTGAGCGCAGGAGCGCAATCGCTCTCGGTCACCTTTACGCCGACGGATTCGACTGACTATACGCAAGCCACGGCCGGCAATTCCATCACCGTCGACCAAGCGGCCTCATTGACCGCTCCATCGTCGGGGAGTACGCTCGCAGGCTCTAACGTCACTTTCTCCTGGACTGCAGGCGGCGGCGTCACCGCTTACGAGCTTTGGCTGGGCACGACGGGCGTCAATTCCAACAATGTGTACACCACCGGTTTGATCACCAGCACATCGATCAACGTGACGGTGCCCACAAATGGAGTGACTCTCTACGCACGCCTGTGGTCATTGATCAACGGCATCTGGCAGCCGGCCGATTACGTATTCACCGAATCGGGCACGCCGGCCCAGGCCCTCCTCCAGTCTCCCAGCCCGGGTACAACACTCTCCGGAGCCAACGTGACTTTCACCTGGTCTACCGGTTCCGGCCCAACGCAGTATGAGCTTTGGTTGAGTGGCGTGGGCGCAGGTCTGAGCGAAATCTACAACTCGGGCCAGGTCACCACTACTTCAGTCAATGTGACCAACATTCCAATCTATGGCGTGAAGCTCTACGCAAGGCTCTGGTCGCGTATCAACGGTAATTGGCAGTACACCGACTATACATATAGCGAAGCCGGAACTCCCGTGCTGGCCACGCTGACTTCGCCCACGCAAGGTACGACGTTCTCCGGTTCCAGCGCCCCGTTTACCTGGACGACCGGAGGCGGCGTGACCCAATACGAGCTATGGATCGGCACCAAGGGAGTTGCTTCCTACGATGTCTACAACTCCAACAACGTGACCGCAACTTCAGCCAACATCACCGGCATTCCGACCAACGGCGTGCTGCTCTACATCACACTGTGGTCGAAAATCAATAATGCCTGGCAGGCGCAGTACTACACCATGACCGAAGCGGGCACGCCTGCGCCGGCTTCGCTCACTTCGCCGGCACCGAACTCCACCCTCCAGGGCTCCAGTGCGACCTTCACCTGGTCAACCGGCACCGGACCGACGCAATACGAGCTGTGGATCGGCACCACGGGCACCGCTTCCTACGATGTCTACAACTCGAACAACGTGACCGCAACTTCAGCCAACGTTACCGGCATTCCGACCAATGGCGTTCTGCTCTACGTCACGCTCTGGTCGCGGATCAGCGGCAATTGGCAGGCGGCGTATTACACCGTCACCGAAGCGGGCACACCTGCCATCGCCTCACTCCAGTCGCCAACGCAAGGCAGCACATTGCAGAGTTCCAGCGCGACCTTCACGTGGTCCACCGGATCGGGGCCAACACAATATGAGCTGTGGCTGGGCACGACGATCGGCTCGTATAACGTCTACACAACGAATAACGTGACCACCACCTCGGCCAATGTTACCGGCATTCCGACAAACGGCGTCCTGCTCTATGTCACGC
>Ga0335072_10017766_pt1 | contig 10051 bp, 10 predicted proteins | sample Lox_Sample_21_FD_206725 | JGI IMG/M metagenome (GOLD analysis project Ga0335072, IMG submission 206725) | Soil microbial communities from Loxahatchee National Wildlife Refuge, Florida, United States - Lox_Sample_2.1 | ecosystem: Environmental > Terrestrial > Soil > Wetlands | place: USA...
AAAGATTGCTGCCAGCAGTCCGACACCGGCGAGAAGGCCGGTGGCAAGCCGCCGATTGTGGGCAAGGTTCAGCGAAGCTGGAAAATGCGTTCGAATTTTCATCGTGGCCGTCTCCTCACAGCGGCGAGCTGAGCTGGGATCAGAAAGAGGCGAGTCGGTCGCCTCGGTGCGGCGCAAATCATGGCCGGTTGGCGGCGAGGGGTCAACTTAATTTCAGATTACGGTGTAAGAGACTCAGGCGCCGAGATTTAGTGAAACTGTCTTCCGGCGGAAGGCGGGCGCAGTACGGTCAGCCCTGTACAATCCCGACTGCATGACTGCTGACTACATGCCGCAGCAGTTGCGGTCACTGCGTCGAGAGCTGCTGCGCTGGTATGACCAGAACCGGCGCGAGCTGCCGTGGCGGCGTGATCCGGCGCCCTATCGCGTCTGGATTTCGGAGATCATGCTGCAGCAGACACGCGTGGCCGCCGTGCTCGATCATTACGCGCGATTCATGGTTCGTTTTCCAACCGTGGACGCATTGGCCGCGGCCCGTGAGCCCTCGGTCCTGGCGGCGTGGAGCGGGCTGGGCTACTATCATCGCGCCCGGCGAATGCGTCAGGCAGCCAAGATAATCGTCAAGCAGGGAAGCTTTCCGCAAACTGCCGAGCAGTGGCTGGAGCTGCCGGGCATCGGCCGGTACACCGCGGCTGCGATCGCCAGCATCGCCTTTGGAGAGCGGGTTGCAGTAGTCGATGGAAATGTCGAGCGGGTGCTGCGGCGATTGTGTGGAAATCACGCCCAGGTTAGCCCAACGGACGGGCGAACCTGGGGCACGGTCCAAGGCCGAGATCGAAAAATCAAGATAGCGTGGCTGCAAGCCGAGGCGCTGCTTGATCGCAAACGTCCGGGCGATTTCAATCAGGCGATGATGGAGCTGGGCGCCATCGTCTGCACCCCGCGCGCGCCACAGTGCCTGATCTGCCCCATCAGCGCTTTTTGCCAAACGCGCGGTGAAGAGCGACGCGAGCCTGCGCCGGCGCGAAAGCTTCGCGAGGTGAATTACGCCTTGGTGCTCAGGCGCGATTCGCTGCTGCTGGTGCAGCGCCCGGCGGATGCATCGCTGATGGCCGGCATGTGGGAGCTGCCGTCGCTCGCGCCGGAGCAGACAAATGGCGACGAGCCGGTGCTGCGCGTGCGGCATTCCATCACCGATACCGATTACCGGATCACCGTTTACGCGATGGCTCCGGAACAGTTGCGGGAATTGGCAACTGAGGGCAAGTGGTTCCCCCTGAAACGCTCGGAGCGGCTTCCGCTTACGGGACTGACCCGCAAAGTCCTTCGGCGAATACCGTTGCATCGATCCCGCAATCCGGATATCTAACCAGTAGCAGGGTCAAATGAGCTTCTGGAAATTTTTGCGGAGGTCAAGGTCAATGGCCGCATTGAACGCGGGTGTCCGCGCGCCGGAGTTTACGCTCCACACGGTGGATGGCGCGCAAGTCTCGTTGCAGGACGCCCTAAAGAAAGGACCGGTGCTGCTGGCGTTCTTCAAGGTCGGATGCCCGGTTTGTCAGTATGCCTTTCCGTTTTTCGAGCGCATGTACCAGGCCAACCGCGACGCTGGGGTGAGCTTTATCGGCATCTCGCAAGACAAAGCGCGCGACACCAAGGTATTCATGAAGGAGTTCGGCGTGACCTTCCCCGTTGCGCTCGACGATCCGGCGAAGTACGCCGTTTCGAACGCCTACGGCCTCACCAATGTTCCCACGCTCTTCTACATCGATCCCAGCGGCGAGATCGAGGTTTCGTCTGTGAGCTGGTCGAAGGCCGACGTGGAAGCGATCAACGCCAAGCTGGCGGAGCGGCGGCAGCAGGCTCCGCCGGTCCTGTGGCGGCCGGGGGACGATGTGCGCGATTTCCGCGCGGGTTGAAGCTCGAAGAACTGATCCGCCGTGCGCGGATCAATCGAGAGAAAATCGCCGGCTGTTCGTGGTCTCGCCTTGGGAGCAGCGCTGAGAGCTGCCGTCGTTCCAGAGTCGCCATTGTTAATCGTTCTACCAGGCGCGGCACGTCAATCAATTATACCGTAAGGTGGAATTAATTTGACTCCCCGCGCCGGCTGGCACAACATTGCCGCCGCTACTCGAGCTTCGCGATCAGCGCTCGAGTGAGGTGGACGATGACGCGCTCAAGATCAGGTCGATACTTCGCCATTCCTCTGCGGTTGGCGATTGCTGTGACGGTGGCCACAGGTGCGTTGTGGGCGGTAGCCGCGCAGGCGCAGACGTTTCAGGTCATTCACAACTTTGCGGGCGGCGCGACGGGTGATGCGCCGAACGCGGGAGTCGTCCGCGACCAGGCAGGCAACCTGTATGGCACGACGGGTTACGGCGGGAATTACACCTCCGCCTGCAACTACGAAGGAACCCAAACCGGCTGTGGCGTGATTTACAAGCTGAGCCCGCACGGCCCGGGCTGGGTTTTCAATGTGCTCTCCAGCTTCGACGGCGCCAACGGTTACTTCCCCTGGCAGCTCATTTCCATTGCGCGCGACGGCACTCTCTATGGCACGACTGCGTATGGCGGGCCGGTCCATTGTGAGTCTTTCCTGCCCGGTTGCGGTACGATTTTCCGGCTGCAGCCCCCGGCATCGTTTTGTCGCTCCGTTTCCTGCTCCTGGACGTTGAGCGAGGTTCACCAGTTTGTCGGATCGCCGAGCGACGGAGGCTTTCCGGAAATCGGCAGCCTGACCTTGGACTCGTCCGGAAACTTCTATGGCACGACCGAAATTGGCGGAGCCTATGACGAGGGCATTGTTTACGAGTTGAGCCCAACCCACAACGGGTGGACGATGTCAGTGCAGTTCAATTTTCTTGGGACCTACGGCCGCAATCCGCAAGGCGGAGTCGTTTTCGACGCTGCCGGCAACATGTATGGCGTGACCAGCGCAGGCGGTGCCAGCGATGACGGCGCCGTATACGAGTTGACCAATATTGGATCCGAATGGGGCGAGTACCTGCTCCATAGCTTCAACCATCAGACCGACGGCGTAACGCCTACCGGCAACCTGGTGATGGATGCATCCGGCAATCTATATGGCACCACCACCGGCGACGCGGTCACCGAGGGAAATGTGTGGGAGCTCAGTCCTGCGAATGGCAGCTGGAATTTGTCTGTGCTTCATTCCTTCCCGGGAGCCTCTGCCGGGCCGGTTGGCGGGCTGCTCATGGATTCGGCGGGTAATCTTTACGGCGCCTCTCGCATCAACGGCTGGGGAAACGTATTCAAGCTAAGCCCTGACAATGGCGGATGGAGCTATACCTCGCTGCATGATTTTACCGGCGGCGTCGATGGCGGATTTCCGGCCAGCAACCTGGCCATCGATTCTGCGGGAGACTTGTTTGGCGTGGCCGCAGCCGGCGGCTCGTCACCAAACTGCTCCGGCGGATGCGGCGTCGTCTTCGAGGTTACGCCGTAATGATTATCCTACATTGTAGGATATAAATTTCTATTCGAAAATCAGAATAGCTGCCGCGATCACCGTGGTCCACAGGCCGCGCTTGTCGCCGACCGCGCTCTGCGTGATGTTGGCGGTGCGTACGATCTTGTTCGAGAGGCGATAGACCTCTTTCTTTTCGTCCCACGATTTGTCGGCGTCAAACTCGACGTCGAGCGTGGTCGCCAGCATCTCGGCGGCAAGCTCTTCGGCATAATCGCCGGCAACATCGTCGGTTTCGCCGAAGGAATGGTGCTCGCTGAGGTAGCCATAGGTGCTGCGATCGGCGGGGATCGCCACCCCAATGCTGGATGCGGTGAGACGGTGCGGCTCACGGGTGGAATTTTCCGCCACCACGGCAAACGTGACCTCGCCCGGCGAGAGATAGCGCAGGCCTTCTTTGCGGGCAATCAGCTTGCAATTGGGCGGAAAGATGGAAGAAACCCGAACCAGATTTTGCGCGGCGATTCCGGCATCGCGCAGAGCCAACTCAAACGAAGTGAGCCGTTCCTTGTGCTTCCCTACGCCTTTCGTTAGAAAGATGCGCTTGGGGACCATGTCTTTGGACAATTTGTAAGGGCCTCCACCAGAAATAGCGGTGTCAACAATTTTTCAAAAATAACACATTGCGTCAAAACCGTGGTGTGAATACGAGATGAATGTGGCGGAAGGCCCTCGGCCTCTGGCAACTCGCTTTTCGTTCAGGCGTCAACCGATGTCACTGCTTGGTCGCAGTCCAGGTGCCTTGGTCGCCGGTTACGCAATTTCCCGAAGTTGTGAAAGTACCCGAAGCGGAAGTGTAGGCGGAATTGAGCGTACCCGTGAGATTCATGGTGTCGTTCGCCGGGGTCCCTAACTCGCTGTTCAGGTTGAACTGCAGGTTGAGGCTCGTGCCCGCAACCGTTCCCGAGAGGGATGCCTGCGTAGCACAAGGCAATCCGCTCAGCGTCGCGCTTCCTGTAAGGTTGTTCCCGCTTTGTTGAATCGTCGCAGTTCCCGAGTACTGCGAGCCGAAGGCTTGGGAATTCGCGGAGAAGTTCCAGATCCCGGTCATGGTCGGCTGAGAAGAGGAACCATTTCCTCCACACCCAGACACAAACATCAGGGCCAGGATAGCAATGGCCGAATATTTCATGTTAATAATCCTCCCCCGTGTCGCTCGAAAACACAGTACGGTCCCAGGGGTCTGCGGCAAATCGGGCAAACTGCGGGACTCGTGGTGGACCTCGGCGGAAGCGCCTGCCGCATCGGGGCCGCGGGTAACCTGCGGGCAGGCGTCTTGGGGAGGGCCGCCTACAAAACTGATTTTCCTCTCCTATACGGGGCGTGATATGTGATGCGGGTCACCTAGGGCTATGTCAAGTACCTGGATGGCAAGCGTCTGATGTCGGCTAACTGCCCGCCGCTTCCTTCGGCCGCAGCAGTTTGTCATACACCCACAGCAGGATCGCGGTCGCGACGCCGATGCCGGTAATGACCCACCACAGCATCCCGGGATGGTGTTGCTCGCCGAAGTGTTGCAGCAGAAATCCGCCGACCGGCCCGGCGATGAGCGAGCCGATTCCGAGCGGGAGAAATGCGAAACCCATGTACGTGCCTTGCTGCCCCGAGGGCGCGAGGCGCGAGATGTATTCGTAATAACGCGGCGACTGCGTGATCTCGCCGAGGGCGACGGCGACGAGCGTGAGGATGGCGCCGATGACCGTGGGATGAACTGCAAGGATCACCCAGGCCAGCGCCGTAATCAGCGTGCCGAGAATGATGGCGGTGAAGGCGTGCATCTTCTGCGTCAGCAGATTGACGGCGACGGTCAGCGAAATCACGACCAGCGGCCCGGTGATCAGGATCAGTTCGGTGTCGGTGCGCGCATTGACGTAGTTGTGGATGTAGAGCGGCAGGGTGATGAACTCCTGCCAGTAAACGATCCAGTAGCCGGTGAAGATCATCAGGAACAGCATGAAGCGCGGATTGGAGAGCACCGTCCAAAAGTTGCGCCCGGCTTGAGCGAGGCTGGTGGTCTCAACTTCGTCGTGCTGCTTCGGCTCGCGGAAGAACAACAGCACGGCGATGAACATCAGGAAGACGCTGAGCGCGGCCACCCGGAAGACATTGTTGACGCTCATGTGCTGGTGCACGTAGGAGGCGACTAGCGGGCCGAAGAATCCGCCGATGTTTACCAGCGTGTAGTAGATCGAGTAGCCGATGGAGCGGACGTTTTCCTTTGAGGCGCGGGCGGTGGTGCCGACCACGGATGGCTTCACCAGCGCGATGCCCAGCGCCGGCAACGCGAGGACGAAGGTCGCGATCGCGATCAGCGGAACGCTGTCGCGGATGGGCGCCATCCACGGCGCACCCAGCGAGCCGAGCAGAAAATACGCGCAGCTCAGGATGAGATACGCGACGGAAAGCGCTCGGCGAAACCCCATGCGGTCGGCGACAGCGCCTCCGAAGACGGCGAGGAACCAGACCAGTCCGCCGAAAAATCCCGTCAGCGTGCCGGCCTGCTCGATAGGGAAGCGCAGCGTCTCGTGCAGGTAGCGCGCCAGTGAGGCAAAAGCCGCATAGTACGACAGGCGCTCGAAAAGCTCGCTGAGATTGGCGACCCAGAACGGCCGCTCGAAGCCGGTGCGAATGTCGTGCCAGCGCTGGGCGAGCGTCGGGCTGGGCTGCGGGTTGTTGGTGCTGAGGGAGTTCGTCGTCGCCATGAATCAGTTGTCAGTTGTCAGCCGTCGGCTGTCAGACGAGGCGAGTCGTGTTTGCACCTCTACCGCCGACATGCCCGCAATGCGAATGACTTTGTTACGGCTGTTGTGCCCGGCGGCTATCGTAACCGACGCGCGCGATACATTCAAAAGCTCGGCGAAAAATTCTATGCAGGCATCGTTGGCGCGGCCTTCGACGGGCGGAGCGGTGAGCGCGAGCTTCAGCGCGTCGCCGATCTCGCCGGTAATGGCATTCTTGCGCGCGCGAGGGTGGACACGAACCTGGAAGGTTGCGCCGAGTGGGGTGTCGCGGATGATCATGGCTTCGGACGCTCGCCGAAGATCGCGGTCCCGATGCGCACGCAGGTTGAGCCTTCCTCGATGGCGACTTCGAAGTCGTGCGACATGCCCATGGACAACAGGTTCATTCTCACGGATGGAAGATCGCGGGCGGCGATCTGGTCGCGCAGCTGGCGCAAGCGGCGAAAGTAGGGCCGCGCGCCTTCTGGGTCGTCGGTAAACGGCGGTACGGTCATCAGCCCTTGAATTCGCAGGTGCGGCCAGCGCGGTGCGCCGGCGAGGATCTGCTCCAGTTCGTGCGATTCGGGCGCGAGGCCGGTCTTGGCCAGCTCGCCGCCGATGTTGATCTCGATCAGTACGCCGAGTGTCCTGCCGAGTTTTTCCGCAGAGGCGTTGAGGCGGTCGGCGAGTTTGGCGGAGTCGAGCGAGTCGATGGCGGAGAAAAGTTCGGCGGCTCTCGGCGCCTTGTTCGATTGCAGATGACCGATCATGTGGAACTCCACCCCAACAGGTTCACCTACGGGTCTCGTTGGGGCTCCCGGCTGCTTCGTTCCGACGAGTCGCTCCAGGGCGGCGTGCTTGTCGGCGAATTCCTGGACACGGTTCTCGCCGAAGAGGCGCTGGCCGGCGTCGTAGGCTTCCACGATGCGTTCGGCCGGCTGAGTTTTGCTGACTGCCATAAGCTCGACGTCTTCAGCGCCGCGTCCGGAGCGGGTAGCGGAACGGGCTATGCGCTGCTGAATAGCCGCGAGGTTGGCAGCGATGGTCATTGGGGAAGAGCAATTGTAGTCGGAGGTGAGTGTGGTTGCGGGGAGTATCGCCCGCGGCGGTGTAATAGTTGTACTACATGCCGGTTTCGGCGTGTAAGCCTTACATGTCAATATGGCAAAACACAACAACAAGCCGTAACTCGATGACCCCTCTGGAAATATAAAGTCGGCAATTTATGAACAAAGGCCTGCGGAATATGCTATAGTCTAATCTAGAGTTGAAGCTCACCGAGCCCAGCCGATCCGGCTGGGTTTTGTGTTTGCAGCCAGTGTCTGGCTGCCCCCGGACGAATCTCACGTCTCACCGGTTGTGCGGTCGGGATGACAATCTGAAAAATCTGGAATCGTGATGCTGCGGTAGCGACGAGCGGCGCGGCCGCCTTTCGCCGCCGCTCGCAATCCGCTATCGTTAAGCAAACAGGAGTTACCAAGGTGCTGTACAAACTCGCAAATTCGGGTGCGCTGTGGTGCGTCTTGCTCGGCCTGGCAGCTGCGCCGGCGGTTGCTGCCAGCTCGGCACAAGCAGGCCCGGCTCACGGCGCCAATCCCAACATCGTGCGCGGCGTCATGTTGCAGCCGGGCGCGATCTACATCAACCCCAATGATCAGTCGACAAAGCTCTCCGACATCGGGCGCGGGCGCGAGGTTGCTATCGTGGACCGCTCGCCGGGGTGGCTGAACGTGGTCGGCACGGTTGATATCACCCAGGATCCGGAAGACGAGGAGGCGCATGACCGCAACGTCACCGGCTGGATCCGGGACAACCTGGTGATCACGACGGCGACGCCGGACGGCGACAAGATCGTGTATGGCGAGGCCTTCGACTCGGAGCTGCAGGCGAGCAAGCGCGATGGCCGGCGAGGCGCGGCCCTGGATGCCATGCGGCTTTACGGGTGGATCGCCTTCTATCTTCCGCAGTCGCCGCTGGCCGCGGAGGCCGCGTACCGTGCGGCGGATATTCGCTGGCAGATCGACGCGGCCGATGCGCTGTCGCGTCCCTCGGCGAAGATGCGCGATCCCGCACTGCACGAACAGATCAACGAAGATTACATGCGCCACGTGATGAAGAAATTTCCCGGCACGAAGTGGGCGGACCTGGCGGCGTATCACCTGATCCAGAACCAGCTGTGCGGCAACTGGGAAGCGGCGGCGAAGTGTCCGGAGATGGAAGCCAAGCTTTACATGAAATACGCCGACGAGCATCCGCAGTCGCCGAAGACGCCGGAAGCGTTGTACAAGGCGGCGTGGCGATATTCGGCGCTGATCCAGATCTACACCACAAACAACGACGGCAAGAAAGCTGACGAGTCGAGGACCCGCGCGCTCAACACGGCCAAGAAGCTGGTTGCGCAATACCCCAACGACATCGATTGGTCGAATCGAGCCATGCGTCTGATATACATGGTGCAGAACCAAGTGCCGACGTGGGGGAACGGGCTGGATTAGGCTTCAAGGATACTTTGTAGTGTCATCCCGACCGAAACCCGCCTTGGCGGGCGAGTGGGGGGACCTGCTGTTTGCCCGGCTAGCCGGCTGACCCCAGCGAACCGCAGATCCTTCGACTTCGGCGCGCAAAAGCAGCGCGCCTTCGCTCAGGATGACAGCGTGAGAGGCACCGAGCTCCCGACCGTCAGCACTGTTCTAACGCGTTGTCTTAACAAACGAGGGCCCATTGAACGACTACCTGTTGTCCGTGATCCTGGGGATCATTGAGGGACTGACCGAATTTCTGCCTGTCAGCTCGACGGCACACCTGCGCATCTCCGAGGCGCTGCTGCATATCGATCTGGGCAACGGTTACTGGAAGATGTTCTCTATCGTGATCCAGTTAGGCGCGATCCTGTGCCTGCCGATTTATTTTCGCGATCGCATTGCGGAGTTCGTGCGCGACTTCCCGCACGGCAAGCGGGGCGATCGCACCGTGATGAATCATCCGCTGACGCTGACGATGATCGCGTTCGTGGTCACGGCAATTCCGGCGTTTCTGTTGACCAAGGTCATCGGCAAGCACCTGGAGAGCCTGACGATCATGGGGACATCCCTCATTGTGGGAGGCATCGTGATGTGGGTGGTCGATGCAGCCTACGAGCGCTCGCAGCATAAGGCGATGGCGAAGGCCGCGGGAGTGGGCGCGAGCATAGCGGTGGCGCCGAGGAATATGTTTGGCGGCCGACTGACGACGGACATGGAGGATATGTCGATCGGGCAGGCAGTGTGGATCGGCTTTTGCCAGATCTTTTCGGCGGTCTTTCCCGGCACCTCGCGTTCGATGTCAACCATTACCGGCGGCGAGCTGGCGGGCATGGACCGTCCGTCGGCGCTGGAGTTTTCGTTTTTCCTGTCGATACCGACGATGGTGGTTGCGACCTTTTACGACCTGTTCAAATCGATGCGGCCGCATCACGGCGAAGCGAGCGCGATCGGCTCGATGCCCAGCGATGCGCATTCGTGGATCGTGCTGGCCATTGGATTCGTTGTGTCTTTCATTGTGGCCTATGGGGTGGTGGCCTGGTTTATGAACTGGGTGCGCACGCGCGGGTTTACCTTGTTCGCCATTTATCGCATCGTCGTGGGCGCGGCGGTGCTGTGGTGGTTCAGGGGCATGGCGTAGCTGAATCCACCAGACGAGCACCGAGAGCCCGGAGTGGCTACTCTTTTACGGCGCGATCTTATATGGTCCCACATTGTGAGACTCTAAGATCCTCGCCGACCACGGGGCACGCTCTTACGGTGTGATCTCGAAGACCACACCAACGTGTCCCGTGCCACCGTCCTGGGTGGTCGTGTAAAGATTG
>Ga0335072_10017767_pt1 | contig 10050 bp, 8 predicted proteins | sample Lox_Sample_21_FD_206725 | JGI IMG/M metagenome (GOLD analysis project Ga0335072, IMG submission 206725) | Soil microbial communities from Loxahatchee National Wildlife Refuge, Florida, United States - Lox_Sample_2.1 | ecosystem: Environmental > Terrestrial > Soil > Wetlands | place: USA: Florida...
GCGGCACATAACAGAGCCGTGGTCAGCAGTTGCCCGATCCACGGATGCCCGAGCAACTGGCCCGCCGCCAGCATCAATCCCTGCCCGGGCGGGTACATCGACATGTAGGTTGGGTGCTCAATGATGTGGAAGCTCTCGAAATGAATCCACATCGGATGCGTGGGATTGGTGACCCGGCCATGGGCGAATGTGTCGGCGGCGAGCAGAAAGCTGAATTCGTCGTGCCACATGGGCTGGGGCACGCCCCAAAGGGGAATGATGGCGATTCTCAGGAGGAGCGTGCCTGCGCCGACTGCGAAAATAGCCAGCGTCTTTCGCCGCGCCAGGCGTGCAAACCAGCTTCGTCCTGAGAGGAAAAGAACAGGTGCCCTGGCAGATCTGCGCGCGGACAGGAAGACCAGCGTGACCGCTGCGACGACGAGAACAGACTCAATGATGATCAGCAGCCAGGCAGCGATCGTCTCGAAGATCTTGTCGGCAGCGCCAGGCACCATGATTTGTAATCTGCAATCCGGCGATCGAGATCCGGAAAGGCGTATGAATTAAAAGGGCGATCGCATGACGAGATCGATTGACGAATAAAGATTCCGGACGCCCGAGCACCGACCGTCTCCGGGCCTAGCTGGTCGCGGCTTGCTTCACGCCGATCTCTTCGAACAGCCCACTTGCGATCTGGATCATTTCGTCATCGACGGTGCGGTTGCGCGAAATCGCTTCCTTCAGCGGGATGGAGACGATCTTATTCGACCGCAGCGCTGCCATGCAGCCGAACTCCGCGCGATGCACCATGTCGATCGCACCCAGACCATAGCGCGTGGCGAGCACGCGGTCGAACGCGCTGGGCGAACCGCCGCGCTGTATGTGCCCGAGAACCACGGCACGGGTTTCGAACCCCGTACGCTTTTCGATTTCGCGGGCAAGAATATTGGCGATCCCGCCCAGTTTGGCGTGACCGAATTCATCCTTGCCCATGTCCTGAACAATCGGAGCACTCTTGCCTTCGAAGAACTTTGCGCCCTCGGCCACAACGACGATCGAGAAGTAGCGTCCACGCTCGTGGCGTTGTCGAAGCGACTCCGCAACTTGATCGATATCGAAAGGACGCTCCGGAATCAGAATCACATCCGCACCGCCGGCAATGCCGCTGTAGAGGGCAATCCAGCCGGCATCGCGTCCCATGACCTCCACAACCATGACGCGATTGTGCGCCTCGGCGGTGGTGTGAACGCGATCAATGGCTTCGCAGACGATGTTGCACGCCGTATCAAATCCGAAGGTGTAATCGGTTCCACCCAAATCGTTGTCGATGGTCTTGGGTACGCCGATGACTTTGGCTCCCGCCTCTTGCAATTTCTGAGCCACGGACAAGGTGTCGTCCCCGCCGATGGCGATCAGCGCATCGATCTTGTGCTGCGCAATCGTGGCCAGGCAACGCTGTATGCCATCCGGCCGCTTCGACGGATTGGTTCGAGATGTGCGCAGAATCGTTCCACCGCGCGGCAAAATGCCGCTGACCGCATCAAGGTCAAGCACCGTGGTCTTGTCTTCGATGAGGCCGCGCCAGCCCTCCATGAACCCGATAAATTCGTCCTGATAATGAAAGTAACCTTTGCGCACCACTGCGCGGATGACTGCGTTTAAACCGGGGCAATCGCCGCCGCCAGTCAAGATACCGACTTTCATTGTCTGCTCCTAGGGTATGAGTTCAAACGAAAATCCTTGGAATGCCCTCCGGGCGCACAGGCAAGACGAAGGGCCCCGAAACTCAAGGAGTAGCAGTCGTTCGGAAGCAATAGAGTACCATTAAACAGACGGCCTCTGCGAAGGAACTCGCCGCGGAAAAACGTTCAGGTGCCCGCTTCTGTATCTCGCTCGAGAACAGCATTGCGGTACACTTTGCCCAATGCGTGTTCTCGGGATTGACTGCGGCGGAGAGTATACCGGCTACGGTGTGGTTGAGATGCAATCCAGCACCAGGCTCTGCTGCCTGACGTGCGGGGCAATCAAACTTTCGCCCCGCGAAAAGCTGCCGCTTCGACTGTCACGCATCTTCGCGGAGCTTGGCGAAATCATTACCGAATATCGTCCGGACGAAGTTGCCATCGAAGACATTTTCTACGCCCTGAATGTAAAGTCAGCTCTGAAACTTGGACAGGTTCGAGGCGTGGCTATGCTCGCTGCGGCTGCCGCTGGGCTTGAGGTTTCTGAATATTCACCGCTGACGATCAAATCATCGGTAGTCGGCTACGGCCGTGCGGAAAAGCAACAGGTGCAGGCCATGGTGACGCGGCTTCTCGAGCTTCCAGCCGCTCCCGAACCCATGGACGCCTCTGATGCGCTCGCCATCGCCATTTGCCACTTGCACACCACCGCAACCTTGAATCGCCAGCGCGCCAACGCGCATTGATAAAGGTTGGGAAATTGGCTTCGTTTTTTGGCATAATTTGTCTCATCCTTTACTGATCGGGAATGGGGACGATCTTAACCATGACCAACTCGCACCCTCCTGACTCGCACGATCGTGAGAAGAGCAGGGCGATCCTCTCAAGTCCAATCGTAGTGATCCGTTCACGCGTGCTCGCGCCGCTGATTCTGGTCTTGTTGTGTGGCGTGGCATCCTGGGCGGCCAAGCCGGCGACCGTCAGTTTTTCTCTGGATTTCCCCAACTCCGTTCCGGACCATTACACGATTTCTGTCACATCCGATGGGCACGCCCACTACGCCTGCACCGCCAAGATTTCTGACGAGTCGGAGGATCGAGACGACTACGCGACAGACTTCACTTTGTCCGACGCCACGCGCGCCCACATCTTCGAACTGGCCTCGCAGGCGCACTATTTTTCGGGAAAACTGGATTCCGGCAATCACAAGCTGGCTTTTACCGGAACCAAGAAACTGGTGTACTCCGACGGCCAGCGAAACAATTCTGCTGATTACAACTATTCGCCCGTACCGGCGGTGCAGCAACTGACTACGTTGTTCCAGAACATGGCTTCGACGCTGGAGTACGGGCGTCGCATCGTCTATGAGCACCGCTATCAGAAGCTGGCGCTTGACGACGAACTCAAGCGCATGGAGGACCAGGCGCGGCAAGGTGAATTGGGCGAACTGCAGGCGGTAAAACCAATCCTGCAAAAGGTTTACGACGATGCCTCGGTCATGAATGTGGCCCGTGCCCGCGCCCAGCGCATCATGGATCTCGGCGACATGCCGACTGCCGCTCATTGAGCAAGAGGCTGCCCTGATCTGGCGAATCTTCTGGTGCCTGGTTCACACCATGGCGCCCGGCAGAAATTTGACAACTCTCCAGTCAAAAAAGTGTTCTAATAGGCCCTAAGAGAAAAAGGGGGTTCGTATGTTTACCCGCTTCCTGCCTGGATTCGTTCTCCTCACAGCTTGCTCTTTAATCAGCCTTCCCGCTGCTGCTTCGCAAGCTCGCATCGTCCGCCTTAGTGATGTTCACGGCACGGTGCAAATTAACAAGAACAGCGGCCTGGGGTTTGAGCGCGCGTTCCTGAACCTACCGATAACGCAGGGAACGGAACTGAAGACGCTGGGCGACGGCCGGGCAGAAGTTGAATTCGAAGATGGCAGCACGTTGCGCCTGGGTCCCGATTCCATGGTTCGCTTCAGCGCTCTCAGCTTGAACGATTCCGGCACACGAATCTCCAGCATTGATCTTCCGCAAGGCATGGCGTATGTGAATTGGCTGGGTAAGGACGAGATTAGCCTCAAGTTCTCGCGCGAAACACTGGCGCTCGATCACGCCGCCCACTTCCGGTTGGTGAACGCCGCGGATGTTGCCACGCTGGGAGTTTTCAAGGGCGAAGTCGAAGTGGATGGCCCTGCCGGCAAGGTGGACGTCGCCAAGAACAAGACCGCCACTTTCAATTCCGCCGATGCCGACAAGTCAAAGGTCACCAACAAAGTGGAGGTAGCGCAACTCGACGGCTGGGATAAGGATGCCAGCGAATACCATCAGCAGTACGCCAGGAACAATGACTCTTCGCCTTATGGGTATGGCCTCAGCGACTTGAATTACTACGGCGCGTTCAACAACGTCCCGGGCTACGGCATGATGTGGCAGCCATTCTTTACAGGCGTGGGCTGGGATCCGTTCATGGACGGAGCCTGGGGATTCTATCCGGGCATGGGCTACATGTACGCGTCCGCTTATCCGTGGGGATGGTTACCCTATCGCTACGGGAACTGGATGTTCGTTCCCTCAATGGGCTGGATGTGGCAGCCGGGCGGGTGGAACAGCTATTTGGCGGTTCCTCATTACACCGCGACGACGCTAGCTCCCGTGCACGCGCTTGTGCCTCCGACCGGAACAACGGCGACAGTTGCCGTGGGTAGGGGTGGTCCGCAATCGACGGTCGTTTCTGAGCGCATGGCTCTGCGTCCCGGATCGGCGGGTCTCTTCGTTCCCCGCGGGTCTCTAGACAACCTGCGCAGTCTGAACCGGGAAGTAGAGAAAAAAGGTTTCGTGGAGATGCGGCCAACGCCGCAATTCGCCGCGCAGACTCAACGCAGGTCAGGGTTCGGCGGAGAACCGGCCGGATTCCACGGCGGAGAGATGGGTGGTGGACACTCGATGGGATCCGCCCCAGTTGCTGCCAGTTCAGCGCCCAGCAGTTCCGCGGGACACGCGTCCAGCGCCGGCCATCGCTAGACCGCGGCGTAGGATTTTGTTTGGGTTCGTGTCGGGGCACGACTGCGGTGGTGCGCCTTCAAGCCGCCACGAGGCGTGCGAATAAAGCGCGCGGCGCAAGCGTTGGATGCTAGCGATAAAGCTGAATGAGGCGCCCAAAGGGGGGCGCCTGCGAGATCGAGTCCAAGCGTTCGGCTAGCTCACTACCACTCCCGCATAGCCTACCACCATATCGCGATCCCCGGACACATCGCCCGAAGTCGCATACTTTACCAACTCCGCCGACTTCGCGCCCAACCTCCGTGCCGCCGTCAACATGGCCACTGCCGGTCCGAAACCACACATACTGATGTCCTGCTGCGTCACCACATCGTAAAGCCCAAGCGCATCGAGCGACAGAATACGTTCAATCGCCCGATGATCCTTGGCTCGCGTAACGATGTCGGATTCATAATGATTCATATCGCTCGAAGCCACGATCAGGATACGATCGCTTTGCGATGCGATAACGTCGGCTAGAGCATGCCCGAGCTGAGTCAAAGCCTCGAGCTGGGCGGTTCCCAGAGCAATCGGCACGAACTGGAGATTTGGCTGCCGGAGTTGGAGGAAGGGAAGCTCCACTTCCGCCGCGTGCTCCGCCCGATGTGCCGCCAAATCTTCCTGCAGAAGGGGGAAGCGTTGTTTCAGCGCAGCAGCCAATTCGCTATCAATCGCGATTCCGCCCAGTGGCGTCTCCCACGCGCCTTCGCTCATGATGGCGAGAGCTTTGCCCATGCCGGTATGGTTCGGGCACAAGACGATACAGCGGGACGGAATTTCCATGCGCCCAAATACCGCTCCTGCAACGTGCCCGGAATACATGTAACCGGCATGAGGAACGATGCATCCGAGCGCGCGCACCGGCGTTTCCTCCACCACGGTCGATTGATCCAGATAGCCGCACGCTTCCGTGCGCAGATCCTCGGCATCTCGGGGATAAAATCGTCCCGCGACCGCCGGATGACGAATGGTGGAAGTAGCCATAGAAACCTGCTATTTGGAGCGGGGCACTCCAGCCTGCAGTTTCGCGAAATCAGCGGGCAAAAGAGGCCGCTGCACACTCGTGACTTGCGGCTTCAGCCGCTCAGTCCCACACCATCCATGCTACGAGCCTTGCCCGGACGAACGCAAGGCGCGATAGATGGCGGCACTTTCTTCCAGACTAAGGGTTTCGGCGCGCGCCGTGGGCTTGAGGCGGGCTTCAGCCAGAGCCTGCTTGAGGCGGGGTTGATCATACCTTTCTTTGAGATTGTTCCAGAGCGTCTTGCGCTTCTGTCCAAAGGAGAGGCGTAGGAAATCGATGAATCCATCGCCGGCGACGTCCAACTCTTGTTGCCGGGGTTGGATCGTCAGCCGCAGCACCGTTGAATGCACTTTCGGCGGAGGCGCAAAGGCGCCCGGAGGCAGCGTGAACAGCTTCTCCACACGCGCATATAACTGCGCCGTTGCCGAAAGCAGGCCATAATCGCGCGTGCCCGGCTTGGCTGCGATCCGGTCGGCCACTTCGCGCTGCACCATGATCACAATGCTCTCGAAATATTTTGAATATTCGAATAGCCGCAGAAGAATGTCCGACGTGATGTAGTACGGCAGATTACCGACCACCTTCGCTGGTTCCGGCTTGATCTCGATTCCTGGGCGTCCCAGTCCGGGTTTAGGTCCGAACAGCGAATCGAAATCGATGGCCAGAATGTCAGCCTCGATGATTTCCACATTGCGCGCCATGCCGAATTTCAGCCGAAGCTGGGCTGCCAGTACGCGGTCAATCTCAACCGCAATCAGCCGCCGAGTTCGCGGGGCGAGCAGGGAAGTCAGCATTCCGCGGCCCGGACCGATTTCGAGAACCGTACTGTGCGAGATGTCGCCTAGGGCGTCGACAATACGTGAGGCCCAGTCTTCGCTGGCCAGAAAATGTTGTCCCAATTTAGGCTTCGTCTGCGGACGCCGCGCGGAAATTGCCCTTGGCACGTTGACCCTCTATGGCTCGGGACGTAGACTGGCAAGTTGGTCCCTGGATCCAAATCGCGGACCTTATTGCTGGATCGTTGTCATTCGATCCCGGGCCCCGAAGCTCATCATCTTCATCATAACGTGCGCCGGCAGAACCGCGCACTGTGGAGGTTCCGTACTCATGCATATCGGGTTGGTCGCGTCTGAAGGTGTTCCTTATTCCAAGACAGGGGGCTTAGCGGACGTAGTCGGTGCCCTGCCCCGTGCCCTGGCCGCGCTCGGCCATCAGGTCAGCGTCTATCTCCCCCGGTACCGGCAAACCAAGCTAAGCGACCCGGCCACGGTGGTTCGCAGCATCACCGTTCCATTCGACGACAAGTATCGTTTCCCCTCGGTCGTGGCGGGCGGGAATTCGAACGGAGTCAAATTTTACTTCGTCGAATATCCCGAGTTCTTCGATCGCGACGCACTTTACGGCACATCCGCTGGCGATTACTCCGACAATGCGGAACGCTTCGCGCTCTTCTCCCGCGCCGTGCTGGAAGCCTCGAAAGTCCTCGGCGTGCCACAAATCTTTCATTGCCACGACTGGCAATCGGCGCTGGTGCCGGTTTTGCTGCGGACGGTCTACTCCGAGGATCCCGCATTTCGCGAGACCGGTACGGTGTTCACCATTCACAACATGGGGTATCAAGGTCTATTTCCGCCCGATACGCTCCCGCTGCTCATGCTGCCCTGGGACCTGTTCACTATCACGAAGATGGAATTCTTCGGGCAGGTCAATTTCCTGAAAGGCGCGCTGGTTTATTCCGATTTCGTGACCACGGTGAGTAAGAAATACAGCCAGGAAATTCAAACCGCCGAATACGGATTCGGACTTGAAGGTGTGCTGCACGATCGCGCCGCCACGGTCACGGGAATTCTGAACGGCGTCGATTATGAGGAATGGAGTCCGCAGACCGACAAATTTATCGCGGCCAAATACTCCCCGCAGGATCTATCGGGAAAGGCCAGGTGCAAACAGGATCTGTTGGCAGCCTTCGGCGTTAAGAATGCCGACCCCAGGTTGCCGGTGATCGGCATCGTTTCCCGTTTCGCCGCGCAAAAAGGATTCGACCTGATTGCGCAAATCATGGACCGCCTCGCCCGGGAACAGATGATCGTGGTCGCTCTCGGAGCCGGCGACAAGACCTACGAAGAAATGTTCCTGCGCCTGCACAAGCAATTCCCCAATAAAATCGCGGTCAAAGTCGCCTACGATAATGCTATCGCTCACAAGATCGAAGCCGGCGCCGACATGTTCCTCATGCCCTCGCGCTACGAGCCTTGCGGCCTCAATCAGATTTACAGCCTGAAGTACGGCACGGTTCCGATCGTGCGCGCAACCGGCGGTCTCGATGACACCATCGACCCATGGAACGCCCGCAGTGGGAAGGGAACCGGCTTCAAGTTCACCGACTATACGGGCGAAGCATTGCTGCTCACGATCAAAGAAGCGCTGGAAGCTTTCCAGGACCAGACCTCGTGGCAAGCCCTGATGCGCAACGGAATGAACAAGGATTTTTCCTGGAGCGCTTCCGCACGCGAATACGGCAAGGTGTATGAGAAGGTGAAGCAGATCAGAGCCAACGGGCACGCAGTGGCGGAAAAAATGCTGGTGTAGGGATTTGGGGAAGGCACGGTTTCCGCCGTGCCGCTTACCCCTGCAAGAGATGCGGCCTTTAGACCCTGCGGTAAGCGACTCTGGCTTTCTACGGCTTATCTCCTGACCGGATAGTTATTCAGCGCGGGACTCCTTGGGTTGTCCTCAATAACGCCACCCGCGCAAACCCAATAGCATCCCAGTCGCCCCATACACCGCCGCATTCGTCGGCGCGAGGATTAAAAAAAGTTCCCCCGCACCCGGATCCAACGTCGCCCTCACGATATACACCGGACACAGCAAATACGTCCACAAATACCCGCTCAGATTCCACTCGTGCGGCGTAAAGAACAGCCCGACCGTGACAAGATAGGAAACCACCGCGAAAATACTAAACATCCGAAGAGCACGCGGGAAAAGAAATGACTTGTCGTCGACCCTGCAGATTCGAGCCGTCCACGAAGCGGGAAAAACCGCCGCGAGTACATTGACTGCACCAACCAACCCGAGAACGACCGTGAATATAACCCACTCGCTCTGACGCGGCAGATCCGACCCCCGCAGCATTTCGTACAAAGCCGCGACCGCGATTGAAACCGCTCCGCTCACAAAGAAAACCGCGCGCGCCGTGATATTGACCGCACGTCCAGCCATGTCGGGCATTGTAGCAGCCGCTCATCAGACAACAGCTTACCTTGCCGAAGAGCACAAGATTTCAACTCCGGAATGCTCTAAAATTTCTGCAGCATGGCTGCCGCAGATCAGCCCGTATTCAACCGCACTATCTTTCACGTCGACATGGACGCTTTCTTCGTATCAGTCGAAGAGCTTTACGATCCGTCGCTGAAAGGGAAGGCCGTGGTCGTCGGAGGCCAGCGCAACGAACGCGGCGTAGTCTCGGCCGCATCGTATGAGGCTCGGAAATTCGGAGTGCATTCTGCGATGCCGCTTCGCACTGCAGCCAAGATGTGTCCCCACGCGGTTTTTGTCGATGGCCATCCTGAGCGCTATCGCGAATGTTCCGAGCAGGTCTACCGCGTTCTAGGCACATTCTCGCCGCAAGTCGAGATGGCGTCGATCGACGAAGCCTATCTCGATATGAGCGGCACCGAACGGCTGCATGGTCCGCCATTGAAGGCCGCGCACACCCTGCATCAGAGGATGAAGGCCGAGACGCGGCTGAACTGCTCGGTTGGGATAGGCAGTTCGCGCCTGATCGCCAAAGTCTCGTCAGCCCAGGCGAAGCCAAACGGTGTGCTCTGGATCGTTCCCGGCGAAGAAGCAAAATTCCTTGCTCCGCTCGACGTACGCGAAATTCCCGGCGTCGGCAAAGTGATGGAAAAACATCTTCACGATCTCGGCATCAAGAAAGTTGCCGATCTCGCCAAGCTAGGAGAAGACAAACTGGAACGTCGGTTCGGAAAATGGGGGCTTGCGCTTGCCGGCAAAGCGCGCGGCGAAGATGCCGGGGGGTGGTTTGACAGCGAAGTCGGCGCCGATCTCGCGGCCAAGTCTATCAGTCACGAACACACATACAACGAAGACACAGCCGATCTCGCCCAACTTGAAGCTACGTTGATGCGGCTTTCCGAAATGGTCGGGCGCCGCCTCCGCGAAGCGAATTTTTACGCGCGCACCATCCAGCTTAAGCTGCGCTACAAAGATTTCACGACCATCACTCGCGCGCACACGCTGCCGGTTCCCACACAGCTCGACACCGAAATCTTCGGCCAGATTCGGGCTCTCTTCCACAAGCATTGGCGCA
>Ga0335072_10017768_pt1 | contig 10050 bp, 7 predicted proteins | sample Lox_Sample_21_FD_206725 | JGI IMG/M metagenome (GOLD analysis project Ga0335072, IMG submission 206725) | Soil microbial communities from Loxahatchee National Wildlife Refuge, Florida, United States - Lox_Sample_2.1 | ecosystem: Environmental > Terrestrial > Soil > Wetlands | place: USA: Florida...
AGGTAAACCCTGCCGGGAACGAGAGCCCTTCGGCAGGCGACGTGACATTGGTCATGAATTCCTCCTTGACGCGAACCTTGGCAGGGTTTAGCGTAAGCGCTTACATGGCAGGTTGTAAACGCTTACATTCCGGCAGGTTACGAAGTGGTAACGCTCTATGACGTCGCGCGGCACGCCGGCGTCTCGATCGCGACAGTGTCGCGGGTGCTGCACGGCCAGGACTCCGTGCGTGAGGACACCCGTGCCCGAGTGCGCTCGGCGATCGACGAGCTGGGGTACGTGCCGGACGGTGCCGCGCAGAGCCTGGCCAGGAGCCGCAAGAACGTCATCGGCCTCGCCGCCGTCGAGCACACCGGCATGAAGCCGGACCAGTACGACATCGAGTCCATGAGCCTGCTGTTCTACGACGAGGTGATGCGCGGCGTCGAGCTGCGGATCCGGGAGCAGGCCTGGTCGCTGCTGATCACCTTCTTCCGCGACGAGGACACGATGTCGGCCACCGTGCAGGAGAACGAGCCGGTGCACTCCCGGCTGCTCGCCCTGTCGGGAAAGGTGGACGGCCTGCTGATCGGCGAGGGAATCCTCGCCCCGCCGGTGCTGGTCAAGCTGGCCAAGCGGCTGCCCCTGGTGGTCGTGGCCGGCGACACCTCGCAGCGCGGCGTTGACGTGGTGTCGGCCGACAACTGGTCCGGTGCGCACGCCCTCGTGGAGCACCTCGTCGCTGACCACGGCAGGCGCCGCCTGTTCCACATCGACGGCCCGCCGACCGCGCCGGACGCCAAGGAGCGGCGGCTGGCGATGCAGGCGGTCATCGAGGCGCACCCCGGCACCGAGCTCGTCGGCAGCTTCAGCGGGCTGTTCAGCGTCCAGTCCGGCCGGGAGGGAACCAGCGCGATGCTCGAGGCCGGCGGCCAGCTGCCCGACGCGATCGTCTGCGCGAACGACCAGATGGCGATCGGCGCGCTGCGCGCCCTGGCGGCCCGCGGCATCCGGGTGCCCGACGACATCGCGGTCGTGGGCTTTGACGACATCTTCCCGGCTAGCCTGTGCGAGCCGCCGCTGACCACGGTTCACCAGCCCATCCGCAAGCTCGGCGAGGTGGCCTGCGACCGGCTGACCGAGCGGATCGCCAATCCGGCCCTGCGGCCCAAGCAGGAGTTGCTGCCGACCGAGCTCGTGCTCCGGTCAAGCTGCGGCTGCCCGCCCGGGACCGTGGAGCGCCGGCCACTCAAGCATCTCGCGCGGCGCAAGCCAGCGCCCGCGCGCAAGCCATCATCCCCCGTGGCCCCCGAGCCACTGAGCGCAGAAAGGTAGGTGGAGGGCATTGCAGTTCATTCTTCGCCGCCTGGCCTTCTACCTGGTGGCGGCGTGGGTAGCGATCACCGCTAACTTCTTCATCCCGCGCGCGCTGCCGGGCAACGTGGTGGAAGCCATCATGGCGAAAAACCCCGACCTGGAGCCCTCCGCCCAGAAGGCGCTGGAGGCACTGCTAGGCGTGGGGAACCAGGGCTCGCTCTGGCACCAGTACGTCCACTATCTCAATCAGGTCTTCACCTTTAACTTCGGCCCTGACCCGATCAACTACCCGGCGACGGTCAACCAGATGCTCAGCCAGGAGGTGCCCTGGACGCTAGCGCTGGTCGGCATCTCCACGATCATCGCGTTCGTGATCGGCACCGGACTGGGCATCCTCGCCGGGTGGCGGGCCGGGGGCCGCCTCGACAAGTCGCTGCCCGCCTGGATGTTCGTCCAGGGCATCCCGTACTTCTTCCTGGCCCTGGTCTTCATCGAGGTGCTGGCGGTCAAGTTCCAGGTCTTCCCGATCGGCCAGGGGTTCAACGCCGAGTACTACTCGCCCGGCTGGAACTGGGGCTTCATCAGCAACGCCATTGACCACTCGATCCTGCCCGCCCTCACGATCGTGCTCACGTCCACGGCCGGCTGGATGCTGCAGATGCGCAACGTCATGGTCACCACGATCGGCGAGGACTACGTGGTGGCCGCCCAGGGCAAGGGGCTGACCAACCGCCGGGTCATCTTCACCTACGCCGCCCGCAACGCCATGCTGCCGCAGCTGCAGGGGTTCGGCCTGGCCCTCGGTTACGTGGTCGCCGGCGCCCTGGTCATGGAGCTGGTCTTCTCCTATCCCGGCATCGGGCTGCAGTTGCTCAACGCGGTCGGCAACGACGACTACCCGATGATGCAGGCGATCTTCCTGCTGATCACGTTCGCGGTGCTCGTCGCCAACCTGCTGGTCGACATTGTCCTGGTACTGGTAGACCCGCGCGTGCGGGCACGGGAGGTGGCCCGATGACCATGCTGTCGACCGCTCCGGCCACCGAATTGCCCGGAGCCCGGGCCGGGGCACGGCCCGGGGCGCTGTCTGGCCTGGCCGCCACCTGGCGGCGGCTGCCGGCCACCGCCAAGGCGGGCGCCTTCCTGCTGCTGTTCTTCATCCTCGCGGCCATCATCGGACCGGAGGTCGCCCCGTACGCTCCGGGCCTGCAGACCCCGCTGGCCAATGAGGCCCCGTCGGGGGCGCACCTGCTCGGCACCACCGCCACTGGTCAGGACGTGCTGTCACAGCTGCTCACCGGCATCCGGCTTACCCTGGAACTGGCCTTCTGGGTGGGCGTGATCGCCACCGCCCTGGCGGTCCTGTTCGGAGTGACCGCGGCCTTCCTCGGCGGAATCTGGGATGAGCTCCTCTCGCTGCTGACCAACGTCTTCCTGGTCATCCCGGCGCTGCCGCTGCTCATCTTGCTGCTCGGCTTGATGCCGGGCAAGGGCCAGCTGCCGACGATCCTGGTCCTGTCCGGGCTGGGCTGGCCGTGGGGCGCACGAGTCATCCGGGCGCAGACGCTGATGATCCGCAACCGCGACTTCATCGCCGCCGCCCGCGAGACCGGCGAGCACTCCTGGCGGATCATCGTCTTCGAGCTGATCCCCAACGAGGTCAGCCTCATCGCGGCGAGCTTCGTCAACACGGTGCTCTACGCGATCGGCGCCTCGGTCGCCCTGGCCTTCGTCGGCCTGGCTGACCTAACCTCGTTCTCCCTGGGCACCATCCTGTACTGGGCGCAGAGCGGTAACGCGCTACAGCAGTCCTACTGGTGGTGGTTCGTTCCGCCGGGCGTGGCGGTCGCCCTGATCGGCACCGCGCTGGTGATGCTGAACACCGGCATCGACGAGCTGGGCAACCCCCGGCTGCGGGACGTCCGCAACGCGACGAAGATCGCCGGGCGCCGCATCTGGCCGACCGATCCCACCCCGGTCGTCGGGGCTGCGAACGGGCACCGGGGCAAGCTGGCCTCCTTCCTCCACTCGTTCTCGCGCGGCTCGCTGCTCGAAGAGGAGCCGGCTGACCAGGCCCCGCTTAAGAAGGCAGGAGAGCTGCGATGAGTCCCGTCCTGGACATCAGGGACCTGTCGGTCGCCTACCGGACACCGTCCGGTGACGTCCGCGCCGTGTCCCACGTGAACCTCTCCCTCAGCCCCGGCGAGGTCGTGGGGCTGTGCGGGGAGAGCGGGTCGGGCAAGTCGACGCTCGCCTACGGCGCGACCCGGCTGCTGCGCCCGCCCGCGGTGATCACCTCCGGCGAGGTCCTGTACTCGGGCAAGCGGACGGGCAGCCCCGTCGACCTGCTGCAGATGAGCCACCACGCGCTGCGCCAGACGCGATGGGCCGACATCGCGATCGTGTTCCAGAGCGCCATGAACGCGCTCAACCCGGTGCTGCGGGTCCGTGACCAGATCCTCGACGCCATCAAGGCGCACGAGAAGATGCCGAAGGCCGACGCACACGAGAAGGCGGCGTCGCTGCTTGACCTGGTCGGCATCCCCCGCGACCGGCTGCGCAGCTACCCGCACGAGCTGTCGGGCGGCATGCGCCAGCGGGTCATGATCGCGATGGCCCTGGCCGCCGACCCCGAGGTCGTCATCATGGACGAGCCAACGACCGCGCTGGACGTGGTCGTCCAGCGCGACATCCTGGCCCAGATCGTCGAGCTCAAGGAGCGGCTTGGCTTCTCGGTCCTGTTCATCACCCACGACATGTCGCTGCTGCTGGAACTGGCCGACCGGATCGCGGTGATGTACGCGGGCCAGCTCATGGAGCTCGGCTCGTCGGCTGCCCTCAAGGACTCGCCCGCCCACCCCTACACGCAGGGGCTGCTGCAGTCCTTCCCGTCGCTGCGCGGTGCCCGCCGGGACCTGGCGGGCATCCCCGGGTCTCCGCCCGACTTGCGCGACCTGCCGAAGGGCTGCCCGTTCGTTCCGCGCTGCGGCCACGCCGTGGACGCCTGCGCGGAGGTGGACATGTCGCTCATCCCGGTGCCCGGTGCCCGCGCCGCGCACGTGACCGCCTGCCCCATCGTCCTGCCCGGGGCAGCCCAGCCCGCCCCGGCCTCGGCTCCCGCGGAAGGAGCGCTGTCATGAGCGACGCGCCTGCCCCCTCGGCCGCTACACCAGCCGGGGTCACCTCAGCCGCCGCCGGCCATGGCCCCCTCGCCATGGAGGCGATCGGGCTGAGCAAGGACTTCCGCCTCGGCCGCGGCAAGACCCTGCACGCCGTGCGGGACGTCTCATTCAGCCTCTACAAGGGCGCGGTCGTCGCGCTGGTGGGGGAGAGCGGCTCTGGCAAGTCGACCGTCGCCCGGATGCTCGCCGGGCAGGAGCGCCCGACGGCGGGGACGATGACCCTGAACGGCGAGCCGGTGCACCTGTCCAGCGGGCGCGCGTTCCGCCGGTTCAAGACCGAGGTCCAGTACGTCTTCCAGGACCCGTTCAGCTCGCTGAACCCGGTGCACAACGTCGGCTACCACCTGTCCCGCCCGGTGCGGCTCCATCAGGGCCGCGACGTTGACGTCCAGCAGCAGGTCACGGCGCTGCTTGAGCAGGTGAGGCTGACGCCCGCGGCGCAGTTCGCCCCCAAGTACCCGCACGAGCTGTCCGGCGGCCAGCGGCAGCGGGTTAGCTTCGCCCGGGCGCTGGCCGCCCAGCCCAAGGTGCTGCTGGCCGACGAGCCGGTCTCCATGCTCGACGTCTCCATCCGCCTTGAGATGCTGAACCTCCTGGACGACCTGCGCAAGCGGCTATCGCTAGCGCTGCTGTACATCACCCACGACATCGCCTCGGCCCGCTATTTCGCCGACGAGGTCCTGGTCATGTACGCGGGGCAGGTCGTCGAGCGCGGCCCGGCGGAAGAGGTCACCCAGCTGCCCGCGCACCCCTACACCCAGCTTCTTATTTCCTCGGCGCCCGATCCGGACAACCTCGGCAGCGTGCTGAAGTCCGGGAACAGCGCCGCCCGCGCCGGGGGCACCGCTGGCGGTCCAGCCGCCGTTGGCTGCCCGTTCAGTACCCGGTGCCCCCTGGCGGACGACAGGTGCCGAGCTGAGAACCCGGCACTCCACCAGCTGACCGCCGTGCGCGCGGCGGCCTGCTGGCGCTTGTCCGAAGCCGCGCCAGCACTCGCTGGTGGCGCGGCCTAACCCTCAACATCCGAGAGGATAGTCAATGTTGACAACTAGATCCATGAGAGGCAAGCGGCTGGCGGCTATCGTCGCGGCCGGGTTCCTCGTGGCGGGCATCGCGGCGTGCTCGTCCAGCTCGTCTGGCTCGGGCAGCTCGTCGTCGAAGGGCTCCTCCGCCTCGTCAGGCTCCGAGCCTCCGCTGGTGATGGAGAGCTCGCCGGAGAACAGCATCACCAGGGACTTCAACCCGTGGAACACGTCCGGCGACATCTACGGCATGGGCGCCACCGGCCTGGTCTACGAGCCCCTGTACCAATTCGACCTGGCCAACCCGACCGTCAGCTACCCCTACCTGGCCACTGGCTACACCTGGGGTGACAGTGGCAAGTCGATCACCTTCACGATCCGGCAGGGCGTGAAGTGGAACGACGGGACCCCGTTCACCGCGGCTGACGTGGCCTTCACCTACAACCTGGTGAAGAAGAACACGGCGATCAACATCGACGGCCTGGACATCTCCACCGTGTCGACGTCCGGCAACACCGTGACGCTCACGTTCCCGACCGCGCAGTACATGAACCTGGAGAACATCGCCGGCGAGGCGATCGTGCCCCAGCACATCTGGTCCTCGGTCGGCAACCCGGGCACTTTCGCTGACCCGAACCCGGTCGGCACCGGCCCGTACGTGCTTTCTAACTTCACCGCGGGCGGCTTCACGATGAAGGCCAACCCGACCTACTGGCAGCCGGTCCCGGTCAAGTCGGTCTACTTCCCGGCCTACACCTCCAACACCTCCGCGACCAACGCGCTGTTCTCCGGGCAGATTGACTGGACCGGAAACTACATCTCCGGCCTGCAGAAGAACTTCATCGACACTAACCCCTCGCAGCACATCGCCTACGAGGCCGCCGACTCAAGCAACGCCCTGTTCCCGAACCTGAACAAGTGGCCGACCAACCAGCTCGCGGTCCGGCAGGCGATCAGCGCGGCGATCGACCGCACTCAGGTCGGCACGGAGGGCGAGTCCGGCCTGGAGACGGCCATCACCAACGCCGACGGCCTGCCCCCGTCGTTCAGTGCCTTCGCCTCCGGTCCCGGGTCGACGATGACCAATGAGGCGACGGCGGACGCCGCCAAGGCCAAGAGCATCCTCACGGCCGCCGGCTACACCAAGGACAGCGCCGGCTTCTTCTCCAAGGGCGGCCAGGAAGTCGCGGTCACGATCATCGAGCCGTCTTCCTACACCGACTACGCCCAGGACGCCTCCATCCTGGCGCAGGACCTGCAGGCGGCCGGCATCAACGCCAAGTTCGACGGCATCACCGTCAACGCGTGGAGCGCCGACGTCTCCAGCGGCAACTTCTCGCTGGTCCTGCACTGGGGCAACGGCGGCATCTCCCCGTACAACCTCTACGAGGGCTGGCTGAACAGCGCCGACGACCCCGCGAACACCAAGGGCGCGGCCAACGGTGACTTCGAGGGCCTGAACGACCCGACCGTCGACTCCGAGCTGGCCGCCGTGGCCGGCAACGCGACGACGGCCGCCCAGGCCGCCGCCCTGGCGCCGATCGAGACCTACGTCGCGCAGAACCTCCCGGTCATCCCGGTCACCACGGCGGCCGAGTGGTCCGAGATCAACTCCCAGCACTACACCGGCTGGCCGTCCACCGCTAACCCCTACGACAGCGGGCAGCCGTCCGGGACCAACAACGGCCCGGGCAGCGGCACCGACGAGGTCGTGCTGCTTCACCTGAAGCCGGCTAGCTAGTCCCTCGCGCCTCGCGCGCATCCTCCATCAGCGAGCCGGCCTGGCCCCGCACCCACTAGGGCCAGGCCGGCTCTCTTCATGCCGAGGGGAGGGCCGCCTTCTTCGCGGCCGGAAGCGTCTTGCCCAGCACGCTGGTCAGCTTGCTCCGCAGGTAAGGGGTGAGGGTCTCGGCGTAGCTCTGGGTCAGGTGATGGGAGTCCATGTACACCAGGACGTTGCCGACCACCGCCGGGCACAAGCCCGAGCCACAGATAAGCGAGTTCATGTCGATGACCGGTACCGTGCCGCCCAGGTCGCGGTCGGCGAACGTACTCGGCGGGTCGGCCATCACCGCCGTGCTCTCGGGCACCGCGCACTTGTTAGTGCCCGGACCGTACTTCTCTATGCAGGCCCCGGGATTCAGGCCGTGGGTGATCGGGGTCTCCTTGATCGCGATCACCCCGATGCCATGGTCCTGGAGCTGCCGCCAGTACGTGGCCATCCCCGCGCCCACGTCCGCGCTGGCCTGCGGGCCGTCCGCGGGGTGCGCGAGTGACGTCTCGCTGGCTATCTCGGAGGTGATCACCACGTCCGGCCGGACCGTGGTGATCAGGTTGCTCAGCAGGCTCGCGCCCCACTGGTGGCAGGTCGGGTAGGCGCCCTTGTTCACGGGATCGTAGAGCTGAGTGGCGGTCCACGCGCAGGTCGCGTGCAACTCGGTGATCAGCTCCCAGTGCTCCTGCGCGGCGATCTTGGCCAGCGGCGCCCACCAGTTGCCAGCCATCGAGTCACCGACCAGGGCGATCTTGAGCGTCGGATTCTTCGTGTCGCCGAAGTAGCACGGCTTCAGCGCCGCCACATGCTCGCCCTGCAGGCACCCGTTTGCCCAGTAGGCGGGCAGCTTGAGGTTGTCGGGCGGGGGGAGGACCGGCTTGACCGGGACGCTGGCCAGGTTCTCAGCCAGGGCCGCCGCCCCCGGGTAGCCCGGTCCGAGTTTGCCGTTCCACGGCCCCGGCTGGGCGACAAGGAACGCCGCGACCAGGGTGACGGGGACGACGGCGGCCAGCGCCGTCGACAACGAGCGCCAGCGGTGCCTGGCGATGAACGGAGCCAGCCTGATCCTGTCCTCGACAGTGATCTTGGTCAGCCAGGCCAGTACCACCGAGGCGACGATGAGCGCCAGTCCGCTGTACAGGCCGGGACTGCGGCCCCGCCAAGCCGACCACAGCACGATCACCGGGAAGTGCCAGAGGTACAGCGAGTAGGAGATGTCCCCGAGGAAGGCCATCGGCCGGGCCGATGTCAGCCGCCACGGGCCGAGGCGGCCCTGCGAGGAGCCGCCGGCGATCATCGCCAGCGTCCCGGCGACAGGCAGCAGGGCGATCCAGCCGGGGAACGGCGTCGACCCGGTAAGGACGAACTGGGAGGCGATGATCATGGCCAGTCCAGTCCAGCCCAGCCAGCCCTGCCGGCCCAGCCGGTCGCTGAGGCCCGCGGGCAGCAGGGCGAGCAGCCCGCCCGCGCCCAGCTCCCACATCCGGGTCGTCGTGACGAAGTAGGCCTGCGCCTCGTTGGTGCGGGTGTCGTAGACGGAGTAGGCGAGCGAGGCGATGACCAGGGCGGCGGTCAGCGCGAGCACCGTGCGGTAGGCCACCGGTGAGCCGCTGCCGGCCGTCGTGTCCGTGTCCCGGCCGCGGCCCGGCCAGTACCGTGCGGTCAGCAGGGCCACCCCGAACAGCAACGGCCAGACCAGGTAGAACTGCTCTTCAACCGACAGTGACCAGAAGTGCTGTACCGGGGTGGCGGCGCTGCCTGACTGCAGGTAGTTCACGGCGTCGCCGGCCAGCTGCCAGTTCTGGTAGTACAGCGCGCTCGCGCGGATCTGCGCGGCCGTGGTGGCCAGCTCCGTGGACGGCAGCACCAGGTAGGAGACGCCCCAGGTCACCGCGAGCACCAGGGCCGCGGCCGGGATGAGCCGCCTGGCCCTGCGGCCCCAGAAGTCGGCCAGGCTCAGCCGCCCGGTCTTGGCGCAGGTCCGCCACAGGTGGCCGGTGATCAGGTAGCCGGAGATGACGAAGAAGACGTCAACGCCGGCGAACCCGCCCGGGAGGGCCGACGGGTACACGTGGTAGACGACGACCAGGGCCACGGCGATCGCCCGTAGTCCCTGAATGTCGGGCCGGAAGCCGCGATCACGCCCGCCTTGTCGCCGGCCGTGCCTAGGTTCCTTGCCCTGCCCGTGCTCCTCCTTGCCGTGCCTTTCGCCTGCCGCGCTGGTCTGGGACGTCGCTTCGGAAGTGCTACTCATGCCTCATTGCCCTGGTTGCCGGATCCTGCGGCTTTCCAAGGGACGGCCTCTTCGCCGGTCCCGGCCCCCCAGCCGTGTCGGCCCACCCTACCGACGATTCTTTAATTCTAGTAAAGAACTGGCCTGCAGGTCGTTAAGATACGCAGGATCGGCTGGGATCAGGCCCGGTGAAACCGGGCTATGGGCACGCCTAGGAGCCCGACGATCACGCCCGTCCCCGGCGCCACGTCGGTTGGTCAGCTCGCTGCCCGGCCCGGGCGAGGGCATGCTTAATGACGGGCATGAATCCGGGTAATCGCGCGGAAGATGGCCAGACGCGGGCCGCCTGGCCTGGCCTGGGAAGCGGGAAGCGGCGCGGCTGGCCGTGGCCCGCATGGGCTTACTGAAGCCGCGCGGCCGCCTGAGTGACGTGGCGCAGGAGCAGGGCCGTGGTGACCGGGCCGACGCCCCCGGGCACCGGGGACATCGCGGCGGCCAGGTCGCTGACGGCGGGCGCGACGTCTCCAGCCAGGCCGCCATCGT
>Ga0335072_10017769_pt1 | contig 10050 bp, 6 predicted proteins | sample Lox_Sample_21_FD_206725 | JGI IMG/M metagenome (GOLD analysis project Ga0335072, IMG submission 206725) | Soil microbial communities from Loxahatchee National Wildlife Refuge, Florida, United States - Lox_Sample_2.1 | ecosystem: Environmental > Terrestrial > Soil > Wetlands | place: USA: Florida...
CGACTCTCCTGCCCCCAAACTGGAGCGCCGAGGTCGTGCAGACCGGCGCGCTGCTGCTGCATCGCATTGGCTGATGCCGGCCAGAAGGCCCATAGGCGCGAACATAAGCCGGGTGCCGCACCTTTCTCGTCATGGCCGGGCTTGACGCGGCCATCTGCCCCAGCAGATCGGGCGCGTTTGTTGGCAAAAAATGCGAGATCGACAGTGCGTAGATGGCCGGGGTCAAGCCCGGCCATGACGCGAAAGTGCGGCCATCCCCTTACAGCAGTCGGCAAGTAGGGCGACAGTTGCTATACGCGTCATGGCCGGCGCAGGCCCATGCGCGCTAACTTGACGAGTCGAGCCTGGCATCAGTCAGGAGCAATCCATGCAGTTAGCCTCGTTTCCCGGAGTGGCCTTTCCAATCGTTGGATCTGCACGCCACGAAAATCATCTCCACGTCCTCTCCTGCCTCCGCTTCCTCTCCTGACAATAAGCCAGCCGCCCACAGCCTGTGTCGCTGCGGCGTTCGCTCGATCGTGCTTGATCCCGTAGCGCTTGTGAAGCTGGCTGCTGGCTTTTATGCGGGGAGGAAGCGGAGACAGGAGAGGAAGCGGAGGTGGCATAAATGCTGCCTTGCAGGCCAGGCCGCTTAAGTTAGCGCCTATGGGCGCAGGCCGGCCATCCACGACTTTTCTTGTTGCAAGCAGCATAGTCGTGGATAGCGTGCCTGCGCCCGCCATGACGGCGGTAGGCAGTGTCGCCTTACTTCCCGACTTCACAGTAATCTGTGTCATCTGGGAAATCTGTGGTGAACTGCCTTACTATAGTGCGCCCGACACAGACACCGCGTGACGAGCCGCATGCCGCGAGCCCGATCCCAAATGCGATCGCCTGCCCTTGCGCGCAAAGGCGGCGGGAGAGTCGAAACCAACGCTCTCAACCCCTCCCCTATCCCCGCCCGCAAGATGAGGGGGGAACTCTTTCATCCAGCCGCAGGCCGGCCGCCCTGGCCGGTGGCAACTCGCCATGACCGGAAATTGGGCCTCGCCCCTTGCCGGCGCGGCTCCCCGCCCCACGTTAGAAAATCAGACACCACCTTCGCGCACGCCAAAGAAAGTGGTTGACACCGCCGTTAGAAACATGTTAGGAAAGACACCAGACACAGCAGAAGAGCTACCGTGCAGGACACATCCATTCATACCAACCCTCCGTCCCCGTCGCCTCCCCCACCCAATCCCCTTCAGGATCGGGCCAGTCCCGCCGTGCCTGCCAACATCGCCCAGCTCCTCTATGTCGTCCGCACGCTCCTCGAGTATGGCCGCCACCTCGCCGCCACCATCGAGCGCCGCGCCGCCATGCCCGGCTTCTCCCTCTTCGCGGCCCTGTTCGGTACCGCGAAGCTACCGATTATTCTCGCCCATCTCCACCGCGGCATCCTGCGCGCCACCGCGCTCGAAGCCCTGCTGCGCAAGCGCGCCGCTACCGGCCGCGACGTGGCAGTGGCGCCGCTCCGCGTCCGCGCCGCGCCCGGCGCGCCGGGTGCGAACCCCGACCCGGTGAATGAACCGCTCAACGCGCAAATCGGCCGCCTCAACGCCGAGCGCGCCAGGAACGACGCACCGATCGATCCCGATCACCTGCCCACGCTCGAGGAGATCGAGGCCGAAGTCCGCCACCGCCCGATGGGCGGCACCATTTCCGACATCTGCCGCGATTTCGGCATTGTCCCCGGCCTGTGCACGCGCGCATTCTGGGATGCCGTGATAACGGCAGTTATTTTCTACCAGGGCAGCGCAGTCAGCCTGTCCGGAAACATTCTGTGCAAGTCAGAGCAGTACCGGCAGGAGCAGAAGAGCGATCCGGCAGCAGAACAATTGCAACGGACCGGCCCTCTGTACCTGGATCAGGTGCTGGGATTCAAACTTGGCGAGCCGCCGGTTGATCCATTCCGCGACATGCCAATGCCGGCAGAACCACGCCACGATGTTCCCATCCAGAAACAACATGCCGCCGCGGCCGCCGAGGCCACAGGTCCGCCGCCGGCGATAAAGCTCGCCGCCTGAGTTTCACAACACGATTGGCAGATCGACGAACGGGGCCGGGAAGCGGCCGGTCCCGCCGTCCTGATTCGTAGTTGCCGCATACGGCCCGGTCATGATCAGCAGCCCTGCGCAACCCAGCGGCAGAACCCATCCATCAGGCGAGGCACATTGAATTTGAGTTGCCAGCCGAACTGCATGCAGCTCCATTCGTGGCATCCTCCGCGCCCACTCCGCCTGTTCGCTCAGCGAGGGCGCCATCAAGGCCGACAAGCTCCCCGCGCTGGCCCGCGAAGCGCAGATGCCCGTCGTCGCCATCACCGGGATGGGCGAAGCCCGGCGAGCGTAGGTTACCGGCCGAGCTCTTCCAGTCGCCCTAGCCATGCGGCAAAGTGCGGGCACGCTCTCCGCACAACGTGCAGACCTGCCTTCGCAACGATGTCGGGTCCATCCGCAACCTTGCCATAGCTCCGCCCGCCGAGCCGCTCTATCACGGTTACCAGCCGTAATGAGGGATGCGTCGTCGGACCGTCATTCACCTGCTCGGCGCCTCCTGCGGCTATAGTCGCATTCTCTAACTCCGCCGCAACGCCTTTGAGAGCGAGATGCCCCTCGGCAACCGCGGGAGCAGCGAAGATCCAGGATTCGAATTCGTGCAATGCCAGGAATGGCAGGAACCGTGCGTGGTTGATGTCGGCAGCAAAGGCCGTCTCCAGGGAGGTGACGCGAGCGACAGCATCGGGCAGTGTCTTTGCCGCCTCCAGACCGGGAAAATCGGCCGGCAATCCATAATAATCGATCAAGGTCGTCACAAAGGCGTTGCTGTCGGTCAGCAAGCGCCGCGCGTCGCGCGAGATCTGGCGATACGTCGTCACCCCGCCGCGATATGGCTTGCCTTCCGGCAACTCCTTGGTTCGCAGCAGGCTGGCGCGCTCGGCAAAGACACCGAAGTGAGCAAGGTGCGGGCGCAGCACACGATTGACAAAGGCTTCTTCGGTCTGACCTTCCACCAGAAGCAGCAAGCGAGTCACTGTGGCCGTCCGCCCAGGACATTCTTCAGCCAGAGCTCGCCAAGGCTGTAGTCTTCCAGCCATGAGCGCAGGGATTGTTCGTCCAGACGGCGGAATGTGGAAGCACCGTCCGCCTGCTCGGCCACGATGACTTCGTCGGGGGTTAGCTGATCCAAAAGCGTCACAGATTGGGTTGCTGCCAGAATTTGCACGCAGTCAGAACTCGCTTCTCGAAGCATCTCTGCCAGCAGCGTAATCGCTGCTGGATGTAGCCCAAGCTCAGGCTCGTCTATCAGTATTACGGAGGGCTTTAGCGACCTCGGTTGCAGCAATAAAGTCGCGAGACATATGAACCGTAGAGTGCCGTCTGAAAGGGACGACGCGTCAAAATACCCCTCCGAATGACGATGCCGCCATTCCAGCCTTATCTTGCCCGGACTTCTCGCAAGCGGAGCGAGCTGAAATTCCGCAAAAAAGGGAGCCATCCGTTGCACATGCTCGGTTATTCGACGCAATTCGGTGGGATGCTGCACTTGCAGCCCGTATAGAAATGCAGCAAGATTTGAGGCGTCCGGCCTGAGCGAATGATCATCGTTTACGTCCTGCGTTCGCTTGGGAGGACTGGTATCTGACGTATCTTGAAAATGGTACACGGCCCAGTTCTCCATTGCGCGCATCATGAGTTTGTAATCCTGCCTCGGGCCTTTGGCCGCCTCTGGCAAGCATGCTTCCTCATGCCCGCTGCTGCCTAATCTTTGCCACTGATCCGGCTGGGGATCCGGGTTGTTATAGCGAGTGGCTTCCTCAACAAAAAATAGACTATCGCGGACTGTTGGCGCCAATGTGAACTTGTAGACGAAACCATTGCGATCAAAATTGAATTGCATGGACATCTTAGGGGAGATCTTGGGCCCATAGTGCAGTATGCTTGCCGCACTGCCCTGTTGCAGTACGTACTCCTGAAGCCGCCCGTGAAGAATTTGTCGTAACAATCGAAACGCACCTATCAGGTTGGATTTGCCTGCCCCGTTAGCTCCAATGACGACATTCAATGGACGGACGTCCAGCCGCATATGCCGAATGGATTTGAAATTCTTGACTTCAATCCAGTTCAGCGTTGCCATATCGATCGGCTCAAGCATTACGCCCCCTGACTGGTTGTGCTGCCCTTGATGCGATCGCCCTTTCACGTACGGGGCATCAGCGATTATGATGCCTAGGGCGCTCCCCCGCCAATAGTCTGACGACGCAACTCGGGCATCATCCCGTGGATTCGGGACTGCGCGGATTGAGTATGTGCGTACTGCTGCTGGCTCCGACAAGCCAGGCCTCCCCCGACTCGTCCCACCGCCCTACATTCCCCTCATGCCCCACGCCGATTTCGTCCACCTCCGCGCCCACTCCGCCTATTCCCTCAGCGAGGGCGCCATCAAGGCCGACAAGCTCCCCGCCCTCGCCCGCGACGCCCAGATGCCCGCCGTCGCCATCACCGACACCTCCAATCTGTTCGGCGCCCTCGAATTCAGCCAGGCCTGCACCGCCAAGGGCATCCAGCCCATCATCGGCTGCCAGCTCGCCGTCACCCGCGCCGACAACCCCCGCCTGCCCCCGGAACCTATCGTCCTCCTCGCCCAGGACCCCGCCGGCCTCGCCAACCTCCAGCGCCTCTCTTCGCGCGCCTGGCTGGAAACCGACCCAGGCCTCAAGCCGCAGCTCCCGTTCGACCGCATCGCCGACCATGCCACCGGCCTGATCCTGCTCACCGGCGGCGGCACCGGCCCCCTCGCCCGCCTGCTTGCCGACGGCCAGCAGCTGGAAGCCGAGCGCTGGCTGCGCCACGCCGCCGAAGCGTTCCCCGACCGCGCGGTGGTCGAGCTCCACCGCCACAACCTGCCCCACGAACGCGCCATCGAACCCGGCATGATTGCGCTCGCCGACGCGCTCGGCCTGCCGCTCGCCGCCACCAACGACTGCTTCTTCCCGCGCGAGGAAATGTTCGAGGCCCACGACGCCCTCCTCTGCATCGCCGAAGGCCGCTTGCTCTCGGAACAAGACCGCCGCCGCGTCACGCCGGAGCACTGGTTCAAGCCCGCCCCGCTGATGCGCGCCTTGTTCGCCGACCTGCCGGAAGCCTGCGACAATACGCTCGCGATCGCCCGCCGCTGCGCCGTGATGATGGAGACGCGCAAGCCATTACTCCCGGTCTGTCCCAAGGTGCGCGAGGGCGCGACGGAAGAAGAAACCGTCCGTGCCATGGCGGTGGAGGGCCTCGACCGCCGCATGGACGCAACCGGCGCCGATGCCGAAACCCGCGCCAAATACCGCGAACGCCTGGATTACGAACTTGGCGTCATCGCCAAGATGGGTTTTTCCGGCTACTTCCTGATCGTCGCCGACTTCATCCAATGGTCGAAGGGAAAGGGCATTCCGGTGGGTCCCGGCCGCGGCTCTGGTGCGGGGTCCGTCGCCGCCTGGGCACTGACGATCACCGACCTCGATCCGCTTCGATTCAATCTGCTGTTCGAGCGCTTCCTGAACCCCGAACGTGTGTCGATGCCCGACTTCGACATCGACTTCTGCCAGGAAGGCCGCGACCAGGTCATCGACTATGTGCGCAACGAATATGGCGGCGACCGGGTGGCGCAGATCATCACCTTCGGAAAACTGCAAGCCCGCGCCGCGGTGCGTGACGTGGGCCGCGTGCTCGGCCTGCCCTTCGGCCAGGTGAACAAGGTCGCCGAGCTGATCCCGAACAATCCTGCCAAGCCGGTGACATTGCAGCAGGCGATCGACGGCGAGCCGCGCCTGCAGCAGATGCGCGTGGACGATGAAGGCGTCGCGCGGCTGATGGAAATCGCCCTGCAGATCGAGGGCCTGTACCGCCACGCCTCCACCCACGCAGCCGGCGTGGTGATCGGCGACCGCCCGCTGATGGAGCTGGTGCCGCTGTACCGAGATCCGCGCTCGGAATTCCTGGTCACGCAATATTCGATGAAATACGTCGAGCAAGCGGGGCTGGTGAAATTCGATTTTCTCGGGCTGACCACGCTCACCATCCTGCAACGCGCGGTCGATCTGCTGCGTGGCCTGGGTGAAACCGTCGATCTGGAACGCCTGCCGCTGGACGATGCGAAGACCTATGAAATGCTGCAGCGCGGCGATGCCGGCGGGGTGTTCCAGTTGGAAGGCCAGGGCATGCGCGATGTGCTGCGCCAGATGCGCCCGGACCGGTTCGACGACCTGATCGCCGCGGTGGCGCTGTATCGCCCCGGCCCGATGGGCAACATCCCCGACTATTGCAAGCGCAAGCACGGCGAGGCCTGGGAAGCGCCGCATCCGGAACTCACCGACATCCTGAGCGAGACCTACGGCATCATGGTCTACCAGGAGCAAGTGATGCAGATCGCGCAGAAGATGGCAGGGTACAGCCTCGGTGGCGCCGACCTGCTGCGCCGTGCCATGGGCAAGAAGATCCGTGCGGAGATGGAGGCGCAGCGCGAGATTTTTGTCCGTGGCGCCACCGGGCGCGGCATCAGTCAGGAAAAAGCCACCGAAGTCTTCGACCTGATGGCGAAATTCGCCGACTACGGCTTCAACAAGTCACACGCCGCGGCCTACGCGCTGGTCGCGTATCAGACGGCATGGATGAAGGCGAACCACCCCGAAGTCTTCATCGCTGCCTGCATGAGCCTGGCGCTCGGCAACACGGACCGGCTCGCCGCGCTGAAACAGGAAGCCGAACGCGCGAGCATCCGTATCCTGCCGCCCGACATCAATTGTTCTGGCGCCGATTTCTCGGTGGAACGCACTGCCGACGGCAAGCTCGCAATCCGCTATGCGCTCGCCGCAATCAAGAAAGTCGGGTTGGCGGCGATGCAAGCGGTTGCGGCCGTGCGGGGCGAGCGGCCGTTCAGCGGCCTCGCCGATTTCGCCACCCGCGTCGATCCGCGTCAGCTCAACCGCATGCAGATCGAGCACCTGGTCAAGGCGGGTGCTTTCGATGCCATGGACAACAATCGCGCGCGCTTGTTCACCGCGGCTGAGACCATCCTGCGCCGTGCCGTTGCCGACGCGGATGAACGCGACAGCGGCCAGATCGGATTGTTCGGCGGCGGCGCCAGCGAGCCGGAGCCGCTTCGCCTGCCTTCCATGCCCGACTGGCCGCAGCTCGAGCGCCTCGCCTTTGAAGCCGAGGCGATCGGCTTCCATCTCACCGCCCACCCGCTGGATGCCTATGCCCAGGCGCTGCGCCGGCTTGGGGTGATCCCCTGCGCACAGGTGGAAGCACGCGCCCAGGCGGGCGCATCCCGCGTGAAGCTCGCCGGCAATGTGGTGGCGATCAAGGAACGCATCACCCGGACCGGCAGCCGCATGGCCTGGGTCCGCCTCTCCGACGCCTCGGGTTCCTGCGAGGTTACCCTGTTTTCGGAAGTGCTCGCGCAAGCACGGCCGTTGGTAACCGATGGCACCAACCTGCTGGTCACCGCGGATCTGCGCCTGGAAGGTGAGTCGCTGCGCGTCACGGCCCAGGACGTCGCGCTGCTGGATCAGGCGGCCGCCGCGGCAGGTGCGTCGATGAAGGTGTGGCTGCGCGAGACCGCTGCCGTCCCCCACATCCGCGACTTGCTCGGCACCGCCGGCAGCGGCAAGGGCCGCATCGTCCTGGTCCCGCGCCTCGGTGCTGCGCAAACGGTGGAGATCGCGTTGCCCGGCGGATTCAACGTCACCCCACGCCTGGCGCAGGCACTGAAGCTGCTGCCGGGCGTGGAGCAGGTCGAGGAGGTGTGATCAGCGAAAGGCCCTGAAGCGGCCGTCCTTATTCGTCGTTCAGTGCGCAATGGCCGAACAAGACGGCCAACGGGACCGAGGCGCATGTCCACGCGGTGAGTACGTCGAGAACCTCCAAGAGCACGTGTGGCCGTACCATGCTGGCGCCACAGCCCAACAAGACGATCATCATGGGAATGCAGATCAAGCGCAGTCGTTCAAGGCGATCCTCGGCAAACATTCGCGGTCGCTCCCGGCCCAACTTATTTGAAAGTCGCGATGCAGAATCTGTGCCATGCAAGAAAGTTGAAAAGAATGAGGGACTTGCCGTAATCCCCGCTACGTCACTAAGTCCGGTTGTAAATTTTCCCGACGCGGGAATGTCATTTGACAAAACTCCTGAAACCGACATCGCGGAGTGTCTTTTGACCAATCGGCTGATCCCCTATCGGTTAGCGCAGGCACGCCCAGCGCATCTATGTCATTGCGAGGAGCGGAGCGACGAAGCAACCTCCTTCGCGGGAATGTTGGACCGTCTGTGCGCCCACAGGACCTGGGTTGCTTCGTCGCTCCGCTCCTCCCAATCACATGGGAAGGCAGGCAGGCTGGCATGCAGAAGCCGGTGCGCCTGAAGCCAGTTCGCCTGCGCCCGGCCGTGCGTCACAATCGGCCGCTTCGCGCCGCAGCGACGCTGCGGGAAGCGATCTCCTGCATCACCAGGATTTCGTGCAGCGGCCGCGTGGACAGCACCTCGCGTGCAAGAACCGCGAGGTCACGCCAGGTGATCGCACGCTTGCCCGTGCCGAGCGGCGCCGGCTGACCTGGCTTCACCGCCTGCGCCCACAACGCGGTGAGCAGGAACCGCTCCGCCCAGGTGCCGCGCCGCGCGCCCATCGGACCGTCCAGCAGCCCGCGTGAGGCGGCAGACGGATCCCGCCGGCGCATCGCCGCAAGCACATCGTTCACTTCGGCGTCGTCTTCGAACCAGGAGTCCGCCAGATGCTCGCTCCGCATCCAGGCCAGCGTGCGCGCCGCCGACGCGGTCACCGCGGCCTCGGTTTGTTGGTCGGCCGGCAACTCGCGGAACAAACGCTCGCTTTCCGCCGCAACATCGAGCGGCCGATCCTTCCAGTCCGTGTCGTTCGTCGCTTCGGCGATCTGCAACAGCGCCGGATCGGGCGGATGGCTCTGGGCAACGCCGGCAGCGATGGCGTTCTGCACCACGACATCGACATAGGCGCGCTCGATTTCCGGCGCCGCAACCTGGCGCTGCAAGCCGGCGACGGCTGAGCTGATCTCGCGCCGCGGCGCATCCGGGCTGCACCACGCGTCGCGAATACCAAAGCCCTGCTTCAACAGCAGCCCGGCAAACAATCCCGTGCGTCCGGACTTTCCGGTGAACACGACGCTCTGCGCGCCGCTGCCGTCGATCGGCGAAGCGCGCACGATATACTCGCTAGCGGGCTCCCATTGGGCGGGCTGCACGCCCTTCGTGCGCGCCTTGCGAATCGCCTGGTCCAGTACACCGCGGTCAGCCTCGGGTATCCAGTTGCGCAAGGCGATGACGCGGCGCAGCGAGACCGGTGACAGCGTCTCGGGCGCCGCGTTCTGATCCAGCGCGAGCGCCGCCGCGCGCCGCACTTCCTCGTTGGCATCGAGCAACATCAACGGCACTGTCTCCCGCATGATCGCATGCGGTGACAGCGCGAGTTCATGCGCCATGAAGCAGCGAAGTTCCGACGGCATGACGCCGGCGGTCTCGTTCATCGCCTCCATCACTTCAAAGGGTGACGAGACCTGGCGCGCCATCTCGTCGATCAGCGGACGCACCAGCTGGTCGAGTGCCTGGTTCGCCGGCACGGAGGCCGGCAAGCCAGGTCCCGCCCCCATCAACGCCTCGCTCAATGCGGGATTGACTTCCACCCTGGCATGGCCGAGCGCGGTCACAAGCGGCAGCAGGTCTTCATGGGTCAGCGTCTTCTCCCCGGCGACGCGGATCAGCCGGTCCTGGTAGTCGTCCAGCATCCGATCCGCCCAGTCGCGGCCGCGTTCGGCGCGGTAGCGGATCAGGGTCAGTTGCTCGCCGAGCAATAGGTGCCAGGCGGCCATCAGCTTGTCGTCGCGCTTTTTGGCCGTCGCCGCGGCGATGGCGCCGTCAAGGATCGGCCACAGAGACTGCGGCTCGCTCTCCAGCCAATCGCGATCTTCCTCGGTCAGCTCCGGCCGGTCTGCGCCACCGATTTGCTTGCGCA
>Ga0335072_10017770_pt1 | contig 10050 bp, 8 predicted proteins | sample Lox_Sample_21_FD_206725 | JGI IMG/M metagenome (GOLD analysis project Ga0335072, IMG submission 206725) | Soil microbial communities from Loxahatchee National Wildlife Refuge, Florida, United States - Lox_Sample_2.1 | ecosystem: Environmental > Terrestrial > Soil > Wetlands | place: USA: Florida...
AAGGCTCAAAATATGACTCGAATTTTAAGATCGTTTATTTGGTAGTCCCCTCGATGCAATTGAAACTAATTGCAGGCAAGATACTTGCAGTGCGGCATTGTCAATGACGACACCGGTGTTTCCAAGGCAATATATTACTGCTCTGTGTGATGGGCATGAAACTTGTCCAGGCGAGGACGAAATGTTTCAGAATGTTGGGATTGCAGCAGGTCTCGCGTTACTTCTCAATGAAGCAGCCTTTCTATCTGCACAACCTAGTATTATTCCGGCAGCTATCAAAGACTTTGAACGTCGACTGGAGATCTGGCAACCTCCTCTCCCCCCACAAGGATTATCTCCCAAAGAAGCCATGGACGCAAATGATTATTTCCACTCCTGCAGTGCGTGGAAAGCCGGTCTTCAGATCTATACATCTCGTGTATTCCGTGACACTAAAGCGTCAGATCCACAAATGCAATTCCTTGTGCGCCAATGTCTTGTCAACATCTCTTCGATCATGGCGAAAGGAGTTCATAAGCAGCTTATCTGGAGCTTATTTATTGCTGCGAGCGAAATTGTGGTGGAGGAAATGAAGCCATTTGTTCGGAGGATTGTTGCACAGATTGAGACGGACGTTAGATGTCTTTTTGTCAGAGACGTTGCTGAGCTTTTGGAACGGCTTTGGAAGATGCGGAAAGAATGGGATGGGGAGGGAGGAGAAGTATGGTGGGGCGATGTGTTGAAGGTTCAACAGGGTCATAATTATCTGTTCGGATAGATCTCATCGTATTCTGTATTCCACCTTTTTGTCTACAAGATTGTAGGTCATGTTTATCGGTAAATTCTAATGGCAATTTGTGAACACTGGGTCTGACGTACCTGCCACTCAAGGAAAGGAACATACACAGTATAGGAATAATAGAAGTCAAAATCACTCCTCGAAATTAATTAAAAACGTCTCTCCAGACTAAAACGGCACACTCGAACAAACTATAGGAATGATAGAAGTTACGCGACTCGAAATAGTTAATCCGTCTCTCCAAAATGAACAGCACAGTCACAATATTGACGATGTTCTAACAGTAATATACTGTATCTACCGCTCAAAAAGAAAGTCCTAGTGTGAAGTTGCAATTTCGTATCGTCGTATCAAAGATGTTAAGTGGCGAAACTCGAGCTAACGAGGTACGGAATTAGAGGCTGGGACTGAGCAGATAGTCGAAGTAATAGAAGTTACTATTGAGATCGCCGAAAGTGAGGTCCTAGAGACGGTCGGATCGGGTGACATTAATACACCGCTGGAAGACAGAAGAGTTGGCGAACCACCGGATACCTGAGAATTAACCAAGTCACTTGATGAGAAGCTTACCGGAGTCGGGATGGCGCTGCTAGTAGCAGACGAGGTTTGAAATGGAAATGTTGGCATGGATTGGATAGAGGACGAGATGAACCCAATTGAGAAGTTCGTCTGCGTCAATGTCAGAGCTAACGACTGAGAGACAAAATCGGATGCCAAAGTGGAAGATATGCTTGGCATGCTTGACGAAAGAAAGTATTTACACTCTTGGCATAACTTCTGGTAAAGCCATTTCAATATCTTCTGACATATCCAAGGAGCCAGCAAAGCGCCGAGCTCTTCACCAAGTTCTGCACCCCCCCAGGTGCCTCCGGGTCCGAGCACTTCATCGAGAAGAGAGCCGGCGGCACCTCCTGCGATTTCGCCTACCCCGACCGAGATCCTGTTGCACAAGCTTTTCGCTTCGTAACTTGTGATAACGTTCCCAATTGAACTCTGACAGAACGCTTCAATGTGACTGCAGATTGACGTTTCTACCTCGTGGGTGAATTCACTCCAACTTCGTCGTCTCTCCAACGACGCCATCCTCTTTCTGTTGCCGCTGGAATCGGACGCAAGCCATGATCCTACAATTTCGAGCTGGCAGAAGCCCACGAAAACTTGGAAGGTGCCATTGGCATAAATCATGAGTGTGTTGCCGGCTGTATCCGATATTGCGACTGAAGATGAACTGGATAAATCCACGAAGAATGGACCGCTGCTATTATCTTGGAGGATGAATTGCGAATTGGGATATTGTAGGTACTGTAATCCCTCATTGGCCTCGGAGAAGGCATCATTGCTCTGTCCTATCAAGGATCCCGATGGTGTGGAAGGAGGACAAGAAGATGGCGACAAAATGGCATAGCCTATGGTGGAGCTTGGTGCTTGCCGTTTCTGGAACTCGAAGCGTTCTTCAAGGCGGGAAGCAGAAGAGATATGAACCAATTGCGCCAGAAGGAGACAGAGGAACATGTAATAAGTCATGCTGAAACTAAAGCATTAGCCGAAAAAATTGTGCTAGAGAATGCTACTTTGAGAAACAGTGTTGAATGAGCGTAGGAGTAATCGAGGAATGACTGGGAATGACAGAATGGGGAGAAAAGGGAGCGGGCCCCTTTTATGTCAAAAAGAGGAGTAACGCAGAACTTTGTGTTGTGCCCCTTTTTTGTATGTCAAGAATTTAAACTTTTAAATCGATGATCAATTGCCTTTGTCTTCTTTACCCCACGGGGTTCGGAGCAAGGAAATTCCGAAAGGGTTAAGATTTGGACAAATTAAGAGGAGCAGTTCCAGTGTATCGGTCCACGGCTCGTGACGAGTTGCAATTTTGCATTGTCCTTAAGCTTTTTCTTATTTAAGTTGGACTATTTAAAGAATGATAGGGTTAAATTTGAAGACACTTTAAGGCCATGCATAACCGAGTACATACTCAACCAGACGAATCTTGCATCTATAAAAAATTGACGGGAGACACGTCGTGCGACTCTACTCATTGCACGACCTTTTGGTAAAAGACGTGCTCAGAATTTTCTTTAGCTTCAACGCCAGTGGTAGCGCATCATTGCCCCTTGATTGCCTTTTTCTGCACGCAGTGAAGAATTGGGCCTGCATCGGCCCGAAATTGGGGCTGCAACCTAATGGGCAGATTGCCCCCATGCGCAAGAACCAATAGTTTTCCAGCTTTGAACTTTCCGCCCAATCGGCATTCGAAATTCGGACCGAGAGCAAATCAGAGCGAGGATGGAATGCCAGCACAAACGTTAACTGTGGAAGTTACAATTCTACCGGCCCGTCGCAAATAAGGCCCACTGGGTTGAACGATTAAGTAGAGTGACCAGATGAGAAGTACACAGTGCGTAAGTCGGATGGCATGAAAAATATCGTTAACCGAAACCTAGTTTGTACACCCGTCGATTACACTAACCTCCCAACAGCTTCACAATCTCCCTAAAGTTTCTTGCATTCCAAGCTATCTGATTCTTGTTAGCAATTTGCAAAGCTGTCTCGCCATCTTTGTTAACTGCAGTGACATCAACGTTCTTTTTGACCAACCACTTGACAACTTCCACATTACCCATCGCTACTGCAATATGCAAAACTGTCCGTCCATCTTCGGATTGGGCTGTGGCATCCGCACCATGCTCAACCAAGCATTTCACCACTCCGAACTGGCCGCGAATTGCTGCAGCGTGCAAAACTGTCTGTATCTCATTCGCTGTAAAGGCTGCAATGCCTTTGCAGCTTGCAACCAACCCCTTGACCACATCCCAATGGGCCGAGTCTGATGCCGCCAGCAAAACTGTCCTTCCCCCCAAGTCCTTCGCTGTAACGTCTGCGTGACCGCGCTCCACTAAGCACTTGGCCACTTCCAACTGACCCTCTCGTGCTGCAATGTGCAAAACGGTCAGTCCTTCAGACCCTGTCCATGTGATTTTTGCTCCACGCTCTTGAACCAGCCACTTGACCACTTCCAACTGGCCCTCAGTCACCGCAGCGACCAGAACCGTATCTTTAATTGCTGTGTCATCTGCGCCATGCTCGATCAACCACTTCATAACTTCCAAATTGCCTGCACCTGCTGCAAGATGCAAAACCGTCCGTCTGTTCGTGGCTGTGACGTCAGCGCCGCGCTCCACCATCAATCTGACCAGTTCCCATCGGCCTCGGTCTGCTGCATCATACAAATTGGAAACAAATTCGTATTTCTCTAGAACTACTGCCACATTGAGGATGCAGGTTGCATTTGTCTGATCGTAGCCATATACAGCACTCATCTTTATAATTTCGTATGGAGAGGGAGGTTCCTTCCAGCTAAGCCGTGGACCACCTTTCTTTGAAACTTTCCACGTATCGTCGACTTCATCGCTAAATTTTTGAATAGAGAGATGCAGGCATTTCCAAGCCATCTTGAATGCTCTCATGATTTGTTCGGAATCTTCGAAATTCCCATGAACCCAAAGTCGTGCTAGTATCGCCCCAATGGATTTATGTAGTTTTTGTGTTCCAGACCCCGTAATTTTTGTCATCCAGTCAACAACATTAGAACGCATTGGTTCTTGCATTCTAAGCGCTGCGGATAAAGGATTAAGCCTGTTGCTTAACGCTCTGCCCATCCAAGATCGCAAGCCAATAACAACGCCATGAACGTCGTAATCGTAAAATCGGTCAAATTCGTCTCGCAAGACTTCTTGCGTGAGCCATTGTCTTATCCCATCTCCGTGGAAAAAGTTGTAAAATGTTTCAAATAAATCTGAGGTCACAACCCCTTCTTCCGGAGCACGATTGAGGTGCTCCATCCAATTCAACGCAGCATAGTGGGTGAACTTGCTGTTTCGTTGCAATAGCTTTGAAAGATGTCGCATACAAATTTGCGCTAGGTGGCTTTGCACATACGATAGATCTAGAAAGAAGTCGCAGAGCTGGGGACGCGAAAGAAACTCGCGTATGGAATCGTGGATAATTCTCACAGTGGAAGTACTACTGCCTGATCGTGAAGGAGCAATCTCGACGAAGGAGGGGAGAGTATTTTGCACCAGTTCTTCAAAGTCAATATATGTGTCCCCTAAGGATAATTCCACTGCCGCCTGCAATTCCTGAACTGTAAGGGGTCGCTCACTCCCCAGTGTCCATATCAATACTTCCTTTGCAAACTTTCCACGACCAGCTAATTGTAGCCGTTGAATGGCCTTTCTGTATAGCTGATTCAATTCTTGCGGGACTGGCGTTTCAACCACATTTCGAAATTCCGAAATTGTTGTAGCCTTTCGAGCTTCCGAGAGAACAACCCTTGCCAACATGAAATTTCCCCTTGCAAGAGGTCCAAGGTGAGTGACGGGGTCGATGTCCACTAGGGAGAAACCTTTGGAGAGGAACGGAGACTGTTGGACTTGGTGCAAAATATAGCGATCGACATCATCCTTATTATTTTCGAAACCGATCTCTTTCACTGAATAAGACTCGAGAACAGTAGCGATTGCTTGGTTGGGACGGCTGGTCACCAGAAGTCGTAAATTCGGAAGGTCCAGCAGGAAGGATAACAGATCGCCGATGTCTTCCCCTGTCTGATGGGAATTTGAGTCCTCCGGAGAATCTTGACACTCGTCTATACCGTCTAGAACAAGGAAAAGCTCAGGCACAGTAATAGGCCATGGCATTGCCAGGAGTTGCTCGGCAAGAAACAGAGGCGAATTTATCTTTTCAGGCAAAAATCGATCTAAAAGTGATTTGACATCGTAACGCTCCGGGAACTTTCGCCATAGTTGATAAGCGAGGGTAGTGACAATATCCCGAACATCACGCAACTTTGATTCGCCGTTTCGACAAAAGAAATACAACACAGCAGAATCCGGGTAAGACTGTTCCAGGACCTCAATTATGAAAGCAGCCAACATTGACTTTCCTACACCCTGATGACCCTTCAACCAAAGGGAATTGTAATTTGAAGGTGGAGTGTCTCCTGTCCTCCAGGTCTCAAATTCTGGTAAGATTGTTATCCACCGTAATGTCTCTGGGATTCGGTCCCTGTCATAACGCCAGCGAACCTCTTCCACTTCCCAATAAGACGGAGACAGCCATTTGTAAAATGCGTCTGCGAGTTTGTCTGGTATGTTCCTACGCTTGCTGGCGAGACGCAAGACGACATCTGCGATCTGCGTAAAAAGAGCATGGTCGAAAGCCGTGATGGCCGAGTCCAGGTTGTTCATGCTTTTTCGGTATGACTCGCCGGCGGTAACAACATTTCCAACCAGATTATCTGAAATGTTAGTAATTGAGGAAGTCAGGAATTTGATACCGAAGAAACCACGGAGAAAATATTTGAGAGACCACGCCAAATATTCGTTCATTGCTGTCATCAAATCCAAGCTTTTTACTTGCAATAGATCACTGATGGCATGGCGGGGATGTTTCCGAAGTTCTTTGGTCCTGCTGGCTTGATACATAATCACCTCGAGTTTTTCCGCAACTTCTGATTTACGGCCAAGTTTGCCCTCAACAGCCTATTGATTAGAAAAGTTCCTCAGGAGGAGAGTTGGTACTGCCAGGACTGCCACTAAGCCACATGCACTCTGTCTGACTATTCCGAAACCAGCAACCTGAGTCGTCAGAAACGATTGAAAATAGAGGGAAGACGTCAGCAACATTCTGAGTCAAACCCAGAGCTAGCTTTATTAAAGGGATCAACTTGGAGACAGCTGTAGCCACTGGTCGAGCAATCGGCAACATTTCTACTTTGTCGGTGCGATCATCCAGCACGACTTGGACAAGCTCTTCGAATTCCATTGCTTTGGCATGCGGATGTTTTGCAACGTACAATTCACGTACGTGGTCTAGGGAAACGGTGGACTCCTTGTACCTCTTTTTGGCCTCCTCAAGAAGCGGATTCGCTTCGCGTGAAGCATCGAGACGTGACTGAGTTGCTTCCTCGCCTATAGTAGCGACCTGAGGCTCTGGCGCAGATAACGTCTGCACGGATTCCGATTGCGCTTTGACGGGCTCATCGATCTGTGGCACGGCGACGAAGGTAGGACTCTGATTCCTTGGTCGTGATGTCTTGAGCTTTTGTTTGGCGAGTTTTAGGAAATCACGCATTGTCGAGTGTTAGGTGAGTGTTAGGTACACGTTGGTCAAACGATCAGAGAGTAGGCGTAGGCGCAGGCTGTGCTCGGACAGGTAGGACAGGATCATAAAACTCGCAATACGTCGCTATAGAAGTACGACAGTCTAATCAGAACGGCCATATTACGATATGCCCTTCAAGTCGTGAAGCTGTTTGAATTCGATAGAATCAGGAAAAGTCTTTGCTCCTGCGATGCTAAACTCCCAAACATTTTACTTTTAATTATTAACAAGAATTTTAATGATCTATCTACTACAAAGTACACTAAAGTACAGTCCCAACTCACCACAATCGAGTATAGTCAATAGCAACAGGAAGTCCTTGTCCAGGTTGATATCCATAAGGCATAGGCACATTCTTAGCATTCCTCTCATAATACTTTGGCAAAGCTCTCCCTTGAATAGCATCTTCCATAGCACTTGCCAACGTAACTAATTTAGGCTCACTCCAGGCTGTTCCTCCAATACACAAACCAAATGGCATTCCATAAACATCGATTCCAACAGGGACACTGACAATAGGATATCCTACGCGTGCAGCAAGTTGGAAACCGGGACCAGAGTCGTCTGCTGGAACTAGGTATCCGTCTAATGCGATTGTTTCACCGTTAATTGTAGGGTTTAAAATTGCGTCGATACCCATTGGGCCTGAGGTGTATGTTACGTATTCTAGTGCGGCGTAGTATGTGCTATTCATGTTTCCTTGAAGGGATTCTGCTAGTAGGAAACCGTCTTGGCCGGATTTGAAGGCGGGGAAGGTATTTGGAATTCCTCCTTCTGAACCGGTGTTGGCGTCGTTGAATGCGATGAGATCGGCGAGAGTTTTGCAGGGAGTATAGGTGAGAGTTGCCAGATACTGATTCATAGTGTTGTATAAATCTACTCTGTTCAAGTATTGTTCGGTCATGTTGAAGTTGGCTCCGTAGGAGGAGGACCAGCCGTCTGGAGAGATGGTGTCGTTTATGAACGGTGGGTTGGTGTTGTTGTAGATTATAGCACCTGCATCTCTGAGTTTGTCGATTGCAGCGAACAGTTGAGGGAGTTGATTGTTTGTGGAAGGTGATGTCCAGAGACGTTCCCAAGGAATACCCAATTTGACACCTTGCAAAGCAGACTTGTCGCTCAGGAATTGCGAGTAATCTAGGATATTAGCGGTGACATGGAGAAGGAGATACTCGATGGAGTCTTTCCGATCTGAGCCAGGGAATAGTTATCAGCTGGATCGGGACCAAAACATCCATCCAAAGCGTACACTGCATCCTTGACAGTCTTGCCAAATGTTCCAACGGAATCTTGTCTGTGACTTTCAGGGATCACACCAGTGCGGGAAGTTAATCCTACGGTTGGCTTGAATCCAACGACACTATTGCGATCGGCAGGACTAATAACACTTCCATCTGTTTCCGTTCCAAGCGCAAATGGAACCATATTCGCTGTGACAGCAACAGCAGGACCAGAAGACGATCCACCGGGTTCCTGACTCAAATTGTAGGGTGGGCGAGTTTGTCCGCCTCGTGCTGAAAATCCTTCAGAGTAGCTTCCTGTTCTGGCGTCTGCGAATTCGGAGAGATTGGCTTTTCCAAGGAGAATTGCTCCTGCTTTTCGAAGTCTGGCGACGACTGTACTGTCTGCTGGTAGAATACTCCCTATGAGACTATACGTTAGTTGGAATAAGGAGAGGCAGTACGCCATGGAACCAGCGGTGGTTTGCATTTTATCCTTGGAGCCAATGTTGTCTTTGACGAGGAAGGGAATGCCGTGAAGTGGACCGCGAATGATTCCTGCTTTTCTCTCTGCGTCGGAGGCAGCCGCAATATCCAAAGCATCTGGATTGGTTTCAATAACAGCACTGTACGAATTAGCGAATACGACTAGTGAGATGATACCCAAGATACGGATTCAATTGGGTGATTCTGTCGAGGAGACATTTTGTGAGTTGAACGGCGGTGAGGTTTTCCGACAGATAGGATTGGAGGGTATCGATTGAAGCTTCTTCGATGACATATCCATTGCACAGCGGCATAGGAAAAGGATCATCGGTGCTGGATTGACCGAACGTCAGGGGAATTCCGACGAAGAGAATCGCGACAGCACTCAGGAGGAGGGCATTGGTGGAGAACATGATTTGCAGTAATTGTGAAATGTTGAGATGATAATGCCTTATATGGTGTGCCGAGAATTGCCAGCCCGGGTTTGACAGACGCCATGTTGCGTCTCGGAGCGGCTATCATGCGGCTAATCGGGTGTTTTGTAAGGAAATCGGCTAAGCGGCGTGTCTTATCTCCAAGATTAAAGCGTCAAAGTAGATCAGCGGGGAACCGCCGTAATACGATTGGACAACTGCCAACGGCTGACGAAACGTGGGACCCCGTAAATATCAAGATAAGAGAGTTTTGCCATGGAACATTAACAAGTCTCACCATGCTCAGATTTGTCAGTGCATGGACATGCCCTGCAGTCGAGGACCAATTCATTGCTGATCAGGCAATCTCACCGCCGGAGTGTAGACAGGACATTGTGATTGGAGTAGGACCCTTAAAGTTGGCGTTGCTGCGTTGTGAAATCTCCGCGATTGGCTCGGGGATAAAAACCATAACGGTTCCCGAGTGGCAGATAAGAGATAGATAACCGGAGTTAGACACAGCTATGACCGACATCATCTCGTCATGATTCAGGTTGGTAATTGCTGATGAGTCGGAGCGAAGAGAGCAGGGTCAATTGTAATGGAACAATTCTGACCTTGGAGTATTTCGTACTAGTTGGAAGGGCATAGCTTCGAAGTTTGAAATCATTTGGATGGCTGACGGGGGAGTTCATCGACAAAAGTGTTGGTCCGGTTAGTTCGGAATGTATTTCGCCCGACAATTTTCTGTGAGGTCAACTTGGGACGGGTGACTGTCAGGACTCGATTCTTTCTCTGGATAGTTAGGGGTTATTTCACTTGAACACGATTTTTCACAGCGGAGGATGCCATTGGCTAACCTTAAAAGCTGCGGGTCTTCCCCGGTCCGGTGTAGGCTTTAATAAAATAGCTTGTGGCGATAATTACTGCGTGGGGGGGATCGGCTTTTGCGCTGTTTTGCGCTTTAAGTTCTGCGCTCTGTAGGAAAAAACGG
>Ga0335072_10017773_pt1 | contig 10049 bp, 9 predicted proteins | sample Lox_Sample_21_FD_206725 | JGI IMG/M metagenome (GOLD analysis project Ga0335072, IMG submission 206725) | Soil microbial communities from Loxahatchee National Wildlife Refuge, Florida, United States - Lox_Sample_2.1 | ecosystem: Environmental > Terrestrial > Soil > Wetlands | place: USA: Florida...
CGACCAGATGCAGATGTTCCGGATTCAGGACGCCGCGATGCCCGTCCAGCGAAGCGCTCAGAATACGATGGACGATCAGGTCGGGATAGCGCCGAATGGGTGAAGTGAAGTGCGTGTAGCTGGTGGCAGCCAGCGCGAAGTGGCCCTGATTTTCGTGGCTATAACGCGCCTGCTTCAGCGACCGCAGCATCAGGTAGCTCAGGATGCGCTCTTCAGGCTTGCCTTCGACTTTGGCGATCAACTTCTGATAATTGCGCGAAGAGATCGACAGATCGCCCGCCAGCACTACTTCCTTATGCACGAGCCGGCCGTCACGTTTTCGTTCCGCCGTGCGAAACCTCTTCACCGGCAGCGCACCGACGCCCAGCGAGTAGCCGAAGTGCGTCGCGATCTCTTCAAACTCCATCACGCGCTTGGGGTCGGGCGTCTCGTGGATGCGGAAGATGGAGGCGATGCCGGCCTGCTCCAGGTGGGAAGCGACGGCTTCATTGGCCGCCAGCATGAACTCTTCGATGATTCGATGCGCGATGTTGCGCGGGCTGCGCGTGACGGCTGTCATTTCGCCGAACTCGTCGAACTCGATCAGCGGCTCGGGCATGTCGAAGTCGATCGCACCGCGCTGGATGCGCTGGCGATTGAGTATCAGCGCCAGCTCGCGCATCCACTCGAAGCGGTGCACCAGGCGCCGGTAGCGCTGGCGCAAGGCCGCGTCGCCTTCGAGCAGCGCGTGGACGTCGGTGTAAGTCATGCGCTCGGCGCTGCGGATCACGCCGCGCGAGAAGCGTTGGGAAAGCACGTCGCCGCGCCTGTCAATCTCCATTTGCACCGAGAGCACCAGCCGATCGACAGAGGGCTTGAGCGAGCAGATCTCCGTCGACAGCTCCAGCGGCAGCATGGGCACGGCGCGATCCGGAAAATAGACGCTGGTGCCGCGCAGGAACGCTTCTTCGTCAATAGGGCTCGCGGGCTGGACATAATGGCTGACGTCGGCGATATGGACATCGAGCGCGAAGTTGCCGTTGGGAAGATGGTCCACCCAGACGGCGTCGTCGAAATCGCGTGCGCTTTCGCCGTCGATGGTCACAATGTCCAGATGGCGAAAGTCCTGTCGTCCGGCCAGTTCGTCCTGGCGGATGATGTTGGAGAAGTTCTGCGCCTGGTTGAGGACTTCGGGAGGGAATTGATGCGGGATATGGTGTTTGCGGATGACGATTTCGACGTCGACGCCGAAGTCGTCGGAACGACCCAGGATCTCGATCACGCGGCCGACGGCGTGTTCGCCTTCTTCGGGAAATTCCAGGATCTCGGAGTTGACGATCATGCCGTCGAGATCTTCGAGCGAGCTGACTTCGAGCGGCGCGACGCCGACGCGATGCCGTGTGGCCGCGGCGGACGGCAGCTCCATGCCTTCCGGGATCGCAATCCAATGGTGAATGCGCTCATCGTGCGGAACCACGAAGCAGCCGCGCTTGCGGACGCGGAACTCGCCGACCACGGTTTGATGCGCGCGGCGGAGAATTTTCACGATTTCGCCGTCGGCGCGGCCGTCACTGGCGATGCGGGCGATGTGAACGACGACGCGGTCGCCGTGCATGGCCGTCTGCGCGGACTCGCGCGGGATGTAGATGTCGCCGTGCAGGCCTTCGATGGGATGGTCGGAGATCAGGAATCCGTAGCCATCGCGATGCATGTTCAGGCGTCCGGCGGCATATTCGCGGCTCCGGCGCGTGACGACGAAATGGCCGGACTTGACTTCGATGAGATCGCCGCGATTGGCCAGGCGATCAAGCACGGAATCCAACTCACTGCGCGAGGCGCCGCGGGAGCCGAGCTCACGGACCAGTTGTTTGAAGGTGGCGCGCGCGTGAGGCAGCCGCGCGATGTGTTCGAGGATGGCGGCGTCGGTCACCTGCCCCAATTATAGGTGCGCGCCGGCGGCCGGTTGGCCGCTGACTGGTGGCCAACCTACTTTTTGGCGGAAAGCATAAGCTGGATCAGCTTCTCGGTGACGTGCGGTTCCAGACCTTCGGTGTGGCCTTTGCCGAGACGCACCATATCGGCGACAACGCGGCCGTCCTTGCAGTTGGGATACTGGAAGACTTCGGCGCTGCCGGGGCGCGGGAGCCGTCCCCAGGCGTCGGAGCCCGGGTTCTGGCGGGTCGGGTCGTAGACGTACCCGGGTTGGGTGTCGACGACGTCGGCGCGGCGCACGCGGGGGCGGCAGCCGAGCTTGGCGGCCCAGGGCGACTCGGCCGGGATTGGCTGGTCGCCGAGTTCGTGTTCGCCGGTCTCAAAGATGAACGAAAAGGTCCCGGGCGGAGGCTCGCGCAGCGCGGCCAAAGCAGCGGCGAAGCCCGGTGGCGGACCCGCAGGTCCTGAAGCGCCGGGCGGCCGCGTTGCCGCGAAGAAACTCGGTGGAATCGGGGGCGTTGGGCCGAGGCGTCCGCCGGAAAGGCTCAGCCAGCCATCCACGCGGTCCCTGAAAAAATCCGTCCGCAGCAGGCGATTCGAAGTCATGCCGCCCTGCGAGTGGCCAACCAGCCACAACGCCTTAATCCGTTTGCGACCGAGTTGGTTGTAAATCAGGTCCACGATATTCTGCAAATACCCGTCGTCACTCGACGACCAAACCCGCGTGGGCGAGTTGGGCGTGGCGACGACCAGGCGGTACTTGCCGACGTGATCCATGAGCGGGAAATAATGGCGCTGCCAGTTTCCGTAGGAGCCCGCGCCGTGCAAGCTCAGAATGAAGGTGACCTTTTCACGGGGCTTCAGGTCGCAGGGATAATCGATGAAAAACTTCCGGCCGGTCTTGGGCTCGACGGCGGTGCCCGGATCGGTCATCAGCTCGGCTGAGCAATTGGCGTCGGGGCAGTGGAGCGGCGGCGGGGTCTCGCAAGCGACGCCTGCAAGCTGGAGCGGGGCGTCTTTTTCAGCGAATCCCGGGATCGTCAGTGCGGCGCCAATTGTCAGCAGCGCCGCGGCACGTAGTGCGAAGCCGCACTCGGCTGCTAGAGCAGGCATAGTTCCTCCTTTGCGCATTCTGGCGTTCGTCGCCAGCTGTGATTATATGGCGGTGCCGGGTAGCCGGGTAGCCGGTGGCTGGGGATAAGCTCAGCTACTTCGCCAGGGCCTGGCGAAGATATGCGGCCACGTCCGTGACGAAGCGATGCACGGAGGCCTCCGCGATGCGGTACCCGACCACGGCATCGACGGCTTTACCCAAGGCGCCGAAGGGTGGCTCATAGTTGCCGCAGAATTCCAATTGCGTTTCGCCGGCCGTCAAAGGATAGATGGAAAGGTCGGCCTTCATGAGCGGGAACAGGCCGGGCCGTTTCGCCGCTTGCCATTCCAATTGGAGGCGCGTGACGGGATTGGCCATCTCGGGCGTCCGTTCCTCGACTTTCTTCACGGACACGATGATGTCGGCCTCCACCGCGATTCCGCTGATGTCCACGCGCAGTTCGGAAGCAATGGATTGCGCGCGCGAACTGGCGGCCTTGGTGGCGGATTGGAATACCGACGGAGCGTCCCGGCTCAAGACGTCGCGCACGCGGGCGTAGGGATGATTAACGTAGTCGTAATCACGAATCTCGCGGCCTTCGCTCATCGGACGGGCACCGTCCTCCGGTCCAGCCGGCGTGCAGCAACGTTTTGCATATTGCGATCGTACCCAATGTCACCGGGCGGATGCTACCTGGCCGGACGCGCTACTTGATCACCTTGGGATTTTCGAACATCACCATCTCGCGGCCGTCGGCGAGCTTGCAGCGCAGAAAAGTGCCGCCGTGTTCGCCGTTCTTCAGGGGAAAAATGGTGATGGAGACGTGGTCGCCAGGCTTCAGCGTTTCCTTGGTCCACCCGCGGCGCCCCAGGAAGTTGGGGCTCATGCCCTCGATGCCCCAGGTTTCGGTTTCGCCCTTGTCGTTGGTGACTTCGATCCAGGTCCAGGTGTGCGGGTTGGTCCACTGGAAGTCTTTGATGACGCCGGTGAGCACAACCGTGTGACTGCTATCGAACATCGTGAACGAGTGGTGGGCGCGGGCCGGCTGCACGCAGAGCAAAACAGCGGCCGCCAGGACCGCGAGGCCGACGGCGCTGTGAGCCGGCTTGCTGAAGGCGTTGATCATCATCAGTTCGATTACCTCTATTATTTGGGTTCGTTCAGATTGATTTTTGCTTTGCCGCTGGCATCCAGGGAATTCCGGTTGTTTTGCTGGCACACGTATTCGTCGATGGTCCAGTCGCGATGCCGGGCGAATACCGCTTTGCGGACCCAGGGCTGGGCGAGGGCTTCCGGATCTTCGATAGTCATCACCAGTTCCAGCTTGTTGGGATCCAGCAGGTGGAAGCGCTCGATGATGTGCATTTTGGAGCTATGGCGCATGCCCATGTTCATCCCCAGCGGCGTGTCCGGCGTGAATCCGACGCTGTCGACCACTAACGTATCGCCTTCCCAATGTCCGATGGAATTGCCGTTGTAAGTGAGGTCCGGATCGGCGGGATGTTTGCGGCCATCAGTGTAAATGTGGCGGACTTGCGAGAAAGCCTCGATCACAATGGTCACCATGCCGGGCGTGTATAAAAATTCGATCGGGTATGGCTGGAGCATGATGCCCGGCAGACCGGGCGGGACGCAATTCGCCATGGGCGTGTCCTGCTCGGGCGCCTTCTCATAAGCCTTCAGAATGTCCTCGTATTTCGGCGTGAATGAAATTTTTTGTGACGGACCGCCAATCACACCGCCGAAGGTGACCTCCCAGACGCCGTTGAAGTCGGGCAGTTTGGCGATGGAGGCCCAGTCCGAGCCAGGCTGTGATCCATCGGCAGCCAGCATCGGCGCCGCGGCGAGGGCGCATAAAGCAAGACTCAGTATGGCTAGCCGGTACATGGACGGCGCTGCCTCCCGTTTCAGATATTCCAGTTGCATGATATCACGCGCGTTAGCAGTACGGCGCCGCTTTGGGTACCACCTCGCTGCGCGGTTTTGAGCCGCGTTGCTGAGTGGTTTCACTTATCGCAATTACGGAAGAAAGGCCGCATGTTAGGGAAGACGGCCCCAGGAAAAGGACTAAGGGAGGTTTCGCGAAAATGGAGACACAGCCCGCTGCGGCTGCGTTGAAAAAGATCTCGCCGCGATCTCGCCTTTTCGTCGTTGTGGTGGCCGCGCTCGGCTTCGCGCAGCTGGCGGTGCTGGGCTTCCGCCTGCACGGCGCCGATACACGGCGCTTCCTGATCTATCTCACCCTGGTCACGGTCTCCAGCTTCTTTTATCTGAACCGTAACGGCAGGACCGGGGGCTTTTCGTTGAACCTCCCGTTCCTTCTGTTGAGCATCGTGCAACTGAGCCCGCCGGAGGCCGTTTGCATCGGCTGCGCGGCGGTGTTGATCCAAAACGTGCGCTCGCTGGAGGAGTGGTCGTGGCGGCGGTTCCTGGTGAGCCTGGGAGTGCAGGCCACGATCATCTCGACGGCCAGCTTCGTACTGCAGTCTGTGTTGCCGGCCTGGCTGGGCGACGAATCCATCCGGTTGTTTATCGCGGCGGCGGCTCTGTTTCTGGCGAACACCTTTCCGGCCGCGATTCTGTCCCGGCTTTCGGGAACGCAACGGCTGGGCAGCCTTTGGCAGAGCTCCTACTTTTGGGCTTTCCCGTATTACCTGGTAGCCGCGGCGCTGGCGCAGGTGATTCACCTGGGCAAGTCCGGGTTTTCACCCGGCACGTCGCTGCTGGTGCTCGCCGCATTGTATCTGGCCTACCGCCATTACCGGGCGCAAAAGACGGAATGGAGCATCCGCGAAAAGCATGCCGAGGACGTGGCGGCGCTGCATCTGCGCGCGATTGAAGGACTCGCTTTGGCGGTGGAGGCGAAGGACAATCTCAATACGCGCGGACACATCCGCCGGGTGCAGGTGTACGCTCTGGGCATCGGGAAGGCGATGGGGCTGACGGGCACGGGTCTGGAGGCGTTGCGCGCCGGCGCGCTTCTGCACGACATCGGTAAGCTCGCCGTTCCCGAGCATATCCTGACCAAGCCGGGAAAGCTGACGGCGGAAGAGTTCGCCAAGATGAAGGTGCATCCGCTGGTGGGGGCCGAAATCGTTGAACAGATGCGCTTCCCCTACCCGGTGGCGCCGATTGTGAGGGCGCATCACGAAAAATGGGACGGTTCGGGTTATCCATTCGGGCTGAAGGGCGAAAGCATCCCCATTGGAGCGCGGATTCTGACGGCGGCGGACTGGCTGGATGCCATGATTTCCGACCGGGAATACCGCAAGGGAATTCCGATCGACGAAGCCATGCAGCGGATTGTGGCCGAATCGGGCAAGAGTTTTGACCCGAGGGTGGTGGAGGTTCTGCGCCAACAATATAAGGAGCTGGAGCAGTGCGCCAAGGCGCAAGCGGCGCAGGGTCCGGTGCTTTCCACCGAGATTCAGGTGGATAAAGGGCTGGCGCCGGATGCCGGCCTGGACGTTTGCGGGCTGCCGCAAGGCGCGCACGGCGATGATTTTCTGACGACCATCACCGCGGCGGCGCGTGAGGAGCAGTTGCTTCGGGAAACCGCGGCGGCGGGAACTTCTCTCGATCCGCTCGAAACCATGACGCGCATGGATACCGCGTTGCGCGGCAAGATTCCACACGAAGCGCTGGTGTTCTTCGTGCGGCACGCGAATGTTCTGAAACCGGAGTTTGCGACCGGCAAGAGCGCGCGGTTTCTCGCGCGGCTGGAAGTTCCGCTGGGAGAAGGCCTGACAGGCTGGGTGGGACAGAACGTTCAGCCGGTGGTGAACGGGAATCCGGTGGTGGATCCGCACTTCGAATGCGATCCTGACGAGCCTTTGCGCTCCGTGCTGGCGATGCCGCTGACAAGCGGCCAAGGACTGGTGGGCGTTCTCGCGCTGTATCGCAGCAAGAAGGATTCGTTCACGCGCGCGGAACTGCAACTGCTGTCGGCGGCTGGGCCGAACATCGCGGGTGCACTGCAGAATGCCATCGCGCACCGCGAAGTGGAGTTGAGAGCCAATCTGGACACGTTGACGGGCGTGCATAACCGGTCGCAGCTAGTGCGCTTCCTGGACGAGGAGCTGGCCCGGGCGCGCCGCGACAGCCAGCCCGTGGCGTTGCTGGTGCTAGAGCTGCGGGGTTTCCGGGAGCTGGCCGACTCGGCCGGCTATGCCAAGCGCGACGAACTGCTGGTGACGGTTTGCAAGGGCTTGCGCAAGGCGTCGCGTGAATATGACCGCCTGGGGCGTCTGGCGGACAACCGTCTGGCGTTAGTGCTGCCAGGAATGAAGCCGGCCCACGTGAGCGCCGTGCTTGACCGTTTGCACGAAATCGCGGCCGAGGCGGGGGAGAGCGTTTGCGGGCGCGAAACGCTTCTGGACCTGGGCGGCGCTTTCTATCCTGACGATGGCGATGGCGGCAGAAACCTGCTGCAGGTGGCGGAGCGCAAGCTGGAGGAGCCGGGCGAGAGCTGGGAAGAGAGCTTGCGCGCGCTGATCCGCAGCGGCGCTGCGCGCCTGGAAGCGGAAGTGCTTAGCCAAAGCTGAGGCCGTCCGTCAGCGCTGGCTGGCTTCGCCGCTCTGAACGCGTTGGTTGAAGCGCGCCGACGCTCCGCGCGGGATACTCAGCGATTTCCAATCTTTGTGCCGCAGGTGTTTGGCTAGAAACACGATTTGACCGCAGTGGTAGGCGTAGTGCGCGAGCTGCCGGTTGATGGCCTGCATCACGGAGTGGCGCTCGCCGCGCACCATCGTGACTCCGGCCAGGTCCGCGTCGGAGAGCGGTTCCAGCGCTGCAAACACGCAGCTCCAGCCGTGCTCCCACATGCGCAGGATGGCTTCGCGGGAGGAAGGCGCATCGGCGAATTCGCGGTCGCGGTCACGGCTGGGCTTTTCGCCATCGGCGGCCGGAAAACCGGTGAAGCGCGACAGCATGTTGCCGCTCAGGTGCTTGACGATGATCGCGATGGAGTTCATCTCTTCGTCCAGGGCGACCGTGAGCTGCTCTTCAGTGACCTGCGCGATCGCGCGTTCTCCCAGGCCTTTGTAGTAGCGCAGAAGCGAGAGCGTGTCTTCCAGGTAGGAGGTTGTGAACAGGAGAGGCATGCCTCGATTGTTTCAGAGAAGCTGGCCGAGCAGCAGAGTCTCAAACCCATCGACACGCTGGAATACGTGATGGTGGACGTGACAGCGCGATGCTCCTTGTGCTCCAGCCAGGTCAGTATGAGATCAGTGAGCGCGGAGTAGCTGCGGCTGGCCTCCAGTTGGTAAATGAAGACGCTGGTATCGAGAGCAATGCGCCATTCAGACCGATTCCGGCGTCATTTCGACCACCGCCGTTATCTGGCTGAACGGAATCCGTGCGCGGTGGTTGGCCTCCTCCACCGCCTCTTTGCTGGCGGCTTCGAAGTAGCAGTGAGTTTGAGCGGTTTCCGGCAGATAGAAACTGCGGATCCAGCGCACCGACTGGCCCTCCTTGGTCATTTCGGCGCAGCAGGTCTTGGCGCGCACACCGGCGCTTTGCAGAGCTTCCGGCGTGATGCCGGGCAGATCACGTTTCACGACAAAACAAGGCATCTCAAGTCTCCTCTCTTTTCCACTTATGTACAAGAAGCCGTCAGGTTTGTGGCACCAACGGCTCCAGAACCTTCCCCAGATCTTTTCGCCGGATGCGAATGGCCCTTTCGCCCGCCAGGCGCAACGCGGGCAATTTCCCGGAACGCACGTAGCCGCGCAGGGTCTGCACGTGAATACTCAAGGCCTCGGCCGCCTCTTCGGGGGTGAGGTAATCGCGACTATGAATTGTGCGGGCTGGGCTTTCTTTCGCCTCGCTGTTGGTGCGCGGCCCTTGCGCGGACCGCAGCTGAGCCACGGCCGCCCGCCAGTTCGCGCTGGTGATTCCGTGGCTGCGTTTTAACCGGCTCATGAGTCCCGAGGTTTCACCGGAGAAGGCCGCCAGCAGGTGGTCCAGTCCCACCGCGCCGGCCCCGTCGGCTTTCGCGATTCGCGCCGCCTGATCGAAGAGCGCCACGGCGGCGGCTGAGTAGGCGACCTTGGCGCCGCCCTTCTCCGGATACTGGAGCCAATCGATTCCCAGTTCTTCCAGATCCAGCAAGAGTGTTCCCAGTTGCGCGATGCCGAACTGCGAAATCGCTTGTAAGCAACCGAGCAAGAGTTCGTCGGGGCCAACCTCGGCGAGATTCCGATTCTTGGCTCGGGCGATCGCAAAGGAAGCGGCCGAATCGATTTCTAGCATTATTGTAAAACAACACTACACTATCTAAAGATACGCTAAACAATCATAGGACTGCGTGACCGAGGAGTCAAGCGGTAGTGATAAACTCGCGTCGAGGCGAATCATGAATCGGACACTTACCGTGACGGTGGCGGCGATCCTGGCGATACCGGCTGGCGTGCGAGGGCAACAACACAGCGAAAAGCCGCTGGCGGCGCGGGTCCAGCGGCTGGAAGATATTCAGGCGATCCAGAACCTGCTGCTCGAATACGGCCGGACACTCGATGCGCACGACTTGAAGGCCTACTCGAACCTGTTCGCCAAGGACGGCGAGTGGGCGGGCGGCTTCGGCACGGCGAAGACTCCGGCGGGCATTCTGGCGATGATGGAGAAGAATCTGCCGCCGCCCGCGCCCGGCGCGAAGAAGCGCATCACGTATCATTTGATGACCAACTTCATCATCGAGGTGCACGGCGACACCGGCACGGCCTGGTCGCGTTGGACGTTTGTCGTGCCCGGGCCGAACGATCAGCCGGAAGCAATGCACAGCGGGCATTACGAGGACACGCTGGTGCGCGAGAACGGCAAATGGAGGTTCCAGCGGCGGATGACGTACAACGATATTCCTTATCTGGACCCGCCGGCCACGAAATAGGGTCTACTCGCTGGTTGGGAAATCGTCGCCGTCCAGGTCGTGGGTGCGGTTTTCGAACTTGGTGAACTCGCGCAGGAAGACCAGGTTGACGCGGCCGGTGGGGCCGTTGCGCTGTTTGGCGAGCAGCAGTTCGGCCATGCCTCGCAGGTCCTCGCGATC
>Ga0335072_10017774_pt1 | contig 10048 bp, 5 predicted proteins | sample Lox_Sample_21_FD_206725 | JGI IMG/M metagenome (GOLD analysis project Ga0335072, IMG submission 206725) | Soil microbial communities from Loxahatchee National Wildlife Refuge, Florida, United States - Lox_Sample_2.1 | ecosystem: Environmental > Terrestrial > Soil > Wetlands | place: USA: Florida...
GGAACGCCGCGAGCGCTACGGTCGGATGCGCGGTCACATACACCGTCTATGAGGGTATAAGCGGGGCGCAGCCGACTCCGCTCGCGAACACCACAACGAACACGAACTATGCCATCTCGGGACTTACAGCTCAAACCCAATACACGTTTGCGATTGCGGCGACTGATTCATTTGGTACGTCCGCTCTGAGTTCGCCGATCAGCGTTACCACGGCGGGTGCGGTCTACCCAATCACGGTGTCGGGAAGCTCACCGGGAACGCCTGCCGACTCGGGACAGAGCGTGCAAGTCACGCTCGTCGTAAACTGATAGCCGGTGGATGGACGATGGGTGATTCGTGCTACAACGTCATTGTGATCGGCGCTGGGGTTGTAGGCCTGGCTGTGGCCCTTGAGATTACGCGCCGATTCCCACAGCGTCGCGTGCTGATTGTCGAGAAGGAAGACCGTGTCGCGCGCCATCAGAGTGGTCACAATAGTGGCGTTATCCACTCCGGCATCTATTACAGGCCGGGTTCGCTGAAGGCAAAACTTTGTGTAACCGGGGCCGCGGCCATGGTCGAATTCTGCCGCGAGCACGGCATCCCTCATAATGTCTGCGGAAAAGTCATTGTCGCGACCAGTTCTCAAGAACTTCCTCGACTGGAAGATCTGTACCGTCGCGGGCGAGCGAATGGGCTCGTCGGTCTGCGCCTGATTAACCCCGACGAACTCTGTGAAATCGAGCCGCACGCTCGCGGGCTCAAGGCGCTTTTGGTTCCGTCCACCGGCGTCACTGACTACGCTCTGGTGTGCGAAAAGTATGTGGACCTGATTTCCGCGGCCGGCAGCACCGTGCTCACCTCTGCCGCTGTCACGGGAATAAAACGCTCCGCAAAAGAAATCACTGTAGAAACAGCGCGGGGTGCGTTTTCAGCGAATGTACTCATCAACTGTGCCGGACTGTTCAGCGATCGCATCAGCCAGATGGCGGGCGACAGGCCGTGCGCCAGGATCGTTCCGTTTCGCGGCGAATATTACGATCTCGTAGGCGAGAGAGCCGCGTTGGTGCGCGCGCTGATCTATCCGGTGCCGGACCCTCGTTTCCCGTTTCTCGGGGTGCATTTCACACGACGTATTACCGGCAAAGTCGATGCCGGCCCCAATGCCGTTCTGGCCTTGGCGCGGGAAGGTTATCGTCGCACCGATCTCAACCTTCGCGACCTCGCATCGTCCGTGACTTACTCAGGATTCTGGCGCGTTGCGCGCCGGTATTGGCGCCATGGACTTGCCGAATGGCGTCGCTCAATCTCGAAAGCCGCCTTCGTTCAGGCTTTGCAATCCATGCTCCCCGAAGTGGTGGACGAAGATTTCGTCCCCGGAGGCTCCGGCGTGCGAGCTCAGGCTGTCACCCCTGACGGCGCCTTGGTCGACGACTTCCAATTTGTTCCCTCGCGTAATGTTCTGCATGTACTGAATGTGCCGTCCCCGGCGGCAACAGCGTCGCTCGCCATCGGCAGAGTGGTTGTCGATACCGCCGCCAAGATGCTCTCAAACTGAGCGTCCGGATAGATGCCGTAACTGATGAAGTAATGGGATCTATACCGGCCCGCGGCGGAAAGGCTGACGCGAGGAAGCGTACATCAAAGCAGTGGAAGCCACTCCACAGCGGTGTGTGGCTAGCCGCGGCCCTTTTTCTTAATCTCGATATTCAGGCGGCGGATCTTCTGATTCAGTGTTGAAAGCGGAACATGGAAGCGCTCGGCCGCTTCGGTCTGATTCCAATTGCAGCGTTCCAGCATGTCCGCGATGATGCGCCGCTGAACGTCGTCGACAATCTCAAATAGCGACGCATCCGATGCCGAGTCGTGCAGGCCAAATGAAGAATTGCGTCCGAGCATGGCATCCGGCAGAAGATTCATTGTGATTTCCGGACCGGAGGACAGCACCACGGCACGTTCAATCACATTTTCCAGTTCCCGGACGTTGCCCGGCCACGAGTAAACCATCAGGGGGCGTAACGCTTCTGGAGTGATGTGGGGCACGGAACGCCCATTTTCTTCGGCATATTTTCTTAGGAAGAACTCCACCAGCAGGGGGATATCTTCCTTGCGCTGGCGCAGAGGCGGCAGATCGATGCTGATGACGTTGAGCCGATAGAAGAGATCTTCGCGGAAACGGCCATCCCGGACCATCTGGCGCAGGTCAATGTTGGTGGCGGCGATGATGCGGACATCGACTTGAATTTCCTGGATGCCTCCAAGATGCATGAAGCGGCGATCTTGCAGAACGCGAAGAATTTTGGCCTGCGTCTCCAGGCCCATGGTCGCGATCTCATCGAGAAACAGCGTGCCTTTATCGGCGACTTCGAACAAGCCCTTCTTGGACGCGATCGCGCTGGTGAACGCGCCCTTGAGGTGGCCGAAGAGGGTGGATTCGAGCAGATCGGCGGGCATGGAGCCGGTGTTGACGGGAACGAATGGCCTTTCACGACGCGGTGAGTTGAGGTGAATCGCCTTGGCGATAACTTCTTTCCCGGTGCCACTTTCACCCTGTAGCAGAACGGTGGAACGGCTATTGGCGACCTGTGTCACCAGGTCAAAGATTTTCAGCATGGGCTCGCTCTTGCCCACGATGTTTTCGAAGTTGTAACGCTGCTTCAGAGCCCGTTTGAGCTGAACGTTTTCTTCTTCGGCGCGGCGCCAGCCCACCGCGGCGCGGACGTCGGCAAGCAGTTTCTCATTGTCCCAAGGCTTCTGAATGAAGTTCGCCGCTCCCGACTGCATGGCGCGAACCGCGTTCTCCACCGTACCGTAGGCGGTGATCATGATGACCGGCAGTTGCGAGTCGTGGGCATGAATCTCCGCAAGGATCTCCATGCCGTTGCGCCCGGGCAGAGCCAGATCCAGCAGCACGAGATCAAAGGGACGATTCTCGATCTGCAGCAATCCCTCTTCGCCGTTTTCGGCGGTTTCAATCTCGAAGCCTTCCAATTCGAGGAGGGTTTGCAAAGACTCGCGAATCTCTGCTTCGTCGTCGATGATGAGCACCGACCCGGCGGCCGATGCTTGAGGGTGACCGTTCATCGTGCCCTGCGTAATGACTGCTGCTTCAGACATGAACTGCCTTCCTGCTCAAAGGAAAATCGAGGGCGAAAGTCGTGCCCGCGTCGGGCGCGCTCTCCACACGAATCTTGCCCGCGTGTTCCTGGATAATGCCGTACGTTACGGACAGACCAAGCCCCGTGCCACGCGTTTGGCCCTCTTTCGGCGCGGTCTTGGTCGTGAAAAACGGGTCGTAAATGCGGTGGACATTTTCCGGCGCAATGCCGGAACCACTGTCGGAAACTCGAATGCTGACCATCTCTCCATTGCTCGTTGCAATCCGCAGATTGCCCCCATTGGGCATGGCGTCTTTCGCATTGAGGAACAGATTCAAAAACACTTGCTGCAGTCTTCCGGCATTGCCTTGGATCGGAGAGATACCGGCGGTCAGCTCCGACGTGACACGAACTTTGGCTGTTTTGAACTGATGTTCCAGCAGCGTCAGTGTGTCCGTGATGACCTTGTTGACATCCACATCGGCAAACTCACTCCCGCTCGTACGCGAGAAATTCAGCAGGTTATTTACGATCTCCGAAGCGCGGAATGTCTGACGAGTGATTTTTTCCAGCAGGCCCGATTTCTGCGGATCACCCTGCAGTTGCTTTGCCAGCATCTGGGTATAGGAAGAGATCACAGCCAGCGGAGTGTTGACTTCATGCGCGACTCCCGCGGCCAGCAGGCCGATGGATGAGAGCTTGTCGGCTTGCGAAAGCTGGCCCTCCAGCTCCACACGCTCGGTGATGTCATCCATGATGACCAGTCGCCCGACAACCTGGAACTTGCGCGTGACCAGCGGGGCAATGGCCACATTGACGGTGCGCGTTTCTCCCGCCGGAGTTTTCAGACGGAACTTGTAAAGATTGTTGATGCCGGCGTTCTGACGCACTCGATAGAACTCTTCCACAAATTCCGCCGGGAAAACATTGCTCAGCGATTGGGTCAACGTCTGCCACCGCGGCATGGCATACATGACTTCCATCTGTGCGTTCCAGCTCTCGATGCGGTCTTCCATATCGAGTGCGATGACGCCAACGTTGATTGACTCGACGATGTTTTCGTTGAAATCCTTCAGGCGCTCATACTGCGCAACCTTCTGCTGGAGCGAGGCGTAGAGCCGGCCATTCTGAATTGCGATGCCGAGATAACCGCCCAGAGTTTCCAGCAATTCCACATCTTCGCTGGAAAGGAAATCGCCCTTCGTGGTTTTTCCCAACCCCAGCACCGCAATGGTCTTCTGCTGCGCCCGGCATGGGATGTAGTAGTTCAAGTCCAGCCGCGCGATGGCTTCCTGCGACTCCGCCGATTCACGCAACGCCTGGTGCGTATTTTCGAAAAAAAGATGTCCTGCAGCTTCGGGGCGTGCCACCGCCAAAAAGCTGAAATCGAGCTTATGTACCAGCGTAATGCCGCAGGATTTCGCCAGCACAAACTGCTCCGGTTCTTCGCCGGTGTTCAGGAAAATCGCGATGCGATCGACAGCGAGGGTCCGTGAAAGACGGTCGATCACCGAAACCAGCAGCGCGTTCAGATCAATCTCCGAGCTGAGATCACGGGCAAATTCGATCAGGGTGCGGCGATAGTCATAGCGCGCACGGTAAAAGAACTGATCGACTCGATCCTGAATCCACTTCCGCACCGGGTCGAACAACAGCGCGGTTACGACCATGGCCAGGATCAATCCGACAACGCCGCTCGTCGGACGCCTCATTTGCACTAGCGATGCCACGCCGGCCACCAGCGCGAAGTACAACCCGGCAACTGTTGCCGCGGCGAGCGTATACACGACGCCCCGCTTGAAAATAAGGTCCACGTCCATCAATCGATAACGGAAGATGGCGTAGCCGAACGTTAACGGCAGCAGGCCCAGCGACAACACCGATAGCTTCATGGCCGTGCCGGGAAGCGAGCCCATCAGATAAGGCACGACATAAAACAGCGTGTAGGGAACGATGGCGAGAATCGTGCCGCGCGTGACCCATTTCAACTGCTGGCGGAGAATCGTCGTGCTGGCGTGTTTATAGCTGTACCAGAGCACCACTGCCGCAGCGATAAACAGGAGCGCGCCGTAGGCCATCTCCTCTCGATCCATGTTCCAGCGCAGATTTCCACTGGCCTGCGCGATCCTCAGCGCCAGTACATGGCGCACCAGCAGAACCGCGCCCGGAACATAGGCCAAGCTCAGCAGCCAAGGACGCTGCCGCACAAAATGGCGCTTTTCCGGGAAGGTAAGCACGAAATGCAGAAATAGAGCCGGCTGCAGGAGCCAGGCGACGATATTGCTCCAGTAGATCGTCCAATCAAAATCGTTCAGCTTGCCGGTGTATTTGAACGAATACGCGACAAACGAGACCAGACAGAAAATGTAGAAGTGCGTCGATCCGGGCGCGGTCCAACGTCGCAAGAGAACATAGATTCCGATCCCGAGATAGATCAGCGCGATCAAGCGCAGCCAGCTGTTCAGGGAACGATCGGCAGGCTGCAGAAGGACCTTGCAGTCAAAAGAGACGGAATCACGAATCAGCGAGTAGGAGGCGTTGTGCCATACTCCGGTGGCGTACAGTTGCCGCTCCAACGCGGGCGTGCTCTTAACTTCCGAGCTGTTGATCGAGACCAGTTGGTCGCCAGCCTTGATTCCGGCTTTCGCACCTTGGCCCCCGGCGTCGACCCGGTCGGCGACCAGATGTCCGTCGCGCTCGACCCACCAGACGCCATCATCGGGAACTGACGAACTTCGCTCTCTCTGGAAATTGAAGCCCGCAAACACCACCGCCGCGACGGTCAACAAAAAGAGCACTACGGCTATAAAGCGAGATTGGCTTTCCCGATTCATGGGCTTCAGTACCGGCCCGGAACCCCTGGCGGGCCGGTCAACTGCGGGTTCTACACTCGTCCGGTCCTCAATGAGCAACTTCGGTGCCATCTGGCCCTCATGGAGAGAAAGCTAAGTCCTTCAGATGAGCGGACTTCCCGAATTATAAACGCGAATTCGAACGATCGATATGTCTTTTAGGATGTTTCTTTAAGATTTAATATTCAACTTCCATATGGCTCTTCACGTTTTCCTTGGAGTGGATGTGTCGCTTTGGAAGCGAATACAGGATGTTGCTGCACCGGAAAATGTTGCTGCGGCTCTTGAATTCGGCGAAACCGCACCCGCAGGTAGAACAATATCACTCCGGCGGGTGGAAAGAATGGGGACTGCCCTCTTCATCCCAATCAAACGAAAGCGCTCGGGCGGTGGTTTCGACCGGCTCGAGCTCCGGAATCTGCTCCGGAACGGAAGCTCCCAATTCGCCGAATTTACGCGCCGAGACCAGTACTCGGTTTTCGAGCGATCCGACGGCTTTGTTATAAGCTTCGACGGCGCGGTCGAGCCCCGTGCCCACGGCAGTGATGTGCCCTGCCAGACTGCGAAGTCGTTCGTGCAGTTCTTTCCCTAACGAACTGATTTCATGGGCATTACGAGCCAGCTTCTCCTGGTTCCACCCATAGGCAACCGCCTTCAGCAATGCGATCAAAGTCGTTGGCGAGGCTGGGATGACCCGGTTTAACACGCCGTGCTCGATCAGCCCGGGATCCTGCTCCAGCGCTGCACTGAAGAAAGTCTCGCCGGGAAGAAACATGACCACAAATTCAGGCGTCGCCTCGAATTGTTCCCAGTAGCTCTTCCCGCTGAGCGTCTTCATGTGATCGCGAACCTGTCTCGCATGGTTGGCCAGCGCAACGCGGCGCGCGTCTTCATCGGATGTTTCAAACGCATCCAGAAAGGCCTGCAGCGGCGTTTTTGCGTCGACCACTACCTTCTTTCCTCCGGGAAGCTTCACCACCAGATCGGGACGCAGGCGGCCGCTTTCACCGCTGATCGTTTCCTGCTCCGTGAAATCGCAATAGGGGAGCATGCCCGCGATCTCGACCACGCGGCGCAACTGAATTTCGCCCCAGCGACCCCGCACGTTCGGAGTGCGCAGTGCACGCACCAGGTTGCCGGTTTCCGATTGCAGCTCCTTTTGTGTGGTGATCAGCGACTGCACCTGCGTGTGCAGCGCGACGTATGCATGGCCACGCTCTTTCTCGATCTGCTGGATCTGGTTGTCGACCTTGTTGAGCGACTCCCGCACCGGAGCGACCAGATCGGCGACCGCCTTCTGGCGAGCTTCCAGATCACCCTTGGCTTCACTCTGGAAGCGCTTGAGAGTTTCCTGGGCAATCTGAAGAAAAGACAGGTTGTTGCTCTTGAGAGCGTCGGCAGCGAGGGCCTTAAATGCATTCTGCAAATTTTCTCCGGCCCGGGTCAGCAGTTCTATTTTTTCTGCACTGCTCTTCAGTTCCGACTCCAGAGCCGCTTCCAACCGGGCCCGGCTCGCGATGAGTTCTTTCTGTTCGGCAAGAAGCCGTTCAACATCAGATTTTGCTCGCAATAATTCCCTTTGCGTCAGAGACGTTTGCGCTTCCAACCCAGACGTGCGCAGGCGCAGCACCAGCCATGTGAGCAGGCTTCCGAACAACAGACCGAGAACGGCACTAACCCCTAGTTCCATTTAGGCGGAGATCCCATTCCATTACAGTTCTCTAGCCTAGCACCCCAAGCAAATCGGACTCACCGCAGCGCAGTGGAAAAACCGATCTTTGAAAACCCGACAATCCGCGCCGGCTTTGGGATTTGCAAAGAACTGTAAACCTGCTGGCTTTTATTACGGTCTTGATACACGCTAAACTGGCTTGACTAGGCGCTCGTGGAGCGAATTTGGGCGGCTTCGCTCGAATTCTGCGCTGTGGCGTTCAGATCTATCCTTAAGACTCGTTAGGTTCGGAGATTTGTCGTCATGCTGTCATCGGGAAGTCTTTCTGCGGCGTCGAAGCTGCTCCTGTTGGGAATCCTATTGTCTCTTGTTTCGGGTGCGGCTTTCGCGCAGGAGCGTGGCAACCATGCTCCGCGCACAGTATTAACCCGTCCCGACGCCGTCGACGAAAAAGACACCCTCAAGGATTTTCACCAGGCATTGGCGGTGCAGGCCACGAGCCAGCAGATTGCCCAATTCCAGGTTCTGCGAAGGAGAACCGAGAGCGCCAAACAGGAGATACTGAAGTTTCTGCAGCCGGTCAAAGAAATCTCTCTGACGGCGGCCAGCAATTCCGAACTCGATCAGTCTCTGGAAACTGCGCGAAGCGAGACAAGAACCTTTACCGAAGGTTTCTCCGACAAGCAGAAATCCGGGCTCAAGGAACATGTGCGTCTTCTGGATCGCGCGGACACACTTCTCGCCGACGAGGAAAGGAAGCTGGACCAAGCGTTGAAGGTGTCGCCGGTTCCGAGCGGGACCGTCGCCCAGTATGCAGCCAGCCTCGGCAAGGCGATCGACGACTTTTCCTCCCAGCAACTGGCCCTCGCGAGAGAAATGAGCATTGTTCTCGCCACGGCCAACGATGTCACTTTCAACCTCCCGGCAGTGAAAAGCGCGGTAACCATTGCTGCCCAACCTGTGCAGGTCACGGTATCCGGCCAGCTACAGCAGACCGCGGCAGAAGCGGGTAAGCGCACCTTCCGGCTGGAACTTATCGGCGATTTAACCGACTTTCAGCAGAAGATCACGCAGCTGCTGCAGGTATCGGTTAACACCGAGAACAACTGCGGCGAGCGTATCGCGGTTCGACAGGCCATGCTCGTGCCTTCGGCTCCCGCGAGTACGTTAAATCTGCAATTGCATTATGAGAGATGGGCTTGCTTTCGCATCGCAGGTCAAACTACATCGAATGAACTGGCGGAAAACGATGGCAACGTCGAAATCCGGTTGCTTCCTTCGATCGTGAGTCCCGGCGATTTGCGACTCAAAAGTGAATTTGGACGGATCGATTCCAACGGCATGATGGCCGACGCGCTTCGTTCGGGGGATCTGGGCTCGGTTCTGCGCGCGAAAGTCGAGCGCGCCTTCCTTTCCGCACTCCAAACCACCACGGATCTCAAAACCGCGCTTCCGCACTCGATAGAAGGATCCGCCACGCTTGAGACCGCGAAGTTTGAAGATGAAGGTGCGGGAGACCTGGGCATTATGCTGCAAGGACAGGCGCACATCTCGGACGAACAGGCGCAATCTCTGGCCAGCCAGTTGAACCAACGACTGTCTGCCCAGGGAAACGAAGTAGCCCCGTAACCAGTTTTGAGATTTTCCTGCGCGACGTTTTCCAGCACAAATAATTTGCCCCGGCAGCCGTGAGGCAACCGGGGCGGGTTTTGATTTCACACTCTTTACTGCGGTGTGAAGTTCTGGTGATAGCTAAGGTTATCGATGTCCTGGAACTCCGGCGTGGCGGGAGGCAGGTCATTCGGGTTCAGGAACAGGACGTCGAAATAATACTTACGCGGCGGCGGGCTGTACACGTCTCCGCCCGGGCCATCCTTGTAAGTTCCGGTGTTGTATTCCGAGTAGTACATGCTCACCAACGAGCCGTTGTAGTAGAGGTTCACACCTCCCCAATTTTCCAGATAGCGAAGGAAGTTGTGCATCCCTCCGTCGGTTCCGAAGTCATTCGCCACGCTCGTCCAGGTCGGTTGCGGGAAGGGAACACTTTTGCCGCCCGAGACTGCCATCCGGTAATAACCGCTTGCAGTTGGCGAGCGGCTACCCGGGGCGTCGGGATAGATCATGCTTGCCGCGTCGGTCCATTGATTCGAGAGCAACATGACCGAGTCGGCGACGACGGATGCTGCCGAATGCGGTGTCTGGGTCGGATTCGCGTTATTCGCGGTGCCCCAGAACGCGTCGCTCGAGTTGGAATTGTAATTCCCTTCTACATATACAGGATTTTCGGAAGCCACGGTAAATCCGCCGCATCCGGTCGGATTCGCTGCACTCTGTGCGCAGCCGCTCGCGGTAGGCATGACCGGCAGATAGCTAACTCCGCCTGCACTCATTCCGCCGTCCACCAGCTTTAATACGTGGCGCGCACCACTCACCGGATTGGCCATGCC
>Ga0335072_10017775_pt1 | contig 10047 bp, 9 predicted proteins | sample Lox_Sample_21_FD_206725 | JGI IMG/M metagenome (GOLD analysis project Ga0335072, IMG submission 206725) | Soil microbial communities from Loxahatchee National Wildlife Refuge, Florida, United States - Lox_Sample_2.1 | ecosystem: Environmental > Terrestrial > Soil > Wetlands | place: USA: Florida...
ATACCCGCGACCATCGCCTTCGTCCCAAGCTCCGGCGTGCGTCCGGAGGGTCCGGTGACGCGCAACGGCATGTGCCACCGGCCTGCCCATGCCGAGAACGGCAGCAGATAGGACAGGTCGTGGTAGTGGTCCACATGCAGGTGAGTGATGAAGATGTCGTTAATGCTCGGGACCGGGACTCCCATGGCGAGGATATTCTTGACGCAGCGGGACCGAAGTCGAAGAAGAAGCGGTCGCCATTGCCCAACTCGACCATGATGCAAGTGGTCGGCAGGCGCGTGGACATTTCGCTTCAAGAGGAGTGGGGCCAGCGTGTGCCGCGCACGCAGATCGTAGCAATTGGTGCGGCGGGCAGCATCGACACGAGCCTGCTGGAAAGAACATTCATCTCCTGCATTTCGCCAACAGCCGCGAGTGCGTCGTAGAGGAGAACATCAATGTCCTCATCCTCGACTCCATCCTGCCAGGCGTTCCTGGCTGTGACAACTTGTTTGTATTTCTGCTGCCGGTTTCCTGTGATAGGAAGCCGGGCGGGCCGCCCAGTCCCGAGCAGGCTCATCGAGCAGTGCCTGCTGGGCCGGTATCTTCACCAGACGAACTTCCTGGGGCGTCGAAAGACATCGCGCTGCCGACCAGCTTCGGACGTCACACCGGCGACCTCGATGACATGGTGAAGAGGCGGAACATCCGCGCCTTGCTCATCATCAACCCCATCGGCTTCTTCTACGACAAAGGCCAGCCTCACGGCGTCATGTACGAGGCACTGGAGGAGTTCCAGAAGTTCGCCAACCAGAAGCTGAAGACCGGCAAACTTCAGGTGAAAGTTAGGTTTCTTCCCATGCGGATAGACCAGACTGAAGCCGCTCTGACCGAAGGGCTGGGAGATATGGTTGCCTACGGGATCGTCGTCACGCCGGAGCGTAAGCGCGTCGTTTGGACGGAGGAAAGTCCGAAAGTGGGCTTGCTTCGACGGGTGAGTTGAGGATTCGGCTGACGTCCCGTTCTAATTTCTCTTTGCTTTTTTGCAGTCGGCGATAAGGAGCAAACATGGGCAAGATCAACGAATTTTGTGCCGGAATCGATGTCGGGGAGAGATTTCTTCTGTGTTGTGCTCTGACAGGTGCAGCACAGGACTGGCACGACACATAAGTTGCTCCACGGGCCATTGGCACCAATCAGGGATACAAAATGCCAGCAGGGTAGAGTTTTAACCACGGGGTCATCGGCACCAGTCCGGCAGCGTCCTCATCTCGGCGATGGGCAAGATGATCAGGGACATCCGATTGGATGTCAACGCAAGGCACTCGAATCCGTTTTCATCACCAGGGATGCGTGCGCAGCACTCATCAGGGTTTTATCCCGGCGCACTGATTTGGCGATTTGGGCACCTGAGTATCGTTCCCGACACCCTAATCAGTTGGCAGGTGAGGAGACAGATCACTGGCTAAATTTCGGCAGCGAGTTTTTTCATTGCGGCACTTTCGCGGATAACTTCGCCGGCCTCTCGACTGTGCAAAGCTATCTCTGCGGCGGCGAACGAAGCATACCGGGTCTCGGTTCCAGTCAGCCTCTGCCGGGAACGGATGCAGCGGCGTCATAGCAGCGCGCTGTCCTAATCGTTTGAAGTTGACTTTGCTGTTCAACGTTATCCATTATATGGATGCGCCATATGTGGGAGGAACCTATGACGCCAGAAGTCGAGTGGAAAAAGGTCAGTGCCGAGCTTTTGATCCTGTCTCTCGTCGAGGCCCGACCGCGACACGGCTACGAGATTTCCAAACTCATCGAGCAACGCTCGGGCGGGGCCATCCATTTCTATGCGGCCTCCCTCTATCCGTTGCTCTACCGGTTGGAGAAGCGCGGGTGGATTCAGGGCCGATGGGTGGAAAAAAGCGGCCAGCGCCGCCGGCGTTATTACAGCCTGACATCCCAGGGCCAAAAGGTCCTTGTGTCGCAGCGGCGTGGCTGGCAGGCATTTGTGGAGGCAGTCAACCGGATCACGGAGGCGGAACTTGCCTGACTGGAGAGAGGAAATTGCTCGACGGCTCTCGTCTCTCAAGCTGGACTCAACTCGCGAGATCGAGATCATTGAGGAATTGTCGCAGCACCTGGAGGACCGTTATCTCGAGTTGGTCTCCGGTGGCGCCACGGACGACGACGCCCGCCGCGATGTGCTGATGGAGCTCAATTACGAGAACCTGCTGGCGCAAGGCTTACTTGGGGTGGTACGCGAGGCTCCGCAAGAACCAGCGGTGCCTGGAGACAGTGGGCACAACTTCATCGCGAGCCGCTGGCAAGACCTGCGCTACGCACTCCGCCAGTTCCAGCGCAACCCTGGTTTCGCCCTGGTGGCGATCATCACTCTCGGGCTCGGTATCGGCGCCAGCACGGCGATTTTCAGCGTGATCGACAACGTGTTGATCGAGCCGTTTCCTTACAAAGATGCCGGACACATTATCTATCCGCGTGTTCATGGCTTAACGCAAGGTCCGGATGAGGGACGCCAGGGATTCAGTTCGGATGAGCTCCTCGCGTTTGTCCGAGAGAATCGTTCGCTTGACGGCGTGATTGGCACCACCGACGATCCGGTGCTTTACAAACACGGTGCCGGTGTCGAATGGCTCTACGGAGCTGATATGACTCCGGGCTCGTTTGAGTTCTTCGGGATGCCGGCGTTGTACGGCCGGGTCCTTCAGCCAGCAGACTACAAGCCAGGAGCACCGCCGGTATTCGTGCTGCGCTATAAGGCGTGGAAAGCGCGCTTCAACGGGGATCCAAAGGCGTTGAACAAGATCGTCGTGCTGAACGGGACGGCACGAACCCTGGTCGGAATCATGCCGCCACGCTTCGGCTGGTATGACGCAGATGTCTGGATTCCAAAGACGCCGCATCCCGGAATGTCGATTGGTTTTGCGGGCTTGCCGGAACGCTGGTTCATCCTTGGACGGTTGAAACACGGCGTGTCTGTGGCGCAAGCCTCGGCAGATCTGACTGGGATCGTCAATCCTCTGGCAAAACTGCGCCCGCAGGATTATCCCGCCCAATTTCAGATGTTCGCTGTGCCGTTCGGTCACTCAGGTGTGGGTCATCTTGAGTCCACGCTGTATACGGTTTTGGCGGCGGTTGGATTGCTGCTGCTGATTGCCTGTGTGAATGTGGCAAACCTGATGCTGGCCCGAGCGGCGTCGCGAGAAAAAGAGTTCGCGCTGCGCGCGGTGCTGGGAGCGGGCCAGGCGAGACTGGTGCGACTTTTGCTGGTTGAGAGTCTAGTGCTGGCAATAGGCGGTGCGGCGCTCGGCGTATTGATCGCGTGGGGTGCGCTGAAGTTTATTGTCGCCACGATGCCATCGGATTCGATTCCGGCGGAGTCGGTGATTGGATTGAACGCGCCTGTATTGGCTTTCACGCTGATGTTGGCGGTGTTGACTCCACTGGTTTTCGGGCTGGCACCGGCACTGCAGGCAGGGCGCCGCGATCTGAATGATCCACTGCGCGATATGGGAAGAGGCGTGGTGGGCGGATTTCGGACGGCGCGACTGCGCAATGCAGCTGTAGTGGTGGAAGTGGCGGTGTCCCTGACGCTGCTGATCGGTTCCGGACTGTTGATGCGCAGTTTTTTGGCGCTACGTAAGGTGAACCTGGGGCTGCAGGCAGATCACGTCTTCAAGACGACGTTGTTATTGCCGTCTGATCGCTACAAGACGGCGGAGCAGGTGAGCGCGTTTGTCCGTCCAGTGCTGGAGCGGGTGAAGGCGATTCCAGGAGTGACGGATGCAGCGGCATCGAGCTCCGTGCCACCCAACGACAGCCGGGACAGCAAGATCGAAATCTCGGGCAAATCGCCCGAGAAGCAATGGCGTGCCCAGGTGCAAGACGTCAGCGAGACATACTTTCGCGTCTTGCGAATTCCGTTTGAGATGGGACGAGGGTTTACCGAAACCGAAATCGACGATGCGAGAAAGGTGGCTGTGGTCAACCGGAAGTTCGTCTCGATCTACTTATCCGGTGAAGATCCGATCGGGCGTCGAGTGAAGCTGGTGGAACTCGAGAACGTAGCCGATTCGCTGCGCGAGCCCTCGTTTGAAATTGTCGGAGTGGTCGATGACGTCTCAAATCAGGGTGCGCCCGGCTACGGAAGAGGCGGCCTGCAGGCTCCGATTGAACCGCAGGTGTGGGTACCGTACACCGTTACAGGATCGGGAGAGCGAAGTCTGATCGTACGGTCGGTTCAGATGCCGATGTCGATCATGGAAGACGTGCAGCAAGCGGTATGGGCCACGGATCCGGGAGTGGCGCTTATGTATCCGGACGCTTTGGAGCAAATGATCAGCCGGAGATGGTACGCGGGCCCTCGCTTCGCCTTACTGATGATGATGATTTTCGGTGGTGTGGGGCTGGTTCTCGTCACGGTGGGCGTTTACAGCGTGCTGGAGTACACGACGGCTCAGAAGACGCATGAGATCGGAATCCGTATGGCTCTGGGTGCAGAACGCGGGAACGTGCTTCGCCTGATTGTCATCGATGGCTTGCGGTTAGTGTTGGCGGGAGTTGCGGTTGGACTAGTTATGAGCTTGTTGCTGGGGCGGGCCGTCGAGGCAGAGTTATGGCCCGGAGTGAAACCGTATGATCCGGCCACCCTGGCGAGCACCGTTTTGTTGTTGCTGGCAACCGGTGCACTGGCATGTTGGATTCCGGCCAGAAGAGCAGCACGGGTGGACCCGATGGTGGCTCTGCGATACGAATGGCGAGAGACAAGGGAACGCGGACCGATGGCAAAGTTCGAGCCGACCGGTCGCAATTGTCGCAGGCCGCGAGCCAGATTGATGACTTCAGGGTGACGCACTCATCGACCCTTTGTCAGCGCTCCGACTAGGATCGGCCCTGGCATTTGGGCCATATTCTCGAGCTCACCCAAGCGGGAGCCCTGTCGTGCGCCATGTGCCTAATCATCAGTGATAACGCCTTTCTCATTGATTGAGTGGCGACCAGGCGCAAAAGCCAACGCTGCGCGATAATTCCGGTTTATCGTTCAGGATTGCGATGAAGAGGTACCTCCCGGATTTCGGCAACCACAATGGATCCATAAGCAAGACCCATTGGAGCGCTTGGCCCGAATCCACTTGGGTAAAACAGGTCTCCAAATTTCGTTGACTCCGCGGGCCTGCATCCACTATGTTAATCGGCCATGAACTTATCCCCGGTCACTGCGGATTCGATTGCTATCACGTGTGTCTATTCGATCCTGCTTCTGTGGGGGATGTGGGTGGGCGTTCGGCAAGTCTATTTGGGTTTTTTCCGGCCTCAGGATCTGCTGAATCCCTTGTTCGGGAATCGGAAGGCAATCGAGATCTTCACCTTTCACCTGATCGTGGTTACGCTGGACCTTTGGGTCTGCGGCCCGATCTCGCTGCACTACAAGAGCCGGCTTTGGTACTGGGGCGGGCGAATCGCGCTGCTCTCGTCGTCTCTGCCGGTGGCTTCGTACTTTAACCGCAATCCGCAGTCGTTCGGCGCGCTTATCGGGCATTGGGTGCGTTTCCGCAACTACTTCGAGATCTCGCTGCACGTGCTCGTCGCGTCGCTTGCGCTGAACTGGTTCTATTACTACGGGCTGCTCTACTGGCTGGTGGCTTACCGGTATCTCGATGTGGGCCCGAGGCGCGCGCTTCAGAAGCTCTATAACACGCCGGAGAAGAAGGCCGCTCGGCCGTGGGCGCCGATCCTCAACTGGGTGGTCATCACGACGATCTACGTGCTGGCTGCCGTGGCCATCTATCACCAGAAAGTGATCTTCGCCGCGCCGCCTCCCGCAGATGTGCCCGTTCATGTGGCGAAGATGTGGGAAGTAATTGTGGTGGGCGCGATTAACGTGGGCGTAGCCCTCACCGCGTGGAATATGATGCGCGCTTACACCGGGCCGGGACCGGCAGCCAAGCTGATCCCGGCGAATATGGAGCCATAAGATCACAGAACGCGCCCAGGCAACGGCACGGTGAGAAAAAAGGAAAGAGCACGACGATGAATCTCGACATTACCAAGTCCCTCACCCCGGTCGACCAGCTAATCAGCATCACCACCAACCCCCGCCATCGTTATCTGCTGCTGGCATATGAACGCCATCTATATCTCGAGATGTCAGGACGGTATGACGATGTGCTGGGAGACGACATGATGGTCGACAACCCGGTGTACAACCTGCATGCGCTTGGCTTCAACACGACCATCACAGGCAAGGACAACGTCCGCAACCTGTATAAGTTCTGGGCCGAGACCAACCAGACGATCTTCTATGGCGAGAACGCGCAGGTGGCGGTGGCGGATAACTTTATCGCGCTGACGGTGCTGGCGCATCAGCAGGTCTGGGGCGGATCGATCCTGTCGTCGAAGGCGCTCGGAATTCTACCGAAAGGGCTCTCCTCAGAACTGCTGCTGGACATGCTGAAGCTCAAGGGCATGAAGGCTGAGCCGGACTGCATGTATCTCTACACGAACTTTGAAGAGACGATTTGGCCGTATGACGATCGCGGCCGGCTGGTGCGCGAGGATGTGCTGGAGCCCAATCCAGCAGCAGCACAGATCACGAAGCTCGACCCGAAGGATGTGCTGACGACGGCGCAGGCGGCGGAGAAGCTGGCTCCGTTTATCAAGCCGCTGCCGAACTTCGACGAGTATGTGCTGGGGAAGACCGTTGCCAGCTGAGCTAGGCGTCGGATTTCCTGATGCTGGTCGGCAATGGTCATAAAAAGAATTGCGAGCACCATGTACGGGTGATAGCATTCGCGCTGTTTCTCACTGCGTTGCCCGCTGATAACCGATGCAAGCTCTTCGCAGTCCCGACCTCTCATAATCATCCGCAATCCGCCCGCGGATATTTCTCCAGGGACACGTGATGCGCTTCAGGTGTTTGTTGCACTAAACAGAGATTGAAACTTCTCTCGAATCGAGGAAGCGTTACTCCCACTTTCAGCCCGACAGGTTGAGCTGGCAGGGGAGTTGCGATCCCTCTTCTCGAAGAGAATCGGGAGCAGCAAATGAGACATCTGGGTTTCGCACCCTTCATATTGGCAGCAGCTTGCCTGTTGCATGCGCAAAACACCCCTACCGCAAGTCAGAGTTCGAAACCGCCTTCGCCGAAAGAGGAAGAGGCCAAGGCGCTGCTCGCGTGCGGGCAGATGGTTTCGGACGAACTGAAGGTCCTTAAGATTCCGGCGGACCGCGGACCGCGGTTTCAAGGCAAAGTGTCGGAAGCAACGGCGATGTGCCGCGGCGGATACAAGGCGCTGCAGTTTCGCGGAACTCCATGGGTTGATTGGGGCAATTACTGGGGCACCGGCGACATGTCCTCTTTGCCCACGGGATTTCTCTCTTCGAAACTACCCGCTGAGCGTGGGGTAGCTGGGGCACTGCTCGACCTCGAACTGCAGCGCGTCGAATTGGTCAAATTCAATCTCTTCGATAACTCCGGGGCGTATCCCGAGTACGTGCAGGGCCAGAACGGCGTAGGCGGACCTGCCCTGAAGGTCTGGCCGGAGATGAGACTTGGCTCCTCAAATCCTTTCTACAACGCCGTCGGAGGCGATGGCGTGCAGGTGTGCAAAGGCGATCTGATACGGTGGAGGACCGTCACGGGGATATGCAACGACGTGGTCAATCCCGCCATGGGCTCCAGTGGAATGCTGTTTGCGCGCAATGTTGAGTTTGAGACTTCGTTTCCCGACCAGGGGTTGAATGAACTGACTCGCAATCGCCACGGAAACCGCCTATCGCTGCTCGAGCCCGATCCACAGGTGATTAGCCGCCGGCTGTTTACTCGAATCCAGTCCGATCCGGCAAAATGCCAGGAAGGCTACGGCCTGCCCAACGACTCCAACGCAGCCAACTGCGACTACAAGAAGGCCCCGTTCTTCAATGTTCTTGCGGCCTACTGGATCCAGTTCATGACGCACGACTGGTTTTCGCATCTCGAAGAAGGACACAACCAGACCGAGTATATGAGCGTAGGTTGCACGACAAAGCTCGTGAACGGTGCTGAAGTGCCGCTTACTTCCGAAGACATTCAGAAGCTCGGTTGCCGCCCCGACGACCGAATGGACAAAGGCTATGTCGCACAGGATTCCACGCCAGGAACATTTACCTACAACGGACACACCTACCTGGACCGGGCCCCCAAGACCATGCGCAACACCAACACGGCGTGGTGGGACGCCTCGATGCTCTACGGCTTCGACGATACTTCCCGCCAGCGGGTAAAGCGCGATCCATCGGATCCGGCGAAGCTATTGCTGGTTTCGGTTGCGGGTCAATCCGGTCCGGGATACCTGCCGGTATTCGGGCCGAATGATCCCATCAATCCGGAGTGGGCAGGGCAGGAAGCGACTGCATTTCCGGACAACTGGACGATCGGCCTGAGCTTTCTGCATAACCTGTTCGCCCGCGAGCATAATTCCTTCGTTGTTGAGTTTCGCCGGGTCGCTGCGCAAACGCCCAATGCCGACTGCGGGCTGCGCGACCCTGCCAATCCGAAGCAGGTAGTCCGCTATCGTGATGTAACTCCTGACCAGTTATTCGAGGTCGCGCGGCTCGTGGTAGCTGCGGAGATTGCGAAGATCCACACCACCGAATGGACGCCGCAACTGCTTTATAACGATCCTCTCTACCTGGGGATGAACGCCAACTGGAGCGGTCTGCTAGGCACAAGCGACCCGCTCATCTCGAAGGCCTTGAGCGAGGTCGTCACCAGGAATTTTGGAGACTCGACAAACGTCAAGAAAACCACCGAATGGTATTCCGTCTTCGCGTCTGGCCCGGGAATCTTCGGGCTGGGCAGCAAGGTCTCGGGATACGACATCACAAAGCCGGAATACACCAACGGCGGCGTGAATCATTTCGGCTCGCCATTCAATTTCCCCGAAGAATTCGTCTCCGTATATCGTCTGCATCCGCTGGTTCCGGATCTGCTTGAATATCGTGACTTTAAAGCCGACCCGAACAAGATTGCAAAGCGCGTTCCGGTGGTTGAGACCTTCCAAGGCAAGGCGACTCCGTTCATGCAATCGATGGGTATGGAGAACTGGGCGCTCACACTGGGACGCCAGCGTCTTGGCCTTCTCACGCTGCACAACTCACCGCTGTTTCTTCAAAACCTCAAGATGGGAAGGCTGGACAGCAAGACTCAGCAGATTGACGTTGTTGCGCTCGATATTATTCGTGACCGCGAACACGGAGTACCGCGCTTCAATGAATTCAGACGCCAATACGGTCTGAGGCAACTAACCAGCTTTGACGATTTCCGCGATCCGGGAGCGGCGCCCGGATCACCGGATTGGATCGAGCAACAGGATGCGGTGCAGACGTTACGTGAACTTTACGGCCAGCATGTGTGCGATGCGTCGAAGATCATTACTGACGCGCAGGTGAACGACGACGGATCGCCGATCAACGATTGCCTCGGTCATCCGAACGGTACCGTCGTCGATAACATTGAAGATGTGGACACAACGGTCGGCTACCTTGCTGAGTACCGGCGTCCGCACGGCTTTGCCATTTCGGAAACCCAGTTTGTGGTTTTCATTCTCAACGCTTCGCGAAGGCTCTTCAGCGATCGCTTTTTCACTTCCTCGTTCCGTCCGGAGTTCTACACAACGCTCGGCGTCAACTGGGTGAATAACAACGGCCCAGGCGGAGTAATGATGGAGAAGGGCACTCCCAATGGGCACACGCAACCCGTCTCGCCAATGAAACGGGTACTCATGCGCAATATTCCCGAGCTGACGCCGGAACTGGAACCGGTGATCAATGCGTTCGATCCCTGGGCCCGTGATCGCGGCCAGTATTACAGTCTCGCGTGGAAGCCCCGTCCGGGCGCAGAATCCGACGACTCATTCAAGGCACAGTAGCAAAATTTCAGGATTACTCTCTCCAAACGGGCTAAGGGTCTAGTAACCAACGCAGGTGTGTATCGCGGCGACAGTTGACGAGTGCGATCGCATATCCTCAGCACTGCTAGCCCCGTGCCGACGATAGGGCCAGGAAGGGTGGCCCAGACGC
>Ga0335072_10017776_pt1 | contig 10047 bp, 6 predicted proteins | sample Lox_Sample_21_FD_206725 | JGI IMG/M metagenome (GOLD analysis project Ga0335072, IMG submission 206725) | Soil microbial communities from Loxahatchee National Wildlife Refuge, Florida, United States - Lox_Sample_2.1 | ecosystem: Environmental > Terrestrial > Soil > Wetlands | place: USA: Florida...
TGTTTCTTGCCGGGGCGGCGGCCAAGAAAACGAAATGGAAAAGTTGAAGGTGAAAAGTTTTTAAACGAGTCAATTCACAAGAGCAAAAAATGAAAGTCAATTCGATCAAACTACAAAATGGCGCGCAACATTCGGCTGCGGCGCTGGTTTCGGGACTCGCCGCCACCGTGGTGTTGCTGACACTGGCCGGCTGTGGAAAAGGGCAGCAGAATTTCACCATGCCTCCACCGCAGGTTGGCGTCATCACGGTCCAATCCGAGCCGTTGCCCATCACGACGGAATTGCCCGGGCGCATTGACCCGGTGCGCGTGGCGCAGGTGCGGGCGCGCGTGGACGGCATCGTGCTCCACCGGGATTTTATCGAAGGCGCTGACGTTACCAATGGTCAGGTCCTTTACGAAATTGATCCTGCGCCCTACAAAGCCGCGCTCGACAGCGCAAACGCCAATCTGACGAATGCGCAATTGCTGGTGCAGCGTTACGAGCCGCTGGTTGGCATCAACGCCGTGAGCAGGCAGGATTACGACAATGCCGTGTCTGCGGCAGCCCAAGCCAAAGCCGCGGAGGATATCGCCCAAATCAATCTTGGCTATTGCACTGTCACGGCGCCGATTTCGGGAAAAATCGGCGCGGCGCTGGTCACCGAAGGAGCGCTGGTGAGCGCGAGCACGGCGACGGAAATGGCCGTGGTCACGCAAATGGACCCGATTTATTTTGATTTCACTGAATCGAGCACGGAACTTTTGAAGTTGCGCCGACAATTCGACAGCGGCCAGCTTGAGAAAATTGCGCCCGATGAAGCGAAGGTGTCGTTGGTGCTCGAAGACGGCACGGTCTATCCGCACGCAGGCAAATTGCTTTTCGCCGACGTGACGGTGGATCCCACCACTGGCATGGTTACGTTGCGCGCGGAATTTCCGAATCCCGACGATTTGTTGCTGCCGGGAATGTTCGCGCGCGCGCGGTTGGAGCAGGCGGTGGACAGCAACGCCATCACGGTGCCACAACGTGGCGTGACCTTCGGCGCGAGCGGCACGCCGACCGTGACGGTGGTAACGCCGGACAACAAGGCGGAAATTCAACCGGTGACAGTCAGTTCGGCGGTGGACAACAAGTGGATTGTGACCAGCGGATTGAAGTCCGGTGACCGCGTGATTTTGGAAGGATTGCAAAAAGTCCAACCGGGCATGACAGTTCAACCGGTGCCGTTCAGTGCAACCAACGATCCGACGGATGGCGATTCAAACTAAGGGAAACCAGGAGAAACTGCCATGCCACGATTTTTCATTGACCGTCCGATTTTTGCCTGGGTCATTTCGATTTTGATTCTGGTCGCCGGTGCATTGTCGTTGACGAAACTGCCAATCGCGCAATATCCGAGCATTGCGCCGCCATCGGTGAGCATCACGGCGACGTATCCGGGCGCCTCCGCGGAGACACTGCAAAACACCGTGACCGCCGTCATCGAGCAGCAATTAAATGGCATTGACGGGCTGCTTTACATGTCGTCGGTCAGCCAGTCGTCCGGCCAGGCCATCATCACGCTCTATTTTATTCCGGGAACAAATCCCGACATCGCGCAAGTGCAGGTGCAAAATAAATTGCAATTGGCGATGCCCAACTTGCCGGCCGCGGTGCAGCAGCAGGGTGTTATCGTTGCCAAAGCCACGCGCAATTATCTGATGTTTTTCACGCTGTCATCCACGAACTTCGACGAAATCGCGCTCGGAAATTACATTGCAACGAAAGTTTTAGACCCGATTCGCCGTGTGAACGGCGTCGGCGAAGCGGATTTGTTCGGCGCGGAATACGCGATGCGCGTCTGGCTCGACCCCGCAAAATTGGACAGCTTCAATTTGACGGCGGGCGATGTGATTAACGCCATTGCAGCACAAAATGTCCAAGTGCCGGCCGGGCAGCTCGGCGCGCGGCCGGCGGTGAGCGGCCAGGAATTGAATGTGACGCTCGAAGGGCCGACGACGCTGAACACGCCGGAGGAATTCGGAAAAATTTTGCTGCGCGTCAATCCCGATGGCTCGCGTGTCTTGCTCCGCGACGTCGCGCGGATTGCGCTCGGCGGTCAAAATTATGCCGTCCAAGTCCGTGTCAACGGCCGGCCGGCGGCGGCGGTCGGTATCAAATTGACGCCGACGGCGAATGCGCTGGCGACGGCGGACGCGGTGCGCGCCAAAGTCGCCCAGCTTTCCAAATTTTTTCCACCGGGCGTCATCGCCACGTTTCCGTATGACACTTCCGAATTCGTGCGGATTTCCATCCAGGAAGTTGTTTACACTTTGCTCATCGCCATCGTGCTGGTGTTCTGCGTGATTTTTTTGTTTCTACAGAATCTGCGCGCGACGTTTATTCCCACCATTGTTGTGCCGGTGGCGTTGATGGGCACGTTCACCGTCATGCGGCTAACGGGATTTTCCATCAACGTGCTGACGATGTTCGGCATGGTGCTGGCCATCGGCCTGCTGGTGGACGACGCGATTGTTGTCGTCGAAAACGTCGAGCGCATCATGAGCGAGGAAGGCTTGTCTCCGCGTGAGGCGACGCGCAAATCCATGGGCCAAATCACCGGCGCGCTCATCGGCATTGCGCTGGTGCTGACGGCGGTGTTCATTCCAATGGCGTTTTTCGGCGGGTCGGTCGGCGCGATTTACCGGCAGTTCTCGCTGGCAATGGTTTCGTCCATGCTGTTCTCCATTTTTCTGGCGATGTCGTTCACGCCATCGTTGTGCGCGACGATGCTCAAGCCGCTGGCGAAAGGCCATCACTACGAGAAAAAAGGCATCTTCGGTTGGTTCAACCGCGGTTACGCCGCCAGTTCGCACCAATATCAAAGCTGGGTCGGGCGATTGTTGACGCATGCGCCGCGCTATTTAATCGTTTATCTCGTCGTCATTTTGGTGATGGGCTGGCTCTATGTGAGGTTGCCATCGTCGTTTTTGCCGGAAGAGGACCAAGGCTATTTCATTACGATGGTTCAACTGCCAGTCGGCGCGACGCAGGCGCGCACGGTGGACGTGCTCAAGCAAATTGAAAGATATTACATGGCGCAGCCGGAAATTCAGGACGTGATTGACGTGGCTGGCTTCAGTTTCACCGGCCAAGGCCAAAATGCCGGCCTCGTGTTTGCGCATCTCAAAGACTGGAACCAGCGTCGCGATGCAGAGCATCATGTGCAGGCCATCATCGGCCGCGCATTCATGGCGCTGTCGCAAATCAAGGACGCGATTATTTATCCCATCAATCCGCCGCCGATTCCCGAATTGGGCACCGCCGCCGGTTTCGATTTTGAACTGGAAGACCAGGGTGGCCTCGGTCACGACGCATTGATGGCTGCGCGCAATCAATTGCTCGCCATGGCTGCGACGAATGCCGACGTGGCGCAGGTGCGTCCGCAAGGCATGGAAGATAACGCCGAATTGAAAATTGATGTGGATTGGGACAAGGCGGACGCGCTGGGCGTTTCGCCGGCGGAAATTGACACCGCGCTCTCGGCGAATCTCGGCTCGGCTTATGTCAACAATTTCGTGGACGGCAGCCGCGTGCAGCAGGTCATCGTGCAACTGGATGCGCCTTACCGGATGCAGCCTGCCGACGTCGGCAACATTTTCGTGCGCAACGCCACCGGCACGATGGTTCCGCTCTCGACGTTCACGAAGTTGAGATGGACATACGGCTCGCCGCGGCTGGAACGTTACAATGGATTTCCTTCCATGGAAATTGTCGGCACCGCCGCGCCCGGCAAAAGCTCCGGCACGGCGATGCAGGCAATGGAGGAAATGGCCGCGAAATTGCCCGCCGGCATCGGCTATGAATGGACCGGCCAATCTTATGAGGAACGCTTGTCCAGTGCGCAGGCACCGGCGCTGTATTCCATTTCGCTGCTCGTGGTGTTTCTCTGCCTGGCGGCACTTTACGAAAGCTGGGCGATTCCGTTTTCGGTCATTCTCGCTGTGCCGCTGGGTGTGCTGGGCGCGCTGATCGCGGCACATTGGCGCGGACTGCCCAACGACGTGTTTTTCAAAGTCGGCTTGATCACGACGATTGGTTTGGCGACCAAGAACGCCATTTTGATTGTTCAATTTGCGCAAAACATGCTGGCCGAAGGCAAAGGATTGATTGAAGCAACAATGGAAGCGGCAAAAATTCGTCTGCGCCCGATTTTGATGACCTCGCTGGCGTTCATTTTCGGCGTGATGCCGCTGACGATCAGCAATGGCGCGGGTTCGGCCAGTCAAAACGCGATTGGCACCGGCGTGACCGGCGGCATGGCGGCGGCGGTGATGCTGGGCATTTTCTTCGTGCCGATCTTTTTCGTCGTCATCCGCCGGATTTTCAAATCCAAACCGTCGCGGCACGACCTTGCAACGTCCGGCAGCGACACGGATGTCAATCTTTGATGCCATGAAAAAATTTCTTTTTCCCATTGCGTTGATCGCAATCACGCTGGCCGGATGCACCATGATTCCGAAATACCAGCGTCCGGCTGCGCCGGTTGCGAACAGCTGGCCGGAAAATTCCGGGGCAACCAATTTAACCTCCACCAACACCGTCGCCGACATTGGCTGGCGCGACTTTTTCCGTGACCCGCGCCTGCAAGACCTCATCGCCTTGGCTTTGACGAACAATCGCGATTTGCGCGTGGCAGTTTTGAATGTCGAGCAAACTCGCGAACTCTATCATGTTCAAGCTGCGGCGTTGATTCCGACGGTCGGCATCAATGCCGATGGCTCGCGCCAGCGGACGGCGTTTGGCTACAACGGCACCGGGAACGGCACAACCTTCAGCCAATACAGCGTGGAACTCAACGTCGCCTCCTACGAACTTGATTTGTTCGGGCAAGTTCGCAGTCTTAAGGCTGCCGCGCTGGAAAATTATTTTACGGCGGTGGAAAACCGCAAAAGCGCGCAAATCGCCTTGGTCGCCGAAGTCGCCAACCAGTATCTCACCGAACGGGAACTGGACGGGCAGTTGGACATGACGCGGAAAACGCTCACCGCCGCCCAAGCCAACTATAATTTAATCAAGGCCAGTTACGATGCCGGAACGGCCTCGGAGCTGGATTTGAGTGCTGCCGAATCCCAGTTGGCGGCAGCCAAGACCGCGCTCGATGTCGATGAACGGTTGCGTGCGCAAGCTGAGGACGCGCTGGTCCTGCTGGTCGGCGAGCCGTTGCCTGCCGATTTGCCGCCGCCACAGCCGTTGAGCGAACAAAACCTGTTGACTGATTTGCCGCCGGGTTTGCCGTCGGATTTATTGGAACGACGGCCGGACATTTTGGCGGCTGAACATCAATTGAAGGCCGCGAATGCCGACATCGGCGCTGCGCGTGCCGCATTTTTTCCAACCATCACGCTCACCGGTGGCGGCGGCACCGCCAGCACCGCACTTGAGGGTCTGTTTGCGCCCGGTTCGCAGGTTTGGAATTTTTCGCCGCAGATCAATTGGCCGATTTTGGATCCCGCCACCGGTGCCGCATTACGGTCTGCGAAAATCAGCCGGACGATTCAGGTGGCAAACTATGAAAAAACCATCCAAACCGCATTCCGCGAAGTGGCCGATGACTTGGCCGCGAAAAAATTTCTCGACGAGCAGCTCGCCGACCAAACCATGCTGGTCAACGCCGAGCAGCGCAGTTATGAATTGGCCGATGCTCGCTACCGCGACGGCGTGGACAGTTATCTGACCGTGCTCACGGCCCAGCAGGACTTTTATAGCGCGCAGCAGAATTTGATTGCGACGCAATTTGCCCGGTTGTCTAATTTGGTTGCCCTTTACCAATCACTCGGCGGTGGCTGGCTCGAGCACTCGCCGCAGCACTGACCTTGAGGAAATTATGAACGAAGACAAACCAGCGTCGGCATCCGCGCCAACATCCAACGGCACTCGGTTGCAAAAATTCACTTCTCCCTTTTTCATCTGGCCAGCCACGCTCGTGCTGGCGCTGTTGCTGTTCCTTGGCTTGAGTTATCTGATTGACACGTTCACGACCGAAAGTTCGGATGACGCGTTCATTGCCGCGCATATTATTTCAGTTGCGCCACGGGTTTCCGGCCAGGTTTCCGCCGTTTATGTTTTGGATAACCAGATGGTCCGTTCCAACGATTTGCTCGTCGAACTTGACCCGTCAACCTACAACATCACCGTCGCGCAAAAACAATCGGCGGCGGCCTCGCAGGATGCCAACGTCGAGACCGTGCTGGCGGTGGACAAATTAATGCGCCAAAAAGTTGATACTGCCGGGGCCGACGCGCGCAAGGCGCGGGCGGACGCCGACGCCGCAGAAGCCACCGCCAAACGCGCCGACGCGGATTTCCAACGCATCAGTGAACTGCGCAAGCAGAACACAGTTTCACAACAGGAGTTTGACGCCGCGCAGGCTGCCGCCGCGCAGGCGGATGCCGACTGGAAAGCGGCGCAGGCGAACACGGCATCCGAAAACTCGAAGGTGGATGAAGCCAAAACGCAGTTGGATGCGGCGGAAGCCGAAGTCGGCCTGGCCACGGCCCAGTGGCAGGAGGCGCAGACCAACGTTGCTTCAGCGCAGTTGGACTTGTCCTACACTAAAATTTTTGCGCCCTGCGACGGCCGCATCACGCGCAAGCAGGTTGAAGTCGGCGATTATCTCGAAACCGGCCAGACGATTTTGTCACTCGTGCCGACGGACGTCTGGGTCGTCGCCAACTTCAAGGAGACGCAATTGAAGGACATAAAACCCGGCCAGCCGGTAAGCGTGACGATTGACGCGCTCGGCCGGACATTTCGCGCGCATGTGGACAGCATTCAGGCCGGCAGCGGCGCGGCGTTCAGTCTTTTGCCGCCGGAAAATGCCACGGGTAATTACGTTAAAGTTGTCCAGCGCGTGCCGGTAAAAATTCTTTTCGACGAACCATTGCCCGGGGACGAAACCGTTGGTCCCGGACTTTCCGTCGAGCCGATAGTGCAAGTGGCATCGTTCACCGTGCCGAAATTCGTGACGGCGATGGTGGCGATTGTTCTGGCGATTGCGGCGGCGTTGGTCTTCAAAATGGTTCTGAGCCGCAAGGGAGCTTGAAATGTATGCCAGACGGCTCGCATCAGGATTGGCATCCGAAGCACAGCCCGTGGATGATCGCGCTGGGCGTGATGCTGGCGACGTTCATGCAGGTGCTCGACACGTCCATCGCCACCGTCGCGTTGCCGCACATCGCTGGCAGTCTGTCGGTCAGCACGGATGAGGCGACATGGGTGCTGACGAGTTACATGGTGGCCAACGCCATCATCCTGCCGATGACCGGCTGGCTGGGAAACCGTTTCGGACGCAAACGGGTTTTCATTTCCTGCATCATAATTTTCACGTTCGCGTCGGTGTTATGCGGCATGGCGATGAATTTGCCGATGCTGATTCTGGCGCGCGTTTTGCAAGGGGCGGGTGGCGGGGCAATGGTGCCAATGGCGCAGGCCATCATGCTGGAAAGTTTTCCACACGAGAAACGCGGCCTGGCTATGGCGACATTCGCGCAAGGCGTGATTGTTGCGCCCATCATCGGGCCGACACTCGGCGGCTGGATCACTGATAATTTTTCCTGGCGCTGGGTTTTTTACATCAATCTGCCGGTCGGAATCCTTGCGGTGTTGCTGGCACAATGGCTCGTGCAGGATCCGCCTTACATGAAGCGCAATTTGAAGACGACGATTGATGTGATTGGATTTGGATTTCTGGCGCTGTGGCTTTCCACGCTGCAAATCATGCTGGACAAGGGGCAGGAGGCGGATTGGTTCGGCGCGCTCTGGATTCGCTGGTTCTTTTTCATTTCAATCATTTCGATGATTGCGTTCATCTGGCGCGAATTGACGGCGGAGCATCCGCTCGCCGATCTGCGAGTTTTCCAAAACCGGAATTTCGCCGTCGGCGTCTTGTTGATGACGGTTTTGGGCGGCATTCTCTATGGCACCACGGCGGAACTGCCATTGTTTTTGCAGACGCTCATGGGTTATCCGGCGCTGCAAGCGGGTTACGCGATGAGTCCCCGCGGGTTGGGTGCATTTGTGGCGACGTTCATCGTCGGGCGGCTAGTCGGAAAAGTGCGGCTGCGCTGGCTGTTGGTCGTGGGTTTCAGCCTTTTGAGTTTGTCCGCGTTCATGTTAAGCGACATCAATCTTCAGGTCAGCATGAGTAGCATCGTGGTGCCAAGCATTTTGAACGGGGTGGCGACGAGTTTTATTTTTGTGCCGCTGACGACGGCGGCGATGAGCCAGTTGAACCAGCGGCAAATCGGGAATGCCGCCGGCCTTTACAATCTCATGCTCAACATCGGCGGCAGCAGTGGCATCGCGTTTGTGACCACGATGATTGCGCGCAAGACGCAGGAACATCAGGCGCTCATGGCCGCGCATTTGTCACCGACCGATCCGGCGTTCACGCATGCGGTCGCCGCCGCGAAAAATTATCTCGCCCACCAGGCCGATCCGGTGACTGCGTTGCACGAGGCTTATGCGCTGATTTACACCACGCTGAATGCGCAGGCGCATTTGTGGGCGTTCGTAGACAATTTCCGGGTTTTCAGCGCGCTGGCGTTGTGCGGCATTCCGCTGATTTGGTTATTCCGGCGCGTGCGGCGTCCCGGGACTGCGGCTGCCGAGAGCGCCGCCGCCGCACACTAAAATCTTCGCCGGACAATGAAACAATTGTTTCATTTTTACGTCTTAAATCATTGAGTATGAAAAATTCGATTTTGACTAAAAGTATTTTGTTGGCTGCAAGCCTGCCATTGCTGGCTGGCTGCGTGGTTTATGAGCGTCAGCCTGCCGTTGTGGTTGCGCAGCCCGCGCCGCAGGTTGAAGCGCAGCCGGTCGCACCGGGGCCGCTAACGGTTTGGTTGTGGGTGCCGGGCGCATATGAATGGCGTCGCGGCGGCTGGGTCTGGATTCCAGGCCGGTGGGCAAGACGTCCACATCCAGGGGCCGTGTGGATTGGCGGCGGCTGGGTTGTTCGGGGGCACGGTCGTGTGTGGGTGGGAGGCCATTGGCAATGAATTCCGGCCGGAAAATTTTAGCTGAAAATTAAACCATCAGCGGGTAAATATCGCCGACCGTTTTGCGGTTGCGTGATTTCAGAAAATGGAGCAGATTTCACCCGAATCGGAGTGAAAATGAAAAATCCATTTGTTAAGAACGGTCTTTTAACGGCCACGGCTATGCTAACTTTATTTGTCGGGTGTGCGCCGCAACCACCGGTTGATGTGGCACCGCAGGTTGAAACAGCCGACAATGTCAGCTATAGCCAGCCCACGCAACCACCGCCAAAAGATCAAAAGGATCGCAAGCCGGCGGCTCCCGGTTCGCAGGCGTTGTGGTGGTTTATTCCCGGTCACTGGGTTTGGCGCGGCAAATACGAATGGGTTCAAGGTCATTGGCGTCCGCGTCCGCATCCGGGCGATATCTGGATTAGTGGCAAGTGGGTGCGGCAAGGAAGTGTCTATGTTTGGCAGGGCGGACACTGGCGTTCCGGTGCTCCCGACGACGCAGAATCCAGTGATTAATAAATCCCCCCAGGAAGTTTGCGGGAGGCAATTTGAGATGACCCCAAATGGTTCTTATTTGAATTTATGTTTCGTTTCAAACGCAGCAAGGAAGACCGACGTTATTACTTGCTGCCGGGGCAGGGCGGGGCGGCGCATCGCCGTAAGCAAAACCGGATTCTCAAGTGGTCAATCATCGCGGCGCTGATTGTCTCGGCGATTCTAGCGGCAACCATGTTTTGGTTCAACCGACCTCGGCCTTGAGCCGCGCTTGACCCCGCGATGCAGGTTGTTAAAATGCACGAGACCGATGAAATTTGTGCGATTGATTCCAATCTTGGCGGTGGTGGTTTGCTTCGCGCCGCGAGCGCATGCGGAACTTGTAGACGGCATTAGCGCTGTCGTGAACAACACGATCATCACTTATGAGCAGGTTCAGGAATTTGCCGCGCCCGCGATTGAAACATTGCAGAGCGAATACGCTGATGATCCGGATGAGTTTACCCAGAAGGCCGAACAGACGCTCAAAGAGAGT
>Ga0335072_10017777_pt1 | contig 10047 bp, 8 predicted proteins | sample Lox_Sample_21_FD_206725 | JGI IMG/M metagenome (GOLD analysis project Ga0335072, IMG submission 206725) | Soil microbial communities from Loxahatchee National Wildlife Refuge, Florida, United States - Lox_Sample_2.1 | ecosystem: Environmental > Terrestrial > Soil > Wetlands | place: USA: Florida...
TGCCGGTCGCCCGGTTGCGACCGACCGATACCGAAGGGCGCTTCCACGTGCTTTACTGGTCGCTGTGGAAGGAACGCTGGGTCGCCGGCGGCCCACTCGGGCCGGCCAAGCTCTCCATCGATCGGGATCTCGAGTTCATCGCTGCCGAGGATATCTTCTGGACCCAGCGCTGAACTATCGCCCCACCGCGAAAATGCGCAAAGTCGAGCTTAGTTGTCGGACGCGAGTGGCGGTGCCCGGAGTTGAATGCCCGGCAATCCGAGCTTCACCGCCATCGCCAGCAGGTCAACCAGGGACCTTGCGTCCATCTTGGTCATCATGTTGGTTCGATGGATCTTCACAGTGACCTCGCTCACGCCCAGGTCGCCGGCAATCTGCTTGTTGCGGCGGCCGGCGACCAGCAGGCCCATCACCTCTTTCTCCCGCGGCGTCAGGGCACCGTATCGTTGCCGCAAGGACTGGGTCAGCCGAAACTCCGCGCGATCGGCACGATCCCGCGCCAGTGCAAGCTGGACCGCATCGAGCAATTCCTGGTCGCGAAACGGCTTGGTCAGGAATTCGACCGCGCCCGCCTTCATCGCCCGCACCGTCATCGCGATGTCGCCATGCCCGGTCAGGAAGATGATCGGCAGTTGCATGCCCGCATCGTTCAGGTCGCGCTGGAAATCAAGGCCGCTTTTGCCCGGCAGCCGCACGTCGAGCACCAGGCAGCAGGGTGTCTCGGGCCGCGTACTCTGCAGAAACTCGGAAGCGGATGCGAACACCTGGACCTGCAGTCCGACGGATTCCAGCAGGTCGGCGAGCGCCCGGCGGATCGACGGGTCGTCGTCGACCACCAGGACCGTGTCTTGCTCGTCAGGCATCGGCACCGGTTTCCGCGGCGGGCAGGGTGAAATGAAACGCGGTGCCGTATGGCGACCGCCGGGTCGCCCACAGTCGCCCGCCGTGGGCCGCGATGATCGAGGCACTGATCGACAGGCCCAACCCCATTCCGTCAGGCTTGGTCGTGTAGAACGGTTCGAAAATGCGTGATTCGTCATCGAGGCCGATCCCGCAATCCTCGACATCGACGCGCACAAGTCCTTGCTCATCGCGGCCGGAAACGATCGCCAGAAGTTTCGGCCGGTCATCGAGGGCCGTCATCGCATCGGCGGCGTTGATCACCAGGTTCAGCACGACCTGCTGGAGTTCGATGCGATCCCCCAATACGGACAAGGCGTCCGCGCTCAGATCGCGTTCCAGCACGATGCCTCGCGCCGCCAGCTCGTTGCGGGTGAATGCGATGACCTCATTGAGCACATCATTGACGTCGAGCGCCAGGCGTTCGGGGGTGGACTGCCGCGTCATGGAACGGATGCGCTGGATGATCTCGCCGGCGCGCCTGGCATCCTCGATCACGTGGTCGAGCGATTCCGCTGCCCGCGACAGGTCACGCGCGAGCCAGCGGCGACAGGCATTGCCGCTGGCCACGATCGCCGCCAGCGGCTGGTTCACTTCATGCGCGATCGATGCGGTAAGCTCGCCCATCATTTTCAACCGGGCCACGCGCGCCAGTTCGGCCTGGGATTTCCGCAAGGCCTCCTCGGCGCTTTTGCGGCTGCTGATGTCGATATAGATCGCCTGCAGGAACGGCGGGGCGGTCTCGGTTGGCGGCACGACGGTGGTGGTCACGTTCACCCATACGGGGGAACCGTCCTTGTGCAGATAGCGCTTCTCGGCGTGATAGACCTGCCGCAGCCCCTGGTTGAATTCGTCGATGAGATCGACGGTCGCGCCGCGCTCATCCGGATGGTTGAGCTGCACGGCCGTCCGGCCTTTGATCTCGTCTTCGGAATAACCGACCATCTTCTGAAACGCCGCATTCGCCGCGGTGAACACGCCATCCGGCCCGGCGAGCGCCATGCCGGCGGCCGAGGCTTCGAACATGCGCCGCCAGCGCTCCTCCGCGCGGCTGAGCATTGCCTCGGCGCGCTTGCGGTCATCGATTTCGGCCGACAGTTCGCGCGTGGAATTCTCCAGGTCCTGCACGGTCGCGGCCAGGCTGTCGTGCGTCGCGCGAAGGGTTCTTTCGGCGCGGTCGCGCTGCATTGCCAGCGCCTGGGCACCGGCGAGGACAAAGACGAGGGAGACCGGGGCCACCAGCGGCACATGCGCCGACAGGACGTGCAAAGCCAGCACCGAAAGCACGAACGTTGCGCCGCCGGCCGCCAGGCCGCCGAACCAGACGCCAATGAACACGGCAAAGAAGAAGGGTGCCGCGAAGGGTACGCCCGACAACATGCGGCCGCCGGCAAAACTGATTGCCGTTGCCGCCGCCACGACGCCCACGCTCAGGCCAGCTTTGAACGTTGCCGCTTTGAATCGTGGACCGATTTTAACCCCCTGCATCGCGCCCCTGTGAATCCGTCAGCCGGCCTGTCGCAGCCCGCTGACTCAAACGATGGAATCCAGGATCGGGCGGCGTAGGCCCCCGTTCCTGCCATGGAAGTACGGGGTGCCTCAAGCCCTGCGACGTAACCGCGGCCGTCGTGGGAGAACCGGATGCACGGTTCAGGCGGGGTGGAAGACGGGTCCGCCGCCTTGCGACATTGGCCAACCCGGCGGGGTCCGCGGTGCATGTGGCGATATTTTTTCAGCACGGAGGAAGAACGGAGAACCACGGGGAACACGGAGCAGTTTTCCCGGGTGAGCGACGCTGACGCGAACATCCCGGGTCGATCATGGATCGATTGTTAAGAAGCCAATCCCCGCGCCAACCTGAAGGTTTGCTCCGTGTCCACCGTGGTTCTCCGTGCTGTCTCCGTGCTGAAATCAAAGCCGCAGCGAATGCCGCGAACTTCCCAACACAAGCCGCAGGTCACGCGGATTCCAGGACACCAGAACCTACCCAGCAGCATCCCACTCAGCGCCGCCCCAGATGCTCCAGCAGCAGCACCGCGCCTGGCAGATCCTGCTGCCTCTGCCGCAGCAGGTCCTCGCCGCCCACCGCGTACACCGCTGCCGCCGTCAGGATGTCGCGCAGCCGCCCCGGTGCGTTGGGATCGAACGGCAGCACACAGCCGCCGGTGCGGCGCGCCAGGTCGAGGAACAATTCGGCATCCCGCCGCGATTCCCAATGCGACGTGTCGTGCAGGACAATCAGCTTGATGCCGCGCGCGCCGAGTTCGTCGGCCAGCTTCTGGCCGCGCGGCAGCGATTCTTCGAACACGTCGCCAATATAGGTCACCACGCGCACGCCAGGCGCGCGCAGGCAGCGAGACAGAATCGACAGCATGCGCGTCGGGCCGGCGATGCAGCTTATCCCCGCGGCACGATCGCGCAGCGCGTTGGCGTCGGCGGTGAATCCCGTGAACGTGTGCAGCAGTCCGCCGCCATGCACCGCAAGGGCTACGTCCAGTTCGCCCGGCAATGCACGCACCAACGCGTCGGTCACCGTTCGCGCCGTCGCCCAGGCGGGTTCGCGCGACGCGGTGGCGTCGAAACCGAACACCAGCCGCGGGCGGCGCGGCATGTCATCCGCGGGGGCCGTGATGGCGTGGGCGCCCTCGGGCAGCAGCGACAATGCGAAGTTACGAATGCGATCGAGCCATCCCTCGCGCGGTGGCGGCTGCTGCTCCGGTTCCGGATCGGTGGGGACCAGGACGAAATTGGGCTTGCCGCTCATGACTGCCTCTCTCGACGGCGACGCACCACCACTGGCCTTCAGCATAGTCGTTCCGCGCTACCGGCGACAGGCGGGGGATCACGTTCCGATGCGACGCACGCTGTTCGGCCCGCCGATCACCCCTGCAACCGCACGCGCTGCGCCAGGGTCGCGGCATCCAGGCGGTACAGCGCATCGTAAATCTCCAGTTGCAGGCTGCCTGGACCGCGGGACCGCGCCGCCGCGATCTCTCCGGCCACCGCGGCGATCGCCAGGCCATGCACCGTCGCGGCGAACCGGTCCGCCTCGACGGCAACGCAGGCGCCCACGATCGCGGTCGCGGTGCAGCCCAGGCCGGTGACGCGCGTCATCATCGCGTCGCCGTTATGGATGCTGACGGTGCGGACACCGTCGGTCACGTAGTCGACCGCACCGGTGACGGCGACGGCGGCTCCCGTCGCGCGCGCCAGGCGCTGCGCCGCGGCGATCGCCTCGTCCGATCCGGTGCTGGAATCGACGCCGTGCGCCATCCCGTCCGCGCTGCCTTCCAGGCTGATGATCTCCGACCCATTGCCGCGGATCGCTGACGGGCGGTGCGCCAACAGGTCGCGCGCAAGCTGCGAGCGGTAGCGCATCACGCCCACCGCCACCGGATCGAGCACCCATGGGACTCCCGCCCGCTGGGCCGCCGCCACCGCAAGCCGCATCGCCGCCGCGCGATCGGCCGACATGGTGCCAAGATTCACCACCAGCGCGGCGCTGATGGCTGCGAATTCCTCCACCTCGTCGGCGCCCTCGACCATCGCGGGTGACGCGCCGAGCGCAAGCAACGCATTCGCGGTGCTGTTGGTGACAACAAGGTTGGTGATGTTGTGGATCAACGGACGGCGGGCGCGGATCGCGTCGAGGCAGCGTCCGGTCGCAGCGGCATCGAGAGTCACACGTTGCCTCCATCATATCCGGCGGGACCGCCGAGCGGCGCCAACCCGGGCAACCGAACGCCGGTTAACCGCCTGTTTTCCATTGCGTGGGACTTTGTGGGCCAGACGGCAGCCAGAGGGAAGACAGATGGCCTACGCTTTTGATACGCTGGGTTATGCCAAACGCCTCCGCGATGCCGGAATACCGCCCGACGAAGCGGAAGCCGATGCGGAGGCAGCACGCGAGTTCATCATGACGGAGTTGGTTACCAAGCAGGATCTGTTGCTGACGACCCAGGCGCTGGAGGCCAGGTTCGACGTGATAGACGCCAGGTTCGGCACGGTGGACGTGCGGTTCCGCGGTGTCGAGACGGCCATGCAGAACCTGGAATTGCGCCTGCAGAACCGGATCGACAGTCCCGAGCTTCGCCTCATGGTCCGCCCGGGCGGCATGCTGGCCGTCGCTGTCGCGATCCTGGCCGCCATCATCAAGTTCTGACCCGATCGACCGCGACGGGCAGTGGACCAGATCCCGACACCAGCATCGGCCGCCGCACCCGGGCGGCGGCGCAGTCACTAGCCCGGCTGCTTGTCCTGATCGTCCGACAGCGGCAGCGGCACCCATTGCAGCCCGTCCTGCCGCTGGATCAGCAGCAGCACCGACTTGCGGTTCTCTTTCTTCACCGCGTCGATCCGCTTCTGCACGTCGGCCACCGAGCCGACCTCGCCCTGCTGCACCTCCACCACCACGTCGCCCGGCTTCAGGCCGCGATCCGCGGCCGCGCCCTTTGGCGCCACGTCGGTGATCACCACGCCCTTCTGGTCGGCGTTGAGCTGGTACTTGTCCTTCAGCGCCGGAGAGATCGGCGCGACCTTGATGCCAAGGCCTGCGATATCCACCGGCTGCGGCGGCTTGTTCGCCGGCACTTCCTGCTTGACGGCGGCCTGCTGCGTGTCGTCCGGCTTCTCGGCCAGCTTGGCCTGCACCGTTACTTCCTTGCCGTTGCGCCACAGCACCACGGGCACCGACTCGCCCACCTCGGAATCCGCCACGATGCGCGGCAGCGCGTGCATGTCCTGCACATCCTGATTGTTGAACTTCAGGATCACGTCGCCGTTGTGGATCTGCGCCTTGTCGGCCGGGCCGCCATCGTTCACGCCGGCCACCATCGCGCCGGTCGCCTTCTTCATGCCCAGGCTCTCGGCGATGTCGGGCGTCACCTGCTGAATCCGCACGCCCAGCCAGCCGCGCCGCGGATGGCCGTACTGCTTCAACTGGTCGACGATGTTCTTCACCATGTTCGACGGAATCGAAAACCCGATACCGATCGATCCGCCGGACGGCGAATAGATCGCGGTGTTCATCCCGATCACCTGCCCGTCCATGTCGAACAACGGCCCGCCGGAGTTGCCGCGGTTGATCGGCGCGTCGGTCTGGATGAAATCGTCGTACGGGCCCTGATGGATGTTGCGTCCGCGCGCCGACACGATCCCTGCCGTTACCGTGCCGCCCAGGCCGAACGGGTTGCCGATCGCCAGCACCCAGTCGCCGACCCGCTCTTTGTCGGAATCGCCGAACTGCACCGCCGGCAGCGGCTTGTCCGGCTTCACCTTCAGCAGGGCGATGTCGCCGGTCTCGTCGCGGCCCACCACCGTCGCCTTCAGGGTGGTGTTGTCCTGCAGCGTCACGGTGATCTCGTCGGCGCCGTCGATGACGTGGTTGTTGGTGACGATCAGCCCGGACGGATCGATGATGAAGCCCGACCCGAGGCTCTGCATCCGGCGCTCGGGTTCCGGCTGGCCGTTCGGGCCGCCCTGGTGGTTGCGGTTCAGGAAGTCCTTGAAGAATTGCTCGAACGGCGAGCCGGGGGGAAACATCGGCATATCCGGCCCGACATTGGGCGCGCCGTTCTGCGCGGTGACCAACTGCGTGGAAGACACGTTCACCACCGCCGGCAGCAGCCTGGCGGCAAGGTCGGCAAAGCTCTGCGGCGCGTCACGCGCGGCGGCCGGCGCAACCATCGGCAGGCCGGCGGCCAGCGGCATTGCCAGCACGGCGGAAACGCCCAGCAGGGCAGCGCGAAATGTGGCGGAACGTGGGAGGCGCATGGTCAAGGTTCCTGGCGGATAAAGCGCATATGCCCCGTCCGCTGCCCCAAAAGCAATGAGCACGTGGCCAGGCGGGATCGTGCCGCCGGGGGCAGGCGTCTGGTCACGGCTGGGGTGGTGCCGGCGGCGCTTGAAGATAGCGCAGATATTCATTGTCCGGGGTGATCACCAGGCGCGCCGCGCCGTTGGCAAACGTGTCGCGATACCCTTGCAGCGTGCGCCAGACGCCGAAGAACCAGGGGTCCTGGCCGAACGCCTTGGCGAAGATGCCGGTCGCCTCGGCCTCGCCTTCGCCGCGCAGCCGGTCGGCGGTGGCGTTCGCCTCGGCGAGCAATACGGTGCGCTCGCGGTCGGCGTCGGCCCGGATCTTGGCGGATGCCTCGGCACCCTCGGCGCGGGCCAGCGCGGCGATGCGCTGCCGCTCCGACTGCATGCGCTGCAGGATCGCCTGGGTGTTCTCCGGCGGCAGGTCGGCGCGGCGGATGCGGACATCCTCGATCGAGACGCCGAACCCGGGCATCTCGGCGTTCACCTCGCTGCGGATGGTCGCCATGATGCGGTCGCGGTCCAGCGACAGCACCTGCGACAGCGTGTTGTTGCCCAGCACGCGGCGCAGGCTGCCGGTGACGATCGAGCTCAGCCGCCCCTGGATGGCGAAGTCGCCGCTGCCCACGGCCTGGTAGTAACGCAGCGGGTCCTTGATGCGGAAAATCACGAAGCTGTCGACGATCAGCCGGCGCTGGTCGCCCAGGATCACCTCTTCACCCGGCAACTCGACCCCCAGCAGGCGCTTGTCGAACGGGATCACGTCCTGGATGAACGGCTTCTTCGCGTGCAGCCCGGGCTGGGTGATCACCCGCACCGGATCGCCGAACTGCGTGATCAGCATCTGCTGCGTCTGATCGACGGTGAACAGGCTGGCGTCGGCCACCACGAGCAATACGATCGCCAGCGCGATCAGCGCGATGGTTGTCCGGGTCATTGGCCTGACCCCTGGTCGGACGACGTTCCGCCGGATGGCGCCGCGAGCGCCGCCGGCGCCTGCGCCGGGGCAGTCGACGGTGAACTTGCGGGGTTGGTCTGCGCCGGTCGCCTGGCGGGAGCCGGCAGGTTCAGCGGCAGGAACGGCAGCAGGCCCTGGAGCTTGTTGTCCACGACCAGCGGCTGCGCGTGCATCAGGATGTCGCGCATCGTGTCCAGGTACATGCGTTGCAGCGTCACGTCCTTGGCGGACTGGTAGGCCTTCAGCACCGCGTCGAACTGCTGCGCCTGGCCGGTCGCCAGGGCGACGCGGGCCTGCTTGTCGGCCTGCCCTCCGGCCACGATGCGGGCGGCGTCGCCGCGGGCGCGCGGCACGATGTCGTTGCGATAGGCCTCGGCCTCGTTGCGCATGCGCTCGGCGTCGGTATTGGCGCGCTGCACGTCGCGGAAGCTCTCGATCACCGCGGGCGGCGGATCGACGCGCTGGAGCTGCACCTGGGTGATCTCGATCCCGGCGCCGTAGCGATCCAGAATCTGCTGCGTCTGCTTGTGCACGTCCTGCTCGATCTGGGCGCGCAGCGTGGTCAGCGCGGGCTGGATCGGGGTGCGGCCGATCACCTCGCGGATCGAGCTTTCCGCCACCGCCTTCACCAGGTTGTCGGGATCGCGCACGGCGAACAGGTAGTTCTCGGCGTTGGAGATCTTCCAGAACACGGTGAGGTTGATGTCGATGATGTTCTCGTCGCCGGTCAGCATCAGGCTTTCCGACGGCACGTCGCGCGTGTTGGCGCCGTTTTCGCTCTCCTGCGGATTGACCGAGCGATAGCCGATCTCAGTGCGGTTGATGCGCGTGACGGCGGGCAGCAGCACCTTCTCGATCGGCCAGGGCAGGTGCCAGTGCAGGCCGGGATCGGTGCGATAGGAATAGGCGCCGAAGCGCAGCACCACGCCGAGTTCGTCCGGCTGCACGCGATAGAAGCCGCTGGCGAGCCAGAGCACCACGACGGCGATGCCGATCAGCAGCAGCGGCCGGCCCTGGGTGAACCGCATGCGCGGTCCGCCCCCGCCGCCGACCATGCGGCGCACGGCGGCCTGCATGCGGCGGATCAGCGCATCGAGGTCGGGAGCCGGGCCAGAACCGCCGGGGCGCGGACCACCCGGGCGCGGACCGCCAGGCCCGCTGCCGCCACCCCATGGACCGCCGCCACCGCCTGGCGGGGGACGGCCTGAGCCGTTGCCGGAACCGCCGGGTGGAAATCCCCAGGGACCCTGGCCGCTATGGACCACGGTGGGGCCGCCACTGCTCATTGAGACCGTATTGCTCCTGTCCTGTGCTCCGCCGGCATGGGGCCGTTGGCGGAACCTGCATCCTGCGCCATATCGGATGGCGCCGGCGTCACGGCGGGAGGCTTATCATCCGCTCGCGCGCCGTTTGCAACATATCTCGGCCGGCGGTTGTGCGCTGGCCTCCAGCAGGAGGATTGCGCCATGGCCGCGACACCGGACGCTCTGCGTGAGGCACTGCGCGCGATCAAGGATCCGGCGTCCGGGCGCGACATCGTCAGCGCCGGGCTGGTGGAGGGCGTGGAGGTCCGCGGCGGGCTGGTTCAGGTCTCGCTGCTGACGGACCGCGCGCATGCAGCGGCGATGGAGCCGGTGCGGCAGCAGGCGCAGGCGCTGCTGGCGCGGCAGCCGGGGGTCACGAACGCGACGGCCGTGCTGACCGGGCCGCGGCAGGCGGGTCCGGCGAATGCCGCGGCGCGGCCGGCGGCGGGCGGAGGCGGGCCGGGGCCGCAGGGCGGCCAGGCGGGACATGGGCACGGCGGGCACGGCGGGCACGGCCAGCCCGGCGGTCAGCGGCCGTCGCTGCTGCTGCCGGACGTGAAGGCGATCGTCGCGGTGGCGTCCGGCAAGGGTGGCGTCGGCAAATCGACCGTGGCGGTGAACCTGGCGGTGGCGCTGGCCCGGCAAGGCCACCGCGTCGGGCTGCTGGATGCCGACATCTACGGCCCGAGCCTGCCGCGCATGCTGGGCCTGTCGCGCAAGCCGGAGGTGCGCGGCGACAAGATGGTGCCGCTGCAGGCCTGGGGCCTGTCCTGCATGTCGATCGGCTTCCTGGTCGAGGAAGAGACGCCGATGATCTGGCGCGGCCCCATGGTGATGGGGGCGCTGGAGCAGATGATGGGCCAGGCCGAATGGGGACCGCTGGACGTGATGGTGGTGGACATGCCGCCCGGCACGGGCGATGCCCAGTTGACCATGGCGCAGCGGGTGGCCCTGACCGGGGCGGTGATCGTGTCCACGCCGCAGGACATCGCGCTGATCGACGCCCGCCGCGGGGTGCGGATGTTCGAGCGGGTGAACGTGCCGGTGCTCGGGCTGGTGGAGAACATG
>Ga0335072_10017778_pt1 | contig 10047 bp, 4 predicted proteins | sample Lox_Sample_21_FD_206725 | JGI IMG/M metagenome (GOLD analysis project Ga0335072, IMG submission 206725) | Soil microbial communities from Loxahatchee National Wildlife Refuge, Florida, United States - Lox_Sample_2.1 | ecosystem: Environmental > Terrestrial > Soil > Wetlands | place: USA: Florida...
GGGCTTGCCCGATGGGACGGAGCCAAATGGCAGTTCATCGGCAAAGCCAACGGCCTTTCGCGTATCAGCACCGTCTCTGGAATCGTCTTCAACAGTGAAGGCGATCTGTTCCTGGGATGCCGCGGCGATGGCGTCTATGAGTGGGTCGGCTATTCCGACTGGGAAGGCTGGGGCAATGAGCAGCGTCTCCCCGCGGTCTCTACCTGGTCCCTTCTGCTCGACGGAAACAACCGCGTCCTGCTGGGAACTGAAAGCGGCCCGGCATGGATCGACGGAAACTCTGGAGAGTCGGGTGCGCTGCCGTTGCGAGCCCGCTGGAGCAGGGGCCGAGTGGCAAGCCTGGGAAGGAACTCCGACGGCAGCTTCTGGGCCGCAACGTATTCCGGCGCATTCCTTCGCCTCAATGACAAAACCGGCGAAGTTGAGACTCTCGCGCACCTTCCTGGCTCGGTGCTCGCCGGATTCCAGGGACCTGCCGGGCAGCTTTTCCTTTTCAGCCGACAAGGTGTCTTCCTGCGCGACTCTGCGGAATCCCACGCCAGCCTTCGCCCCATCACCGATCCCGGAAAAAGAAACGCGCATCCTTCCATTCTCGGATCGATTGAGTCGGGCTGCATCGCTCCCGATGGAGCGGCGTGGTTTCTCGGCTCCGGCAGTGTTTCCCGATTCAAGAACAGCCAGTGGAGCGATCCGGCAATCATCGGCTTTGGCAAGCTCAACGGATCCCTCCTCGGTTTAGCCTGTGCGCGCGACGGATCGCTTTGGGTCACCGGAGATCAGACCGGCACTTGGCATCTTCAGCCGGAGGGCAGCGGCCTGAAGGCCGCGCGACTCCCTTTGCCGCCTGAGCTGCAAAGTCTCTCCGGTCTCACACTCCTCGAAGACCGCCGTGGATGGATCTGGCTCGGCACCGACGTGGGCTTCCTGGTGTGGAATGGAAAGAACTGGCGGCACATCACCGAAGAGACGGGATTGATCTGGAATGACACGAACCAGGGCGTTCTGGCCGAGGCGTCTGACGGCACGCTCTGGATTGGTACCAGCGGCGGCGTATCTCATCTGCTCCACCCCGAGCGCGTCTTCGACCCCGTTCCCATCACGGTTTCCTTGACTGGTATCCGGCACGGTTCCGACAACATGCTGGGCATGAAGCACATCACCGTCAAGGAATCCGGCCCTCCACTGCATTTCCAGATCTCGTCGCCCTCCATGCGCAATCGCAGCGAGCTGGTTCTCCAGCTTCGCCTCGCCGGCTTGCGCTCGGACTGGGAACCGACCAAGGACGGCAATGCGGTCTTTTCCAGCCTTCGCGCCGGCTCTTACACATTCGAGGCTATGGCCTGCAATCCCGGATTCGATGCCTGCTCGGCGCCTATTGCGATCGGCATCAAGGTGCTGCCTCCCTGGTACGGCACACTCTGGTTTTATACACTCTCGTTTTTGGCGCTCGCAGTCCTGGGGTGGTACCTGATCCAGCTTTACGCGCATCATCTGCGCCAGAAAAGCAGGGAACTCGAACAACTGGTGGGCGAACGCACGCGAGAGCTGGAAAGGAGCCGCGAACTGTTGCGGGTCCAGGCCTCCCATGACGGGCTGACCGGCTTGCTGAACCGCACCGCCGTTCTGGGTGCCCTCGCCGAAGAGATGGAGCGTGCCCGGCGCGAACAAAAGTCGCTGGTCATCGCGCTCGTCGACCTGGATCACTTTAAGCGAGTCAACGACGAATGGGGTCATCTTGCGGGCGACGAGGCTCTGCGCATATTCGCCGCGGCTGTCAACTTTTCCGTCCGGCTGTATGACCGGTGTGGACGCTATGGCGGCGAGGAGTTTCTCATCGTGCTTCCCGATATCCCCGTCGACGCAATCGACGATCGGCTCGGCAGCCTGCACTCCGCCATCACCAACCTTTCAGTGCAGAGTGGCGAGTCGAGTTTTCGCGTCACCTGCAGCATGGGCGCGGTGATTGCTTTCCCCTCTTCAAGCTTCATGAATTCCGAGCCGCTTCTTGCGGTCGCCGACGGCGCCCTGTACGAGGCCAAGGCCTCTGGCCGTAATCGCTTCGTGGTGAAATACTTCCAGCAGAACCAGCCTCGCGACGCCGAGCGCGAAGTCAGCAACGTAGGACGCCTCTGACCGGCTGTATATTGGAAAAGCCGCGTGATTCTTCCGGATCGGACCATTCGCAGGTGCCCCTTCTGCCCCGAACCGGTGATCCATTCTCAGAAAAAGGGCCGAAGATGCGAGTATTCCCCTCCCTCTGTTTCTTCATAACGTTGATCGCCATTCCCGCGGTTCCGAATGTGGTGGTGCAGGCTTCCGAAGATGCTTCGCATCCGCTACAAGCGACGAAGGACATCGTGTGGAACTTCGACGAACCGCAGGGCAACGCCGCGCAGGACTCCGCGGGCAATCGGAGCGATCCGCTGCGTGGATCCTGGCGATGGGTCAAAGGAGTCACGGGAAGCGCCGTCGAATTCGACGGCTACACGACGCAAATTCTGCGACCCGCCAAAGCAGTGCCAGCGCTGGGCAACGAGTTTACGATCTCAGCCTGGGTTGCTCTCAACAATTATCCTTGGAATTGGGTGCCGATCGTCGATCAGAGCGAATTGCGGCAAGTCGGATACTCGTTTGGCATTGATGCCTTCGGGCATCTCGGCTTCGCAGTCTCCGTCGGTGGCGTGTGGCAGACGCTCGTCACAACGCGCACCCTTCCGCTCAAGAAATGGGCGCATGCGACGGCTGTCTTCGACGGCGCCGACGGCTTACGCATCTTCATCGACGGCGAATCTGCGGGAACTCTGAGAACTTCCGGCGAATTCTGGCAAGCGGTCAACGCCGACCTGCTGGTCGGCAGAGTGCGCAATCCAGAGCCACCATTCCCTTCCTGGCTCAGTCATCCGCAGGACCCCATCCTGTACTCGCTCGACGGCGACCTCGACGACGTGAAGATCCTCGGCCATGCCGTCACTGCGCAACAGGACGCGGCCGAGGTACACGCGGCCCACGCGCCCGCAAACGAAGTGATTCCCTACGCGGTGCTTCCGTCCGGTCCTCCGGGAGCGGGGCCATTCGGCGCCATGTATACCAGCCTCGCCTACGACCCGCCGTGGGATCGGCTGCGCCGCATAGGCGCGGATTCGGACGTGATTGTCCGCTTCGAGCAGTCGGCCATGCGGCTGGTCTTCTGGCAGGGCACGAATTACATTCCGGCCTGGGTCACGCAGAACGGGAAGTGGTACACCGACGAATTTCTCGAGACCTGGGGAGCAGGCTGCCCCGGCGCCGGAGACTGCGAGCCCATGTCCGACAAGCAGGGCCGTTATTCGCGCGTAAGCATCCTTGCATCTTCCCCTGCCCGCGCCATCATTCACTGGCGATACTCGCTGGCCGAGGCGCGCAACTACGTGGGCGCATATGCCGATCCGCTGAGCGGCTGGACCGACTGGGCCGACGAATATTGGACGGTCTATCCCGATGGCGTCGCGGTCCGCCGGCAGGAGCTTCGCAGTTCGGCCGTCGATAAGCCGCATGAATGGCAGGAAACCATCATCATCAACGGACCGGGACAGCGGCCCGAGGACAATATTGATCCCGATGCCCTCACACTCGCCAATATGTCGGGCCAATCGCATACGTATCACTGGGAACCAAAGACCGATCACTCGTTTACTCCGCCCAATGGCCCGTCCGCTCTGAACGAGCCGAAGGACGCGAACATCCAGGTGGTCCATCTCAAATCGAAGGAGAATCCCTTCCAAATTGTCTGGCCGCGCGAACTCGGGCACGACACCTACAACGATGAGCCCAGCTTTTCCATGTTCGAATGGTGGAACCATTGGCCAGTTGCCCAGGTCGGGTCCAGCGGACGCCCTGCCGTGGCACCCGACCGCGCCTCTCACACTTCGCTCTCGCACATCTTCTGGGCCCCCTACGCGCACAGCGCAGATTCCGAGACCAAGCTGCTGCTCTGCGGCCTGACCACGCAAGCGGCGGCCGACCTGGTGCCGCTGGCCAAATCGTGGCTCTCGCCTCCCCCCGTCACTGTGCAGCAGGGGGACGCGGACCGCGTAGATTACGATCCGGCGCAGAGAGCATTTGTGGTCCATCGCAGACCGGCTGCGAAGAACGAAAGCCTGAAGCTTGCGGTTTCCGCGTCGCACGACGCGCCCCTACTCGACCCCGCTTTCGAAATCGAAAACTGGAACGGCCCAGCCAGAATCATGGTGACAGTCGGAGGCGCAAAGTCAACCCGGGCTGCTCGGACCGGCGTTGAGCATCATCCCGATGGCGACTCGCTGATCCTTTACCTGCCGCTGCAGGCGGACTCAACCACACTGATCACGATCGAACCGGTCAGTCGATAGCGATCGACGGCCGTCCATATGAAACTCGCGACTACAGTTCGCCTCCCTGTCCCGCAACTTGGAACGGTCAACGGTTGACGTTCGAGTGGACTCGAATTCTAGTCTTGTAGATATGAAGGTTGCCGGAATCGCCGCCGCTCTTTTCTTCACCGTCCTGCTTCAGCCTGCGCCGCCGGCGGATGCACAGTCTGGTGCGTTGCTCACAGGCCCGTCCGCCTTCACCGACTGGAACCAGCAGGTCCCGGGCGTTCGCCACAAGATCACCGTCGGCGATCTTCCGCAGCCGAAGCCGGAAGAGGCCGTCAGGAACCAGCCGACCGTGATTCCGCGCCCGGCCGACGCGTGGCCCATCGCACCTCCTGGCTTCAAGGTCACGCTCTACGCCGGCGGAGACAATGCCCCCTTGCAGCGCTCCCAGGCCACCGAGCACATGACGCAAGCCGCAGGCACCTTCACCCAGCCGCGCCTGATCCGCGTCGCGCCCAACGGCGACCTCTTTCTCGCTGACTCAGGCGCCGGCTTCGTCGACGTCCTGCGGGGAATCGGCCCGGACGGCAAAGCCAGGCAGATCGAGCACTTCGCCAGTGGTCTTGACCATCCCTTCGGCATCGCATTCTACCCGGCCGACAATCCCCGGTACCTCTACATCGGCAACGCCACCACCGTCGTCCGCTTCGCCTATCGCTCCGGCGATCTCCACGCCTCGGACCCGCCTCAGACCATCGTCCCCGACGTTCCCGGCTATGCGCAGCTTGCCGGCGGAGGCCACTGGACGCGCGACGTCACGTTCTCCAAAGACGGCAGGCACATGTTCATTTCCGTCGGCTCCGGCTCCAACGTCGACGACCCGGACACCCATCCACGCGAATTTCATCGCGCCGACGTGCTCGAGTACACCCCGGAAGGAAAATTCGAGAGGGTCTACGCCACCGGCATCCGCAACTGCGTGGGCGAGGCTGTAAATCCGGTCACCGGCGAGCTCTGGTGCTCCACAAATGAGCGCGACAACCTCGGCAACCACCTCGTTCCCGACTACGTCACCAGCGTGCCCGAAGGAAGCTTCTTCGGCTGGCCCTGGTACTACATGGGCGGCCATCACGACCCACGCCTGCCCGACCCCTGCGCCGACGGCACCGGCCCTGACCCGCAGCGCACTTCGCCACTCACGCCGGAACAGGCCGCGAACTGCAAGCGCGTCGATATGTCGAGCAAAGTGCGAACGCCTGACGTCCTTGTCCAGCCGCACATGGCCTCGCTCGAAATGCTCTTTTATCCCGCGCACCGCGCAACCGCTGCCGGGGATCACCTGTTTCCACGCGAGTACGATGGCGGCGCCTTTGCCGCCGAGCACGGCAGCTGGAACCGCGCCAAACGTGCCGGATACGAAGTTATCTTCATCCCCATGCACAACGGCCGGGCCAGCGGCGAGTACGACGACTTTCTCACCGGCTTTGTCACCAAAGAAGGTGGCGTCTGGGGCCGGCCCGTCGGGGTAGCTGTGGGGACTGACGGATCGCTGTTCGTGACCGATGACGGGTCGCGCTCCGTTTGGCGCGTCACCTGGGTCGGCAAGTGATTTTTGCTGATGCTCGACCCCGTCGAATCAGTTTCAGCGCCACCCAGCGCCGCACCGCGACGAACTTCGCGGCTGGACGTAGTTGACTCCACGCGCGCGCATTCACTGGCCCTGGTCCATTCTCTTCTTCTGTCTTGCTACTGTGGCCAATACCTAGTTGCGAGTCCTCCAACGTCGCAACTTCCACCGGAGCGGCGGCAAATGAGACAGCGATGCACAGACAGGACCGATCTCTACGTCCTTCGCTTGAGAGCCAACCACAATACCGCCCGTAGCGAGCGCAGGATATGACGCTGCCGCCTACGAGTGTGAGCGCTTCGTTCATTGATTCCTGACCTTCCCTGGCGCCTAAGTTAGATTGAGTTGATGTTGCCAACCAGGCGCACGTGTTTTTGTCCCTCCGCTGGACCCCATGCAGGAGCGGCAACTGTGCGCAGAGTGCGGGCGCGCGCCGTCAACGAACCGCGCGACGGCCTCAGATTGTCTCCGCGCTTTCTTCACGGCCTGAGCTGTGTACATCACGCCGCTGCTCTCGGGTTTTTGGAAATGCACGAAAAACAGAGCGTAAGGCAGAAACTCGACAAAGCGCTCTAGATAGGTCCTGACAATGCCACCGCGAGATTCGAGAGCAAGGACTTCAAGTCAACCGAATTGCACAGGGTCCAGCGGGAATCTCTGGATAAGTGCATCCCTCGAGAGTTCCGCAGAGTGCGCCAGCGCTCGCACGCTGAACACTTTACGAGACTAGCTGCGTCCCGAGCCAGGCCGCAAGCTCTTCAGGTGCTACCGGGCTATCTGGGTTCCATCCCAAGCTCTTCGTCGCTGGGAGGATCACATAGCCGGAATCCAGATGTTCCGAGACACAAAGACATAACGTCTGTTGCTGCTCGGGATATCGGCAAGCAGCGAGCCAGATATAGCGCGCCAAAATGACTGCGTCAATCGCGCTGTTCTCCGGATCGTCGATGTCGGGAAGCGAACTGATCTTCTGCTGATTCTCGAACACGGCAATGCTCGTGAAGGGCTTGGGCCTGCTTCGCATGCCAAAGCGAGCAACGATCATCCTCGGTCGCGCCCGGCGAAGCGCCTCACAGACGGCCCACTCGACAAAGGCGTTGGAGAAAATGAGAGCGCCATTCCCGCTGAGGAAAAGATCGATGACAAACTTACGCAGCCGTGGCTGGCTGGCGATCTCCGCAGGCCAGAGGCCCCAGCCATCCGCGGACTCGAGCCGGAGCGCGCTGACCACTTCATCGGTGACGCGAATGCTCTTGGGAGCCTTATTGAGTTCAGCGAGAAATCGATCCCGAAAAGGCTTCAGAGCCGCATATCCCAAAGCAGAAGCGGAACTCGGCGAGCTGAGGGGACACAGACTGCCGAGCTTTGCCTCTGCGTCGATGAGCCACAGATCGGAACTGTCGACACGGCTTTGCCGCGCGGTCAGATTTGCGATTCCCGAAACGCTCGGCAGACCCTGCAACAGCAGTTCGCAGATTCTCTCCGAATGGCCCGAAATCCTGATTGCGCGCCCGCGAGGATCCCATTGCTTCCAGATGGATTGCGGATCAACGGGTAGGCTGCGGGGAAGAACGATGAGGATCAAGCGCATGCGTTCGACCTGGGCTGCCGAGGAGTCGCGTGACGCTGCGTTGGCGGCTTCAAAGACCCTTTGTACCTCTTGGCGCCACTCGTCGTAGTATTCAGATCGTGCCAGGCGGGACGCATTCTCGATGGTGTCGTTGGTCTCTGAAAAACTCCAATTCTTTACTCCCATCTTCTTTTCGAGCGACCACAGCGGCTCAGTGAGCGCAGCGAGACCGGCCGGACTCAATGCCTCGAGGCCTTCCATGAAAGCGGCAACCTGAGCCTGCTCGAAGGGGAACAACAAATTCCACTGACTCAATTGCTGGTCTAATGCAGGCCGCATCGTGACCGGCAATCGCTCGACAAATCGGCGATAAGCATCCAAGCCGGGCGCTTGTTTCCGCGCTTTTGCGGGCCATTCACTCATCGCGGCTCCGATTCAGGCAGATAGGCCGGGCAATGGCTTGCCCGGAAGATCGAGGCCCCTGATCCCAAACATGCCGGCTATGGTGGGGCATAAGTCGACGTGCTGGACGGGACGCTCGATGACGTCGGCAGCCCTTGCGGCCTCTCCCAGGCACATCATCCAGGTAAGGCTGGTCGAATCGTCATTCGACCTGTGATTGAAAAAGCCGTTGGTGTTCGAGCCGTCGAAATCGCGGCCGAATTCGGGAAGGATGAACAGAGTTGTCCTTCCCCTGTACGCGGGAAGCTCCTCGACCAAGTTCCAGAGCTCATAAACGAGACGGTCCATGGTGCGGATGCCGGCGAGGTGCATGGAGTACGACCCAAAGTGAGCCGCCTCCACATCGGAGAAAGTGATGGCCATCAGCGGGGGCGCGAAACGCCGCATGACTTCTTCGCTGATAAGAAAAGTGAACTCATCGCCGGTCACGGGTGCATTCGTGCGCACCAAGTCCTCGATCGCTCGCTCCATGGAGCCCCGCACGCGGAGGTCGAGGTAGGATTCCTCTCCTGACACTGACCAGCCAAGGCCCTCGTAATTGTCTGCATTCTGCAATATGGCCTCGAACTCCTGTCGCATCGCGGCTCGGTCCGCGCTATGCTCTGGGTGTCCTTGTGATGCCGCCTGAATGACCGCGTTGATGAGCAGTTGCTTCGGAAACACTACGTTGGCGCCGTAGCGCGGCCCGAAATCATGAATCGAACTGGCCCCAATGCGACTGGTGAGAGCTTTGTTGCTGGAAATCAACCAGGCACTGTCCTGCGATAACTCCTTGTGTTTGCGCAGATATTCGAAAATCGTCGGATTGGCGGGCGGCATCCCTCCCCAATCATCCAGCCGTTGCCAATCTCCGGTAAGGATGCTGGAAATCGCGTTGTAGTGCGATGTCACGCCTGCATTGCGGAGGAACGGATAAAAGATGCTCCGGGGCAACAAATCGTGGTAGAGGTGGGGAATGTTTCCGAGACCGGTCGAGAGAAACGTCTCTTCCCGGCGTATTCCGCCGCAAGATACGATGATGACCTTTCGATCATCCCTCGCCGCCGCATCGATCGGCGTTCTGCAAGAAGCAAACCTGCTAGAGTTTGCCAACCCATCTACGAGCAGAACTGCGGCAGTTTTCAGCAGATTCCTTCGAGAAGCATCCATCACCCACCACAGATTGGTGCAAAATCCCCGACCCTCGCGGGCAACGGAAATCGTGCGTTGAAGGATTCAATTCCGCATATCGCACTAAGCCAATACTCCCGCGGACGCTTATGCGCCCGCGGGAGTGATGCCGATCGAGCTGCGGGCGCCATTCCGCTCTCAGCTCTTCTGTTTTCCTAAAACACGTACTTTACAGCTAGCTGAAAGAATCGCGCATCCGGCGTGTAATTCTGGAACTGCTGCGATGCAATGATCAGCCCTGCGGTGTTGTTCAGGCTGGTGTCGGTTGGACTGTTCCAGGATGGATGGTTGAACAGGTTGAATGCATCGGCGCGGAACTGTATGTACTGTTCGCGCCAGACTTTGAAGTTTTTGAACCCGGACATATTGACACGCTCGAATCCCGGTCCATAAATCTGGTTTGACTTCGCGCCGTAGTATTGAATCGCGCTTTCAACCGTAGTCAGGAATGCGCCGCTCCCCGAAGTCGGGATGTTGCTTCCCGGCGTCGGATCTTTAAATGCGCATGGGTTATACCAGTTTGTTCTGTTTCTCACCTTGGCGGGGCATGTGGTCGAATCCAAGTTCCCTGCGGGCGGACTGCCTCCACCTTTAAACGGATCGCTAACGCGGATGGCGTTATACATGTTGCCGCCGCCGGCTTCGAGCGAGCCGAAGTTATTGCCCAATCCGACCGTGAAGGGATTACCCGTCTGCGCTTGCCAGGTCAGGCTCGCCGACCAGCCACCTACGAGATAATCCAGCCCGCCCCTATTTCTCAGGTATTTCCTTCCCGCCCCGAACGGCAAATCGTACTTACCGTTCACCGTGAGTCGGTGGCGAACGTCGTAATTGGCATTCGTCAATTCATACTTGAGTGGAATAAGGACCGAGTTGCGGTAGCC
>Ga0335072_10017779_pt1 | contig 10046 bp, 9 predicted proteins | sample Lox_Sample_21_FD_206725 | JGI IMG/M metagenome (GOLD analysis project Ga0335072, IMG submission 206725) | Soil microbial communities from Loxahatchee National Wildlife Refuge, Florida, United States - Lox_Sample_2.1 | ecosystem: Environmental > Terrestrial > Soil > Wetlands | place: USA: Florida...
GGTACCGTCCAGGTAACGCCGCGCGAAGTCATGGCCGGCTGCGTCGCGAGAACTGGACGGAACGCGCTGGCAAGGGCTCGCATATGGTTTTCACCAAGGATGGCCGCACGGTTGTCGTGCCGAACCACCGGGGTGACATCACACCGGGAACGCTGCGCTCGATTTGCCGCGGAGCAGGCTGGGAGTATCCTGCGAAGCGGTGAAGGAGTGGGCCGCGCGGAATTGCATCGCGATCGCCGAACCATCAGACGACGGCAAATCGTGGTGGATTAGCTTTCCTGGGTTGCCCGGCGTGACCTCGGCCGCGGATGGGCCAGAGCATATCGCGCGGCAGGCGCAGGATGCGCTGAGTTCGGCGATAGAAGCGGGCGCCGTGCTGCCTCCGGCGATCGAGGATGGCGTGATCCCCCGGTACGACCTGGGCGAGTACGCGAACCCATTGGTGCTTCTGGTGGCCTAGGAGCCGGTGGTGGCAGCCTAAGGACGTACCGAAGCCGCCCCGGAAAGGCCGGCCCCTCCGGTCAGCGGACGCTGTTCGCGTTGAACGCGACCTCGCTATCAGGTGCGATCCTCTCGCCGGCTCTGCGTCAACGAAATGGCGTAGTTATACCAGGCAGCGAAAAGATTGACCGATGTGCCCCATGTGTCATGGCCGCGCTTGTCGCGGCCATCCACGTCTTTACAAACCGCACCTGATAAAGACGTGGGTGGCCGCATACCTACGCAACCAAAGTAACACGACCGACCGCAGCCGGCCTGTAATCGCTGAATCAGCCCTCGCTGAGCATTTTCTCGCGCAGAATGCGGTTGATCTCAGTCTGGTAGTGCGGCCCCTTCCGGCACACCCAGCCCAGCACATCCGGGTCGAGCCGCACCGAAACTGCTCCCTGCATGGCCGAGAGATGTTTGCCACGAACCGCCCGCGCCCAGTGCTCCGCGGGCGCCGGTGGAATGTCAGCCGTGTCGGGCACTCGCCCCTCCAGCCGGCGGAGCTGTTGTGCTTGCGCCTCGGTCAATGGATACGATGGCTCAGTTCGGTCAGTGCTCCCGGTCATAGCGTCTTCGTTCCCTGGGCTCGGCCTCACGCAGACTGATGCCTCTGATCCAAGTCTCGTCATCCGGATAGGTATGCACCACCAGAAGCACCCGGAAGATCGGCCCGGCGGCGATTGCTCTGATGGTATGCCAGCGCTCCTCGCCCTCGACAACGTGGTCGGGCAGGGTCACCGCCAACGGATCAGCAAAAATCGCCGCGGCGAACGAAAAGTCGAGGCCGTGCTTACTGACATTCCGGCGCTCTTTGCCGGGATCCCACGTGAAAAGCATTCCGCCGCTCCGCCGCATGCAGCGACGCTGCGCTCACCTTCGTCAACATTCAGTAAACATCGCGCCGTGAACCGTCCCGTTAGCTGAGGCTGTCCGCGGGGAACGCTACCCCGCGTGATCACCGTCGATGCCTCGGCCGTGCTTGAGGACCCGCTGCGGACGCCGGCCGCATCACCTGCGGAGGATCGGTACTTCGCTCCCGGTCAGACCATGCATGAACCGGAAGCTGGAAGCGTCTGCGCAGCCGCTTTGGGTGGTTTTCGGACGGTCCGGTTTTACGGCGATTGGAAAGACAAGCTGGCGTTCGCCCAGCGACCGCGATTAGCCGGGAACGGAACGGCCGCATTCGGGCTCACGCAGCGGACCCATCGGCGACCGACCCGAAGCGGGACGTTTCCCAGCGTCAGAACCGTGACCGGCCCTGATGGAGCAGCTATCCGGCGGATTCGGTCAGCGTTTTGCGGATCTCTCTCACGTGCGCAACGCCCGCGGCATTACTGAGTTTCGCAAAGGCGGCCTCTGCTTCGTCGAGGACGGGGAGAGCCTCACTGATCCGGCCAGCCCTCGCGAGAATCTGCGCCAGCAGAGCCCCCGTATGGGCGACGCCGTTAGCGAGCTTCAGTCGGCGCGCGATCGTGAACGCTTCCGAAGCCACAGCATGAATCTCCAGCGCCCGCGCATCGTCGAGCCCCCCTGCTTCAATCAGCAGTCTCGCAATCCTATACAGCGCCACCGCACGAGAGTGCACGTCGCCGAGGCGCTCATAGACGGGCAGCGTCTCTTCGCGGCGGATGCGCAGCGCCTCGTCCAATTCGCCGCGGGCCTGAAGGATGTCGGCGATCTGGCCCATCGTCACCGCGCGGGAGCGCACGTCGCCGAGGCGCTCATAGACGGGCAGCTCCTCCTCGCGGCGGATGCGCAGCGCCTCGTCCAATTCGCCGCGGGCCTGAAGGATGTCGGCGATCTTGCCCATCGTCACTGCGCGGGAGCGCACGTCGCCGAGGCGCTCATAGACGGGCAGTTCCTCCTCGCGGCGGATGCGCAGCGCCTCGTCCAATTCGCCGCGAGCCTGAAGGATGTCGGCAACCCGGCCCATTGCGACCGCGCGAGCGTGTTCGTCCGGCGCTGCTGCGACGCCCGCTCGATACGCCGATTCGGCGTCGAAAGCCCGACCGAGGCTGGCGGCAAGATCGCCCATTTCGAGACCAAACCCGGCCCGCATATCCTCGGGTATATCAGGCTCCAGCAGAATCCGGCGCAGGAATTCGATTCGCGCCGCGCGTTCGTCCCGCGTGCGGTCGTCGATAGGCCTGATGTCGGGTTCGCGCATGGTCAGCCGTTGTGGCGCCGCGGCGAACGTGATGACCGCCGTGCGCCAGGCCCAGAGATCGATCGCGACCCTGGCCAGATCTGCGATGGCGTCCTCGTCGAGCCATAGCAGCAGGCTTGCCCTGACCTCATGCGCGACGGCGTCGCGCCTGATGTTGAAGGCCTCCCATCTTTGGAGATCGAACCAGGCGGGACCACCAGTCACATGGATCGCAGCATTCGTCTCGGCGAGTCGCGTCAATGCCCGCTCGACGGCTGCGAAATCCGGATGGTCCCCGGTGCCCAGCCGCAATCTTGTGGTGCGACCGCCGGAAGCGTGCAGGAATTCGTCCAGGTCCGCGATAAGCCGTTCGCGCAGAGTTTCGTCGCGGCAATCCACGACCAGCAACTGGAACTTGTGCGGACGCGCCCGGACCAGCTTGACGAGGCGCGCCAATCCTTGCTGGCAGTCGGGCGGCAAGGCGGCGCCCACGTCCCGCATGGCCTCGGCGAACTGCACTTGGCCCGCTTCGGTCACGTTTCCGCCGCCACGGCAGCCGTCGCACGCCGATAGCCTTCCAGGGTCCGTATCACCGGGTGGCTGCGCCGCCAGGTGCCATCATTGTACTCCAGCAGAGCCAGGCAATAGAGCAGGCGCCGGATTCCTTCGTCATTTCCGACATCCAGCGGATTGCGGTCGATCTGCACCAGGAGCGTATAGTCGTCCGGCTGGAGAAGACGCCGGTACTCGCTTGCGAGCTGGGCGACCGATTGCTCTACGACCTGGGCGTCGATCCGTGTTTCCGCGAACTCGCAACAAAGCTGCAGCAGGCGCAGCATCTCGCGCGGGTGACCGCCGCTGTTCTCGATCAGCCGCTCAATGTCCTGTTCGAGGTCGAACAAGGACCGATCGGCGCGCTTGAGAAGAATGTCGCGCATCGCCCGCCATCCGGGTTCGCAACGTGCGCCGTATGCATCCTGCAGCTTGACCATCGGCAGCACGAGGTCGGCATCGAGCCGGCCGACCAGGGCGTCCTCGTATTTTAGTGCTATCGGTGCCGTGTAGACTGCAAGAGTATCCACGGCCAGAAGCAGCTCGGTGTCCTCGACGAACAGGCGCCGCCGATCTTCCGCGCGCAGTTTGTCGGTGCCGTCGATCACGAACAGTACACGCACCGGCGCTTTGACGTTTTTCTTTGCGAGGGCTTGTTCAGCACTGCGGATGAGTCGATTGAACGCTTCGGCCAGTTGCGTGAATGTGTTGCGGATGACTCGTCGCAACTCCTCCTTGTAGGTTGCATTCGATTTGAAGGCCGAACTGAAATTCGTGAACAGCTTGGCGAGCAGCGGCACGCCGGCGGAAACTTCGCCGCCGGCCTTGATCTCCGACGTGAACTCTGCGAGCTCTCCGCGCGTGGCGACCTTCTCCGCGAACCAGGTCTCAAGCTCCTTGACGCCGTCCTTGGGCAGTGTGGTGCGCTCCCGCTTCAGCGCTTGCAGCAGGGCGTGCGCCATCGCCATCAGCAGGTCCGCGTACTGGAGATTGTTCCGGTCCAGTACGCCAGGGACGTCAACCTCGACGGGTAAAAAATGCCCGGTGCGTTTGAGCTTCGCCGCATAGAACTTCAATTCCGTGGTCTTGCCGGTGCCAACATGGCCAAAGAAGAGGATGTGCTTCTGCGTTAGTGGCAGAAAATGTCCCGATTCCATCAGCAGGCCCAGCTTGCGTGCCAGCCGGCCAAGCGTCTTCTGACTGCCACGAGCCTCACTTGTATCAACGCGACGAGGGTCGTTCGGTTCGAGTGCTTCCTCGAACTCGATGCGCTGGAGCACTTCAAGGATATCGCGTGGCGGCTGATAGTCGGACATGAGCTCACAGTTCGGGTGGGTTGCTTGCGTAGCTTAGGCTGGCCTGTCCGAGAGGGCTATCCAGCGGTCTCGCCAGTCCCGAGACGGCCGCGCATCGTGGGCGTCAGCCGGAGCAACCTGGTCCGTGCCTTGATGCGGGCGCCCTTGGGGAGCGGCACGGTCTATCAGGCAACCATGGTGTGAGCAACGGACGAGGGGGCGGGCGACTTCCGGCCGGGCGCGCGGCCGCCGTCAGCCACCGCCGGTGACTGGCAGCTTTCAGGATCGCTCACTCGGCGAGCCAACGGCTATGTTGGGTCGGCTGCGGTCCTACGAACCTCGCCGCTCTGCCTTGTCTCCGATCTGAATCGAGCTTTCGGTGAATTGGGGAACGGTCGGGGACGTCAAATGGCAGATCCGCGCCCATTTCGAGGCGGATGCCACTTACGTCACGCTCCGCCCGGTGCATGCCGCCGGAGACAACGCGGCGCGCGATGCCATAACGCCGCGCATGCCATGTTGAAGCTAATGGCTGACTTCCAGCGCTCAGCCAGTTTCAATCGGCACCGACTCGTCGCGCGCCCACTCACCCATCGAGGCATCATACAGGGTGATGTCGTCGTAGCCGAGCTGGTGCAGCATGAACAAGTCGATGGTCGCCGAAATGCCGCCGCCGCAATAGGCGATGACGTGCTTGTCCGGTGTGACGCCCTTGGCCGCGAACCTGCCCTGCGCGTCAGCCAGCGTGGTGAAGCCCTGGCCGGCCGGATCGACCAGGGTGGCGGCCGAAACCTGGACGCTGCCGGGAATGCGCCCGGGCCGGCCATAGCGGCTGGGACCCGTGCCCTTGTAGAGGTCGTCACCCAGAGCGTTGACGATCACAGTGCCGGGCCGGCCGATTGCACCGAGCACGGCGGCCTTGTCGACGAACAAGCCGGGTCGTGGCGCGGCGACGAAGGTGGCGGGCGGGTAACCCTTGGGCTTGCCGCTCTCGGTCGGCCGGCCCTCGGCCTGCCACTTCTCGAAGCCGCCTTCCAGCACCGCCGCATCGAAGCCGAGCGACCGCAGCATCCACCAGAAGCGCGTTGACATCCACATGGTGCCGCTGCTGTACAGCACCGCGCGGGTGCCCGGCCCCAGGCCATGCCGCCCGAACGCCGCCTCCAGCTGCGGGATCGGCGGCATCATGAAGCGCAGCCTGGTCGACTGGTCGGAAAACTCGCCCTGGATGTCGAGGAAGTCTGCACCGGGGATGTGCGCCGTCTCGAACGCTGACAGCCCTGGCACCGCGACATAGGGCACGTCGCTGCCCGGCGGCGGCGGCACGGTCGCGGTTGTACAGTCATAGATGCGCAGCGACGGGTCACCGAGGAGGACTGCGAGCTCACTGGTGCTCATCAAGGCCCGCGGGTCGCGCATGTTGCTCCTCCTTCGCTTTGCCGGCGAGCCTCGCATGTCCCACGCGGCAATGCCATTGGCTGACATCTTCCCGTATGCCGTGCCCATTCGGACAGCTTAGGGTTTAAGGCGAAACAAGTGCTCCAATTGGCGCAGCGATCGTGCGTACCGTGGCATGGCCGGCGCAGGCTGCCTGCGCCGGCCATCCACGACTTCCGTGCTGCCGCTGCAAAGATGTGGATGGTGCGCCTGCGCTTTGCCTGCGCGCACCATGACACGTGGGAGCCGGTGCGCCCCTCAAGCGCCTGGTTTATTCCGTCTCGAGCCCTTAGGTGAACGGTAGCCGCTGCGCTGGATGCGCGGCAAACCCGGTGCGCGACGGTCAACACAACCGGGAGGCTGCGCGGAATGCTCCGAGCGTCCGCGTTGGGTCGGAAGCAGCTCTTCCGCCCCGCACCTGGCCAGCGCGCCGGTAATTCGGGGTAGCCCGCCTAACCGGTCAAAACTCCCAAGTCGCGGTGCGTCCATTTGCCCTCCTGCGACGCACCCCCCCTCCCACACTTCATGCTTGCACCCCGCCGTTCATTATGTTAGTATCACTCCCCATCTACACTAACAATCCCCGGAGCCCTCCCATGTCCCACCTCTCCCAGGCCGCCCGCCTCGAATACTACCTCACCATCGGCGCCACCCTGCCGGACCCCGCCGAGCCCACCGAAGCCGCCCGCGAATCCCGCCTGGCCACCGCGGTCGAGACCTTCAACGCCCTGCGCCCCGACAACGCCTATGAAGCAATGCTCGCGGTGGAGATCGTCATCTGCGGCGCCCACGCGCTGCAATGCCTGCGCGAGGCCGCCCAGAGCCCCGACGACTTCAACAAAACCGCGATCTGCCGCAACCAGGCCGCCAGCATGATGCGCGAGGCCCGCGCCGCCAAACGCATCCTGGCGCAGGAGCAAAAGCAGCGCCTGGGGATCGAGGCGCTAACCGCCGCCCACCTCGCAGCGTCTGTCCCCACGCAACAAGCCACCCTCCAGACCGCGTCGCCCTATCCCGTCGCACCTGTGGCACCAGCCCAGGCGACCGCCCCAGAGCACCAGGCGGTCCCGCCGCTCCACCTGGTCGCAGCCACCGCCGGCGCCGCGTCGCAGCCGGCCCCGGCCGAGGCCGCTCCCCTCCCCTCGCCCGAGGCAATCGCCCAGGCCGAGGCCTTCGCGCTGGACAACCTGATAGCCGCCGCCCAGCTCCGCGAGGACGGCGGCCTCACCCCGCAGAACCAGAGTCTGTTCCGCGGCGTGGCGCTCCCCGCCGATCCCGCCGTGATGGAAGCGCTGGCGCGGGGCAGCAGTCCGATCCTGGACGCGCTGACCGGCCTGAACCAGGAACTGCTGGGTGTGGCCGCCTGACGGGACCAAGACACAAACACTAAACGGAGTCGCACAAAACGGGATTCTGAGACGACATCGAGAGCCCACTCTGCCCTCAAGGCGACACGCGTTGCGCCCGGTTTTGGCCCAGGGCGGTCCGGCGCTGCTTGAACGAGCGCGACGCGCGCGAAGCCATCGCCCAGCGGCGCGGCGTTGCAGCAGGGGCGACCGGTGGCGGCGGAGGGCAATCAGTTGCTGAACGGCGGAGAGGTAGTTGTTGATTACCTGTGGTTCGTCTGCGCTGCTTACTCGGAATGACGTCGGCCGCGAGGGGGCTAGAGCATATCACTCGCCGGACGCAGGATGGACCGACCCGGGAGATTAAAGAGGGCGCCGAGCCGTCTCCGACAATCGGAAGTGCTTTCTCGGGGCTGTCGAGCCGGCGGCAGCCGCCCAAGGGCACGCCTGGCACGCCGCAGGAACGACACTTTCCCGCGCTAGCGGACTCCCGGTTGCACGGCGCCTCAATTGTGCATTAGCGTCACGGGTAGTAATGTCGTGCTACCGAGAGAATTCGGCAATGTGGGCATCGGGCCCAGGCGGAGTTGCCAATGAGCCTTCAACAACGCATCGACGAGCGCAGGAGAGAGATTAGAACAGATGGCTATCCTGTATCGATTGGAGAGTGGATCTCTCTTTATGAGCGTTCCGAACTGGATATCCATCCCGAATTTCAGCGGTTTTTCAGATGGAGTGACACCCAAAAAACGTCGCTGGTAGAGTCGATTCTTCTTGGCATCCCTATTCCGTCGATCTTCGTTAGTCAGCGAGCTGATGGGGTTTGGGATGTAGTGGACGGATTGCAGAGATTATCCACGATCTTTCAATTTTTAGGAATACTAAAGGACGAAGCGGGAAATCTCGTACCGCCGTTGACTCTCGAGGCTACAAAAGACGTGCCCGAGCTGAAAGGCATTACGTGGGAGGGGCCAAACGAATCATCCCTTCCGGCTGACGCGCGGCTGATATTCAAGAGATCGAAAATCAATGCGTCCATTATTCTCCGGGAGAATGATGAGAATGCGAAATACGACCTCTTTCAGCGATTGAATACTGGCGGTAGTCAGGCTTCGGATCAGGAGGTAAGAAACTGCTTACTTGTTATGCTGAATCCAAAGCTTCTAAGATGGATGAAGTCTCTCGGTGATGACACCAACTTCCAGGAATGCGTCGCCCTTTCTGATAGGCTAGTTCTAGAAGGCTACGATCTGGAGCTCGTATTGAGATTCCTAGTTTTTTACCAACTCCCCGAGACGGAACTGTCATTGGTGGGGGATGTCGGAGTTTTTCTGACCGAGCAAATGAGAACAATGGCAGCAAACAAGAAATATAATGCGAACCGACATAAAAAGGTATTTCAAGAGACATTTTCTCTACTCGCGGAGTATCTGTCTGACTCCTCGTTTAAGAGGTTCAATGTCGAACGCAAAAAGTTTCAGGGAGGCTTCTCGATTTCTCAATTCGAGGCGGTCGCGTGCGGCGTTGGCTACAACATTGCCAACGGTGTAAGGCCCACCAATATAGCAGATAAGGTTGCGAGCCTCTGGTCGAATACCATCTATACGACGTGGAGCGGTTCAGGTATTACTGCCGCCAGGCGGTTACCGAAGCTCATACCGCTTGGGAGGGATCTGTTCTCGGATTGAGCAGACATGCGCACCGCAGAAGAGTTGAGCGACAAACTTAGTGATGAGCGTATCTGGCGAGTGAAGGAAATCACGGCAATTTCCAATCTCGCCAGCCGGCCCAATCTGCCCCCCGTCGAAGCAGAGTTCTACTGTAGGGCAGGGTCAGCGCTCTTTTACGCCCATTGGGAAGGCTTCGTGAAACGTGCCGCTACACACTACCTCAAATACGTTGCGTTCCAGCGAGTCAAAATTAGCGAGATGGCCGACTTCGTCATGTGCCTTTTTATGCAGCAAAATCTTGGAGGAGCTCCTTCTGCGGCACAACTCTTGAAGCTTAGCCAAAGATTACAGTTTCAGCAAGAACTGCGGCCGAAGCTGATCTGGAAGAATATAATACAGACAGATTCTAATTTGTCTAGCAATGTCCTAAGAAAGATTGTGGCCCAACTTGGCCTCGACTATTCTCTTTTAGCAACCAAGTCAATGAAAATTGATGGCTTGATACTTTACCATAGAAATGCTATTGCGCATGGTGAAAAGGGAGAGGTTGACTTAGACACGTTAAACGAGATGAGGACCGAAGCAATCAGCCTCATCACCTTGTTTCGTGACATGATAGAAAACGCCGTCGTGACAAAGGCCCATCTTCGACCTCGCGACGCAGCGCCAGCACGCTAGATCTACCCGTCACGCGTTGGGGCGCACACGAGCGCCCGTTGCCGCTGGTTGACCGTCGGCACGGTCAGCGTATGCACTCACCACTCAATTTGGGGTTTCTAGCGGGGACCACTGATGGCAAGAAGCAACCAGGTGCTGAACGGCGGCCAGGTCATCGTTGACTATCTGATTCGCGAGAAGGTGCCCTACGCGTTCGGGCTGTGCGGCCACGGCAATATCGGTTTCATCGACGCCCTCTACGAACGCGCCGATGAGATCAAGACGATTTCGTCGCGCCACGAAACCGTCTCCGGCTTCATGGCGGACGTCTATTACCGCGTCAGCGGCCAACCCACGGCGACCTTCACCTCCTGCGGCCCCGGCTCGACCAACCTGCCGATCGCGCTCGCCAACGCGTATCTGGACTCGGTGCCGTTCCTTGCCGTCACCGGCA
>Ga0335072_10017781_pt1 | contig 10045 bp, 15 predicted proteins | sample Lox_Sample_21_FD_206725 | JGI IMG/M metagenome (GOLD analysis project Ga0335072, IMG submission 206725) | Soil microbial communities from Loxahatchee National Wildlife Refuge, Florida, United States - Lox_Sample_2.1 | ecosystem: Environmental > Terrestrial > Soil > Wetlands | place: USA...
CTCATCGATCACCCTTCACAACGTCGATCGTGTCAATCAGTGCGCCCCTGAAACCCGCGGCTTGAGCCATTGCGCTTTGACTTGAGACGAGCGTACGTGTTGCGGCTACGTCCGGCCGTGCGTCGGCCGGTGCCGTCGAAGGTGGCCTAGGTGCACCCGCTGACATGGATTCGCCGTCCGGCGCCAACGCAGACGTTCACCGGCGGTGGGGGTGGCGGTGGGGGCGGGAAATCCCCCGGCAGCGGTGCATAGGCGGCAGGCGGCGGGACATAGGAGTTGACGGTGTCGGCAACGTTGGTGCACCCGCTCACTGAAACCCGCCTGCCGACGCTCGCGCAGACGTCGGCGTTGGCCACAGCCGACGGTTGCACGACGCAATACATTTCCGGGATCGACGTGATGGCAGCCATCGCCATCCCGGCGGCGATCCAAGACCGCGCCCACCGCGTCATCGCGGTGTCCTGCGGGGTCACGCCGCGCCCTGGCCCAGTAATGGAGTCCACTGGCAGCGCTCCCTGATGTCGGTCAGCGGCTGACGGATGCTCTCCAGGTCGGCTTGCTCCTGCGGGTTGGCGCTGAAGTAGTTCTGCACGTCGTCGCGGAGTTGATCTTTGGGCTGATCCTGTAGGCCGGTGTAGAACCCGTTCACATCCGGGTGTGTGAACAGGTAGGTCGAGAGCGCCGTCGCAACACCGGCGGCGACGCCGGCTACGTCCGCAGCTGAGCAGTTGGGTGGCCGAGACGGCGGATCAGCCGCGGCTATTGCGGCGGTGCCAGATAACAGCGTGCCGGCAATCCCAGCGACGATCGCGCCGACTCCTACCCGGCGCGTGATGACTTCTGAGAGGGACATAACTGGCTCCTTCGTGCGGTAACCGATGGCGGTTGTCCCCCGGGCTAAAGCTAAGCAGATGCACCAGACCGCTCTCGTGAATTGGTCGGAAAGCAGATCATCGTGTCGGCGGCAGACCAAACACCGAAAACAATGCCGGATCCAGAAAAACCACGATCCCGGCGATGGCCACAGCGCCGGTAGTGATGACGTGTATCGAATGCGCCCGCATGACACCGTCCGCGGTCCGCCGGTATTCGGCGACGGCAGGCTGGCCGTTGGCAGCGGTCGGGACCAGGGCGATGTCGCCGGGTTCGGTAAAGGCAACCCGGGCGAGGAATCGTGTCACGGCGTCGCGCCCGGTGAACCACACTGGCAGCGGCGGCATTTCGAGTCTGACATCGGTTTGCAAGAGCTCGGTCAGCGCTGCAAGATCCGCGTTTTCGAACGCTGCGCAATAGCGGTCGAGCAGCTCGCGGCGATCCGCGTCATCGGGCTCGGCCGCGTCCTCTTCGCTCGGCGCGACCTCGGCGAGGTGAGCGCGCGCTCGCTGCAGCGCGCTGTTGACCGCGGCCGGCGTCGTTTCGAGCAGCTCTGCGACCTCGGCGGCGCTGAATTGCACGACGTCGCGCAGGATCAGCACCGCGCGTTGACGTGCCGGAAGCTCTTGCAGCGCCGTGGCTATCGCCAGCCGCAGGCTGTGCCGCGCGGTAACCGCGGTCTCGGGCGTCAACGCGTCCGGCAGCGGCTCGAGCCAGTGGTAAGAACCACCGTTTGCCTCGAGGTCGGCGTCCGGGTCGTCCGAACCGTCGCCCAGTCCCGCGGGCAACACGCGGCGGGCCCGGTTCTGCAGCGCGCGCAGGCACGCGTTGGTCGCGATCCGGTACAACCAAGTCCGCAGCGCGGCGCGTTCCTCGAACGCCTGATAACCGCGCCAGCCGCGCAGGTACGTCTCCTGGACAAGATCTTCGGCGTCGTGAACCGAGCCGAGCATGCGGTAGCAGTGCGCGAGCAACTCGGCACGAAACGGCTCCGCCTGCTCGATGAAATCATCTTGGGCCGGCACGGCTGCTCCTGTTCTGTGATGCAAATCCCTACATCAGTACAGATACACACGGCGGCCGGAATTCATCAGCCCCCACCGATGAATCCCGCGGACGGCACGTATCCGAATTAGTGCGGACATCGCTGCCGCGCCGACGATGCACCGGCACCGTCGAGCAGGTGTCAACTAGGAGATCGTCATCATGATGAAAATCGCCGACAAAACCGTTCTGGTCACCGGGGGCAATCGCGGCATCGGGCAAGCACTGGTCGAGGAAGCCTTGAACAGAGGCGCGAAGCGCGTATACGTCGGCACGCGCACGCCGTTGGCCCACGCCGATGGCCGCGTCACCCCCCTAACCCTCGATGTGACCAACGCGGCGCAGATTCAAAGCGCGGTCGATGAAGTCGAATCTCTCGACGTCCTCATCAACAACGCCGGCGTCGCGCTCTATGACGACTTGAGCGATCGTTCGACGCTCGAGCGCCACCTCGCCGTCAACTTCTTCGGCACGTACGGCATGATCCAGGCTTTTCTGCCGTTGCTGACCCGGTCGGGCGGAGTCATCGTCAACAATCTGTCGGTCAACGCGATTGCTCCCTTGCCGCTGATTCCGGCCTACTCGATATCGAAGGCGGCCGCGTTCAACCTGACGCAATCGCTGCGCGCCCTTCTAGCCGGACAGGGTGTGCGGGTTCATGCCGTCCTGACCGGCCCCACAGACACCGATATGACCCGGGGTCTGGAGATACCGAAGAGCTCGCCGGAATCCGTTGCGCGAGCCACCTTCGACGGAGTCGAAAAAGGAGAGGAAGACATCTTTCCCGACCCGATGTCGAAGTCGGTGGCTGACAGCTGGAGCAGCGGTGCAGCGAAGGTTCTCGAACGCCAGTACGCGGCGGCGCTCACGGAGACAGGTTGGGTCAGCTGATCGCCAGACGTGCGAATCGGCGAGCACAGAACCGATTAATCGGGCCGACAGAACGCATCTGAACTAGTACCGACATTCCGAACCGTCCAACTTGAAAGCGAGCAGGACCATGACCAAAACAACCACCAAGCTGGCCGGCACCACGGCGATCGTTACCGGTGCCAGCCGCGGGTTCGGCCGCGCCATCGCCGCGGCGCTGTCGACGGCGGGTGTGCGCGTCGTCGGCGTTGCCCGCAGCAGCGCACAACTCGACGAACTGCGCGACGAACTGGGCGAGACGTTTACTCCGGTAGCGGCCGATGCTGCCGATCCGGCGGTGGCCGCACGGCTCATTGACGAGCACCGGCCGCGCACCCTGGTGCTGTGCGCGGGAGCAAGCCCGACAATGAGTCCGTTGCCCGAACAGACATGGGAAAGTTTCAGCCAGATCTGGAACGTGGACGTCGCGCAGGCGTTCCACTGGACACGCCACGCGTTGCGGCACCCGCTGGAGCCGGGCAGCTCGGTAATCGCGATGTCCAGTGGCGCCGCACTCAACGGTTCACCGCTCAGCGGCGGCTACGCGGGGGCGAAGGCCGCCGTCAAGTTCATCGCCGACTACGCCGCCATCGAGTCGCAGCGGGCGGCGCTGGGAATCAGCTTCGTGTCGGTGCTGCCGCGGCTGACGCCGGCCACCGAGTTGGGCGCCAAAGCGGTGGCGGCGTACGCCGGCCGGCAAGGCGTCGACGTCGAGACATTCCTGCAGGCGGGCGGGCCGCCGCTTACCGCAGAGCAAGTCGGCCGGTCGGTGTTGGAGCTCGCCGCCGGCCAGCACCGGGACCACGGCGCATACCTGCTCACAGCCGCGGGCCTGTCGGCGCTGGGCTGAAGCAACTGAAATCGAAAGGCGGAGAAATACCGTGGAAAACATCGACACACCCCCGATCGTGTCGGCGCAGCAGTGGGCAGACGCTCACCAGCAACTGCGGGCGAAGGAAAAGGAAGTCATGCGCGCCCATGACGCGCTGGCAGCTGAGCGGCGCCGGATGCCCTGGTTAGCCGTGGATAAGCAATACGAATTCGACGGACCTGACGGCAAGGTCGACCTGCTGGGCCTATTTGAGGGCCGGCGTCAGCTGCTGGTGTATCGCGCGTTCGTCGGGCCCGACATCGACGGCTGGCCCGACCACGGCTGCCGCGGCTGCTCGATGATCGCCGACCACATCGGCAACCTGGCCCACCTGAACGCCCGCGACACCACGCTGGTGTTCGCCTCGCGGGCACCGCAGCCGGGCCTTCAACGGCTCAAGGCACGGATGGGCTGGGACATGCCCTGGTACACGATCACCGACAGCTTCGATGTTGACTTCGGCGTGGACGATTGGCACGGCACCAACGCGTTCATCCACGACGGCGACCGGGTGTTCCGCACCTACTACATCAACGGCCGCGGCGACGAGGTGCTGGGCAACACCTGGAGCTTCCTGGATCTGACGGCACTCGGCCGCCAGGAGACCTGGGAAGACTCGCCCGAGGGCTACCCGCAGAGTCCGCCCTACGAATGGTGGGACTGGCACGACGCATACGGCGAGCACGCGCCGTCGCGATGGTTTGGCGACCCCGACCCGACCGATCCCAACGATCCACGTCCCCCGCGCATCTGACATCGGTGAACGCGGTCCGGGACCGCGGAATGGCGATTAACATCCCGGATCATGCTCACCAGGTTTCGCCAGCTGATGGATTTCGAACTGAGCATCGCCGAGCTGATCGGCGTCGGCCTACTGCTCGGCGGGCCGTACCTGCTCATTGGTCTGATGTGGTCGAGCACGCACGCCGAGTCTCTGCACGGGATTCGCGGCGTGGAGCTGCTGATCTCAGTAGTGGGCTCGATCGTGTTGTGGCCGGCGTTGTTGGTGGCCAATGTCTGCCTTGCCTGAACCCGGTGTCCCGGCTGTGCTCAGTCGGCTCCGGCGGGTGCTGAGCCATCGGGTGAGTGTCGGCGGGTTGACCGAGGTCGCGCTGTGGCTCGGCGGTGCATATCTCGCGGTCGGCCTGATCTGGTCGTTTTTCCATCCCGACGGTGTGCAGCGCATGGAAACGCAACTCGAACAGCAGCTGCACTTGCCGGCCGGCACCAACTACCAGCTGGCGGCGCTGGGTGAGGCGAGCGTGTTGTGGCCGGTGCTTTCGGTGGTGCCTTCGCTCGGGTGCGCGCATTAGGTTCTTCCGGGAGGTAAACCCGAAGGGAGTCTGCATGCCGGAAGCAACCAATGACGTCTGGGAGGTGATGTCGACCGCGCGGACGATCCGGCGGTTTACCGACAAGCCGGTCGACGAAGCCACACTGACGCGATGTCTGCAGGCCGCCATGTGGGCGCCGTCCGGAGCCAACGCGCAGGCCTGGCGCTTCGTTGTGCTGCGGTCAGCGGAGCAGCGGGCCGTGGTGGCCAAGGCGGCGGCGCGCGCATTGGAAGTGATCGAACCCGTCTATGGGATGAGTCGGCCGGCCGACGATGACGACAGCCGGCGGGCCCGCAGCAACCGTGCGACCTACGAGCTGCACGACCGGGCCGGCGAATTCACCTCGGTCTTGTTCGCGCAGAAGCATTTTCCGACCGCGTCCGAGCTGCTGCTCGGCGGGTCGATCTTCCCGGCGATGCAGAATTTCTTGCTGGCCGCTCGCGCCCAGGGCTTGGGCGCGTGCCTGACCAGTTGGGGCGCCTACGGCGGCGAGCAGCTGCTGCGGGACGCCGTCGGCGTGCCCGACGACTGGATGGTGGCCGGACATGTCGTGGTGGGCTGGCCCAAAGGCAAGCACGGCCCGGTCCGCCGCCGGCCGCTGAGCGAGGTGGTCAACCTCGACCACTGGGACGAGCCGGCAGGTGAGTTTGTGAGCCCGTGAACCAGACGGGGGCGTCGCTCGTCATCTGAATGGGTTAATCGTCCCAATTTCGAATGGAGGGGTGCATTGTTGACTGCAACAACGAAACTGATTTATCAATTGCCGGCGCGGGTTAGTTCCATCGGGCAGGTGGTCAGCCGGTATGGACTGGCCCTGACGCTGGCGTGGATCGGTTTCGGCAAGTACATCAAGTTCGGAGCCCGGACCTTGATCGAACACAGCCCCTTGATGAGCTGGCTCTATGACGTCTTCAGCGCCAACACCGTCGCGTGGGGTTTGGGAACCATGGAGATCACGGCCGCGATCCTGATCTGCCTTCGCCCACTGTCGGCGCGGTTGTCGGCGGTCGGCAGCGCGATGGCGATCGTGCTGTTCAGCGGGACGCTGAGCTTTCTGTTCACCACGCCCGGCGTGGCCACCCGGTTCGTCGGACCGATTCCGGTGCTCTCCGAGCTGCCCGGGCAGTTCCTGCTCAAAGACCTTGTGCTGATGGGCGTGTCGATCTGGACCCTGGGTGAGGCCTGGCAAGCACACCGGGCGTTGTCAGCTCTTGATGCCGACCGTGATCAAGTCGGAGATACCCCGGGTTAGCAGCGGGCGCCGGACTCGGTGCTGCTCCGCGATCGTGAAGCCGGCGTCCTCGAACAATCGCCGCATCTCAGCCGCCGACGGGTGATGCGCCGGCTTCCACCGGCTGGTCGCCGGGCCCTGCGGGAGGAGTTGCCGCGCACTGAGAGTCGAGACCGCCGCCAGCCCGCCGGACGACAGCACCCGGTGGAATTCGCGTAACGCCGCGGGTTGGTCGAAGAAGTGAAACGCCGATGTCGTCACGACCGCATCCAGCGCCCCGTCGTCGAACGGAAGCTGCTCGGCCGGGCCGCGCATCCACTGCACGTTCGTCGAGCGGGAGTGGGCCTGGCTGAGCATGCCCTCGGACATGTCCACGCCGTAGACCTGAGCGGGATGCAGTTCGCGCTCAATTCGGTCTGCCAAAATTCCTGTGCCACAGGCGATGTCAGCTACGCGCGCGGAAGAGTGCGCGCGTAGCTGCCCAACCACTTCGTCGTGCGCCGGCCGGTAGACCCACTGCTGCAGAAACGGCAGGTTGTAGGCCGGGGCCGCGATACCCCAGAACCGCGTGACGGCGTCGTTGAAACCGCGACGCTGCGCTGCGGCGGTCACTTGATCGAGGTGTAGTAGATCGTGTCGGCCATCGACACCGAGTCGTTGCCCTGCGGCATCGCCGGCAGGCCATTGTCGGCGAGCAGTTGACTCATCGGCTTGCCGGTCGACTGCCACCCCAGCGTGTTCAGATAGGCGGCGACGTCGTTGCGCTCGCCCTCGTAACCGAGTTCGGTGAACTCGAGGTCGAAGCCGTGCGCCCGCCATTTCTCGGTCGCCTTGCGCATCATCTCCCGCGCCTTTTCGTGGTCGACGTCCGGCATGTCCGGGATGGCCTCGGTGGCCAGCCGGCTGCCGTCGGCGCTGAGCGCGGAGATGTTGTCCAGCAGGCGGTCCTGAGCTTCCGGCGGCAGGTAGCCAAGTAGCCCCTCGGCGATCCACGCGGTGGGTTGGGTGTGGTCGAAACCGGCTTCGACCAACGCGGCCGGCCAATCCTGTCGAAGGTCGATGGCGACTGGGCGGCGATCGGCGGTCGGCTCGGCGCCGAGCCCGGCCAGGGTCTCGGTCTTGAACGCGATCACCTGAGGCTGGTCGACCTCGAAGACCGTCATACCGGCGGGCCAGCCCAACCGGTAGGCGCGCGCGTCAAGACCCGACGCGAGGATTACCGCCTGACGGATGCCGGCCTGCGTCGCGTCGCGAAAGAACGCATCGAAGAATCGAGTCCGGGCCGCCATCGCGGCGGGCATGTGCTCGAGCTTCCAGTCGGACTCGTCGTCATCGATGTCGGCGGCGTCCAGGTCGCCGGTCGCCCACTTCGTCAGGAAATCCACGCCGACGGCGCGGACCAGCGGTTCGGCGAATCGGTCGTCGATCAGGGGGTTGTCAGCCTTAGTGGCGACGGCCCGGGCGGCGGCAACCATCGTCGCGGTCGCTCCGACGCTGGTCGCCAGGTCCCAGGTGTCGTTATCGGTGCGCGGCATTGCGTGCTCCTTAAGTAGATCGGGCGTATTAGTTAGTATATCAAGTAATTAGTCGGCATAACAATTTATTCCCGTCGGTCGGTCAGCCGCATTGACGACCCGGCGATCCGGTGGTGGAGTTTGTGCATCGAGGAGTCGCCGTGACAGATCCGCCGAGCCCGGCCGTCGGCCGGCGTCACCTACTGGGATTCTCCATAACGGCCGCCGGTGCGATCGCGCTATCGGCGTGCGGCAAGCCGCAGCCGAAGGCAGGAGAGAAGGGTGCACCGGCCGAGAACGAAGTGCCGGTCACGCCACCCGAAGACTTGATGCGTGAGCACGGGGTGCTCAAACGCATACTCCTGATTTATCGAGAGGGACTCCGTCGCCTGGACGCGGGTGATCAGCTTCCCGCCCAGGCGCTCAATGCCGGGGCGGCGATTATTCGAAGCTTCATCGAGGACTACCACGAGCAACTCGAAGAACAGCACGTCTTCCCCAAGCTGGAAAAGGCGGGCAAACTCGCCGACGTCACCGCTGTGTTGCGCACCCAGCACGCGCGGGGTCGCGTGCTGACCGACCGGGTGCTCGCCGCCACCAGCGCCGCGCCGGCGCCCGATCAGGCTAAGCGGGAAAGCCTCGGGCAGGACTTGTCGGCGTTCATCCGAATGTATGAACCCCATGAGGCGCGCGAAGATACGGTCGTTTTCCCGACATTGCGTCAAGTGGTGCCCGCCAACGAGTTTCGCGATATGGCGGACATCTTCGAGGACGAAGAGCACCGCCGGTTCGGTCAGGCCGGGTTTGAAGGGGTCGTCGACAAAGTCGCCGATATCGAAAAGAGTCTCGGTATTTACGATTTGAGCCAGTTCACGCCGACGGTGAGTTGACGAACCAGACGTTGTCTTCCCGCAGGCTGCGGCTGCGCCAGCCATCGTCGGTGCGGACCAACTCGTGGTCGTAGTAGCCGCCGCAATAGCTGAGGCCGGTCATCCCCGGCAGCTGCATGGGGTTGTAGAACATCGCGCGCACCTGGGCGGTGTCGCCGTCGATCTGGCTTTCGATGTTGGTGATGTAGTGCATCGACATCGGAATCGTCGCGAATCCCTGTGCCAGCCAATCGGCGACCTGTTCGCGGCTGCCGGCGATGGCGCCCGCCGAGGAGTAGTCGATGTGCGCGTCGTCGGTGAACACCGATCGATACAGATCCCAGTCCTTAGTGTCGACGGCGCGGGCGTATTTAGTGAGCAGCGCGGTGATCTCGAGTTGGTCGCTGATCCGCTGCAGGTCCATCCGAGATGCTCCTATCTAGTTTCGTCGTGACGTGCACCATGCGCCGTCCGATCGAGTCGATCCGCTTGCGGGTCAGATCCTGCAGCGGATGGACGGCCACAATCATGCTGACCCGGCCGTGGTGGTCGAACACCGGCGCGGCGATAGTGGCCACCGGTTGCGCTCGACGCGGGGCAGTGCCGTCCGGGTCGTCGGTCAAAAAACCGATCGTGGTGAATTCCGCCAGCAGCTGATCGGTGATCTCGCGTACATGGGCGGGCAGTCCGTCGCTGGGAAGCGTCCCGACGACGTGCGCGGCCCGGGTCAGCGCCGGCGTCGTGCAATCCACGTCGAATCCCCGGTCGCGGGTATGTGCCAGCACCTCGCTGAGGCGATGTGCCAGTGCGGAATTCGTCGCGGCGCCGCGCTGAATCCACGCCCGCTGTTCGTCGTCGGTGTCCCAGGCGGCGAACGCAACCCCGAACGGCGGGGCGTAGCGGATCCGGTCACCGGGCGCGCCGCCGGACTGCCGGCCGGCGTCCTCGAACGCGGTGATCACCAGCGAATCGCCGAAGCGCTCGACCACCGAGGCGGCGTAGCCGAACTCCTCAGCGAGCTGTAGTACGGCCGCGCGGGCGGTGTGCGCCAGGGGCCGCGCGGTGTCGATCCGCCCCGCCACCGCCGCGAGGGCGGGGCCTAGGGAAAACGTCTTGTCGACCGGATCGCGGCTGGCCCAGCCGCGATCGCACAGCGTCGTCAGGATGGCGTGCGCGGTTGCCTGCGTGAGCTCGAGTTTGCGCACCACATCGGAAAACCTGAGCCGCTCGTTGCCGGGCCCGGCGAGCAACTCGACGACGTCGAGGACGCGCATGGTGGGGGCCGACGGCGGAATGTCTTGACTTCCTTCCTGCGCGGTTCCTACTGTGAAGCTCAAATTATCGAGATGCTATCTCGAATAATCGAGAACAGCCAACACAAAGGAGTGTGCGGGTGCGTG
>Ga0335072_10017782_pt1 | contig 10045 bp, 7 predicted proteins | sample Lox_Sample_21_FD_206725 | JGI IMG/M metagenome (GOLD analysis project Ga0335072, IMG submission 206725) | Soil microbial communities from Loxahatchee National Wildlife Refuge, Florida, United States - Lox_Sample_2.1 | ecosystem: Environmental > Terrestrial > Soil > Wetlands | place: USA: Florida...
CTAGCAGCTCCGGTGTCCAGTACTGTCTGAACTAGACACTACTATGGATATATAGCGCACTAGAATTCCATTAGGAGAGACAGATCAGATCAATCTTAAGAGCTGGATCTCCCTGAATATTCTCTTTGATCTGTTGAAGTTTGACACCTAGTCTGGCATTTCAGGGCAGATTCCCGCTGATAAGACAGGAGACTTAACTCAAGGGTCACTCGCGGACAAGACGCGTCAGATGTGCAAGAATGCAGCCGCAGTACTGAAGGCTTCCAGCCACAGCTTGGATAAAGTGGTAAAAATCACGGTATGGATTTTCAGTGGATGTTGAAGATTATATGGTTTTCCTCTATTCACTTCATTACCTTCTCTTTCGGAGACACGGATGCAGGTATACGTAGATCTCGAGCCTACTCACCTGTAGCCCTACAATGTAATATTTAAACTTTCTTCTTGAGTTGATTCTTCCAATATAAGATATAATACAAAAAGTTGGTCAATCACATGACTTCGCTGCCAATTCTGCCTCCATTCAACAGTAAATTATGACAGGAAACTAGACAAGTCTCAGTTAAGGAGACTAACGTTTAACAAGATCTATTTTCAGGATATGAGTCACACTGCTGAGTTTGATATTGTGCATGCCGAGTTTTACCCCTCAAAGGCTAGTATGAAGTAGTTGTGCCGTCAATGTGATACCAGCAGGTGCGTCGAGGGATGAATGATGGTAATCAATCCACCTGGAAAGTGTATAGAGGAAGTTCTTTACTATCAGAAGAATTCTTCTAGAAACTGCCAGCTTTAGTTCGGATCATAGGCCGGGATCGTCTCAGATGCGCTTTTGTCTTTGGTAGATTAGTGGTTATCAGCGGCTTTTTGGTTTCGTTTACAATACAAGGGGAAGACAAAAATAAATATGCGATTGATCATATTCTGATTCAAGTAGATGACATCTCAAAGCTACTTAGCACGTGATTAGTCATTTGTTTGACGGTGCATTGCCGTTTTGGGACGCAGGAGCCAATCTTAGCCTACAGTTAAGATGGAAATGCGAAGCGAATGGCTCTTCCCAAAAGCATACCATATATTCCACAATAAACCTAGTAAGCCTCTATGACCAAAAAGAGGCTAACGAAGTAAGAATATATTCAATATCTTTTGCTTCAAATCTCACAGTATTCCCACAAAAGTTATCCATATAGGATCAATTCATCCACGATGCTGAAACTCAAAATCAACCTCATCGAAGTCCCCTCCAAGCATGTCGATCCATCCATAGATGCCAACGATAAATATTACAATACCTTCTTTCACTCTCTAAACACATTATTTCAAAGATATTCTACCCCGAAACGTTAAGATCAATTAATACTAATGTGATGTGGTACAGTAAGAAGAGGCTTGAGATCGACCCCATTTTTATCGCTAGTAAATCTTAGACTTGCATCGCGAAAAGTTCCATAACAACTAGCCCACCCCACATGTCTCAACTAGCATTTTGGACATCAGCACTACTGGATCACTCAACGACGACAGATTCGCTAAGAGCTATATGAATTTTGCGCAAGCTGCTCAGCCACGGCTTTTGGTATCATGGCTTCCGGCTACAATCAAGCAGAACACGAGTGGCAAGTGACTAGCATAAAGCTTTGGAAAAAGTACGAAGGTCTATGTCAAAAGTAATAGAACTGCGATAGCAGGGGGATGCTAGAATTTTAATGATAAAGCCCTATAATTTAGAAATGTCCCCTAAATTTAAGCAAAGATCATAACTATGCCAATAGTGGCTTGACAAGACCTTCGCGGTTAGATCGAATTTTCTTAGCATATGGAATATAGTAAGTGGCACTACGCCGTAAGCATCATAAATCAACCTATTCCTCTACTAGACTGCTCCTTCATGATTGCTCTCCTTGCTAATTCTGACTCTAATTTCTCTTGACGGCGCATTAACGCATTGAGCAACTCTGTTAGAAGCTTGATGCGTGCTCTCGCAAAGAACGTCGTTGTATGGACTGACTATCGTAGCTCGTGAGAGCGGCGGGCCTTTTTCTTTATTGCCGTCGTCCTTCCTAGGCCGACCAGAGAGGAGAAACCTATGTGTAGTGCAAAGGGCATTTCTTCTTTCAGTACGAGGATGTATGTGAATAAGTCGTTGACGCAACCCAAATGATCGGCTGAGGAACCTTCGGCAATACTTATTTGGACATTTGCAACGAATACGATTTTGCCTCCTTTCGGGCCTCACCCTATAGTCTATTATGAGTTCGTCACCTACGAGCTTTAGTGTTGGATATTACACTCCCTTTCTCTCATTTGCGTTCTCATATGTTGTAAATGCCTCACACTTAAGGCGAACACTCATTAGCCTCTCTTATATAAACTGTTTCAGAGACAACTCCTTAAACTCATATTTTCGTTGGGATAGATAGATTGATCTCTACATGCAATTCAATATATTCTAATTGATGAGTTTGTTCCTAAGAACCGCCAAGACTTTGTTGAGAACTCAACATTTAGTATATCTTCTTTTGATCCAAATCTAGGTGGCTAACCTTTAGCAAGATCACGAAGAGTACGAGTGATCCGTTCCTAGCCACGTTTCTTAATAACCTTGACAGCACAGTTTTAGTTCGACTACGCTTAGGCTTATGGACGCCTAATACCGGGAGCCTACTGTTAGGGGTAACGGGCTGCGGGGGTGAGCAATGGGACTGCCGAATGTTTGTGGTCGTAGGAGAATGCTGCAACGTACGCCTGGATCTGCTTGCGCTCTCCTTAGTAGTGAGGTGGCTCTAGTCGTGGGTGTGCCTTAGAAATGTAGCTAACCTTACGGCGCGGCTGCATCCGCTGCATAGACATCCTATGCTCCACGTTCACAAGGATCAATTGACCCAGCTCGGCTCAGCACGGGCGAGCTGCTCTCTGGCCATGCTGGAATCGATTAGACATGCGGATTTACGGTGTGCATAACTTAAATACTGATTTTCCCTGCGAGTGAACGCCGTGACTTATGCATAACTATAGGAGATAACTAAATATGGAACCCGAATACCGGCACACGCGGACCACATCTACAAAACGAGGGCTATAGCAATAGCAGGATTAGATTTAACAAAGCTCCAATTATATTGAAAACTGTGCGAGGTTACCTTTAGCGCTTCGCTATAAGTGATACAAGGCGTAAGAGCTTTCCTCATTAAAGAGATATAAGAGAAAATAAAATATAATCCAGTCGATGATAGCACATCAGCCGACTTATATGGTTTCTCGTCATTCCATTTTCTCGCCAGCAAACCTCTTAAGTCTTGCATATACTGTCACACATGCTTGGAGTCGAATAAGGGTGTCATAGTAGTTCCACGTATAAGTTTTCCTACTGTTTAATTGATTCATCAGCACTTTGTCGCGAAGGCATAAGGCTTCGACTTACCCTGCACTATCTTGTCGTTGACAACGTAATGTTTGCCTCTCATCATGTCTTTTTGAGAGGGGTTTCAGTAGATCCGCCAAGAACCTGATCTATAGCAAGCACTTTTTCCGCAGCCCGCTCTTTCGCAATATGAATGATTTCCCCTTCGGAGGTCGTTGAGTGAAAGGGTGGGGTGGTAGGTGTATTATCGGATATGAATCGCTCTAGTCGATACTCTGCCAAAGTAGAATCATGGGCGGCGGAGGACGTTGAGATCGGAGCAGGTTGAGAGCTGTTGTTATAGCGTCAGTTATGCACCTGAAATGTACAAGAAAAATGAGATGTGTTAAACTTACTTTTGCATGGAACCTGTAACGGCTCTAGTGGAGTCTTCAGTCTTTGCCATTGTTAAGATCCAACGATTGTACGTTGAAGGTTGGAGAACGTGAAGGTTATCTTTTCTGAAAGGAGAGATTGAAAGCAGGAGTCTGAGAGTGGTATTGTACTTAAAGACTCTCATTCAGCTAGCCTATGATATTCTTCCCCTCCCCCCCCCTCCTTACTCTACTTCTCTCACTCTCTCAAAGACTCTTCATGCCCCAAATTCACGCTGCTAGTTTTTTCTTGGGCAGACAGATGGTGTGGTCGCCAAGGTATAGAAACAACACGTTAGGCATTTCGCTATGGAAAGCACTAAGCCACAAACCCACCAGGCACCATTGTGCGAGAGGTGGCATCCCAGTAAACATCATTGTATGACGCCTGACGATTGATCGTGTGAAGCTTCCCACCATTAACCGCATCGCACCGTATCGTGGCGTCTTACGTTATCACCACACATCTTATTCTCTACATGACCTTCTCGCCTCGCTTATCGACAGTTTCCATTCAACCTGATGAGTTTAGAAAGTATTTACAGAAAGCATGATTTAATACTGTAAATTTTCCGATTTTGGTTAAGTTTTAGCATCATGTTCGCCCATCTCGTTTAGTCCTGCGAGCATTAGTCTTTCTAGGTTTACGTTTCCGTAGGACGGGTCGACCCCCGGCCAAAGCCATCCATTCCATCGAGTTGCCTTACCGCCTCACTCACAATCGAAGGCCCTGTGAGGGCTACCCAATTTCGATACAGCGTGCGAACCATTAACACTTAGCGCTTTGATTACTATCGCCTTCCTGACCCCATGAGAGCTTTTTGGTGGGGTGGAGATACTCGATGTCAGTGAACGCCAGCCACGACATCCCTAGTCCAATGATGCCTAACAAAGGCGAGACTAATATGCCGCGTATGCCAACCGCAGTGACCTAAAGCTTCTATAATGAGTATAACCATTAGTAAGGTACGCAATCGCAGTATATAATACTTTTCATCACGCCTGATTTGCATGTATATCTAATTTGAATAGCTTGACTTTCTGATAATTGGATATTAGAGCCAGTTCGTGACTCTTTTTATAAGAAAGGCGGCATATGCTTTGCTATATTTTTATCTATGTTGAATCACCACCCCACGTTGTATCCAGTCTGAAGATAGAAGAGAATGGGAGGTTCAGTTAAACGGAGTCCTTTAGAGGGTGCAAGGGCACAGTTTCGAAGCCACACAAGTGAGGCCAATAAGGAAAGAGCACGAAAGGTAATGTGATTTAAATCGTCCCGACATCTTGGGACCAATTGCGCGGCGCTGTAGCCTTGCATTGTTAGGCATGAAGCTATATTTTTGGGCATTGTCATGGGCTGGCATGGTATAGCCATTCTGCAAGGCGGACGGTGGCACGATTTATTGCCTATCGTTTATGCCAGGAACGGCCTCCTTTGCGACCGCCCTTCATGTGGGACCTCGCGTGGCTTTGTGCCACAAACTCAGCAAAATAATAAAAGCATTGAAAAAAATTTTTATTCCCATTTCTATCGGTAAATAGATATGCTAAGACATAAATTGAGCTTGTGAATAATGGTAGAATAGGGCCTAGGCCAGTCTTTTCGCGTCTGATTTTGTAAACGGTACGGAGAGCAGCGGTGCTACAACCTGATGCAAAGGCTGTTCTGAAAGTCCTTCAAAGCTATATCGTCATAGGAATTCAGATGCCTTGGTGGTTTCATTAGAGAACAGTTCGCGCATGTGAAAGCCTAGACAGGCTCCGGAAACATTCCTGCACGATATCCCTCTCAGGTCTACACTCTTTATCACTACCCATGAATAGCTGCGGTATTGAGGCATGGACATTCCCTTCGGAGATGTCCCATACAAAACTAGCAAGGTTGATTGGAGGGACAGGGTTTATGTGCCGCCGTTTCTAAACGATGAAGTTTGTTTTGTTTCGCAAACGGGGCTGTTGGGCAGAAAGCCATTGGGCAGCGATTAGAGGGTGTGGTAACCATAAGTGACTAGTGTGATTCGGATGAAATGCCTACATACCCGGAGATGAATTCTATGTCGCCGGTTTAATTTCTGTGGGTGTGTCCTGGAATGCGGCCTTACTTTCGTTGCGCCTTCTAAAGCGGAATTAGAGAATACAGAAATTAGCAATCGCAAATTTAGATATCGCAAAATTCAGGCACATGACAGCTGGGAGAATGACATAAGCTAGTAACACTTTTATTTTGAATCCATATGTAATTGCGAAAGTAGTTTCTAAGAGGGTATTTAATATATCCTAAAGAATGCTGATAATACAGCTACAGTTTGCACGGCGCTGTTGTACCTCACTCTAAGATGAGTTTATTGGGTTTTTAGCTAGCTTCATATATTAAGTTTGCTCTTACGTCAATGAAAAAGCCTATAACAACTATAAACCCCAGAATTAGTCCAGAAGTAGTAGTTAGGGGAGTAGATTAGGTAACTAGTAGAACAGTGGGACGAGCGAGTAAAAAGGGAAGCATTTGAGGACTGGACAACAAGATGGGATAGGGACCAAGAAAGAACCGAACTAGTAGTAAAGGCTGCATCGGGATTGTAAAGTTTCTCTATGACCACAAAGTGCATAGAATACTGTCTGCTCGGTGAGGTGCGAGGCTGGAGAAGCAACATCTTGGCATATAGTTCTCAGCTGTACAGGCGAAGCAGGCCGTCAATAACACCTCACGGACAAACGAATTAATTACTAGTAACCTATAAGAACAAACAGATGGGCCAGGAGGCTAACAGAGTGGGTGACCGTTCAGGGAGATTAAGCAGATTTACCTGAAGTTTTGCACAAGGGCTTCGCATCGCAAATGTAGGTGGAACCTCCTGTATAGCATTTAGCCCCGATCTGTAAGATATATAGGTTATAGATAACGGTGTAGTGCTAGCATTCCCGTAGATGCGGTCGCGGATCACCTCCAGTTCGCCAAGTGGAGATGTTGAGCCGGCCGAAGCACAGAAAGCCATCACTAAACACGAGCGGGAAATTGCGACTAGGATGACCAAGAGCGGCGTTGTGGATGCAGATTGAGGCAACGCCAAGAATGGCGAGCAGAGTGGGAGCTGGTGGTGATGGAGAAGGTGGGAGTCAAGGGAAAACAGTGATGGATTTATACATGACCTGCGGTCTGATCAAGCATCCAATTTCGCGATCTAGTAACACTAAGTTTCCAGATGCAGACTAGCCGTCTGATTGAATACTGATATAAAACTATTCATAATAAAGCTAAATATATATATAAAGGTAGTCAAAGAAGAATCCGATGAAGAACCAGTTTATATAGCAAACCGGCGTCAAACTTGGTTGCTATACCGGCTCTGGATTCATTGGAACCTAGATATAAGTTTGAAAACTAGTTCAGTACCAGTTAGTTACAAACTAGTTAATAAGAAGAAGAAAACCCCATCCTATATAAGGTTGCTTTGTATAAATAGCTAGTCATACTTATCTAGATGTAAGTTTCAGGATCACCTCCCCGCTGAATCCGGCGGATTTATTTGCTCTTTTACCCTGCAGATAGCCCTTGCTTACAGTTTACTGTAGTGAACGCACCAAGCTAAACCTTGCCCTAAGGTGCCTCACAACCTAAACTGCTCAGCGCACACTGTATTTATTGCATTTCCACTCTGTGGCACACTTCTCTTCTTTGTGTAGTTTAGCTGTCTTCTCTAATAGACGGTAATTGATCCGCTCTGCCTCTCTGTGACAATAGATAATCTGAAAAGCAACTTTCGCTGCCCCGGCGTATCGGATGCTGTCTTCTTTTTCATGGACAAGCACTGTATGGACGGCACAAATTCGAAAGATGCTCACATAAAGTCGTACTGATTTGGTATGCCGGCACTCCGCAACCGGGAACACAAACGGGGCATGGAGGTGCATCAACAGCCCTGGGATCCTACGTTTCGGCACTTCGCTGGGAATTATCGTCTTAAACATTTATAATTTCTAGCAGTAAATAGCCAGAGAGCTGTTGATCTTCATAGAGAATTGTCATGCAGTTTAGTATCAAATGCCCGTAGAGAAGCCTCTCATACAGGTTTCTGACCATAAACTACTAGGCTGTACTCATGATTAGTAGTTACATCCGATAATGACTTACATATCAAGATAAGCATGAATATTACGATTCTTCATGTCTTTTCGAACATCCACCAGAAGTAGTTCGATTTGCTCCGAGGTCTATCCAAAGGCTTTGGTTAGCAATGCGAGACTGAATCCCTATAGCCCATCTAGAAAATCTTGTTGTATCCACAGAGCTACTAATTTCTGTTTCTTTCCCTTCGGCCACGGGCTCACAGGCCATGGGAAGTGCTCTTCCTTGATATTTATGAACCCAATATCTTCCATCCACCTTTTATAGTTCCTGGAATTTAACCAAGATCTCCGGAGTTTCTCTCCAGCTATTCAAATGAGTCTCATACATTCTTGGAGTGCTGTATTTTCCATTGTATCATCTATACAGAGTAAGGGCATTGTAGGATCTTGTAACTCGAGCCATCCACCATGTTGGAGAGCATTGAATGCGCTGGTCAGAATGGTTACCGGATCTCTCATAGTCGCGGTAAGAGCGCGCCCGTGGATGTAGTCAAACTTCTGCGAATACAGCCACTCATCTTCGAAATCGCTAACTTCGAATTGGCAATTTGGGGGGACATTGTATGATGTTAGAATGGGTGACTATTGCGAGTAAGACTTACTATTCAGGTTGAATGGGACTTAAATCTGTACCAACAACGTTGGCACTGGGATATTTTTCAGCTGTAAGGGTAAGTATGGCACCTGAAGATTGAATAACTGGCATACCAAAATCGATAGCCCAGATGCCTGTGCCTGTTCCGATGTCTAGAACATTATGAGGCGTCTCCGAGATTGGCGCAAGATGTAAGTCACCGAGGGATAGTAGGAAAGCTGATGTTGGAGGTCTGCCTCGGTTCAGCGAATGTATGGTTTCTTGAGAGGCTGGCATACCTAATCGATCCTGCTCCGCTTCATCATTAGGAAGTAGATATTCTGTTCGACTCAGCACAACGCGATCCTTGGGCCTGTAAACATACTGCCTGAATTGTATGAATGATATGTCCGGCCGTTCTCTTGGATGAATTCGTAAACGCTTGCTCGTAAAGATGTTGTGGAGCTTCTAAACAGCCTTAGTTAGGTCGAGTCAGCGAAATGTGAGAATGAGTGTCTACCCGGAGATCGAGTCCCCGAGCGTAGAGTCACTGTCGCTCGCCTGAGAATCCACCTCCATGCCAGAGATGCCGTCCAGTGCTACAAGATTGTTGTAGACCAGCTGCGCGGCCGACATTGACTCGGCCAGCGGCACGTCAACATGGGACTGCTCTGCCTGTGGCGTAGCATTCTGGGTGAGCGGTAGCGCGCCTGATTCCGAGATACATGGCTCGGTAGGATGTTGCGATGGTGGTGCGAGAGGGTGAGCTTCTGCAGGTGCTCGGACAGCTGTAGGAGCGTGTACGAAGGGTTTCGCTGGCTGATTGCGCTCGAGTTCGTCTTCTCCGCTAATGACCGACGAAGCCTGTGGCAATTGAGCCGCGAGGTCCAAGTTGCCATGAGTCATGTTTGCAACACGCTGCGATCGTCAATCCGAAAGGAAGCTGCTTGACACAGGTCGGATCTTAATCTGCATAGAAATCACGTGTTACAATCTACGGCTTCTCATTTTTGTGCACTTGTAAATTTACACGAAAGGTTATCCCTTCCGCCGCTGAGACATGCTGCACTAAGCAGGGGTCCCCATGCCACATACCTGATTGGCTGGATTTGTATTGCATCGCGTCGCGGCGCGTCCGAATACTATCATCATAATCAATTGCAATGTCATGATCAATTGCAATGAGCAATCCAAGCAGCAGACCAAGTAAACGGGCGAAGGTGTTGGATTCCCAACCTCTACAAGTTGTCCTACTAAAGCGTACACCTACAGAGCTTATAGATGCAATACCACCCCCTCCAGACTACGTACCCCTTCCACATCGCCAGACCAATCGTGCACCTTCAATTCAGCTACCACCACATGCAAATAAGGACCCATATAGTCTATTTACATTGTTCCTTACAGAGGCTCATTTTGAGACGATTGCAGCACATACAAATCGATATGTAGAAGTTAAGAAGGCTGGCAGCAATAGGAAGCGTGCTTGGTGGCCCACAAATGCAGCAGAAATTAAGGTCTTTATTAGAACATTTGTCTATATGGGTGTAGTTCGTCTACCTGCAT
>Ga0335072_10017783_pt1 | contig 10045 bp, 7 predicted proteins | sample Lox_Sample_21_FD_206725 | JGI IMG/M metagenome (GOLD analysis project Ga0335072, IMG submission 206725) | Soil microbial communities from Loxahatchee National Wildlife Refuge, Florida, United States - Lox_Sample_2.1 | ecosystem: Environmental > Terrestrial > Soil > Wetlands | place: USA: Florida...
CGAGGACGGCGACCGATGAGCGGCGGCAAGCTCCAACCCTCACTGGACGACGTCCTGAACGCCTTCTCGGTGGAGAGCACGCCTGATCGGGCGACCCTAGAGCGCTATCTGCGCCGATACCCTCAGTTCGCCGAAGACTTGGTCGATCTGTTCCGAGAGCTACACCGGTTCATCCCGATCGACGACGAATCTGCGACACCAGAAGAGGCAGCGCTGATCGACACCGCCTGGCGCGCGCATACGGCCGCGGCGTCGGCTGTCCGCGACCCGCTCGCCGCCCTCACGGTCGAGCAGCTCCGCGCACTGGCGACGGCACTCGAGGTCCCGCGGCAGGTCATCGCGGCCATCCGTGAACGTCGCGTCATCCTCGCATCCTTGCCGAAGCGCATTCTGCGCGTCCTAGCCGAGGGCGCGAGCTGCACCGTCGAGGCGCTGGCCGCTGCGCTGGCGGTTCCTTTACAGGCGGCCGCCGCAACTAGCCACAAGGCCGATGAGAAGCCGACGGCGACCGGTCAAGTCCCGTTTGAGCAGATCTTGATCGACGCCGGTGTGACAGCGGAGACGCGAGCCCGCCTCCTCAGGGACGATTGATATGGATGCGGTCGAGCTCGCCCGCCGAGCTGCGGCCGACCTCCACGAACGGGCCGTCGCCGCCGGCCGTGATCCGTGGACGCCGTTCGCATTCGCCCTGGCAGAAGCCCGCCGACGGGACTTCGACGTAGAGGCGGCCAGCCCCGGCGCCGCGATGCTCGACGGCGGCCGAGCCGTCTTCATCGCCGCGGACCGTCTGATCCTCTATGAGAACGCAGGAACGGATTTCGACAAGGCGTTTCTGATCGCGCACGAGATTGGCCACGTCGAGCTGGGCGACGATCCCGACGGGCTCCCGGCGCGCAGTATCGACTACGCCCGGTCTGCGGAGCCGTCCCCCATCGGCATCGATCGAGTGGTCGACTATGGCCGCAGGCAGCGCCGCGAGGTCCAGATGGACCTCTTCGCGCGCGAATTCCTGCTGCCGCGCGCTGTCGTGCGCCGGCTTCATCTCAACGACGGGCTCACGGCGAGTGCGATCGCCGAGCGTCTCGGCGCACCCTTCGAGCTGGTGGCGCAACAGATGTTCGATGCGCTGCTGCTCCCGCCGGTCGCCGCGCCAACAGCGGCCGACCAGGCCGAGCGACCGCTCAATCCCGAGCAGAAAGATGCCGCTGCGCACCGCGGGGCCGCCTACCTGCTCGAGGCCGGTCCCGGGACCGGCAAGACACAGACCCTTGCAAGCCGCGTCGAAGGGCTGCTGGCTACGGGCCTCGATCCGCGTCGCATTCTCGTGCTGACCTTTTCCAACCGAGCCGCACGAGAGATGGCCGAGCGGATGGCCCGCCGAGACGCCAAGGCGACCTCGGCGATGTGGATAGGCACCTTCCACGCCTTCGGGCTCGACCTGATCCGGCGCTTCCACGTCGAGCTTGGGCTCCCCAAGGATCCGCGGCTAATGGATCGGACCGAGGCGGTCGAGCTGCTTGAGCCTGAGTTCGCCAAGCTCGGGTTGGTTCACTACCGGGACCTCTATGATCCGAGCCGGAAGATCCCCGACATCCTCGCCGCGATCTCGCGGGCCAAGGACGAGGTCGTCGACGCGCCGCGTTACGCCGAGCTCTGCGCCGACATGCTCGCGCGGGCCGGGTCGCCGGAGGCCGTCAAAGCCGCCCAGCGTGCCGCCGAAGTCGCCAGGGTCTACGCGCGCTACGAAGAGCTGAAGCGTAAGGCCGACTGTGTTGATTTTGGCGACCTGATCTCGCTGCCCGTGAAGCTACTCGAGGGCAACGCCACGATCCGCGCACATCTGCAGGATCAGTACGACCACGTGCTGGTTGACGAGTACCAGGACGTCAACCGCAGCAGCGTACGCCTTCTCGCCGCACTGCGCGGCGACGGCAAGAACCTGTGGACGGTCGGCGACGCAAAGCAATCGATTTATCGCTTCAGAGGCGCATCGTCGTTCAATATGCGCCACTTTGGCGACCAGGACTTCGCCGGTGGCACCCGGGGCAAGCTGAGGGTCAACTATCGCTCGCGGGAGGAGATCGTCACCGCCTTCTCAACCTTCGCCCGCGGGATGAAGGCCGCCGACGGCGACAGCGGACTTACCGCAGAGCGCGGCGCCGGCGGGCATAAGCCGGAATATCGGGCGGTTGGCGGGGCCGAGGAGGAGAGCGTCGCGCTGGCCGACGCGATCGAAGAGATGCGTGCCGCCGGGTACAGTTACCGAGAACAGGCGCTGCTCTGCACAGGCAACGAGAGGCTGTCGCGGCTCGGCCAGGAGCTCGAGCAGCTGGGCGTACCGGTGCTATTCCTCGGCAGCCTGTTCGAGCGGTCCGAGGTCAAGGACTTGCTCGCGTTCCTCTCGATCCTGACTGATCCTCGCGCGATGGGACTTGTCCGAGCCGCGTGCTCAGCCGATTTTGAGATGTCCCTCGACGACGTGGCGGTCGTGCTCGATCACCTCCGCGAAGCTGATGGCAAAGCGATCATCTGGCTGGGCGATCGAGACACAATTCCGGGCCTCTCGCCGAAAGGCCGGGAGGCGCTCGGCCGCATCGCGACGGCCATCGAGGGCTTCACGCCCAGTGCGGCGCCCTGGACCGTCTTAGCGACCCTACTGCTCGACCGTACCCGAACCGTCGCACGTCTCGCTGCCTCCGGACACGTCTTCGACCGCAGCCGCGGCATAGCGCTCTGGCAGTTCCTCAACTTCGTACGCGTGCAGCCCGCCAGCCGCGGGTTGCCGATCATGCGGCTGCTCGATCGCGTGCGCCGGCTCGTCCGCCTGGCTGACGAAGGCGACCTCCGACAGCTGCCGGCTGCCGCGCAGGGTATCGACGCCGTGCGCCTGATGACCATCCACGGCGCCAAGGGCCTCGAATTCCCCGTCGTGCACCTGCCCGGCATGAACGCCGGCACGCTACCGCGGACACCGCCGGCGCCGCCATGCCTGCCGCCCGACGGCATGATCGAGGGTGGCAAGGGCACCGCCCTGGAGATATTCCGTGCCGGCCAGGCGGAGGAGCAAGAATGCCTGTTCTACGTCGCGCTGTCGCGCGCCCGCGATCGGCTCTTCATCTACTCGCCTACCTTGGCGTCGAACGGCACCAAACGCTCGGCGTCGGAGTTTCTCGATCGCGTGGGGCCAGGCCTGGCGCGCAAGCGCATCACTCCCAGCCGCGCCCTGCCCACAACCCCCGAGGACGAGACGATCAAGCTAGTCGTCCCGGGCAAGCTCATCTTCGGTGCGCCGCAGATCGCGCTTTACGAGGCCTGCCACCGGCGGTTCTTCTATACGCACCTGCTGCGCGTCGGCGGCGGCCGCACGGTGACGCCCTTCATGCGCATGCACGAGGCAGTTCGCACGGTGCTCGAGACGATCCTCGGCGACGCAAGCGCCGTCGCCGATGACGCCGCTCTCGAGAGGCGGATGGTCGACGCCTGCGCCGCGCAGGGTCTGGCCGACCACGGCTACATTGCCGAGTTCCGCGCCCTCGCCCTGACTCTGCTGCGCTACTTCCTGTGGACCCGTCGCGGCATGACGATCGAGGCACCCGCCGCGCTACGCTTGGTGCTCGACGGGGAGGAGATACTCGCCCGGCCGGACGATGTGCTGGTCGGGCCGGGCGGCCAGCGCGTGCTGCGGCGAATCCGGACCGGTCACCGCCGTTCGGACTCGCACGACGACGTCGGCGCCGCCGCCTTCCTGCTGGCGGCGCGCGCGGCCTTCCCCGATGCCATCGTCGAGCTCGTCCACCTGTCCGACCAGGAGATCCTCCCAATCGACCTGAAGCCCAAGGCCCTGGAGAACCGGCGCCGCAAGTTGGCCGCCTTCCTGGCCAAGATCCGGGCTGGCGAGTTCCCGACCAACCCGTCCACCCGGACCTGCCCTGGGTGCCCAGCCTTCTTCATCTGCGGCCCGGTGCCCGCCGGCGTCCTCGAAAAAAAGTTCGACGACCCCTTACCGGTCGCCCCCGATCGCGTCGATTGAGTGGTTATGGGCCCATGGGGCCCCATCACAGGCCAAGAGGACTAAAGCACCATGAACACCAACGACGCCACGGAGCAGGTCCGTCCGGATCAGCCTCACCCGGAGCACGTCCGGCCCCACGAGTTCGCCATCATCGTGAATGGCCGCGAACGCACCGTCATGGGCGACATCGCGACCTTCGAGGAGGTCACGAAGCTGGCCTTCCCGACGCCCAACAACGAGGCGAACGTCGTCTACACGGTCACGTACCGCAACGCCGCCCAGCACCCGACCTCCGGCGAGCTGACCGCCGGCGGCTCGGTGAAGGTCAAGAACGGGACCATCTTCAATGTCACCCGGACTGTTAAGTCGTAGTCCGGACCTGCAGCGCCTGCGGGGCGACGGGTACTTCCTGCAGATTCGCGGAAGTCTCGCCGTCCTGCGGGTCCCCTATGTCAACGCCAAGAAGGAGGTCTGCACCGGCCACCTGATCTCAACCTTGAACCTCGCCGGCGACATCACCCAGAGACCCGACACCCACATCACCTATTTCGACGGCGACTACCCCTGCAACGCCGACGGCCAACCCATAGAAGCGATCCGCCACCAGACCGCGGTGATTGACCTCGGCCACGGCGTGGTCGCGAAGCACAGCTTTTCGAGCAAGCCGGCCGCGGGTTACGCCGACTACTACGAGAAGCTGACGACCTACGCCGCGATCCTGTCGGGGCACGCTGCCAAGCTGAACGGCGCAACACCGAGGATGTTCGCGGCGCCGGACGACGGCGACGACACCTGCATGTTCAACTACCTCGACACCGCCTCCGATCGCGCCGGCGTCGGCGCGCTGAGCCAGAGGCTGGCCAACGAGATCGTCGCCATCGCCGGCCTCGGCGGCTCGGGCGCCTACGTCCTCGACCTGGTCGCAAAGGCGCCGGCGCGGGAGATCCGCACGATCGACGGCGACGAGATGTTGACGCACAACGCCTTCCGCGCGCCGGGCGCGCCGACGCTCGACGAGTTGCGCCAAGTGCAGAAGAAGGTGGACTACTACAAGGCCATCTACTCGCGCATGCATCGCAACATCGTGGCACACCCGGTGAACATCGACACGAACAACCTGCACCTGCTCGACGGCGCGACCTTCGTCTTCATCTGCATCGACGGCGGCGAGGCCAAGCGCTCGATCATCGAGTACCTGGAGGCGCGCGGCGTCTCGTTCATCGACGTCGGTATGGGCCTCGAGCTGGTCGACGGCTCGCTTGGAGGGATCCTAAGGGTCACCGTGAGCACGCCGGAGAAACGCGACCACGTTCACAGCGGGAGGATCTCGTTCGCCGGTGGCGGCGAGGGCGATCTCTACGCTTCGAACATTCAGGTTGCTGACTTGAACTGTCTCAACGCGACATTGGCGGTGATCAAATGGAAAAAGCTTCGCGGCTTCTACCGGGACCTCGAACGGGAGCATCACTGCACCTACACGACCGATGCCAACATGCTGCTCAACCAGGATCTCCTTGGATAATGCGGCACACGCGCCTCGACCACCGGTTCGTCGAATACATCCCCGAGACCATCGAGCCGGGCGTGCTCTACATCTCAATCACGTACGCGACCGCGGTTCATAAGTGCTGCTGTGGTTGCGGCCTCGACGTCGTGACGCCACTCACGCCGACGGACTGGCAAATGACCTTCGACGGCGCAACGGTGTCGCTGAGCCCGTCCATCGGGAACTGGGACTTCCCTTGCCGCTCGCATTACATCATCGACCGCGCGCGAGTGGTCATAGCGCCGCCGTGGTCGGATCGCCAAGTAGCGGCGGAACGCCACCGGGACCACCGGGCCAAAACTGAATTCTACGGCGTGCGTCAAGCGGAGCAGGCACTTCCCGATTCGCGGGTCGTGCAACCATCCGGCACACCTGTTGAGACCGGCCTGTGGCAGACGATCAAGCGGTTGTGGCGCAACCCGTGAAGGAGAGTCTGATGAGTACGTTGGATTTCGCAGTGTGGGCGCCGCTGATGGTGAGCGTGGCCCTATTGATTGGAGTGATCATCCTCCTGCGCCGCCCGACGCTTGGAGTGACCGAATTTCGCGAGCTATTGGTCCAAACGCGGAGCCTCAAGTTGGACCTTGAGCGGATCGAGCGGACGATTCGCGACAATGATTTGCGCAGCTTCAACAGCGCTGAGGACCGCGGAAAAGCTCTGCGCGCGGAGGTCTCGGAAGCCATTGGTCACAGCGCAGCTACGTTGGTTACGAGCCTATCCGCTGTCGGCGACGCCCAGAAAGGTCAGCTCGAGAGCTTCGCCGCCGCTCTCAAGTCTGTGGGTGAAGATTTGCGGCATAGCGCCGCTCAATCGACGGAGTCGCAGAAGGGCCAGCTCGACTCCTTCGCAAAGCAGCTGACCGAGGGCGTTAAATCGCTTGACGAACGAATGGAGGCACTTCGCCAACTGATCGATCGGAAGATCACGGCTCTGCTGGAGGGCATCGCAACTCGCTTTGAAGCCGCGAAAGAGGCGAACTCAGCCGCTGCCAGGGCGCTTCGCGAGGAGGTGCAGACAACCCTTAAGGCGGTCGGCGACGATCTTCGAAGGAATGGAGAAGTCGCCAGTAGCGCTCAGAACGAGCGCTTTGAACAGGTCTCAAGGAAGCTAGTGGAACTCGGTGACAACATCGGACAGCGCTTCGAAACGTACCGGCAAGCGACCGAAGCTAAGCTAACCGAGATGCGTCAGGACGCGAGCATGGCGTCGAAACAGCTCCGCGAGGAGGTGGCCAACTCGCTAAACAAGGTCGGAGAGGATCTGCGCGAGAACGCGAAGCGGCTTGGCGACGAGCAGCGGCTTAGCCTTGACGGGATGGGCAAGCGCATTAGCGAGATTGGCGATGCCTCACAGCGAACTCAGGAAAAGCTTCGTGAGAGCGTAGCAGAGGGGCTGAGAACGCTACGGCAGGAAAACGAGCAGAAGCTCGAGCAGATGCGGCAGACAGTAGATGAAAAGCTGCAAGGCACCCTGGAGAAGCGCTTAGGCGAGTCGTTTTCGCTGGTCAGCCAGCAGCTGAGGCAGGTTCACGAAGGTTTGGGCGACATGCAGAAGCTTGCGACTGGCGTCGGCGATCTCAAGCGGGTGTTAACCAACGTGAAAAGCCGTGGCACTTGGGGTGAGACCCAGCTCGCCGCCATTTTGGAGGACATGCTCGCGCCCGATCAGTACCTGCGAAATGTTCAGGCAAAAGACGGTTCAAGTGAAACGGTTGAATTCTGCGTGCTCGACGAACACCAGGAGCACGTGCTGCTACCAATCGATGCCAAGTTCCCAATGGAGGATTACGAGCGCTTGATGGCGGCCGCCGAGAACGGCGACCCCGCTGGGACGGAACAGGCGGCGCAGAAACTTGAAGCACGATTCCGAAGCTGTGCGAAAGACATTGCCGCGAAATATATCTCGCCGCCTCGCACGACCGAGTACGCGGTGATGTATGTACCCTCTGAGGGGCTTTACGCGGAGATCGTCAAGCGTCCAGGTGTTTTGAGCGCTATCGCGCGTGAGTTCAACGTCGTGATCGCTGGCCCAACAAACCTCTTGGCGATCCTTAATGCGGTCCACGCGGTATCACGATCCGTTACGATCCAGCATAAGGCCGGCGAAATCGCAGCCCTTCTGCTCAAGGTGCAAAATGAGTTTGTAAAGTATGGCGAAGTCGTCAGCCTTGCCAAGAAGAGGGCCGAAAGCACTGTGAAGGCAATGGAGAAATTGGACACACGTCAGCGGGCGATGGGAAAGGCTCTGAAGGGCGTCAAGTCAATCGAGGGAATCGCCGTGGCCGTACAACTCCCGGCGCCGATACTCGAGCTCTCGGCCGGTGAGGCACAAGGGATTGTTGAAGAGTTCGACGATGTTGATGATTCCGAAAAAATGGGCGAAGAGAAGTAGTCATCGAACTACTGGACACGAAGACGCTGTTTGGTGTCCTGCGGGCAACGCGGAGGCCACATGCTACGGATCGACACGAAAGACAAGCGTCTCGTCAGGCTCACGCCCGCGAACCTCGCCGAAGCCGAGTACGGCGAGCGAATGCTGCAGCAGATGATCATCGCGAGCCCGGGCGAGTTCTGCGAAGAGATCGGCGAGCCTCTCTGGCTCATCGGACAGGAGGTGAAGCCCTCCGACAGCATCGCCGACCGCGTCGATATCCTGGCGATTGACGACTCGGGGAATAGCGTGATTATCGAGCTGAAGCGCGGTGCGCACAAGATGCAACTCCTGCAAGCTGTCAGCTACTCGGGCATGATCGCGCGCTGGCCCGCCGAGCGATTCGTCGCGACCCTTGCGGCAAACTATAACCAGTCCCTCGACGAGGCGACGGCAGATATCGAAGAGCACATCCGCGATGAGCTCGCGACAATAAACCGATCGCAACGGATCATCTTGATGGCAGAGGATTTCGACCCGGCGCTGCTCTTCGGCGCAGAATGGCTCAACGAGCAGCATGGCGTCGACATCCGCTGCTACCGCATGGAGCTCGCGCGTGAAGATGGACGCGATCTGCTCACCTGCACCTGCATCTACCCGCCGCTCGAAATCGCGGCAGTCACGCGCGGCGGCGCTTCGCCAGGAGAAGCCCCGTGGCCTGACTGGCCAACAGCGCTCGAAGATCTCGACAACCCCGCAATGGCGAAGTTCTTTCTCGGCGAGACGGAGGCACACCAGAAGAGCAGCCTACGTTATCGTGCACTCTACTATGACTTTGCCGGCAAGCGGCGCTTCTCGGTGGAATGCCGGCAGCGATTCGCTTATGTGTGGCAGCATTCTCGCTTCGACGGCGATATCGACTTCTGGCGAAGCAGGCTTTCTGCTCCGGACATGGTCACCGAGGTCGCGCGTGGGAAGGCCTTGCGCTTTCGTCTGATCAGCGCCGACGATTTCCCTGCTTTCAGCACTGCCATGAAATCGGACATGCCGACGAAGCAGTTCTGTGAACCATCGGAACTCCAGAGGCCGCCGGTAAGCGCACTGTAATGGCCGTCGGGAGAGGCGCGCGATATCCTGCTGCTATTGTCCATCCGGGTTTAGTGGCGCCTCGGGCCCGGTTGTCGGGCCGGTCCTTGACCGCCGTTGCAGCGGGAGCCGCGCCGCTATCTATCATCATATTCTGCATGACAACAGTTCCCGCTGCATCGCCGCTCGTGAGACTTCGAGCTCGGCCTGGCGCTGCAACTCTTTCCACCCCGAGGGGCCCGCTCTATTCGGCGTTCACCTTTGCGCGCCGAATGCGCTAGCGCCCGGGTCGCCACGAGGCATCCATTTCGAGTAAAGCGCACCCGTTCGAGTTGGACTATTGCCCCCGCTGGCCCAGCCTCTATTATTGCGAGCACGGAGGGGCAGGACACGCCCCCATCGATGTCGCATCGTGGCACGACGGCGACGCAGTTGCCCCAAGCTACACCGGTCCACTGAACAGACCCGGAGCGGATACTGCGAGTACCTCGCGATCGGCCCCGAGCGCTCCCGCTAAACAGAAAGTCGTATGTTGTTCAGCGCAGGGCCTGCGATTTCTGCGCCGACCGCGGCCGTTAGTTGATCAGCGGCGACCCGTCGCCAAGGATGAAATCGCTGCGCCTAGGCGCGTGTTCTGAGGCGCGACTTGGCGCTCAGCGTCCGGTGCCAAGATCGTTCAGAGCGACGCGATGGTGTCGGGCCGATCGGTTGATCGGTTCATCGCCCATAATCGCCGGACGAGACGGATCCGGGCAAGGACCTGCCCTGCCTCAGCGCAACCAACGAAACCAGAACGGGCTCGCAATTGTGTGTCAGATTTGTGCCAGAAATTGACGCAAATTCGTGTTCTGTTCGCGTCGCCTCGTGCATCGTGGCGTTGGCCGCAGAAACAAAAAAACCGCTGAAAACAGCGGTTTTCTGCGGTTTTTCGATGGAGCGGGCGAAGGGATTCGAACCCTCGACCCCAACCTTGGCAAGGTTGTGCTCTACCCCTGAGCTACGCCCGCGCCCCAAGGGGCGGCATCATACA
>Ga0335072_10017784_pt1 | contig 10044 bp, 13 predicted proteins | sample Lox_Sample_21_FD_206725 | JGI IMG/M metagenome (GOLD analysis project Ga0335072, IMG submission 206725) | Soil microbial communities from Loxahatchee National Wildlife Refuge, Florida, United States - Lox_Sample_2.1 | ecosystem: Environmental > Terrestrial > Soil > Wetlands | place: USA...
TGTAATATGCAACCCTCAGCCTGGTGGAAGCTATTGGGGCGTACGGGGTGGGCACAACACCTCCTCGAATCCAGCTATTGATGGCGATAACTACACAAGGCTGACGAATTATATCGCTGCGACGCTTGCCGCCGGCATGGGCCAATTCGTGGGGCAGGTGATCAATTCCAACTTATTCCAAAGCATCCGGTCTGCTCAGCTTGCGTTTCTGCAGAACATGCTAGAGCAAGGCATCCTAGGAAGCACCGACGGTAGCCTTCCTTTCAGTGTGATTTGCGACACGTCAAATAATCCACCAAGCAGGACTGGTCTCGGCTATGTGCAATCAGATGCCCAGGTACAGTATCAGGCGATAAACGAGAAATTCATCGTCAATATTGAAGGTGGCCAGACGGTGCAGGTATCGGTGCAGACTCTTCCTACTGGTCAAACAGGCTGACAAGGGTGGGACATGTCTTTTACAGCATTTTCAATCGGCCGCGACACGCAGCTTGTTGTCATAGGGCCTGGCGGTCGGGTTGATCTGGACTTCGTTACGGCATTTGAAAGCCGTCAGCTCACGCAGTCCGTACGTGTTAGTCAACTCGATGGGACACAAATGGGAGCCGAACTTCCGAAGGGCTGGGAAGGCAGTTTTGAGCTGGAACGTGGCAACTCCGTGGTTGAGGACTTTGTTGCCGCTGCGGAGCAGGCGTACTACAGTGGCGGCACGTTTACGGCGAGCACGATGTATCAATATATAAATGAGACGGACGGGTCGATATCAACTTTTCAGTACGATAACGTGAACTTCAAGCTGGCAAATGCCGGGACGTGGAAAGGGGATAGCAGCGTGAAGCAAAAACTCGAGTTTTTTAGTTCTCGTAGGCGCAGAATCTGATGACCCCGACGACAACCATCCTGGCTGAAGCAGTCGAGGAAAAATCAGTCGTAGACGTTTTGGGACGGCGGCTGGCTCTTCGCAAGCTCACGGCGCTGGATAAGCTCCGTCTGTTGAAAGCCGCAGGTTCGGAGCTTGCCATGAATCAGCCCTGGCTTTCCATGGCGATGCTCGCTGTCTCTGTCACAGCAATAGATGACGTGCCTATCCCGCGACCCTCGACGGAAGCTCAGATTGAAGCCTTGGTAGGCCGTCTTGGCGATGAAGGAATCGAGGCAGTTGCCGACACAATTGGCTCGTTGATTGATACCAATGAGGCAGTCCTGGCTGCAACCGCGGGAAACTTGCCCGGCACCCCGAACTGACCGACTGCCTTTACCTGGTCAGAAACGGAGTGCCGTTCGACGTTGCATTTTCACTTCCATCCGATGAACGAATGGCTTACGTGATTACTCTTGGCACTTTGGATGGTTATCGGTTTGATTGGCAGTCGCTCCAATGGTGTTTACCATAATAATGACCTGCGTTGTCAGCCTTAATCTGGGTGGGTAGCATCCTTGCCATGTCTCGTCTAATTGATCTCCGCGGATGCGATGCAGGCGCAAATCGGGCTACATGGCCATATATCGGGTTTTTGAAGATGGGTGCCGCAATGTGGCACCCGAGAGTACTGAACATCGGCGGGAGAACGCTTTTGGCCCCGATCTTGCGGTCCGAGCGGCGAGGGCAATCTGCGAATGTGACGCGTCTGTTGTGGGACGGAAGTAACAGTAACGAAACACCGGAGTTGCAAAAGCCAAACCTGAACTTTGAGCTTCCGTTTCACAGTCGTGGACTTATTTCTTCGCGTATCGCAAATCGCTGCACCGGACGGACGGACCGCGATTGTCACCTGGGCAACAGGACAGCGCTGAGAACTGCGACCGCTCCGCTCGGAATCAAATCGGATCGGAATACGGAATGGAATCGCGAGACAGGAGCGCTGTTTCGAATCCTGAGCAGACACACAGGACGCGATAACGTCCGAATAGCCGCTCAGGGTATGCTGTCCGCGCGAGCCGGCACGCCGAAACCCACTCGGAAGGACAGTCGTTCAGCGCCAGCAAGGTCGCTCCCAGCGTCTTCACGGTTGTTGAAGGTCCTGCCCTCACATATCAACATATTTTATAATGGCGCACCACCCTCTGCAGCCACAGGCGCGGCAGCAATGGCTAATGCGAGATTGTCGCGTGGAGGGGCAAGACGGCAGGAGTTTCTCGGATCGATAGCGCTTCATCGAAGATCAGATCGACAGAGTGTCGTGGGTGACAAGGCGCCTGAGGAGGGGAGGGTGAAACTGCCTGCGCCTTCTTCGGTGTTCGGGTCCGATATCCGCATCGGCGTCATGCAGCATGATTGGGATGAGTCCAATGATAGCAGGAGCCGTCCAGGCAAAAATATTAATGGAACTCTGTACGTTGACGGCTCTACGCTCAGCCAATGGCTGATTACGCATCTTGGTCAGGAAGTAGGTCGCGCCCATACTGGTACCACGGCAGTTGATCGCCGGACTGTGTCGCCTTGGAGTGTCCCAAATGTGGCGATGTAGGCATATCGCCGATCATGTACAAATACCCTCATAGGCTCATGTAAACCTCTTGATGTCGGCTCGCCATCGCAATGTCTGAAGTGGTACTGGAGTTGGGCCCCGTCGCTTTCTCCGCTTTTGAAATCCCGGCGGGGATAAATTTCGGTGGAAGGCAGCTAATTGCCATCCACCAATTGACCGATGGACGGAGAGTCATCGATGGTATTGGTGCGGCGGAGTCTGAAGTTTCCTTCTCAGGGGCGTTTTCAGGGCCAACCGCAACTCTCCGTGCTCGACTATTGAACTCATTGCGCGTCGCAGGTACGGAGCTTAGCCTGAGTTGGGACGTATTCTGCTACACGGTAATCGTAACCCGGTTTGATGCCGAATATGAAAATTGCGCCTGGATCCCATACCGTCTGTCCTGTACTGTATTGCGCGATGAGGCTGCTCCAGTGCTTCCGCTCGCGCCTTCGCTGGGCACCTCCGTTTTGTCCGATTTGACCGTCGCTGCGGCCCAATGTAGCCCCCTGGGGGTGGACTTTACCGAAGCCCAGACTGCCTTAACGGCACCTGGAGCATTCACTTTGGGCAGCGAAGCATATAGCGCGGCGCAAGTTGCCATTACTGCTGCGCAGTCGACTATCTTATTTCAGATGGCACTGGCCGAGACTACGCTGACGGCGATAATTCTCTCGGTCGAAGCCTCACCCGGGCCTTTGGCGAGCGATCTTCTATCCGTGACTGTTGCTGCGCAGCAATTGGCCAATCTGACGTACAGCAACTCCTATGTTGCTCGCGCCGCTCGTAACCTGCAGAATGCGAGTTCCTGACATGCAGACTGTAACGATTGCGGGCGACAATCTGTTCCGAATAGCGGCTGAATACTTAAATGATGCCACGCAATGGCTAAGAATTGCCCAACTCAACGGCATAAGTGATCCCGTTCTCTTTGGTATCACTACTCTTCTTATCCCGAATCCGGACGCCAATGCGGGAGGTGGCATTGCCTCCCAGTGACCGATCAGATTTGTATCGAAAACCCCGGCTCCAGGTCGTACTAAATGGTCAGGTTCTGGTGGGGGCGTATGAAGCGGAAATAAACTCGAGCAACCACTATGGCGCGAACACATTCGGTGTGTTCGTCGCTCGTGGGCCTGACGAGTGGGCCAATGCGGAATTCTGGTCATCCGAAGTCAACATGCAAATGGACATCTTGCTAAGCCTGGATTGCGGCAAGAGTTTTACGAGCCTCATCCAAGGGGTGGCAGATACGGTATCTCTGGACCTTATCGGAAATGAAGTACATATACAAGGCAGAGACCTAACGGCGGTACTGATCGAAGCTCAGTCTCAGGAGACGTTCGCGAATCGGACTGCCAGTGAGATCGCGACGATTTTTGCGGGTCGCCACGGTCTTGCTCCGGTCGTTACACCCACCAGTACACCGGTGGGCCGTTTCTATGAGAGCGATCACGAAAGCATTACTCTAAATAGCTTTTGCCGAGCCACCACCGAATGGGATTTATTGGTCTATCTCGCTCAGCAAGAGAACTACGATGTCTTTGTAAAGGGAAGAAACCTTCATTTCCAACCCGTCGCTTCCCTTGCGGCGGCTGCCCGTGTGATTGAGCCGACGGACGTCACCGAACTCAAGCTCGAGCGCGCGTTGAAGCTGGCCGGTGAGGTGCAAGTCACCGTCAAAAGCTGGAACAGCCAGCTACAAAGGGGATTTTCTGGCCAGGCAAGCGGAACGGTTGTTGAAAGATCATCGAGTATGTCTCAGGAGATTCATCCCCCAATGAGGTTTGTCTGTATTCGTCCGAATTTGAGCCCCGACAAGACACTGGTGATGGCAATGCAGCATCTTTCCGAAATCACCCGTCATGAACGGACGATTGAGTTTTCGATGCCAGGGGATGTTGATCTAGCCCCAGGCAATGTGATTCTACTAAACAGGACGGAAACAGAATTCGACCAAGCGTACTATATAGACTCGGTGCACCGTACGTTCCGCGCCAAGACAGGCTTTCTGCAGCGTGTACGAGCGAGCAACAGCTCGCCCAGGACGATTACAACTGTTGCTCTGGCCAGCTGATCTATGGACCGTATCCTAAACACCTTCAAGGCGCAGGCAACTGCGCTCATTCAGATGCAGGCTCAACCGAGGTTTGGCACCGTTTCGTCAGTAGATCCGAATAGCGGTACCGCTCGGGTTGCATTTCAACCGGAAGGCGTACTCAGCGGATGGATGCCCATTCTCTATCCCTGGGTTGGTGCAGGATGGGGGATGGTATGCCCACCGGCTCCCGGCGACCAGGTGCTTGTCCTGGCGCAGGAGGGGCATGCTGAACACGGCATAATCGCCGGGCGGGTATTTTCAAGTCAACAGCACCCTCCGACGGCTCCTTCCGGGGAGCTATGGCTGGTTCACAGCTCAGGGAGCTATCTAAAGCTGTTGAATGACGGGACGGTCCGGGTAGGGGGTAGCTTATATGTGAGCGGGGACGTTTACGACGGCCAAGGGCCGCTTTCCAGGCTGCGTGAGCATTACGACGCCCACGTCCATACAGACTCACGGGGTGGGCTTACGACCGCGACCAGCCAGCCGGATTGATCGTCATGGGCGATGTGGACCATCAATGGGGCTCCGATCTGAGCTTCGGACCAACTGGCGATGTCGCGGTTGTCTCCGGGGCGGCCATGGGTCAGGAGCGCGTTCTACGTCGGTTGCTTACCAATCCACTCGACTACATCTGGCAACCCACTTATGGCGCCGGTCTCGCCGCGTTTGTCGGCAGCCCTACCAACAGCACTCGTATCCAATCTGTCATTCGTAGTCAAATATTCAAAGAGACGACGGTGGCGAGGGATCCTGAGCCCACGATCAACATTTCCATTAATCCGGGTGGTTCCACGGGCGACGTGTATGTACAGGTCTTTTACGTGGATGCGCCGACTGGACAGACTCAAGTGATGACCTTTTCCGTAGGTTCATAGCTTATGCAGCTTTCGCTACAGACGTTTTCAACCCTGGTGCAGGGAATGGCGGCGACAGTGCAGGCCGCGGCATCCCAGCTTCTTGACCTGACGGTGGGCTCAACACTGAGAGCTATGCTCGAGGCGAGTGCATCGGTCGCTCTTTGGATGCAGTGGTTGATTCTGCTTGTTTTGCAGATGACGCGTGCCGCGACAAGTAGCGGACCGGATCTCGATAGCTGGATGGCCGATTTCTCCCTGACGCGTCTACCCGCCAGTCCAGCATCCGGGATAGTCACATTTTCCCGTTACAATGCGAGCGTGACGGCCCTGGCACCAGTTGGGACGCTGGTGAGGACAATCGATGGTAGCCAAACCTTTGTGGTCACTGAAGACTCAAATGTCAGTGGTTGGAATCAGCAGCTTTACGGTTATGTCTTGGGCGTCGGCATAACTTCCCTGGACGTTCCGGTAGTCGCGCTGACGCCAGGATCCGGCGGGAACGTGCAGGCCAATACGATAACGGTGCTGGCCGCCGCGCTGGCAGGGATAGATAGCGTGATCAACACGGCACCATTCACCAATGGGGTCGATGCCGAATCGGATGTAGCATTCAGGCTGCGCTTCCAAGATTTCCTTGCAAGCCGGTCTCGTGCAACAATTGGCTCGGTCGAATATGCGATTAGCACCGTCCAACAGGGGCTGAGTTACGCGATACAGGAGAACCAGGGCTCCGCAGGGCAATTCCAATTGGGGAATTTCGTGGTCGTCTTGGACGACGGTTCCGGATACCCATCGAATAGCCTTTTATCAGCAGCCCAACAGGCAATTAATGAAGTCCGGCCGGTTGGCGTAACTTTTGCAGTGTTTCCGCCAGTGGTAACCCAGGTGAATGTCTCCCTATCGGTCATGACCGCTGATGGCTCCGATGTTACATCTGTGGCGCCGCAAATCGTCACGGCTATCCAAAACTATATAGACGCCCTTCCCGTCGGTGTGTCCCTTCCCGTAAGTAGAATTGTTCAGATAGCCTACGCCGCGGCACAGAACATCGGGAATGTCACAAATGTTCTTCTCAATGGTCAGGAGCTGGACGTCGCGATGTCGCCGACCGGAGTCGTGAAGTCCGGTGCTATCGTGGTGTCATAGTCATGTTAGGCGATCAGCAGGACATGCTCTGGCGGATGAAGCAAGTGCTGCCATTGCGATGGTTTCCGGACGATACGCCGGTTCTCGATACTGCCCTTAGCGGCGTAGCCTGGGCCTGGGCCTGGGTCTATTCATTGTTGCAAACCGTTAGAGTCCAAGCCCGAATTTCAACAGCCACAGACATTTGGCTGGATTTGATAGCGACCGACTATTTCGGTACTAGCCTGGGCCGGCGAGGCGACGAGATGGATAGCGCCTATCGGCAACGCATACAGAGAGAACTAATACGTGAGCGGGGAACAAGGGCAGCAGTTGTCTCGGCGCTAGGTGATCTGACGGGACAATCCCCAGCCCTGTTTGAACCAGCCAACACCTCCGACACCGGTGGGTATGGTGGGGCAGGTGAAACGGTGACCGGTCTGGGCTACGGATCTGCGGGCGGCTGGGGTAATCTCAATCTGCCGTTTCAGTTTTTTGTCACGGCGTATAGGCCGGTTGGCGTGGGCATAGCGTTCGTGTCTGGCTGGAACGATGGGGGCGGAGGATACGGCGAAGGCACTTTGGAGTACGCCAGTTTGACGATGATGCAAACCCAGGTCACCGATAGCGACATTCTTAGTGCAATCACCGGCGTCCTTCCAATCGGCGTCATCGCCTGGACACGCATTACCAGCTAGAACCCTCCCTGGAGCCATGAGGACAAAATGGACCGGAATATTGTCTATCCGGGAAGCATTCCCCTTGATACTGATCTACTGTCGGTAAATCGAAATGCGATGATTGCCTTGGGCTATTTGGCGCAGGCGATATTAGGGGCTTCTCCCGCCGTGGATGGATTGGCCTGCACGCCGACCATTCCGCCTTCAATGACGGTGGTGGTGGGGCCGGGAGCCATTTCCGGGCTGTCTGTGATAGATGCACTGCCATACGGCTCTTTGCCTGCGGACGCGGCCGATCCATTGCTAAAGATGGGAATCAACATTGAGCCGACGAGCTTCACTCTGACTACGCCTATCTCGTCCGGCCAGTCAGCGAACTATCTCATCGAAGCGGCTTTTCAGGAAAGCGACGTCAACCCCGTCGTATTGCCGTACTACAATGCGGCGTCTCCATCTCAACCTTACAGTGGGCCGACAAACTCGGGGACGGCGCAGAACACTCTCCGTACACAAACTGTCCAATTGCAGATGAAGGCCGGAACACCTGCAGCAACGGGCACCCAGCTTACGCCGCCGGTAGACAACGGGTGGATCGGGCTTTATGTCATCACGGTGGCCTACGGTCAGACTGGCGTATCTGCTGCCAATATTGCGACTCTCCCTACTGCACCATTTATGTCTTGGAAATTGCCGCAGTTGCGTCCAGGGTTCGGGTCAGGCGTCCAGAGCTTCACACAGTCAGGCACATTCATCGTTCCAGCTGGTGTGACGCAAGCCGAAGTGGAAGTTTGGGGCGGCGGATCAGGCAGCTTCGCGTCGATCTCCGGCGCGCCGACTTATGGTGGTTCCGGCGGCGGATCTGGGGGCGGGTACGCCCGGAAACGAATCACCGGACTGACACCAGGCCAGTCTATCGCCGTGGTCGTCGGCGCGGGTGGCGCCGGTGGATCGGTACAAGGCGGCGCGGCGACAGCGGGCGGCACGTCCAGCTTCGGCGCTTTCGTCAGTGCGACCGGTGGCGGCCTCAATTATCTTGCAACCACCTCTAGCCCTCAACTGGGTGCGACGCCGGCGGGTGTCGGTGTGGGTGGCGATGTGAACCTGGCGGGTTCGGCCGGCCAGTCGGCATCGCTGAACATGGGAGGAATGGGTGGCGCAGCGCCCATGGGCGGCAGCCAGAACAGTGGTACTGCCGGCGTTCCAGGCATTTCTCCAGGCGGCGGCGCATCCGGAGCAGGCACAGGCACCAGTGGGACGTCACCGTATGCTGGTGCGGCAGGGGCTTCTGGACTGGTGATGGTGAGGTGGTGATATGCGAATATTTGCTCGCATCCAAGACGGACGCGTGGCGGAACTTTTCCGCTGCCCAACTAATATTTTGTCTATGTTTCATCCAACGTTGGTTTGGGTAGATGTGTCGTCGGAGAACAGTAATATTGCCGAGGGCTGGAGATATGATGGTTCGGTATTCTCGCCACCACCACTTGCACAACCTGTGACGTCCCCAACGTTGATTGATGATATCCATAAACAACTCATTGCACTTGCCGCCCAGGTGGAAGCGATCAAGCAATCGGGCAGCCCGGCTCCATCGACGGGCGGGTGATGGAGCCACCTGCGCGCAATGGTCGTGCTACACCACTTATCCAGACGCTGCTCTAAGGTTTCACGTTGAACCTGGCGGCATGGACCCAAGACATCGAACTCCGGTCGAAGAAAACATGGGCACTCCCGCTACTCACATTCAAAAGCCCAGCACGGCGCGCACAGTCGTCCTGGATGCATTCATCCCCGTTCCGCGCGGATCGGCGGCAGTGACTTCGCCGCCGCTCAATTGGCCGACAAAGGATCCCAGCGACGTACTCGACTATCGGTTCAATATATCGCCTGCCTTGATTGGGAACGAAGGGGATTCGATCTCGACGCTGGACGTCTTCATAACACCGGATAATCCAGGCGACCTGGCGTTGAATGAAGCTCAGGCCGACGGGTCCTACGCCGTGCTATGGCTGTCCGGAGGGCAGGCCGGAATTGTTTATACGGTCACCATTCTTATCACCACTACGAATGGACGAACGCTCCAACGTAGCATTTTACTGCCAGTCCTTGAGCTGTCGGCGCCTTCGGTCTCGACGAGTGCCATCGATATCAGTGCAGGTACTGCGTTAACGGACCAAAACGGAAATCCAATCCTAACCTGATAGAGGCAGGTAATTCCAAACACTCCCGCTGCTTACGTACAATGTGTCGTTGTGGTTTCCGAAACGGAGTATAAAAGAGTGCCGACGATTGACCAATTGGCTCCGGCGACTGCTGCTGCTGATACCGATGAGCACATCGTCAGCCAGTCGGGCACAGCATTGAAGATGACGCGCGCCCAAATATTGGCGGGTGTTCAGCCACAAATCGCGCTGCAAAGCGGCGTGGTGCTTGGCCGGTGCAGTGCCGGCACGGGGGCGCCTGAGTCGCTGTGCGTAGGCAACAACCTCATCCTGGCTAATGGTACCCTATCCGCGACGGCCGTGCCATATCAAGTTGGTGCACTACCCGCGGGCACTGTACCGGCTACGGGGGATCTGGTGCCGCTCAGTCAAGGAGGCATCAATACTGCCGTTCCCTACAGCCAGTTCATGAGCGGCCTGCCTGAAGCCGCCAATGTCAATGGCTCGCAACTGTTGGTCATCCCGACAGGCTCGTCGGTTCCGGAGAAGTTGGCCGATTTCGCCGCCAGGGCCCTACCTCTGACCGGCGGAACAATGACTGGCACATTGACCCTCACCGCTGATCCGACGACTGCCTTACAGGCAGCG
>Ga0335072_10017785_pt1 | contig 10044 bp, 10 predicted proteins | sample Lox_Sample_21_FD_206725 | JGI IMG/M metagenome (GOLD analysis project Ga0335072, IMG submission 206725) | Soil microbial communities from Loxahatchee National Wildlife Refuge, Florida, United States - Lox_Sample_2.1 | ecosystem: Environmental > Terrestrial > Soil > Wetlands | place: USA...
GTGGCGGAAGCGTTGGTGTCGTATCGCTTCATGCATCTGTACGACGACGAGGCGTGGTATACGATCGGCCCGGACGAACGGATGGATTTCCTGCGGCAGTATCTGTTGAGCGCCAAGCCGGTGCCGCGAATTGCGACACCACAGTTTGGGTTTGTGCACGGAATTGCGTTTTCGGACGAGGCGTTGCCGCACGGCGCGTGACCGGCTGACCGGAGGCAGACGATCGCACACCCACTATCGCCGCATCGTGGGCCATCGGAACCGTCGTCACATTTGCCATCGCGGTGGAGCATCTGCGACAGCCGCGCTGCGCGGCTCAACCCGGCCTGTGATAGCATGACCTTTACCGGCCAGGCGTGGGGGTCACCCGCCACCATCGATCGTCAGCACCGTCCCCGTGGTGTATCCGGACTTGGGGCTGGCCAAAAACGCCACCGCGTTCCCGATTTCCTCCGGCGTCGCGGGACGCCCGAACGGCATGCCCTTGGTCAATTCCGTCCATCGCTCCGGGTTGCCCAGTTCCTTCGCTGCCCGGTCGCGTTGCAACATGATGTGCCGCTCGGTCGCCACCGGCCCCGGATTGATTGCCACCACCCGCAGTCCGTCCGCGGGCGCGCCCTTGCCGAGCGCGCGAGTGAACGCCATCAACGAGGCATTCCCCGCCGCGCCCGCTATATAGCCTGTCGGGAACCGCTCTCCTGCCGCGCCAATCACGTTGACAATCACACCTGCGCCACGCGCCTTCATCGCGCCATAGACGATCCGGCAGAACGAGATGTAGCCGAACACCTTCAAATCCCAGGCGTTCCGCCAGCGCGCATCGTCCACGTTCAGCAAATCGCCGGGCGGAATTGCGCCGGCGTTGTTTACCAGGATATCCAGCGGCCCGGCCTCCTCGGCGACTCGCCGCACCGCAGCGTCGTTCGACAGATCCGCGGAGATCGTCCGCACATTCACTTGGCGTCGCGTGCGTATCGCCGCCGCTGCCGCGTCCAACGCCGCTTGCTCGCGTGCCACCAGGATGACGTTGCACCCCTCATCGGCCAGCACTTCGGCCGAGGCACGCCCGATCCCCTTTGACCCGCCGGTGATCAGCGCCGTTTTGCCTTGCAGACCCAAATCCATTTCATGCCGCCTTTCGCAATCCTGCCTGGTACGCCCGGCACGCCTCACCGAAGGCACGGAAGATCGCCACACTCGCTGAGTCGTCGGCGTAGCGCCACTCCGGATGCCATTGCACGCCCAGGATCCAGCCGGAAGCATCGGGCGCTCGTACGGCCTCGACGGTGCCGTCCGGAGCAAGCGCCTCCACTACCAGCCCCGGTGCCACCTGGTCCACCGCCTGTCTGTGCAGCGAGTTCACCAGGATTTTCGACGAGCCGACGATGCGTGCCAGCCCGCCGGTCAGACTAACCAGGTGGCGTGGCGCATAGCGCGCCTCGATATCGTCGCCCTGGCCGCGGTGATCGAACCTGCCCGGCAACTCGTGTACCGTCTGGTACAGCGAGCCGCCCAGGGCGACGTTCAGTTCCTGAATGCCGCGGCAGATCGCGAGCATAGGAATGCCTTGCCGCGCGGCCTCGGGGATCAAACGCAGCGTCGTGGCGTCACGTTCCAGGTCGTGCAAGTCGGGAGTGTGAGATTCGCCGCCGGCATAATGGTCGGGATGAACATTGCTGGGGCTGCCGGGCAGTAGCAGCCCGTCCAGCCGTTCCATCACCGCGAGCTGCGCCTCGCCGAGCGGCGGGATCATGATCGGTATTGCTCCGGCGCCGCCCAGCAACGCGGCGGCGTATCGGGCGGGCGTGTCGTGGCGCAGATGGCCGTTTACCATCCGCGCGCAAGCGGGAATGCCAACGATTACAGTCATGCTTGCCACTATGCCCGCGGCCGCAGCCAATCGGCAATCACCATGCCCAGCGACCCGCACAGCATCAGGGCTGCCATGCCACGCGGGGTGCCGTCGGTGAGCCAACCCACCAGCAGTCCGCTGGTGGCGCCCAGCGTGTATTGCGCCAGCCCCATCAGCGCCGAGGCGCTCCCTGCCTGCGCTGCATGCCGTTGCAGCGCGCCGGCGGTGGAGTTGCCGTTGCTGAACCCCTGGCAGCTCAACGCCACGAATATGGGAGCGACAATGAGCGCCAGGACGTGCACGCCGATGAAGGCCAGCAGCGTGAGGGTCGCCGTGGCGGCCAGCGAGATGCGCGCGACCATCCGCAACATGAACGACAGGCCGACCTTCGGCAGCAGTCGCGCGTTGATTTGCGACCCCGCAATCAGCCCGCAGGAGCAAATGCCGAAGATCAGTGCGAACTGCCAAGGCGCCAACCCGAAGCCCTGGATGAACACCGGCGACGATCCCGCCAGGTATGCGAACATGCAAAAACTGCCCCCGGCGCCCATGGCGGCGTGGGTCACGAACACAGGCTCGCGAAGGATCGCAGCATAGCGGGAGAATTGCTCCGCGGCGCGCAGCCGGTGGCGGCGTGGCGGGGCCAACGTCTCCGGCACCAGCCGCCACGCCATGGCCCAGCCGATGCCGCCATATAGCGCCAGAATCCAGAAGATCACCCGCCAATGCGCGAACGCGAGCACTGCGCCGCCGATGCTGGGGGCAAGAATCGGCGCCACGCCCATCACCAGCACCAGGCGTGACATCAGCACGGCGGCATGGTGGCCCTCGGCAAGGTCGCGCACCATGGCCCGCGGAATGACCATGCCGGCTGAGGCACCAACTGCCGCGATGGCGCGGAATACAGCCAGCATAGCGAGGCTCGGCGCCAGAGCGCAGCCTACCGCGGCAAACGTGAAGACCCCGGTGCCGATCATCAGCGGGAGCCGCCGGCCAAACCGGTCGGAGAGCGTGCCTTGTGTGATCTGCCCTACGGCCAAGCCGGCAAACCAGGTGGCCAGCGTTAGCTGTGCCGTGCCCGGGGCGGTGCCGAAGGACCGCTCAACCGCGGGAAAGGCGGGCAGATACATGTCGGTGGCGGCCGGCCCGACGGCTATGAAATAGCCGAGCACGGTTGGTAGCCAGGCCGGTATGCGGCGAGGGGACGCGGTGGACGGCAGTGCCATAGGGTGCGGTTCTTAGCGCCGAATGCTGCAAGTGCGAAATCAGCGGCGAACGTGCCGCTGCGTCATGGTGAGGCAACCCGGTGCATGGGGGCCACAATGATGTCTGGCCAGTGCCTCGCATCATTCGCGGCGAACATGATGTGCAACCGGACCAGAGATGGCAGGTATCGGCCGGTCCAGGCGGATGTCCAGGCTCCGCCGTCCGTCCGTCCGTCCGGCTGCCAATAGGCAAAGTCGACGCCCGTGACATTGTTCAAGATCACGCTGCTGATGGGCGCCGGCGGCGGGACGATCCAGCGCCGGTAATGCGGGCGCCATCGCACCTCCAGGCGGCCGTTCGCAACAAGCAGCGTCACGTCAGCCTCGTGGGTGCCCAACGCGCCGAAATTACCCGGCAGAACGGTAACAAACGAAAGCGAGTGCGGGGTCGCGACGAGGGGGCTCTGTGCGGACACAGCCTCGCCGGGCGATGCGCGGCTGATCAGATCCCGCAATGCCCTGTCCGTCGTCTCGAGCCCCGCCTCATTACTGTCGATCCGGCCCTCCATGGCCCATGACTGCAACCCCAGCCGAACTCCTTGAGTCAGGGTGACGACCAGCAACCCGACAACAATCAAAGCGACGAGAACCTCGAGCAAGGTATAGCCGCTGTCGTCCCGGCGATTGAGATTGGAGGCCACAGTCTACATTCCGCTGGTCGCGCCGCCCTGGTGCCCAGGCCAGCACGCGCCGCGCTGCCACTCGATCCGATCCCGGTCGCGTGGCGGAATGTGATCAGCCCATGACGCTCTATGCTCTCGCGCCGCCTGGATCGTCGTGTACATCGGCCCTCGACTACGGTGAGCGGAAACTCTCGTTGCCCATCATGGTTGTTCCTGCGTGTGCACGCGCCCAGTGAGCCAATCCACCAGGACCGCCACTCGCGATGCGGCTGCCTGTACCACGATGACGCCGCCTGACGAACTGCCGTCGGGCGCGAAGCGGATTGCCTCGTTGCCTGTCAACGTCACGTCTGAGGGGACCGACCGTGCCGCCGAACCCTCGATCTGGTAAACCCTGCCTGCAAGCGCGACGGCCACCGGGCGATCCTCGGCGATGGCGCGTCCGCGCGCCACACGCAACGCGCTGGCGAGGTCGCGCGCAGCCACCTGCGCGTCCAGGCGTGGGCTGTGCAGGGGGCCACGTGCGAGGACAAGGCCCATTGCCAGTCCCAGGATCACCAGGACCACGATCATCTCGAGCAAGCTGAAGCCGTGCTGGTGTTGGCGGTTCATGTCAGGCGCAACGCGGGGCCATATAGCCAAAGCAGCCAGAAGGCGGCAGCAATGAACGGACCGAATGGTATCGCGGTCGTCGCCCGCAACGATCGGCCGGCAATGGCGGCAACGCACGCGCAGGCAAGCGCCGTCGTTGCGGCGATCAGGATCAGTGGCGGCAAGGCGCCGACACCGAGCCAGGCGCCCGCCGCGGAAAACAATTTGGCATCGCCGCCGCCCAGCCCTTCACGGCGGCGCAAAGTGCGGTAGGCGAGGGCGGTGCCCCGCAATGCGAGATAACCGGCCGCGGCGCCGAGCGCGTGCCCAAACGCGGCGTCCGGCACGGTTACGAGTGTCACACCCAGGCCGGCCAACACCAGAGGCAGGGTCAACACGTCCGGCAGCAGGAAGCAGGACGCGTCGATCCAGGCCAGCGTCAGCAGGGTCCACCCCAGCGCGGCGTCGAGCCAGGCCGATTGCAGGGTTTGGGAAGCGAGAATACTCCACACGGCAACCGATGACGCGGCCACTATACCGGCGAGGCGGAACCAGCCGTTTGCATCGGGGCAATCAGCGCAGCGTGGGCGCGTCGCGGTAGAGCCGGGCAACGAGACGAAACCGAGCAACTGGACAGGCCGGCCACATGACGAGCAAGCAAGGTTTGCGAACGAACCGTTGGCGCATTGTTGGTTGACGGCGACGACAAGCGAACTGCCGACGAACGGAGCAACCACCAGAGGTGACCAGATCAGCAAGCCGGATGCGGGCATCCGCCGACTCCGCCGGGATATCGGCGACCACGTCGCGCCCGTTCGGCAATGGGGGACTTGCCGGACGATTTCCGCCGATTAGGGACACGCCGGCCGGCCAATGGAAACCCAGTTTGAACCATGAGCTATTGCATTACGGTAGCAGCTTTCCTGACCTGCCGCCATCTTCCGTCACGGCTACTCGAGAAACCTGGCCATGCCTGTTGAGCGGGCGCCTGAGGTGGCAGGACAGCAGGTTCGGCACGAGGTTCAGACACTAAGTGCACGGTCGATGCCGGGGCTTGGTTGCCAGAGGGGAAGGGGATCGGCACACTGAAGGGTATCGTGCCGCTCAGCGTCCATGCCGGTAGCAGGGTGCGACGGCGACCGGGCCGTCCTTGAGAAGAGGGCAAAATCTGCAAGCTTGCGCGGCCTAAATCAGTTGTGATGGCCGCGTAACACTAATTGGAAGTAGTGGCGCGTCATAGGCGCGCCAATGGGCGCGCGAAATCGTCACCAAAGTTGCCAGCGCAGGTTGCTTGCCTTTAGGATGCGAGCCAGCAGGGTGCGCATAGACAACAAATTTAGTTGATTACTTCCATCGATTTGCGCTACGTTGTTGTTGCCGAGCGATGGGAATCATGTAACCCGGCGATGCGGGAGGGATAGCGCGGATCGGCGTATGCGGCGACGGTCCTCCCCGACGGGCTCAATCGGGCAGTGCAAAAGTCTAGTCTCTTCTTGCGTGACGCGGAGGGGGTAAGTGCGGACGCACAGCCCGGGGTCGACTTGGAACGGTTGATAATTTTAAGTCGGATCGTGCCCCAGGCGCGGCGAAAGAACGGTGCATTCAGGACCAAACTTAATGAACAGCAATGTAAAATGCCGATTCTGCGGCGGCCCACTCGCCGAGGTGCTTGACCTCGGCATGTCGCCTCTTTGCGAGAGCTTTCTTGCAAAGAGTCAGCTCAATTCCATGGAGCCATTCTACCCTCTGGCTGTCCATGTCTGCCGCGAGTGCCTTCTGGTACAGCTTCAGGAGTATGTCGCGCCGGACGAAATCTTTCCGGAGTATGCTTATTTTTCGGCGTATTCGAATGCCTGGCTCGACCATGCGAAGCGGTATGCGGAGTTGATGACCGAAAGATTCGGCCTTGGGCCGAAGAGTCGTGTCATCGAGGTCGGCAGCAATGACGGGTACCTATTGCAATACTTTGTCGAGAAGGGAATTACCGCGCTCGGAATCGACCCGGCGGCCAACGTCGCAAAAGCGGCTGAAGAGCGTGGAGTGCCGACGCGGGTGAAGTTTTTTGGCGTGGAGACGGCCCGCGAGTTGACGGATGAAAATATCCAAGGCGACCTCGTTCTCGGCAATAATGTTCTGGCGCAGGTTACCGACATCAATTCCTTCGTCGAAGGGATTCGAATCATTCTGAAGCCGCGTGGGATTTGTACGATTGAATTCCCGCACCTGCTCAAGACGATAGCCGACAATCAGTTCGATCAGATCTACCATGAACATTTTTCCTATTTCACCGCGTCTACCGCGGAGAAGATCTTTGCCGCTCACGGGATGCGTATTTTTGACGTCGAAGAATTGTGGACGCATGGCGGCTCGTTGCGAATTTATGCGTGTCATGCCGGCGACGAAACTCGGCCCACGCTGCCCGCGGTGGCCGCGCTTCTACGCCGCGAGCAGGATGCCGGCCTGAACAATCTTGATGCCTATGTCGATTTTGCTGACCAAGTACGCGCGACGAAACGAAAGCTTTTGAGCTTTTTGATCGAAGCAAAGAGTTCCGGTAAAACTATTGCCGGCTATGGTGCGCCCGGTAAAAGCAGTACGTTGCTGAACTACTGCGGGATACGTACTGATTTCCTGGATTACACGGTTGACCGCAATCCGTACAAGCACGGAAAATATCTTCCAGGAACTCACATTCCGATTTTTCCACCCGAAAGAATCGCGGAGACCAAGCCGGATTTCATTGTGATCCTGCCGTGGAACCTCAAAGACGAAATCATATCTCAGCTTGAGTACGTCCGCGGCTGGGGCGGTAAGTTTGTTGTACCGATCCCGGAAGTCACAATCATATAGGAGCAGCAGACTTGCTTATCTCTCTCTGCTCGACGCGGAGGTCAGGATCGCAGCTCAGCGGTGGGCATCCGCGATCTCCGCGGCGGCGCCTCGGGGTTGTTTCGTAGCGTTGTGGGGGCGGTCAGCACAATTCAGATGATCTCGGAATCTGTCGTACTGGTTGCTGGAGCATCCGGGGGAATTGGAAGCGCAATTGCCTCGGAACTCCTCTCATCAGGCGCTGAAGTCATTCTGTTGGGCCGAAGCACGGCAAGGTTGAAGGCTGCTGTTACGCTATCCGGATCGCAAAAGGGACAGTATCTCGCCGCCGATTTGACCGACGTCGGGGCTCTCGAGAGGGTCGGTAGCACGGTGTCCGCGCGCGGCCAGCTCGATGCCTTGATCCTATGTTCGGGCGTCTACGAGCGTTCGAATGATCCGGAGGCGCTCCATCGACAAATTGCCGCTAATGTGTGCGGCCCCTATGCCTTGATTCAAATGCTGCTTCCGGCACTCGTGCAAAGCAAGGGGCATATCGTTTTTATCAATTCAAGTCAGGCACTAAAAGCCTCGGCCACCGTCGGGCAATATGCCGCAACGATGCATGCGAACAAGGCGATCGCTGACAGCCTACGCGATGAGGTGAATGGGGATGGGGTGCGCGTGACATCTTTGTATCTCGGTCGGACCGCCGGCGAGAGACAGCGTAAGCTCTTTCAGTATGAGGGACGGGACTATCCACCCGAGAAGCTGATCCAGCCGACCGACGTTGCTCAAACGGTGGTTTACCTTCTGCAAATGCCGGGGACGGCTGAAGTGACGGATCTGATGATGCGCCCCATGCAGAAGACCTAGTTGCGCGATAATGCATGCGAGCGTGGAGCGCCGGTTTGGCATCCATCGAACAAACATTCCAGCGGCCTGTGCCGGGCGCTTCGTCGGTCGACCCAGTGATCCACCCACGGCACGGGGCGGTACCGCCAGAGGAACCGGCTGACATGAACCTTGAAATGACAACACTCGACGGCCAGGCGTCCCGCTGCGAGGCGGACGGGAAAGCCATAATGTCATTGATCGAGGAACTTTTCCCGATTTGCCGCAGCATTACCGGCAGCGGGCTGCGCCGTACACTCAATATCCTGCAGCGTCATGTTCCGCTCGTGGTCAATGAGGTTCCGTCGGGGACTGAGGTGTTCGATTGGGTTGTTCCGAACGAATGGAATATCCGGGAGGCTTATATCGAGCGCGAGGACGGCAGGCGCATTGTGGATTTCGCGGCAAATAACCTCCACATCGTCCAATATAGCCGACCGATAGATGCAACCATGTCACTAGCGGATTTGCGCCCTCACCTCCATACGCTGCCTGATCGGCCTGATTGGATTCCCTATCGAACGTCGTATTACTCGGAAAACTGGGGCTTCTGTCTGACACAGCGCCAGATGTCGAGTCTTGGTGACGAGCGGTACCATGTTGTCATCGACGCCGATCTGGCTCCCGGCCACCTCAGCTATGGTGAGTTGCTGATCCCGGGTCAGCTCGACGAGACCGTCCTATTCTCGTGCCATGTCTGCCACCCCTCGCTGGCGAACGACAATCTTTCCGCGGTTGCCGTCGCCACTATGCTGGGGCGCTACATTCAGACGCTTCGGCCGCGCTACAGTTATCGCTTTCTATTTGTGCCCGGTACGATCGGGTCACTGTCCTGGCTTGCCCGCAACGAATCCGCGATTGGACGAATCGTCCACGGTCTTGTCCTGTCCTGCCTGGGCGACGCTGGGGCCATGACGTATAAGCAAAGCCGGAGAGGGAATGCCGTGATCGATCGTGCCGTCGCGCATGTCCTGCGGCACGATGCGGCGACCCATCAAATCAGGCCGTTCGTCCCCTATGGTTACGATGAGAGACAGTATTGCTCGCCTGGCTTCAATCTTCCGGTTGGCTGCCTGACGCGCACGCCGAACGGTGAGTATGAGGAATACCACAGCTCTGCTGACAATCTTTCTCTTCTGCGCCCGGAAAATCTCGCTCATTCGCTCGGCGTGTTGCAGCAAATTGTTGCGGTAATCGAGGGAGACGCGGTGTACAGGAACCGCAATCCGAAAGGCGAACCGCAGCTCGGCCGGCGAGGGCTCTATGGGGCCATGGGCGGGGGACGTGCCGCGGCGTCGGATCAAATGGCGCTGCTTTGGGTATTGAACCTTGCCGACGGCAGTCATTCATTGCTGGACATAGCGGAGCAGGCGGGGATTCCCTTCCAGACGATCCGCCGAGCCGCGGACGCGCTTATTGCCGCCGATCTTCTGGAAATCGCGTCTTCCGCTCCCTGATCCAAGGGGAAAATGCGGCCATTTCCCACACAGCGACCGATGACCCGAATATCGGACCTGATGATTTCGAGATTGGGCTTCCGGGGGGCGGGGTGGGCTGCCATCCCGGCGCTGTTCGCACTGGCCGCGGTTGCAGTCGGTATTGTGCCCTCCTTTCGCGACCCGGTGCTACGGACCATGGGATGGGCGCTTGTGGTAGACGAACCGATCGGCCCCGCTGATATCGTCGTTCTATCGGTCGACTCCGGTCCTGCCGGCGCACTGGAGGCAGCGGATCTCGTGAACAGCGGCATCTCAAAGCGCGTTGCGGTTTTTAGCGACCCCCCTACTAAAGAAGACCGGGAGTTCATCCGTCGGGGTCTGCCGTATGACGACGAGGGGACAAGGCAGATCCACCGACTGAAGCTGCTTGGGATAACCGATGTCGTGCAGGTCTCCCGGGTCACCGGATCCGAGGATGAGGGCCAGGTGCTTCCGGCGTGGTGCGACGAGAATCATTTTCGATCCATCGTGTTTGTTGCTACAAAAGATCACTCGCGGCGATTGCGACGAGT
>Ga0335072_10017786_pt1 | contig 10044 bp, 7 predicted proteins | sample Lox_Sample_21_FD_206725 | JGI IMG/M metagenome (GOLD analysis project Ga0335072, IMG submission 206725) | Soil microbial communities from Loxahatchee National Wildlife Refuge, Florida, United States - Lox_Sample_2.1 | ecosystem: Environmental > Terrestrial > Soil > Wetlands | place: USA: Florida...
CGAGGTGCTTTGCGGCGGCGCGCAAGGCGAGGATTTCGGCATGTGCCGTGGGATCGCGCATCGCGATCGGCTGATTATGGGCGCGCGCGATAATGATGCCGCCAGCCATCACGATCGCGCCGACTGGGACTTCACCTTCCTCCGCAGCGAGGTGTGCTTCGTCGAGCGCGAGGCCGATCGCAGCGGCGTGGTCCAAACCGTCGAGATTTGCATGGCGCACGTCTTCGGGAGTCATTGGAGGTATTCGGCGGGCTTGTTTAGGGATAGCGGCGCGCAATCACAAGTGGCGCAGGTGGTTCGCTCTGCGCGCCTCCGATGATAGATGTTATGTGAGAATGTCGAAACAATTCAGGTGCATAGTCCACGATGCCGGAAATCGCTGAAATCGAGCCGACAGAATTGAAGCAACGGCTGGCGCGGGGGGATCGGCTGTCGATTCTCGACGTGCGCGAGCCGGAGGAAGTAGCGATCGCGGCGTTTCCGGGGGCGCTCAACGTGCCCATGGGTGAGGTGCCGTCGCGGATGGCCGGGCTCGATCCCGAGGCTGAATGGGTGATCGTTTGCCACCACGGGATGCGCAGCGCCAACGTCGCGATGTACCTGATGCGTAATGGCTTCGAGAAGATTGCCAATTTGAGCGGCGGTATCGACGAATGGGCGCTGACGGTCGATCCGGCGACGCCACGCTACTGAACTGAACCAAACAGGCGGCCGAGGGCCGCAAAGAACGACCCCAAGGCATAGGTACAATGACCTACCTCGCAGCAGCGATTCAGATGACGACGAGCGCTGACAAATCGGCGAATCTGATCAAAGCGGAGCGCTTGATTCGTCTGGCGGCGGCGCGCGGCGCGCAGATCGTGGGATTGCCCGAGGTGTTCAACTGGCGCGGCAAGCGAACCGAGGAACCGGCGGCAGCCGAAGGCCTCGAGGGCGAGACGCTCACGCTGATGGCGCGGCTAGCGCGGGAACTCAGTATCAACCTGCTCGCGGGATCGATTACCGAGCATGCGCCAGGCGAGGCCAAGCGCTACAACACGTCAGTGATGTTCGGGCCGGATGGGGGACGGCTCGCGGTCTATCGCAAGATTCATCTATTTGATATCGACCTGCCGGGACGCGTGACGATTAAAGAGTCGGATGCGAAGCTGGGCGGACGCGAAGTGGTGACGGCGGCGACCAATCTTGGGATTGCAGGACTGAGTATCTGTTATGACTTGCGCTTTCCGGAACTCTATCGGCGGTTAGCGTTCGCCGGGGCGCGAATTCTGATGATTCCGAGCGCATTTACCTTTCCGACCGGCGAGGCTCATTGGGAAGTGTTGATCAGGGCGCGGGCTGTGGAGAATCAGTGCTATGTAATTGCGCCTGCGCAATTCGGTCCGAATGTGCACGGCTTCAGCGATTACGGCAACTCGATGATCGTCGATCCGTGGGGACGGGTTCTTACGCGCGCGCCAGATCAAGAAGGTGTGATCGTCGCGCCACTGGATATGGAGTACTTGGAAAAGGTCCGGCGGGAGTTGCCGGCTCTGGCGCATGCGCGAATCGAGCGCGAGCGTCTATAACGGAATTAGGGGAAGAATAGGTAATGGCAGATGGACCGCTGTCCGGCTTTCGTATCCTTGACCTGACGCAGGTGGTGTCGGGACCGTTTTGCACGATGCTGCTGGGTGACCTCGGCGCCGACGTGATCAAGATCGAACCGCCGGAAGGCGACGCGACGCGGATTTTCGGCCGGCCGTTCAAGAATGGAATCACCGGGACATTCCTGAACTTCAATCGGAATAAGCGTAGCGTCGCGATCGATCTGAAACTGGAGCATGGGCGCGATTTGGTTAGGATGCTGGCGGTCAAGGCCGACGCGCTGGTGGAGAACAATCGGCCTGGCGTCGCCGATCGGCTGGGTATTGGTTATGCGGATATCCGCCGCAGCAATCCGAAGATCGTCTACTGCTCGCTGTGTGGCTTTGGGCCGAAAGGCGATTACGCTAACGCGCCCGCCTATGACCCGGTAATCCAGGGATTCGCGGGGGTGGCGGCACTGCAAGGCGGCGGCGAAAAGCCAACCTCGGTCAAAATGGCGATGGCGGACAAGGTCGCCGGGATGACGGCGGCGTTGAGTGTGGTCAGTGCGCTTCATGCGACGCGCACGCGCGGGGTTGGACAATATATCCGCGTGCCGATGACCGAAGCGATGATGGCTTTCACGGCGAACGATTCGACCTACCTAGGCTATACCTTCCAGCCCGACGAGGATTTCAAAGATAAGGTGCCGAAGAATGGCAGCCTCGATCCGTTCCGCACCCGCGATGGATGGGTGACGATCGCGCCATTCAATGACGGCCAGTGGGAGCGGTTGTGCGCCGGCGTGGGCCATCCGGAGTGGTGGGAGAACGAGGATCGGCGGGAGCGGATGCGCGCGGTGTTGCGCGGAATCGCCAAGCTTTTCCCGGAGCAGGATAGCGCTCATTGGCTGAAGGTGCTGACTGGAGCCGACGTGCCGAGCGGCCCCGTCCATAGTTACGACACGCTGTTTACCGAACCCGAAGTAGTGGCCAACGAGAACTTCACGATTTATGAGCATCCGCAGGGCGGGACAGTGCGAACGGTCAATCCGGGAATGCGATTTTCGGAGACGCCGGCCCGGATGTGGAGGATGCCGCCGCGGCTGGGGGAACATACGGAGGAGATCTTGCGCGAGGTAGGGATGTCCCGCGAGCGGCTGGAGGAGTTACGCCAAGAGAAAGTTATCATCTGACAGACTCCCGCACTCAAGTAATACCTTGAGTGTGTGCATATGCCTTTCGGATCAACAATCGGCGTCGGGATTTTCCTAACTCCACCAACAAACCGATTAAGCCCCGATAGGGCTGCGACTGATCCGTTCGAGATCGGCCGGCATTTCGCTGCAACAGGGTGACTGGTTTTTTTGCGTCGGTTAACATCGGCGCAAAGTGGCCAGAATCACCTTTCTTTACCGCGCGGTCGCGCGATATTCGCAGCCGCGCAACGGTCTACAGAATCCGCCGACTTGTTCCCGGCGGCGCAATTCACACTTTCGTGCCCAAACGCATAAGTCCCATCACACCGAGCCACGGTGGGCGTCAGCATTGGGCAGGAAATCGGAGTACCGCAATGGCTAGTTTCGGAACGCAATCGGTGGCGAATGGCGTTGATCTGCCCGACATGGTCGATACGGTGATGATCGGCTCGATCATGAATCGAGTACGGGCGCAGGCGGCTGCCGACCCGTTCAGTAATCCGATTTTACTATTCGCATTGGAATTGACGTTGCGGATCGATCGCGGCGAGATAACGCTCGATTCGCTCGAAGATCTGGTTCAACGACTGACGGTCGAGGCTTTTGCCGATCGCGCTGAGCGGATGGGCGTCTATCTTGGCGAGAGCCGCATTCCGGTGAACGAGCAGGCGATTACGGCGCTAATCGAAAACAAGGCGCTGGCTGGAAGGTTCGCGGAATTTCGGGAAACGCTTGGACGGATTCTTTTCGGCGTAGTCTTTACAGCCCATCCGACGTTTTCGATTGCGCAAAAATTAGCGCACAGCCTCGTGGAATTAGCGACGGGAGCGACCGCCGAAGGCGCACCATTCGATCAAGTTGGACGCGAGGAACGGCTGACGCTGGCGTTGAACAGTGCCCATCGCCCACCCGACGACCTGTCGCTCGAGGTCGAGCATGCATGGGTGACCGAGGCACTGAATCATGCGCATGACGCGCTTGAAGGGATCCATCGGATGGCGTTGCGGATAGCCCGCGAGCATTGGCCGGATGAATGGACCAAGTTGGAGCCCCGGCTGGTGACGCTGGCATCGTGGGTGGGCTACGACCAGGACGGGCGTACTGATGTGACGTGGACGCGCACGATCGCGGCACGGCTCGACGATAAACTTGGGATGATCGAGCGCCATCGGCGGCGGATTGACGAGCTGATCGGTGCAGCGAGCGGAGATCTCCTGCAAGCCCTGGCGCCGCTCGGTGTGATGCTGAATGCGGCCAGCGCAACGGTCGCGTCGCAGTTGAAATTGGTCAGAGAAGCTGAACGGGAGCCGTCGAAGACGGCGGCCTTCGCTCGTGCGATGACCGCGAACCGGGAACACGCATTGGTCGAGACTGCGCCGATCGTGGCGTTGATCGATGCGGCACTTCGAGCGGCCCAATCAGATCAGGCGCGCGAGGACCTGTTGGTGGTTCGTGCGAGCCTCAAGACGCATGGCCTGGGCCTCGCGCATATCCACGTGCGGCTCAATTCCTCGCAATTGCACAACGCGGCGCGGCGGCTAGTGGGATTGGAAACCGAGCCGAACGACCCGGCTAATCGGCGCTCGTACTTCAACACGATCAATGACCTGCTGGGCCGCGTACAGCCACTCGCGATTAGCTTCGCTTCGCTGATGGAGGAAACAGCATCGGCCAAGCGGCTGATGATGACAGTGGCGCAAATCGTCAAGTTTATCGATGCCGAAACACCAATACGGTTTCTAATCGCGGAGACTGAGACTGGCTTCACTCTGCTCGCGGCGCTCTACTATGCGCGCCTTTTCGGGGTCGCGGATCAAATCGAGATTTCGCCTTTGTTCGAGACCGAAGAGGCTTTCGAGCGAGGTGAGCGGGTGATCGAGGAGGCACTGAAAAGCCCGCACTATCGATCATACTTGGAGAAGCAGGGGCGTTTGGCGGTCCAGTTCGGCTTTTCGGATTCCGGACGGTTCATTGGGCAGATGGCGGCGACGTTCAGAATCGAACGGCTGCGCTTGCGGCTCGCGCAGTTGCTCGAACGGCAGGGACTCGGACACCTTGAAGTGATTTTGTTCAACACGCATGGCGAGTCGATAGGACGCGGAGGCCATCCGCAGACCCTGGCTGATCGATTGCGTTATGCGGCGCCGCCGATGAGCCGGGCGGAATTTGAACGGCGCGGGTTGCGGGTCAAGGAAGAAGTGAGTTTTCAGGGCGGTGACGGCTATATGCCGTTCATGACGCCGGCGGCGGCAACCGCGACGATGCGGCAGATTCTTGCCTTCGCGCTCGACGTGAGTGACGAGACCCGCAACGATGCGATCTATGCGGCTCCGGACTATGCGGCCGAGTTTTTTGCCACCGTTCAACAGGAATTCAGTAACCTCGTCGACGATCCTGACTACGCTGCATTGTTAAGCCTGTTCGGAACGAATTTGCTCTATCGGACCGGCTCGCGGCCGGTGGCACGCGAGGCGGAAGGATGGGGCCGGCCCGCGAAGATTGAGCATCCGGCACAACTAAGGGCAATTCCCAACAACGCGATTCTGCAGCAACTCGGCTTTATGGCGAATACGCTGCATGGGATCGGCAGGGCGGTCGCGAAAGATCCGGAGATGTTTCAGGCGATGCGAGCGCGATCACCGCGCTTTCGGCGGGCGCTGCAAATGGTTGCGGCGGCAGTGGACCGCACGGAACTCGATGTGTTGCGGGCTTACGTCAATACATTGAATCCGGCGATGTGGCTCAACGGAGCAGGCCGCACGCGGCGTCCGGCGCGAGCGAAAGCATTGCGCGAGCTTGCGCAGCTGACCGGGCGGCTGGATCGGCACGATCGCCTAGCCAGGCTGGTGCGCCGGCTGCAGGCGGACCAACTTTGGTTGCTGGAAGTGATGGAGCCCGTCGAGTCGGCCCAACGGCGGCGATTGATTTTGCTGCATGGGATTCGCGTTGCGGTGATTCAGCGAATCTGCCTGCTGGCGACCGAGATTCCGAATTTCAGCCCTCAGCTGGGAGTGACGCGCGACGACATTATCGCGCGGATTCTGGAATTGGATGTGCCGAGTGCAGTTGAGCGGCTGCGCCGAATTTTTCCCCATGAGGATGGGTCGCCTGATCTACGCGACGATTTTGGTGAGAAGTCAGAGTATCGGCCAGAGACATCGCTGTCATACGCGGTCGAGCATGAGGCGCTGTTTGGCCCAATGCTCAGATTGTTCGATTTGGCGCGCAGAATCGGGACGGCGATAACTTATGAGATCGGCGCAATCGGATAAAGCCAGCGTCCGTCACTTAACGCACATCCATGGCGGTTTGAGGCGGGCGATTTTCTTATAGGCGGGACAGTCCTCATCGTGGGAGCCGGGTAGGTAGCCAATACTCAGTAGAAATTCGCCAGTAATCTCACCGCCGGTGAAGACGAAAGTCTTCTTAAACAGCTTAACCCAATCGGCTTTGTCCCGCGGATGATGCGCCTCGAGCCATCCTGCGAACGAGCCATTACTCGCGCGAAGCTGCTGAATGCGCGCGGCGTTTGTGATTGCGGCATCGACCTTCAACCGGTTGCGAATGATACCTGGATCGCCGAGCAGGCGCTGACGATCTTGGTCGCCGTAGGCAGCGACGCGGTCGACCGCGAAATTGCTGAAGGCGGCACGGAAACTGGCGCGCTTGCGAAGGATCGTCAGCCATGAGAGTCCGGCCTGATTGATTTCCAATACCAGCCGTTCGAATAACGCCGACTCGTCAGTTGTCGGGAAGCCATATTCGTTGTCGTGATAGCGCTGATGGTCCGGATGGCCCGGCGCAACCGTGCAATAACTCATGCAGCTCTGCGGTAGCGCTTAAGCAGGAATTCGTCAACGGCCAAGCAGTTAATCAGGCCTGTCGCTTGGGCGTCGTCGGGTGTGAGTGCTAAGAGGAAGCGCGGGAGGCACGCACATGGGACCATTAAAAGGCGTTCGCATTCTTGATCTGAGCATGGTGGTGTCGGGGCCATATTGCACGATGATGCTCGGCGACATGGGGGCGGACGTGATCAAAATAGAGCCGCCGGAAGGCGATATCACGCGCGGGATCGGTGGCGGTGATCGCCGTAACGGGATCTCGGTTGGCGTGCTCAACTGGAATCGCAACAAACGCGGGATGGTGCTCGACTTGAAGCGTGAGGGCGCAGCGGAAGTGTTCCTGCGGATGGCTGAACAGGCCGACGCGGTGATCCAGAATGTGCGGCCTGGCGTAGTTGATCGGCTGGGTGTGGGCTATGAGGCGGTCGCGGCGCGCAATCCCAAGATCGTCTATTGCTCGATCGCGGGCTATGGGTTCAGTGGACCGGCTGCCGCCAAACCCGCGTACGATCCGATAATCCAGGGCTGGGCGGGTGTGATGTCAGCGCAGAAGACGCAGGGACGGCCGCGTGTGGTCAAGAATATTTTGGCCGACAAGGTTACCTCGATGACAGCGGCGCTAGCGATGGTCGCGGCGCTGTACGAGGCGCGGGTGAGCGGCCAGGGGCAGCATCTAAGGCTCGCTATGATCGACGCTGCGGCTTACTTCCTGATGGGTGACATGGCGAGCAAACATACTTTCTTGCCGCACGAGCGCGGAATCCACCCGCCGGTCGCGACACCTGAGCCATACGCGACCGCGGACGGCTATATAACTATTGCCCCTTTGACCGATCGCCATTGGACGTCGTTGCTGAAAGCGGTGGGCCATCCGGAATGGTTCGAGGGCAGCGAGCCACGGGCTGAACGGGTACGGCGTTCGGCGAAGAATCTAATCGCGCTGTTCCCGACGCAACCGTCGGCCCATTGGCTCGAGCGTATCGAGGCAGCGGATGTACCATGCGGACGCGTCAACGACTTCGATACGGTGTGGGAAGACGATCAATTTGCCGCCAATGAAACTTTTTTCGAATACGATCATCCGAAGGCCGGGCGCGCTCGCGGAGTACGGTCGCCCGTGCGGTTTTCGCGCACCAATCCTGAATTATGGCGGCATGCGCCGGAGCTCGGGCAGAACACCAACGAGATCCTTGGCGACTTCGGGTTTAAGCCGTCAGAAATCGCTGCGTTGCGTGAGCGGCAGTTGGTGGCTTAGGTCCATGGCCGCCGCTGGCGTTTGAGACAGCCGTTATCAAAATTTCCGAATTGTCTCGATCCCGCAAAAGGGGTGCGGTGTGACGCTTTGGGTCGGGTGCTATCGATTATTTACCGCAAATCGGGACGCTAACACTGGACAATAGAGGCCAAATCGACCACGCCGAAACGGAACGCCGGTTGCATTCGTCTGGTCCTCGATTGGCAGGCAGTACCGCCAGTTAAACCGCAGTCGAAAAGCTTCGGCTCGCGAAATGCGGTTAACCCGGATTCCACGAGACTGCCCGTCCTGATAGCAATGATCGACCGCAAGCGGAGGTATGAGGGCTTGATTGGATCGGTATGGCGTCGGCTGGCGGCCTTACGGCTCGAAATAATCATTCTGCTGATCGTGGGATTGGCGGCGCTGGCCAAGGATATCAACGAAGCTCCGCTGGTAGATTGGGACGAGGCGACTTACGCCGAAGTAGTGCATGAGGCGGTCGCAAGCCATTCTTACCTGGACTTCACCTGGAACGGACAACCCTATCTCAAGAAGCCACCCCTACTGTTCTGGTCGGTGATAGCGTCGACTAAGGCGTTTGGCGAACACGAATGGAGTGTGCGGCTGCCGTCGGTATTGTTCGGCGTCGGTACGATACTACTGATTTATATCGCCGCCGCGGCGGTGGCTGGACGTGTCGCTGGCCTGTGCGCCGGACTGATGCCGCTCGGGTTCTACTTCTTTATCGCACGCGGGGGCCGCGAGTGTGCGACTGACGCGCCGCTGGTCTTTTTCAGCATGCTAGCAATCTACGCATTGTCGCGGGCGCGCAGCGATCGTCGATGGATCGCGCTGACCGGCGCAGCATGCGGATTAGCGATCCTGAGTAAGGGGCTTGCCGGTCTGATACCGCTGGCAACAGCGGTAATTTCATTGCTGTGGCTGCCCGCGTTCGCTGAGGCAGGAATCAGCGCCGTGATCATGCTGCTCGGCGTCACAACGATAGTCGCTGCGCCCTGGTTCCTTCACCAGGTGCTGACCAATATGACACTGTTTTGGTCGACCTTCATCGAACAGGAGACGCTGGCGAGAATCGCCAATCACCTGGAGGATCAACCCCAGACGCCCGGCTATACATTCTGGACCTTCGGCGGCGAAATCGCCCATCTATGGCCGATCCTGCTACCGCTCGCGGGCTTGGCGATAGCGAGCTTGCGCCGCGACATCGTCAGGTTGATCCGTGACCTTCCGCCGGCGATCGTAATATGGTCGCTATGGTTCGTCTTAGCCCTTGGAGCGGCGTGCGCGGTTCAGACGAAGCTCGGATGGTATATTCTACCGTCACTAATTCCAGTCGCTCTGCTCGGTGGTGCAATCCTTGGAGCAGCGATTACGCGGGATGGTGCAGCACGGCGCTACTGTATGCCGCTGGGCGCCGCGGCGCTTGCTTTGATTCTGATTCAGGCGCCAGGTCAATCGCAGCTGATTGAGCAGGGTTTCAGTAACCAGAGGGATTCAAGCCGTCCCAGTTATATCTTGGGGGTCGAGGCGCGCGAGCGGGCTGCCTACTCCGGCGGCAACGCACTCTACTTTGGCGGCATACCGTTACCGACGCTCGTCTATTACAGCGGGATGCCCTGCTATTTTCAGACACCAGCGCCGCTTGAGCTGGAGACGACCGACCTTGACGGGAATGCGATCAACGTCGGATATCACGACCTGGTGATGCGCGACCCGGACGGATCCACGATTACAATCGGGAATTTCGACGAGGTCTGGAATACCGACGGGCCGGCAATGGAACGCTCCCCGTCATCGGATTCGCCTACAGTGCCAGCGACTGCAGTGCCCTGAGAAGCGGCGGCAAAAGACCACGGCAATGGTGTGGGATCGTCGTCGGGATCGCACTTACACCGAACAGCGCAAGTCTCATATCTCCCGGTCTCAGCAAAGACGACGAACTGTTCTGAACGTTGGCGAAGAAAGGAAATCTCCGCCACGAGCCGCGCTGAAGCGAAGCGAGGCGCGCCATCGCTGGGATGTGATCAGCTGACGTTCTACCGCGAGTTCCATGATGATCAGGGTTGCCGTACGATTTCTATGGTCGGCAATTCTCTCTGCGAATGGCGGTATCCCGTATGAAAATTGTTCGTGTAACCGGGGCTGGCGGAAATTTCGCACTTAGCGAGGAACTCTTGCGC
>Ga0335072_10017790_pt1 | contig 10043 bp, 7 predicted proteins | sample Lox_Sample_21_FD_206725 | JGI IMG/M metagenome (GOLD analysis project Ga0335072, IMG submission 206725) | Soil microbial communities from Loxahatchee National Wildlife Refuge, Florida, United States - Lox_Sample_2.1 | ecosystem: Environmental > Terrestrial > Soil > Wetlands | place: USA: Florida...
CGTCGCCACTCTCTCCTTCTTTTCTGCGGGCGCCCGCGCCAGCGGCGCCATCACCTCCTCGCTGGCGCAGAAGGTTGCCCTCACCCAGTACGACCGCATGGTGCACCCCCCGCAGAGCACCCCGACCAGCACGCACGGCGGCTCCAACTCCCACACCGAAGCGTGGATCGCGGCCGTCGTCGTGGCCGTCGTCGGCAGCAGCCTGATCCTCTGGGTGTTCCGGCGCTCCGCGCCCCGCGTCAGCGTCGTCGGCACCACGTCGGGGACCACGGACCCCGACCCCGTGGACGCACCGTCGTCCGGCGGGCACCCGGCGGGTCCCGCTCCCGAGCACGGTGAGGCCGTGGCAGCGGCGGTCCCCACCCCCGAGGGGGTCGTCATGGTGGAGGTGACGGTCCCCGACGCAGAGCCGGTCCCAGACGCAGAGCCGGTCCACCAGGAATTCATGGCGCGATCGCACCACCCGGTGCCCCCCACACCCGACGAGGCCGCGTCCGGGGTGAGCGGAGCGAGCGCGGGACGACCGGGGATCGCCCATCCGTCCCGGGGTCGGAGCCGCACCGGCGTGTCGGTGGCCGCGGGGGCGCTGGCGGTGGTCATGGTGGTCCGTCGTCTTCGACGCCGGCGCTCCGGCCCCTGAGCGCGACGCGCCGAGCGGTCCCGGTGGGGCTCGCCGCCCTTACGCGCTGACGCGGGCGGCGGCCGCGGCGTCCTTGGCGTGGTAGCTCGATCGGGTGAGCGGCGACGCCTCCACGTGCGGGATGCCGAGGTCCGCCCCGTGCTGGCGCAGCCGGTCGAACTCCTCGGGCTCCCAGTAACGCGCCACCGGAAGGTGATCCCGGGTCGGCCGCAGGTACTGGCCCACCGTGACGATCGACACACCGACCGCTCGCAAGTCGGCCATGGTGGCCACGACCTCGTCCTCGCGCTCACCGAGACCCACCATGAGGCCCGACTTGGTGACGAGGCCCGCCTCGCCGGCCCGGGCCAGCACCGCGAGGCTGCGCGCGTAGCCGGCCGATGGGCGGACGGCCCGCTGGAGGCGCGCCACCGTCTCGATGTTGTGGTTCAGCACGTCGGGCCGGGCCGAGAAGATGAGGTCCGCCGACGCCGCATCCCCGCGGCAGTCCGAAATGAGCACTTCGACCGTCGTGTCGGGGCATCGTTGCCGGATGGCCGTGATGGTGCGGGCCATGGCGCCGGCGCCGCCGTCGGGCAGATCGTCGCGGGCGACACATGTCACCACGGCGTGGGCGAGGTGCATCCGCTCGACCGCGTCGGCGACCCGACGGGGCTCGTCGGGATCGAGTGGGAGCGGGTGGCGAGTGTCGACGCGGCAGAATCCGCAGGCCCGCGTGCACCGATCGCCGTTGATCATGAACGTCGCCGTGCCGTCGGCCCAGCACTCGTAGATGTTCGGGCAGCCTGCTTCCTCGCACACCGTCACGAGTCCCAGCCCGTGGAGGGTCTGGGAAAGCTGCTGGTACTCGCGCCCCATCCGCACCGGAATACGGAGCCACGCCGGCTTCCGGGTTTCGATGGTCACGGCCGCCTCGGGCTCGACGCCCGCCTGCCGGAGCCTCCGGATCAGGGCCCGCTCGGTGTGGGTTCGGGCGGCGCCGGACCGGGCCGTCGACCCCTCGACCACGTCGTGGCGCTCGGCGTGGCCTGCGCCGAACACCTCGATCGCCTTGGCGACGAACGTCTCGCGCACAGCCGCATACGACGTGTCCAACCCCTCGGCCCGCAGGGAGGTCACGCCGAAGTCGGCGATGCCGCAGGGAACGATGTGACCGAACATGGACAGGTCGCATTCGACGTTGAGTGCGACGCCATGGAGCGTGCGGCGCCGGCCCGACTTCGACCGCAGTGTGCGCACCCCGATTGCCGCGACCTTGCGGGGGCTGCTTCCGTCCCCGTCCACCCACACGCCCGGATACCCGCTCAGACGAGATGCTCCGCGCAGCCCGAGCTCGGCCAACGTCGCGATGAGCAGGTCCTCCAGACGCCGCACGTGTTCCGGACCCGCTGACAGGCCGTCGGCCACGGTGACGATGGGGTAGCACACCAACTGTCCGGGCCCGTGATATGTGACGTCGCCCCCGCGGTCGGTCTTCTCGAGGGTGGCCCCGACCGCGCGCGGGTCGGCCAGCACGTGAGAGGGGTCGGCGTTGACCCCCAGCGTGTAGACGTGGGGATGCTGCAGGACAAGGAGGTAGTCGTCGTCCGAGCCGGCCGCCAGCGCGTGCTGGAGTGCCGACGCCTCCTGGTAGGGCACCGTACCGAGGACCCGGACGCGCAGCACGGGACGACGGCCTACAGCTCTGCGGACCAGTCGCGCGTGCCGATGATGTCGGACACCCGGGCCAGGAAGGAAGACACGTAGGCCCCGTCGACCGCCCGGTGGTCCCAGCTCACGCCGAGCACGCCCGTCGAGTGGATGGCGATCGACTCGGACCCGTCGTGCTGGGTCACCACCACCGGCCGGCGGGCGATCCCGTCGGTGGCGAGGATGGCCACCTGCGGCTGGTTGATGATCGGCACCGTGAAGAGGGTGCCGAAGGGACCGTCGTTGGTGATGGAGAACGTGCCCCCCGCAATGTCGTCTGCATTGAGCTGGCGCTGCCGCGCCCGCTCGGCCAGGTCACGGATCCGTCGCGCCAGTCCCCGCATCGTCAGCTCCTCGGCCCGGTGCACCACCGGGACGATCAGGCCCTCGTGCGACAGATCCACCGCAATGCCGAGGTTCACGTCGCCGTGCACGACCAACGAGTCGTCGACGACGGACGCGTTCAGGTAGGGGAACTCGCGCAAGGCCTCGATGGCCGCCCTCGACACGAACGGCAGGTAGGTGAGGGAGAAGCCCTCCTCGGCCTTGAACCGCTCGCCGTGCTGGCGCCGCACCCGCTCGACATTCTCGAAGTCGACCTCGACCGCAATGAAGGCATGCGGGGACGTCGCCTTCGAGCGCACCATGTGCTCCGCCGTCCTCCTTCGCATGTTGGAGAAGGGCACGACCTGGTCGCCCGCCGTCCGGGCCACGACCGGTGGAGACGCCGGCACCGGCACCGGGGCGGCCGCACCCACGGGCGGCACCGGGGTGGCCGGCACCGGGGCCGCGGCGGGAGCCGACGTGCGCCGGGCGTCGACGACGCGCAGCGCATCCTCCCGGGTGATGCGACCGCCCGGACCGGTCCCTTGGACCTCCGACACGTCGACGCCGTTGTCGGCCAGGAGCTTGCGGACCACCGGAGACAGGACGAGCCCGTTGGGTGAGGCCGCACCGGCTGCCGGCTGCTCGGCCGCCGGTGCCGGCGCGGGGGGTGCCTCGGGCACCGGAGGAGGAGGCGGGGGTGGCGGGGGTGGCGGGGGTGGCGGCGCCGGAGCCGCGGCCTGGGGTGCCGGCGCGGCCGGTGGCGCCGATCCGCCCGCCGCGGCCTCGTCACCGATCACCGCCAGGCGGACACCGACCTCGACCGTCTCACCCTCGGGGACGAGGATCTCGGTCAGGACTCCCGCCGCCGGCGAGGGAACCTCGGAGTCGACCTTGTCGGTCGAGACCTCGAAGAGCGGCTCGTCGCGCGCGACGGTTTCGCCCACCGCCTTCATCCAACGGGTGACGGTGCCCTCGGTCACCGTCTCGCCGAGCTGCGGCATCAGGACGTCAGCCAAGGTGCAGTCCCCTTCCCGTCAAGGCGAGCATCGTCTCGCCATAGGTCTCCGACAGCGACGGGTGGGGCTGGATGAAGTACGCCACCTCGTCGGGCGTCGCCTCCCAGTTCACCGCGAGGTACCCCGAGCCGAGCTGCTCGGTCACCCACGGGCCGGCCATGTGGACACCGAGCACGCGCCCGGCGGTGCCGTCGGGTCGCCGTTCGGCCACGATCTTCACCATGCCTTCGTTGTCGCCCACAATCAGGGCCCGGCTGTTGCCGCCGAAGGGATCCTTCTTGGTGAGCACGTCGATGCCCTTGGCCTTGGCCTGTGCTTCGGTCAGGCCGCAGAACGCCACCTCGGGGTGGCAATAGATCGCCCACGGCACGCGGCCGTAGTCCACCGGCAGCACCGGCTCTCCGAGCATGGACCTGACCGCCACGATGGCTTCGGCAAAACCGACGTGCGCCAGCTGCGGTGTCCCCGCCACCACGTCGCCGACGGCCCACACGCCCGGCGCACCCGTGCGCTGGAACTCGTCGGCCACCACGAACCCACGCTCGTCAATGGTGACCCCGACCCCGTCAGCCACCAGATCCTCGGTGCGGGGACGGCGGCCGACCGACACCACAATGGCTTCGACGTCGATCGTCGCCTCACCGACCCGGATGGACGTGGTGTCGCCCTCGGCACGGGGTGTGTGGCCGTCGAGGCGCACGCCGGTCACGACGTCGATCCCGCGCTTGGCGAACGAGCGCCCGATGAGGCGCACGATGTCCTCGTCACATCCGGTCAAGATGCTGTCGAGCGCCTCGAGGATCGTGACCTTGGACCCGAGGTCGGCCAGCAACGACGCAAACTCGCATCCGATGGCACCGCCCCCGATGACCGCCACCGACGCCGGGATCTCCTTGAGGTCCAAGAATTCGTCCGAGGTCATCACCCAGCGGCCGTCGACGTCGAACCCCGGCAGCGTGCGCGGCACGGACCCGGCGGCCAGGACGACGTTGGCCCCGTGCACCTCGCGGCCCGCATCCTCGCCGTCCGAGACCCGCACCACGTTGGCGGCCTGCAGGGATCCGGTGCCCGAAAGGACGGTCACCTTGCGGCCCTTGAGAAGGCCCGAGAGGCCCTTGAACAGCTTGTCGACGACACCGTTCTTGCGGTCCTGGCTCACGGCGAAATCCAGCGTCGAGCCCTCGAGGGTGATCCCGAACTCGCCGGCCCCGGCCACGGTTCGCTGGACCGCCGCCGTCTCGAGGAACTCCTTGGCCGGCACGCAGCCGCGGTGCAGGCACGTCCCGCCGACCTTGTCCCGCTCCACCACGGCCACGGACATGCCGGCTGCCGCCCCGTAGAGCGCGGTCGCGTAGCCGCCGGGTCCTCCACCTATGACGACGATGTCGAACTCGTCCTCAGCGCTCATCGCCTGACTCTCTTCCTGACGCTCCGGCCGCGTTTCTCCTGGCACTCCTGCGTCCTCCGCGCTCCGTCAACCGCAGCGCGATCACGGCATGGAGACTACCGTCAGCACCGGGGAAACGACTCGGACAGCGTTGCGTGACAGGACGCGGGCCGACACCGAGCCGCCGCGCATGGAACCATCAGCCGCACGCGACGCGGCCTGGCCGACCGTTCGCCTCGGGTCAGCTCGCTCCCTGCACTCCTTGGCCCGAGTCGGCGGCCTGGGTCGCCAGTTCGTCGACCCGATCGTTCCAGCGGTCGCCCGAATGCCCCTTGACCCACCGGAAGGCGACGTCGATGGCCGAGCCGACGACCTCCTCGATGAGGGGCTCCCACAGGTCACGGTTGGCGACGGGCTTGTTCTGCGAATTGCGCCAGTTGCGCCGCTGCCAATTCTGCCACCACCTGTCGTTGAAGCACTTCACCACATAGGTGGAGTCACTGAAGACCTCGACGCGCTGGGGCGGATCGGCCAGGGCGTTCTGGAAACGCAGTGCGTCGAGCACCGCCATGATCTCCATGCGCTGGTTGGTCGTCGCCGGATCGGCGCCGCTGGCGAACGGTCCGCCCGGGACCGCCCAGGCCCACCCCCCGGGCCCCGGGTTCCCCCGGCAGGCCCCGTCGGTGTAGACGATCACGTGGTCGGGCTCGGGTGGGTTCGGCACCGGTCAAATGTGGCACACGGGCGGGGCGGTGATCGGGACCGCGCCCCTGCCGGTACGGTGGGGCGATGTTGTTCGACGGGATCAGTCACCAGGTTCCCGACATCGACCCCGGCGAGACCCAGGAGTGGCTGGACTCCTTCGACGCCGTCGTCGACAGCCGGGGCCGCTCGCGGGCCCGCTACCTCTTGATGAAGCTGCTCGAGCGCGCGCTCACCAAGCAGGTCGACTTCCCCGCCACCGTGTCGACCCCCTACGTCAACACCATCCCGGCCGATGCCGAGCCGTGGTTCCCCGGCGACGAGTACCAGGAGCGGCGCATCCGGGCGTACATCCGGTGGAACGCCGCCGCCATGGTGGTGCGCGCCAACACCCGGACCGAGGGGATCGGCGGCCACCTGTCGACCTACGCCAGCTCGGCCGCGCTCTACGAGGTCGGCTTCAACCACTTCTTCCGGGGCAAGGCGGACGGCGGCCCCGGCGATCAGATCTTCATCCAGGGGCACGCGTCGCCGGGGATCTACGCCCGTGCGTTCGTCGAGGGACGCCTGAGCGAGGAGCAGCTCGACAACTTCAGGCACGAGGTCGGTGGCAACGGCCTGCCCAGCTACCCCCACCCCCGGTCCCTCCCCGACTTCTGGGAGTACCCGACCGTGTCCATGGGGCTCGGGCCGATCTCGGCCATCTACCAGGCCCACGTCAACCGGTACCTCCTCCAGCGCCACCTGGTGGACACGAGCCACAGCCGCGTGTGGTGCTTCGTGGGCGACGGCGAGATGGACGAGCCCGAATCGATCGGAGCTCTCGGTGTGGCGGGGCGCGAGCACCTCGACAACCTGATCTTCGTCGTCAACTGCAACCTCCAGCGCCTCGACGGGCCCGTGCGAGGCAACGGCAAGATCATCCAGGAGCTCGAGGCCCTGTTCCGCGGCGCGGGCTGGAACGTCATCAAGGTGATCTGGGGTTCGAAGTGGGACACTTTGCTGGCCCAGGACGTCGACGGGGTGCTGCTCGACCGGATGAACACGACCGTCGACGGCGAGTACCAGAAGCTCTCCGTCGAGTCAGGGGCCTACATCCGTGAGCACTTCTTCGGGCCTGACCCTCGCCTCCGGCGCCTGGTGGACGACCTGAGCGACGAAGAGCTGGTGAACCTGCCCCGGGGGGGTCACGACTACCGCAAGCTCTACGCCGCCTACAAGCTGGCGACCGAGCAGCGCGGCGCTCCCACCGTGATCCTGGCCAAGACCATCAAGGGCTGGACCCTCGGCCCCGAAATCGAATCGCGCAACGCGACGCATCAGATCAAGAAGATGACGCGGCTCCAGCTCGCCGCCCTGCGCGACCGGCTGTACCTGACCGACGACATCCCCGACTCGGCCTTGAAGGGCGACCCGCCCTACGTCCGCCCTCCCGACGAGGCCATGGAGTACCTCCGGGCCCGCGGGCGGGTGCTGGCCGGTCCGGTCCCCACCCGCGTCGTGCGCCCGTTCCGGCCGATCCTTCCCGACCCCAAGGTCTTCGCCGAGTTCGCCCAGGGCTCGGGCACCCAGTCCGTCTCGACGACGATGGCCTTCGCCCGGCTGCTGCGCAACCTGGTCCGGGACCCGACCGTGGGCGCGCTGGTGGCACCGATCGTGTCCGACGAGGCCCGCACGTTCGGGCTCGAACCCATCATCGCCGAGGCCCAGATCTACGCCCCCGAAGGGCAGCACTACACCCCCGTCGACGCCGACCTGCCCCTGCGCTACGCCGAGAGCGCCTCGGGGCAGATGCTCCAGGAGGGCATCACCGAAGCGGGGGCGATGGCCGCGTTCACCGCCCTGGCCACCTCCTACGCCACGTGGGGTCAGCCCATGTTGCCGGTGTTCCTCTTCTACTCCATGTTCGGCTTCCAGCGAGTCGGGGACCTGACATGGGCACTGGGCGACACGCGCGGCCGCGGCATCCTGGCCGGCTGCACCGCCGGGCGCACCACGCTCCAGGGCGAAGGGCTCCAGCACGACGACGGCCAGTCGCCGCTCCTGGCCTCGACGAACCCGGCTGCCATGGTCTACGACGCGTCGTTCGCCTACGAGGTGGCGGCGATCGTGCAGAACGCGATCTCGCGCATCTTCGGGCCCGATCCCGAGGACAGGTTCTGGTACCTCACCCTCTACAACGAGACCTACCCGATGCCCGCCCTGCCCGAGGGGGCCGAGGGCGATGCGGTCGCCGCGGGCATCATCGACGGCATCTACCGGTTCAGCCCGGCCCCCCACGTGCCCGGTGACCTGCGCGCCTCGGTGTGCTTTTCGGGTCCGATGTGGTCGGTGGCGCGTGATGCGCAGCAGATGCTGGCCGAGCGCTGGGCCGTGGCGGTCGACACGTGGGCCGTCACGTCGTGGACCAACCTGCGCGTCGACGCCCTCGAGGCCGAGCGCTGGAACCGCCTCCACCCCGAGGCCGAGGCCCGGGCGGCTGTCGTGACCGGGGCGCTCGGGGCGGGTCCCGATCCCGTGGTCGCGCTGACCGACTACATGCGCGCCGTCCCCGACCAGGTGAGCCGATTCGTCGAGCGCCCCTTCACGTCGCTCGGGACCGACGGCTTCGGGCGCTCCGACGCCAGAAGCGCCCTCCGCGGCTACTTCGAAGTCGATGCCGCCCACCTCTGCGTGGCGGTGCTCAGCGAGCTGGCCCGCGCCGGACGCGTGGAGCGCTCGGTGGTGGCCCGGGCCATCAAGGAGCTCGACGTCGACACGGAGCGAGCGGCCCCGTTCAGCAGCTGAGCCCGCCGATCCCCTCCGGCACGGGCGCCGCGCTCATGACGCCGGGCCTTCCCGCATGAGCACGTCGCGCGTCACCTCCATCTGCCCGAGATGCTGGAAGAGCTCCTCGACGATGTGGAGCATGACGGCGCCCTTGGAACGGTCGTAGGGGACCTCCTGGGCGCCCTGCGGTGCGCGCCCCGACGGCGCCTCCTCCCAGTTCGCCACGACGGCGTCGACGTGCAACCGGCGCCGTGACGTTTCGGCTCGTCGGACCAGCTCGTCCACCGTTCCGGTGGCGACGAACTCGGCGGCCCGGTCGCGCTCGACGGCGCGGCCCGCCACCGTGGCCCCGCCCCAGAACTCCATGACGCCCAGGCAATGGGTGAGGATGGCGTAGGGGCTGTTCGAGCCGGCGACGTCGAGGCGCCGGTTGGCCCGATCGTCGCCGAGCTCGCGGACGAGTGCGGTCATCTGCGCTAGTGCGAGATCGACGAACCACAGGCAGTCCTCCACGGTGATCGCCGCTCGGCGCGTCGGCTCCGGGGGCGTCGTCAGTGGGCCGTCCACGCGTCGGGGTCAGCGGTGAGACGCTTGACGTTGGCCGGAAAGTTGCCTTTGACGACGTCGGCCAGCGTCACCTTCTCGAGGACCGTGCGGAGGCTGGCCCGCACGGCCACCCACACCACCTGGAGCTGGGACGCCGCCCCTTCGTAGGAGGTGTTCTCGGGCCGGTCCCCTCTGACCTCGGCCAGGGGGCCGTCGAGAGCCCGGATCACGTCGGCAATGGTGATCTCGTCGGCCACGCGGGCCAGCCGGTACCCGCCTTCGGCCCCCCGCTGGCTGGCCACGACACCCGCCCGGCGCAGGTCGGCCAGGATCGCCCCGAGGAACCGGGGGGGCAGCCCTTGCTCTTCTGCCAGCGCTTCGGCCGTCTGCGGCGTGCCGGCGGCCGTGAGCGCGAGCAGGGCCCGCAGGCCGTAGTCCACCTTGGCCGGAATGTGCATGCCCGATTCTGCCCCGATGCGGCCGCACCGGCACACCGACGCGGTCGGCCTCCGTGCCACAATGCACCCGTGCCCACCGCGACCCTCCGCATCACCGGGGACAAGGACGCCGACTCCCTCTTGAGCAAGGATCCGCTGGCGCTCCTCCTCGGGATGGTGCTGGACCAGCAGGTCACCATGGAAAAGGCGTTCCGGGGCCCGGCCGACCTCGCCCAGCGCCTGGGTGGTGCCCTCAGCGCTTCCGCCATTGCCGGCATGGACCCCGACCGCGTGGTCGAGGTCTTCAAGGAACGGCCCGCCCTGCACCGGTTCCCCGGCTCCATGGCGGGCCGCGTCCAGGCGGTCTGCCGCGTGGTGGCCGACGAGTACGGCGGACGGGCCGACGCCATTTGGAAGGGCGTCCCTGACGCGGCCACCCTGATGGCACGCCTCAAAGCGCTGCCGGGATTCGGCGAGCAGAAGGCGAAGATCTTCGCTGCGCTGTTGGGCAAGCAATTGGGGGTGCGGCC